>Ga0209777_10000732_pt1 | contig 51366 bp, 43 predicted proteins | sample FrelakmetHBP12HB_FD_187147 | JGI IMG/M metagenome (GOLD analysis project Ga0209777, IMG submission 187147) | Freshwater lake sediment microbial communities from the University of Notre Dame, USA, for methane emissions studies -HBP12 HB (SPAdes)... | ecosystem: Environmental > Aquatic >... | reverse complement strand
CGATCTAGGATCATGGTGCAGGATCGAGGTGCAGGATCGAGGTGCAGGATCGGGGTGCAGGATCGAGGTGCAGGATCGGGGTGCAGGATCGGGGTGCAGGATCGAGGTGCAGGATCGGGGGTACAGGATCGAAGTGCAGGATCAGGGTGCAGGATCAGGGTGCAGGATCAGGGTGCAGGATCGGGATCAAGTTCGTATACGAAGTCGAGTTGCCTGCTGCCGGACGTGGACCGGGCACCTGCCGTTGCTGGCGCGGCCTGGCTGGCCGAAGCAGGCATGGGCGGGCTCGCGTGTCGGATGCACGGTCGATCGGAGCGCAGAGGGATGAGGAGGTGGCCGCCGCCGCCGAGACGTGTAAGGGTGATGAGCCGTGATGCTGGCGCGGCGTTCCCGGCGCGGCCCGATCGATGTCCGCCGGCAACACAGATGGCCCGGAGACGATTGGCACTCGGGCGTTGGCCAGGCGGCGAGAGGACCGGGGCGGGGGTCCCGCACTTGAGCCGGCCGGTCAGTCTCGCAGCGACCTGAGCAACCGGCCGTTCCCGGGCGACCACACAATCCGCCGTGCCTCGGCTTCGATCGCGCTGATCGGCACGGGACCGACATACCGGCTGTCGGGCCAGCTCATCGCGTCACGGGTATCGGCTAGCAGCAGGACCGAATCCCGCGGCACCCGCGCCGGCCCCCAAGTGTAGAGGTTGCCCCCGCGCACGTAGGGGGACCGCCACGCCTTCGGCGCGACGATGCGGAATGGCCAGCGCATCGCCCGTCCGTCGACGATCGCGCGACCGTCGCGCAGGGAGACGGTATCGCCGGGCAGTCCCACGACGCGCCGGAGGACGTGGAACACACCGTCCTCGTCTTCGTACCGGAAGATCACCAGCATCCCGCGCTTCAGCTTCTTCACGGGACCGGTGGCGACGAACAACGACCGCGCCCCGACCGTAGGCTCCATCGAGGCGCCGGTCATGTAGTACACCTGCGGCCAGCTGGTGAACGCCTCGGTCCACCAGAGCAGCACGAGAACAGCGAGCAAGAGGAACACTCTTACTGTCCACCGCAATCTCACCGCCACTCGCAACTCGGCGTCTCGCAACTCCTCTCACCACTCAAGTCCCGCTACTCGCTTCCGCGTCAGGCCGTGGTCTTCCGGAATCTCGTGGTGGCGAACCACAGGATCGCCCCGCCCATCCCGAAGAGCGTGACGATCTGCGGCCACAGGACGCCCAGACCCGCGCCCTTGAGGAAGATCGCCCGGACGGCCTCCACGTAGTATCGCACCGGATCGAGCAGCGTCACGTACTGGAAGAGGACGGGCATGTTCTCCACCGGGAAGAAGAAGCCGGAGAAGATCATCGCCGGCAGGAAGAACATGAACATCGTCATGAACGCTTCCTGCGTGGTGTTGGAGACGGTCGAGATGAGCAGGCCGATGCCCAGCCCGCACAGGATATAGGCGAGGCTCACCAGTCCGAGCAGTGCCAGGCTGCCCCGCAGCGGAATGTCGAACCACAGCGTCGCGACCGACGTGATGAGCGCCAGGTCCACCAGCGCGATGCCCACGACCGGTACCGTCTTTCCGATGATCAGCTCCGCCGGCTTCAGCGGGCTCACCATCAGCTGCTCCAGCGTCCCCAGCTCCCGCTCCCGCACCACCGCCAGGGTGGTGAGGAGCAGCGCCATCAGCATCATCAGGTTGCAGACGACGCCGGGCACGTTGTAGACCCGGCTCTCCAGGTTGGGGTTGTACCACGCCCGCACCCGCAGGTCCACGCCGGGCAGTCCCTGCGCTCCCGTGCCCCCGTGCCCCTGTGCCCCCATGACTTGGCCGACCGCAGCCGAGTGCTGCTGCCCGAACCGGAGGATGATCTGACTCGCGTAGGCCTGCGCCACCGTGGCCGTGTTCGAGGTGGTGCCGTCGATCAGCAGCTGGACCGTGGCCGGCTGGCCCGCGGCGAGGTCGCCCTGGAAACCGCGCGGGATCTCCAGCGCGAGGATCGCGCGCCCGTAGTCCAGCGCCGTCGCGAGGTCCTCGGCGCGAGCGGCGGATCCGATCGCACGGAAGTAGCCCCCCGCGGTGAGCGCCTGCACCAGCTCGCGCGACTCCGTGGTGTTGTCGCGATCGTAGACGATGAGCGCCGCGTTCCTGACGTCGGTCGTCACCGCGTAGCCGAAGACGAGGAGCTGGAGGATCGGCGCCATGAAGATGACCCGCAGGGCGCGCGGGTCGCGGAAGGTCTGGCGTGCCTCTTTGCGCACCAGCTGGACGAGCCGGCCCGAGTCCAGCCCGAGGAGCGTCACGCGATCTCCTTCTTGAACGCGTGCACGGCGAGCCCCAGCCCCACCACCGCGAAGACGATCATGCCCAGTGCCTGGCCCCACAGCACGTCGAATCCCACGCCCTTGAGGAAGATGCCGCGCGTGGCGGTGATGAAGTAGCGGGCCGGCACCACGAGCGAGATGATCTGAAGCACCTTCGGCATGCTCGACAGATCGAACATCAGCCCCGAGAGCAGCGTGGCGGGGAGGAAAGTCGTGATCATCGCGAGCTGCGTGGCGAGGAACTGCGACTTGGTGCTCGCGCTGATGAACATCCCCATCCCCTGGGCGCCGACGAGGAACAGCATCGCGGTGACCATCAGGAGGACCGGGCTTCCCCGGAACGGGACGGCGAAGACGCTCCCTCCCACCACGGCCACGAGCACGATGTCCACGGCCCCGATGCCGAGGTACGGCAGCAGCTTGCCGAGAATCACCTCCAGCCGGTGGACGGGCGTCGCGGCCAGCTGCTCCATCGTCCCCCGCTCCCACTCCCGTGCGATGGTGAGCGAGGTGAGCAGCGCGGAGAGGATCATCATGATCGTCGCCATGAGGCCGGGCACGATCATGCTGCTGCTCTTGAGGTCCTCGTTGTACCAGACACGCGAGGCGACCCGGATCGGCACCGGCAGCGGCTGCCCCTTGAGGACGGCCTTGGCGGAGTAGCTCGTCACGATCGCCTGGGCGTAGTTGATGGCGATGGAAGCGGTGTTGGCGTCGCCGCCGTCGACCAGCGCCTGCACCGGCGCCGGGTCGGCGGCGGCGAGGTGCTTGGCGAAGTCGGGCGGAATCACGAGCACCAGGCGCACGGCGCCCCGCGTGAGGAGCGGCGCGATGGCGTCGTCGTCTGCCAACTGGCGCGTGACGCGGAAGTAGCCCGACGAGCGGAACGCGTCCACCAGGTCGCGGCTCTGCGCGGTGCGGGACTGGTCGAACACCGCCATGTGGATGTCGCGCACGTCGAAGGTGATGACGTAGCCGAACAGCAGCACCATCGCGGCGGGCACTACGAACGCCATCGCGAGGCTGCGCGTGTCGCGCCGGATGTGCAGCCACTCCTTGCGGGCCATCGCCCACAGGCGTCTGGCGCTGAGGCGCGGCATCTAGCCCGCCACCGCGCCGCCCTCGCGGCGGACCAGCGCGACGAACACGTCCTCGAGCGAGGGCCGGACCGGCGTGATCGCCTCGAACGTGAGTCCGTGCGCGGCCAGCAGCCCCGGCAGCGCGGCCGCCGCGGCTTGCGCGTTCTCGACGGCGACGTGTACCGCGCGGCCGAACAGCGCGGCCTCCAGCACGCCGCCCTGGCCCTGGAGCGCCTGCGCCACCGCGGGCCCCTGGTTGGTGCGGATCTCCAGCAGCGGCTCTGTCATCAGCGCCTTGATGGCCTTCGGCGTGTCGAGCGCGATCAGCCGTCCCCGGTTCATCAGCGCGAGGCGGTGGCAGTACTCCGCCTCCTCCATGTAGTGGGTGCTGACCAGCACGGTCGTTCCGGCGTCGGCCAGCGAGTAGATCAGCTCCCAGAAGTTGCGCCGCGCCACCGGGTCCACGCCCGACGTGGGCTCGTCGAGGAACAGGATCCGCGGCTCGTGCAGCACCGCGCACCCCAGCGCCAGCCGCTGCTTCCAGCCGAGCGGCAGCTCGGCGGTGAGCTGGCGCTCGTGCCCCTCGAGGCCGGCCATCGCGAGCACCCAGGCGCGCCGCGCCTCGAGCCGCGCGCCGGTCACGCTGTAGAGCCCCGCGAAGAAGGCGATGTTCTCTTCCACCGTGAGGTCGCCGTAGAGCGAGAAGAGCTGCGACATGTAGCCGATGCGCTGCTTCAGGGCCTCGGTCTCGGTCAGGATGTCCAGCCCAGCCACGCACCCGTCACCGGAGGTCGGGAGCAGCAGCCCCGTCAGCATCCGGATGGTGGTCGTCTTCCCCGCGCCGTTGGGGCCGAGGAAGCCGAAAATCTCCCCCGGCTCCACGTCGAAGGTGACGTGGTCCACGGCGGTGAATTCGCCGAAACGCCTGGTGAGGTCCGTGACCTCGACGGCGCAGTCAATCGAGGGTGTAGGGTGTGGGGTGTAGGGTGTCAGGGTCACTGCTCGTGCCCCCGTGCGTCCGTGCCCCCGTGCCCGCTGTCCTGTCCGCCCACTCGCTCGATAAAGACATCCTCCATGCTCGGCTCCGCCTCGGAGGTCTCCAAGATCTCGATGCCGGCCTGCTTCAAAGTTCCGGCCGCGCTGGGCCAATCCCGCGCACGACTCCCCAGCGTGACGTGGACCGTGTCGCCGAAGACCGCCGCGCGGCGCACGCCGGCCGCCGCGCCCAGCACCTTCGCGGCCGCGCGCCGGTCGCTCACCCGCACCGCCAGCATCTCGCCCGCGTAGCCGCGCTGCAGCGTGGCCGGAGCGTCAAGCGCGATGATCCGGCCGTGGTGCAGCAGCGCCACCTGGTCGCACCGCTCCGCTTCGTCCATGTATGCCGTGGTCACGAACACGGTGGTGCCCTCGGCCACCATCTCGTGCAGGATGAGCCACAGGTCGCGGCGGCTGATCGGGTCCACGCCGAAGGTGGGCTCATCGAGGAGCAGGATCTCCGGGTGGTGCACCAGGGCGCAGCACAGCGACAGCTTCTGCTTCATCCCGCCCGAGAGCTGGCCCGCCAGGCGGTGCTCGAACGGGCCGAGGTTGGAGAAGCGGTAGAGGCGCTCGAGGCGCTTCGGCCGCTCAACCTTCGGGACCGCGTACAGGTCGGCGTAGAACTCGATGTTCTCGCGCACCGTCAGGTCGTGGTAGAGACCGAAGCGCTGCGACATGTAGGCGATGTGCTGCTTCACGCCCTCGGGGTCCGTGGCCACGCTCACCCCAGCCACCAGCGCGTCGCCGGAGGTCGGCGGCAGCACGCCCGCCAGCATCCGCAGCGTGGTCGTCTTCCCCGCGCCGTCCGGTCCCACCAGCCCGAACAGCGCCCCCCGCGGCACCTCGAGGGTGAGCCCATCCACGGCCACCAGCTCGCGGAACTTCCGCGTCAGCGCGCGCAGAGAAATCGCCGCCTGCATCGAGGCGGACGGGTCGGGAGAGTGCAGAGGAGTGTGCAGTGGGCTTTCCACGCTCAACCCCGCACGCTCGTAACCGCTCGCAACTCGGCGTCTCGCAACTCGCAACCAGTCTTTCGGGCGTCTCGCAACTTCACTGCTTGCTCACTACTCCCAACCGCACATCTGCGGGGATTCCGGGCTTGAGGTCATTCGTCGAATCGGCCGTGATCCGCACTTTCACCGCGTACACCAGCTTCACCCGCTCGTCGGTGGTCTGCACGTTCTTGGGCGTGAACTCCGCCTCGCTCGCGATGAAGCTCACCTGTCCCCCGTAGACCTTTCGCTGGTACGTGTCGGCGGTGATGCGTGCACGCTCCCCGAGGTGCACAGCGCCGATGCGGGTCTCGGGGATGTAGATCCGCACCCACCGATCGTCGAGGTTGGTCACCGTGAGGACCGGGGAGCCGGGCGAGACCGTTTCGCCGATCTCGCGGTCCTTCACCGTCACCACGCCGTCGAACGGGGCGTGGATCACCGAGTTGGCCAGCAGCGCATCGATCTGCGCCACGGTCGCCCGGGCCTGTTCCACCGTGGCACGCTGGGCGTCGATGCGCTCGGGCCTCGGCCCCACCTCGAGCAGCTGCAGCGCCTGGACCGCCTGATCGTGCTGGCTCTGCGCCACCTCGAAGGCGAGCTGCGCCTTGTCGAGCGATTCGCGGCTCACGGCCCCGCCGTCGAACAGCCGCTTCGTCCGGTCCAGGTCGCGCTGCGCGTCGGCCAGCCGCTGGTTCGCGGTCGCCAGCGCGTCGCGCCCCTGCTGGATGTCCTGGGTGCGGTTGCCGCGCTCCAGCTCGGTCAAGAAGGCCTGCGCGGCGCTGAGTTGCCCCGCGGCCTGTCCCCGCCGGGCCTTGAGCTCCGCCTCGTCGAGCCGCGCCAGCTCCTGGCCGGCGGTGACGCGATCCCCCTCGTCCACGAGGATCGTGTCGATCCGTCCCGCGACCTGGAAGCCGAGTTGCGCGTCGGTCGCCTCGACCGTACCGGAGGCATCCAGCGTCCCGCCGTCGCCGCGGGAACGCAGGATGAGGTAGAGCGCCGTCGCGACGACCAGCACGGCAACGACCGGCAGTATGCGTTTACGGTTCATGTGTCCCCGTCTCCGTTGTCCCTACACCCCACACCCTACACCCTCACACCCTGTCCTTCACCTCATTGCGCCAGCGCTTGCGTCAGCCACCCAACGCTCAGCTCTCCCGTCACCCGAGCCAGCTCCACCCGGGCGGCGATCTCGGCGTTCCTCGCCTGCACGAGGCTCGCCCGGTTGGAGAGGAGCTGGGCCTCCGCGTCGAGGTAGTCCGTTTCGGTGCCCGAGCCCACCACGAGGCTCAGCCGCCGGATCCGCTCCACCTCCTCCGACTGGGTAACGGCGGTGACGAGCGCATCGACCGTGGCGTGCGCGGCGGTAAGCGTCGCCAGCGCCGCATCCACGCTCTGCTCGGCGACCTGACGCGCATCGCGCAGCTGTTCGTTCGCGGCCCGCGCGGTCGCCTCGTTCTGCCGGATCGCGCTCGTTCGGCTGCCGCCCATGAAGATCGGATAGGTGAGCTGGAGCCCCGCATTCCAGTACGGCCGGTAGCCGCTGAGGGAGTGCCCGTTCTCGAGGTAGGCGGCGCTGAGCTGGAGCTGCGGGAGCAACGAGGCCCGCGCGACACCGACACCGGCACGTGCCGCCTCCGAGGTGCGCAGCGCCTGAGCCACGTCGGGGCTGTTGCGCTCCGCACTGGCGGCCAGCGTTGCGCGGTCGGCCAGCGTCGTGTCCGTCAGCCGCACCGGCGTGAGGAGCCGCCGCACCGCGTCCACCGGGAACGCGACCAGCTGGGCGAGGTCGCGCTCCGCCACGTCGAGCTGGGCGCGCGTGCTGACCTCGTCGGCGCGCGAGCGCGAGACCTGCGCGGCGAGGCGCAGCACCTCGACGTGGGCCGCCTTGCCCTGTGCCTCGAGCTGGGCGGTCCGGTCCGCCTCGGCCTGGAGGGCAGCGAGTTGCCGCTCCTCCGCATCCAGGATCCCGCGCGTCGTGAGGATGCGCAGGTACGCGTTGGCCACCCGGGAGACCAGCGCCGCGGAGGTGGCGTCGAGCGCGGCTTCCGCCTTGCGCTCCTGCGCCTGCGCGAGCCGCACCTGGGAGGTGCGTCCGCCGAAATCGAAGAGGGTGTAGCCCAGCGAGAACGCCGCCTGGCTCAGGGTGCGGTCGAACAGGGGAAGGTTGTGCAGGTCCAGCCCCGAGAGCGGGTAGACGATGTTCGGCAGCGCGTACTCCGTGGCGCCGAAGCTGCTCGTGAGGTGCGGGAAGAGCGGCGCCCGAGCCTCGCCCACGGCCGCGGCCGCGGCGTCCCGCCCGGCTCGCGCCGCCGCAACGCTGGGGTGCTGCTCCAGTGCGCGTTGCGCGGCGTCGGCCAGCGTCAGGCGGCTGGTATCCTGGGCAGCGAGCTGCACGACAAGCATCAGGGAAACGATCATGGCTTGCGATCCTGCGTTGAGTTCTCGAAGCCGGCGGGCTGCGCCGCCGGCGCTGGTGGGGCCGCCGTCGGTGAGGCCGCCGCGGGTACGTTCCGCAGGGCGGCCTTCATGTGCGCTATCACATGCTCGGCGATGAGGGAGCGGATCGCCGGATCGCCTGGATCCGTGCCGATGGCCTGCCGGATGGCGCGGCTGGCCAGGGCCAGGAATAGCGGCTGCCCCGCGATGCTCATCGCCATCAAGTGCGGCTCTCCCGGCCGGATGGTGCCCTCTGACTGGCCGTCGCTCACCATGCGGCTGAACGACTCCATGTTGCGGCGTATGACGCTGGCGACCGGCTCCGGGAGCGGCCGGTCGGAGGCCAGCTCGCGGAGGATCAGCCGCGGCATCTCCGGGTGCTTCCAGATGTGGTCCATGAAGGTCCACATCGCCGTCGCCAGGCGCTCCAGGGGCGGCCCTGGCTCGGCCGAGATCGCGGTGATCCGGTCCGCGAGCGGGTTGGCGAACCGCGCGATGACCGTGTGGTAGAGCGCCTCCTTGGAGCCGAAGTGATAGGTGATGGCGCCAAGGTTGGCATGCGCCCGTGCGGTGATGTCACGGACGCTGGCCGCATCGAACCCGTCCCGGGCGAACTGCTCTCGGGCCGCTTCGATGAGCCGCTCGCGGATATCATGTGGTTGGTTCATACGTATGTATCATCTCATACGAACGTATGAATGTCAACTGCTGGCCTGAGGTGAGTCGCGGGGGTGGGCGTCCGCACATTTGCGAGTAATCCTCTAGCCATTCTCCCCAGAAGCGATATATTAGGCCGCTGCGGATTTCGCAGTCTCGGCTCGCTCCAGTCGCGCCATCGGGCGCCGGCTCGTGGTGCGCCATCACAGGGAGGTCGAATGAACTATCGCTGGGAGAAGGCCGCTGCTGTCGCAGCACTCGCGCTGTTCGGCGCCTGCAGCAAGGAAGCGCCGCCGAAGCAGGCCGCGGCGCCGGCGGGCCCCGCCAAGGGGACGACGGAGTGGAAGATCGCAAACGCGATGAGCGCCGCGCCGACGGCCATCGCGAGCGCCGCCGCGATCATGGATTGGCCCTCCGCGGCGAGCGCCCAGCCGACGCAGCTGCGGGCGGGGACCAACGGCTGGACGTGCTTCGCCGACAATCCAGCCAGCCCGGGCAACGACCCGATGTGCTTCGACGCGCCATTCGGCGCCTGGGCCACGGCGTGGATGAGCCACAAGACGCCGAACATCACCGCGTTTGGGGTGGCCTACATGCTCCAGGGCGGCACCGACGCCAGCAACACCGATCCCTTCAAGATGAAGCCTGATTCGGGGCAACCGTGGGTGGACACGGGGCCGCACGTCATGCTCGTGGTGCCCAACGTCAACGCGCTCAAGGGCCTCTCGACCGACTCGAAGTCCGGCGGGCCGTACATCATGTGGCAGGGGACGCCTTATGCTCACGTGATGGTTCCGGTCGCGGCGGCCTCCCACGGCGCGACGAACTCGATGTAGTAGGCAGGGGCGCGATGCGCATGATGCAGATGTAGAGAGGCGGCAGGCCCCGACCAGCTAACGATCAGCCTGTCCCTGGGGCGGTTGCGGCCACGGGCCGCGGATCGTCTCGAATGCCAGGGCCGCGGCGAGGAGCAGACGTTCTTGCCGCGGCCCTGCCGCAAGTTGGAGCCCGATGGGTAGATGGTGTCGGGATAGTGTACAGGGGATGCTGATGGCCGGGAGGCGGCTCAGGCTGAACGGATAGGTGAGCCTGGTCAAGGCGTGGCGCGGCATCTCGCCGCCGGCGAGGATGGGCCGGAAAGCGTCGGCGTTGGGAAAGGCCAGGATGGGGACGGTGGGGCCCGCCAGCAGGTCCACGTCCTTCAGCACCCGGCGGAGCGCGCCGCCGATCGCAGCGCGGGTGCGCTTGGCGGCCAGGTGGGCGCTCGGCGTGATATCGCCGGCGGCGGCGAGCGCCTTGGCGACGTCGTCGCCGTAGTCGGCGGCCCGCTCCGGGTACCAGCGCTTGTGGAAGGCAAGCGCTTCGGGCCGGACGATGGCGATGCCGACGTCCACGCAGCCCACGAGCTCGGGCACGGAGACCGTGCGCACCTCGGCGCCGGCCTCCTCCATGGCCCGCAGCGCGTCCCGGACCCCCTGTTCCACCTCCGGGTCCACGCGGTCGAAGACGTACGTCTCCGGAACGCCGATCCGAAGGCCCTTGAGAGAAAAGTGGGTGTAGGGTGTGGGGTGTAGGGTGTCGGGCCCCTCAACCCCTACACCCCACACCCTACCCCCTACCCCCGTTCCCACCAGCACCTCGAACGCCTTCCGTGCGTCGTCAACCGTTCGCGCCAAGGGGCCCACTGTGTCCAGCGACTTCGCCAGCGGCACCACGCCCCGTGTTGGCAGCACGCCGAAACCCGGCTTCAGGCCCACGCAGCCGCACAGCGCCGCCGGGATGCGGATCGAGCCGGCCGTATCCGTGCCGAGGGCGACCGAGACGAGACCAGCGGAGACCGCAACCGCGGAGCCGCCGCTCGAGCCGCCGGTGGTGAGCGCCGGGTTCCAGGGGTTCCGGGTGGCGCCGTAGTGCGGGTTGTCGTTGGTGGTGCCGAATGCGAATTCGTGGGTGTTGGTCTTGCCGACCAGGATCGCGCCTGCCTCGCGCAGCGCCCAGACCACCTCGGCGTCGCGCGTCGGCACCCAGTCCGTGAGGATCTTGGAGCCCGCGGTGGTGCGCGTGCCCTGCGTGGCGACCAGGTCCTTGATGGCGACGGGCTCGCCGTGCAGCGGGCTGCGGCGCGCGCCGCTCCCGAGCTCAAGCTCGGCCTGGTGCGCCTCCGTCCGCGCGGTCTCCGCCGTGACCGTGATGAAGGCGTTGAGCGCGGGCTGCGCGCGCTCGATCCGCTCGAGCGTGTCCTCGACGCGTTGGGTGACGGACGGCGGCGCGGCCATGCTCAATCTTAGCACGCGCGCACAGGATTGGCCCCGCGCGCCGCGGGATGAGCGGGCACGCAGGGGGGGACAGGGTTGGTCGCCTGCGCACGCCGGTTCCCGGGTATCTTTCTGCGATGCGCGCTCTCACGTTCGTCGTCGGGTTGCTGTCTGCGGGATTGATCCTGGCCCCGCGGGGCGCCCGTGCGCAGGACCTGCTGGCCCAGGCGCGTAGCGCGGCAGAGCGCGGGTCCTTGGACTCCGCGTACACCATTCTGCTCCGCGCGGTGGATGCCCAGCCGAATCGTGCCGAGGCGCACTTCTGGTTGGCGGAGGTGGCGGGCACGCTGGCGGCCCAGCGGTGGGCGCTGAGCGCGTTCTTCATGGCGAAGCGGTCGAAGCGGGAGTTCAATCGCGCCGTCCAGCTCGAGCCCGCCAATGCCCTGTACCTCGAAGGGTTGGGCCGCTATCTCGCGCGGGCGCCGGGGATCGTGGGCGGCAACCGCGACTCGGCGCGCGCCTTGGCCGTGAACCTCATGAAGGTCGACGAGATGCGCGGGACGTCGCTCCTGGTCGAACTGCTGTGGCGCGGCGGGCATCCAGGCGATCGGGCGCGGGCGGACTCCCTGATCGAGGCGTTCGCGCGGAGCGGCAAGGGAGGGCGCGAAGGGCAGATCCGTCTGGCGATGTTCTTCGCGCGCAGCGGCACGCCGGAACGGGCGCTATCCATCGGACAGCGTCTCGTGGCCGCCGACTCGACCGATGCGTTGGGGCAGTGGGTGCTGGGGGCCACGCTCGTCACGTTGCGCCGGGATCCGCGGCAGGCGGCGCGGCATTTGAGGTGGGCGCTCGACCATCCGCCGCCGGTCACCACCGACGGCCGCCAGTACTGGCCTCCGGCGCTGTGGTGGTATCTGGGGCAGGCGTACGCGCAGCTGGGGCAGGCCGACAGCGCGCGGATCTGCTACCACCAGACGCTGGCGCTGGAGCCGAAGTTCAGGCCCGCGAAGGCGGCGATGGACTCGCTGACGCTCCGCTAGGCCGGCCGACATACGCCACCGGCCGCGTGCCTTGCGGAGAGCCTGCCCGCCCTTACCGGCCCTTCGCCGCGCCCGCCCCGATCCGCGTGAGCGCCTCGCCCAGCCGCTTGATCTCGTCGCCGTAGCGTGCCCAGTCGCCCGCGCGCTGCGCCGTCATCGCGTTGTCGTAGTGCTGCCGCGCCTCGGCGATCAGCGCCCGCTGCGCCTCGCCCGGCGCCTCGCCCGCTCCCGCCACGGCGGCCGGAACCACCTCTCCGCGCGACGCGCTGGAGCCGCCGAACAGCTCGGCCAGCGCGCCGTCCAAGGTCTCCGCCATGGCCACCTCGTTCTGGTAGGCGACGACGACCCGCTTCAGCTCGGGGATCTTTCCCCCAGCGGCGCGCAGGTAGAGGGGCTGGACGTACAGCAGCGACGTCCCGATCGGGATGACCAGCAGGTCGCCCCAGATCACCTGGGAGCCGTGCTGGTCCCACAGCGAGACCTGTTGGGAAATCTCCGTGTTCTGGTTGATCCGGTTCTCGATCTGCGTCGGGCCGAAGATGAGCGTCTGCCGCGACAGGCGGTACACCCGCAGCCTCCCGTAGTCGGCTCCGTCGTTCCGGGCCACCATCCACGCCGCGAGATTGTCCTTCCCGCGCGGCGTGAACGGCACCATGTACACGTACTCCTCCTGCGCCTCGCCGGGCAGCTTCATGATGATGTGGCGCATGAACGGCACCGCCCCGCCGGTGGGCCGGTTCACGATCGGGATCTGCCACTGGTCCTCGCGGTGGTAGAAGTCCACCGGCGCGTCCATGTGGTAGGTCGCGTAGAGGGCGGTCTGGATGCGGTAGATCCGGTCCGGATAGCGCAGGTGCGCTCTCAAGTCGGCCGGGAAGCTGTCGAGGGGTGCGAGGAGGCCGGGAAAGACGCGAGCCCAGGTCCGGATCAGCGGATCGGCCGGAGCGCTGACGTACGCCTTGAGAGAGCCGTCGTACGCGTCGATCACGACCTTGACGCTGTTCCGCATGTAGCTGGTACCGTCGGTCAGCCGTTGCGCGTAGGGATAGCGGTCGGTCGAGGTGTAGGCGTCGAGGATCCACTCGAGCTTGCCGCTCGCCGCGATCACGAGGTAGGGATCGGGATCGAAGGTGAGGAACGGCAGCGCCTTCGCCGCCCGTCCCATGATCTCCCGGTTGTAGAGCACCCGGCTGTCGCTGGTGATGTCCTGTGAGAAGAGGACGTTCGACGAGCCGAACCGCGCGGCGAACATCAGCCGGCGCCACAGGCCCCCAACCCGGACGCCGCCGCTCCCCTTGTAGGCGGCGTAGACGTCCACGTCTCCCGAGGGGGAGTCGAACTCCCGCTGCCGGGTGCCGACGAAGGCGTAGTCGTCGTCGAGCTCGCCGTAGTAGATCTGCGGGCGGCTGACCGTGAGCGAGACGTTCGAGACGGGGGGGAGGTCCTTGATGAACAGCACCGGCAGCCCCTCAGGGGTCACCTGGTTGACGGGGGCGAGGGTGAGTCCCATCCCGTGCGTGAAGGTGAGGTGCTCGTTGATGAACGTGCGCGTCGGCAGGGACGCGGGGTTGAGCTCGCGTGGCGAGAGCAGGACCTGGCGGTACTTCCCGTCGATCCGGTAGCGGTCGTCGTCCACCGAGACGAAGTCGTAGTAGGTGCGGATTTCCTGGAGCTGGCCGAAGGTCTGGAGGAGGGGATCGCGCTCCCACAGGCGCACGTTCTCGATGGTCGGCGTGTTGGCCCTGAGGTCGGCCAGCGTCAGCGTGGTCTCGCTCCCCAGATCGCGGACCTCCACGCTGTCGAGGCCCCACGCCTGCCTGGTGGCGACGATGTGCGAGCGGAGGTACGGCGTCTCCCGGGTCAGCTCGGTCGGGGCCACGACGAACTTCTGCATCACGAGTGGGTAGAGGCCGCGCCCGAGCACCGCCACGACGGCGTAGCCCCCGACGGCGAAGAGCGTGTAGCGGGGGAGGCGCTGCCGCAGCGCGCCGGCCAGGACTGCGGCGGCGGCCACCACCGCCACGATCGCTGAGACTCGCAGGGCGGGGAGGCTGGCCATCAGGTCGGTGTAGCTGGCGCCGATCAGGGGGCCGGTGTTCGAGTAGAGCAGGTTCGCGCTGTCCACCAGCCAGAGCTGCGCGGCGGTGATCAGCAGCAGCGTCGCGAGCACGATCGCGAGGTGGATCGCCGCTGACGGCTCGATGCGGACCGCGCGGCCGCGCACGATGATGTCGGAGCGCAGCGAATACACGAGCAGCAGCAGCAGCAGCGTGACGAGGGTGAGCCCATAGAGAAATGCGAGTACCGCCGACAGCGCGGGAAGCGTGAAGACGTAGAATCCGATGTCGCGCGCGAAGACCGGGTCCGCGGTCCCGAACGGGGTGCGGTTCATGGCCTGGAGCGCCACGTCCCACAGCGACGTGGCGGCGAGGCCGGCCAGCAGGCCCAGCAGCAGCACGGCCGGCAGGCTCAGGCGGCGCAGGGTCCGCGTCAGGTCGAGTTGTGGCGACGACGGGCCGACCGCGACGACGATCGGGTTGAGGACGATGCCTCGTTGGGCGATGCGGAAGTTCAGGTCGAGGGTGCCGGCCGTGACGGCGCCCACGACGAGGAAGAGGATCGCCTGGGTGGCCAGCTGGCGCGTGAAGACGATCTGGTATCCGATCTCCCGGAACCACCACCAGTCGGTGAGGACGCCGATGAGGGTGGGGACGGCGAGGACGAGCGCCACGAGGGCGATGATGGCGATGATGAGCGTGCGGCGAGTGCGGGTCACGGTGGACCTCGGATGGGAGCGCGAGGCGATGGGTCTCAGGTGTCAGCGTGGTGCGGCACCCGGCTCAGCTTCGTCACCCCAGCGGGGAAGTTAAGGCCTTGGCGGGATTCCTGCGTGCGCGACGGGAGAAGTACGCTGCCGGAAAACGGCATTGGGCTCGTCGTGGCGCAGCTAGGGCGGCCCCGAGCCGGCGCTCAGCACCTTGAGGTACCCGCCTCGGCCGTAGTCGAGGATGGCACGGTCGCGTGTCACCAGCGTCAGTCCGTGCACCATCGCCTGGGCCGCGAGCATCTGGTCGGCGGGATCGCGATGAAACCGGCCCGGCAGCTCGGCGCTCTGCAGCGCCGCCTCCACTCCCAACGGAAGCGGTACGAGGCCGAGCGGCGCCAGGGCTCGGTGTACCCACTCGGCGGCGGGGATGGCGAGGCGCAGCCGCTTGAACGCGACCAGCAGGGTGACCTCGCGCACCGAGACCGCGGAGACGAACGCCTCGCGCCGGTGGCGGGCGGCCTCGACGGCCCGCACGCAGGCAGGCGACAGTTCGGCGGCGAGCCCCTCCGCGAACCAGATCCATACGTGGGTGTCGAGCAGCAGAGGCCCTTCAGTCATGCTGCGCCTCCCAGATCTCGTCCACGGGAGCGAGCAGGTCGCCGTACCAGGTGACCGTGCCACGCAACGCGCCGAAGGCGGGGGTGTCGGCGTTCCGCGCCGGCACCAGCTTCGCGACCGGCCGGCCGTACTTCGTGATGACGACTTCGCCGCCCTCCGCGTTCACCCGGTCCATCAGCGCGAGGCATCGGGCCTTGAAGAGGCCGGCGGGCATGGTGGTGGTGGGAGCGACCGGCTGCTCCGCGACGCGAGCGGTGCGCCGGGGGTGGGGGCGAGGGGACCGCGGGCGACGGGGCATGGCGTCTCCGAATTGTGACCATTGAATTGTAACTATGGTCACAATCATGGTCAAAAAAGCCCCTGAGTGCGGCGCGGCGGGTCCTCTCGGTGTTCCTGATGGCGGTGGCCGTGGCGCAGGTGACGGCGACGCCGCGGGGATGCTACATTACCTCCTGCAGTTGACGGGACGTGGCGCAGCCCGGTAGCGCACCTGAATGGGGTTCAGGGGGTCGCGGGTTCGAATCCCGCCGTCCCGACTCGAGTAAGCGGATGCCAGACAACCAGTTAGGTTGTCTGGCATCCGTGCGTTGTGGAGCCGCTCCCTGAACTTAGTGTCCGAACAATTTGGCTTCCTGGCGCATGTCTCAGCCTCGCCTAACGCTCTCCGACGCCCTGAAGCATACTTGGCGGTGCTTGCCTGCCATGCCGCAATACCATCGGAGGGGGAGGGGCACCATGAAAGGTCGCACTCTGTGGATGGCACTTGTTCTTGTTCTGGTTCTGGTCGGAGGTGCGTGGCGCCTGGGAGCGGCGCCGTCGCGGGCACAGGGAGTACGGAAGATCCCGAGGGCATACGGGTCAGTGAAAGCAGCGATTGGCCGGGTACTGGTCTTTGAGGCGCCGGATGGAACGATACGTTACGTCGGCGTGGAGAACGGAGAGTTGGAGGGCACATTTCCAAGAAACTAGATGAGTTGTGGGCTTGGCGGGCAGGTCGCGGGTTCGAATCCCGCCGTCCCGACTAGAGTAAGCGGATGCCAGACAACCAGTTAGGCTGTCTGGCATTCTTGCTTTGGCGAACAGGTCCCTGAACTTAGTGTTCGAACAATTTGGCTTCCTGACGCATATCTCACGCCGCGCCTAACGCTCTCCTGACGCCACGATACATACTTGGCGGGGATTCGCCTGCCGCTGGGGTGCGTTTCGTCAGCCGTATGTCTGAGAGGTCACGATCATGATCAAGGAGCAAATGGAGAAGATCTATAGAGACATGGAGCTGGCTGCGATTCCGTGGAATGTCGAAACCGCGCCGGAGATCCTGAAGAGTGCGGTGGCAAGTCGCACCACAAGATCAAGCAAGGTGATCGAATTCGGGTGCGGCGCCGGCAACTATGTCGTGGCTCTTTCGAGCATGGGTTTTGACGTTACGGGCGTGGACATAGCGGAGCATGCGATCGAGATCGCCAGAAGATCGGCTCTGAGGGCTGGGGTCGCCTGTCGATTCGTCGCGGCGGATGTGCTTGGCGAGCTCCCCACAATCAATGACAAGTACGACTTTGGCTACGATTGGGAACTACTGCACCACATTTTCCCCGAGGATAGAGAAAGGTATGTCCGCAACGTCTGCAGGCTGTTGAATCCCAGTGCCACGCATCTTTCCGTTTGCTTCAGCGAACACGATCCCCAATTTGGTGGTGTGGGCAAGTATAGAGAAACGTCGCTGGGTACGGTTCTGTACTTCTCCAGCGAAGCAGAAGTTGAGTCCCTGTTCGCAACGTGCTTCCTCGTTGAAGAGTTGAAGACGATAGAGCTTGGGGGAAAGCATGGCAGTCATAGGGCTGTCTACGCACTGCTGAGGAAGAAGAGCAGCTGATCAATGATTCGACGCCGTGTCCGCCCATCGCCTGTCGCCGTACTGTCGGGGAGAGGTGGCCGATGAATACCGAGTTCCAGAAAGAGTTCCAGGACAAGTGGGACAAGTACTTTCCCGGCGCCGAGCTGCCGGTGGCCTATTTCTACACCGACGAGGTCACCGCGCAGGAACGCCTTGACAGCAAGGACGAGGAGCACTGCGTCATCGCCTGTTTCGAGCGCGTCCGCCAGGGCCACACCTTCGTCTACGCTGCGGACAGCCCGGGATGCATGGGGTGGAAGCACTATACCGGCTTCTCCCAGTCCTTGCGGCCCAAGTTTGAGTACTTCCTGTCCTGTGGCATTCCGGGGGAAATGGAAGGCGAGCGCTACAAGAAATCGCCGGACCTGGTCAGCCGTTACCTGGAAAGCCATCCCAGTTTCCAGGCACCCGGGCGCTTCCTGGTCTTGAAGCGGTGGGACAAGCTCGCCGAGAACGACCGACCCTTCGCGGTCATCTTCTTTGCCTCGGCAGATGTGCTTTCCGGTCTCTTCGCCCTGGCGAACTTCGACCGCTCCGACCCGAACGGCGTCATCTCGCCGATGGGTGCCGGCTGCTCGACGATCGTGAGCTACCCCTACTGGGAGGCTCAGTCGGATCAGCCGCGCTGTGTGCTCGGGATGTTCGATGTGTCGGCGCGGCCTCAGGTGTCGGAGGCCTTGCTGACCTTCTCGATCCCGATCACGCGCTTTGAGCAGATGGTGGCGAACATGGATGAGAGCTTCCTGATTACGGCATCGTGGGAACGCGTGCGGGCGAGGATCCGGCAAGCCGGCCAGTCTTGACTCGATCGCATCCCGCATCCGGTCCCTCCCCGATCCCTGAGCCGGCAGGCGCGAGAGACAAGAGGGACTGTGGGCAAGTCCTGCCTCTCCCTCCGCGAGTAGCATCTCGCGATCGAGCTGCTGGTCGTAGGCCAACAACGTCTCGGCATCGCAATGCTACAGTGCGGGTCATGCGGAGTCGCATCCGGACCACACTGTGTGTCGGCCGCGCTACGGAAATCATCATTATCAACAATGGCAATCGGAATTCGCGCGGCGGGTACCTGCAAGCGCCGCGGCCACTTCCGCAACCTGACACCCGCCTGGGGGCTCGGCATGTTCCGGGAACAGCGTGTGCACCGTACCTTACGTAGAGCGGCTCAAGGACGCGATTGAGCGAGTCCAACCCGAGCGGGAGGCGTGCGGTGCCTGAGTGGTGGGGGCTGCGTGTGGAGGGGCAGCTGGTTCGGGTCGTTCATTGGCGCGAGGTGTCTCCTCCGACGCTGTGTGACTTCAGCACGACCGTCCTGAGCGGGGTCGAGTACGAGATCGCACCCCTGCACGTGGCGGCGGCTGAATGAGCACCCCGACGACAAGAGGTGACATCGATCCTTTGCTGGTCGGCCCGGAGTGGGACCCCGTCCGAAGCGATCCGCGATTCCAGGCGTAAGTCCGTCGCATTTGGGTTGTCAGCAGCCCGCTGACGTCAATCGACTCCCCGCTCGCACGCTAACGCCCAGACCGGTGCGCCAGCCTCGGCGCTACGGCCCCACGGCACGTGTGCCGTGCGGTGGTCGCGACACCGAGCTTGACCCCCGACTTCCTCGCCCGCCATGGTTGAGTGGGCCACACCCACGACCGGCCGGGATTCACGGAACGGAGTTGATCCTCGTCACGCTCCACAACACGGGGAGGCTGCCTTGCGCATCGGGATCATTGGAGCGGGAATGATCGGGTCGACGTTGACGAAGCTGTGGGTCGCCGCCGGGCACGAAGTGCGCGTGGCGTCACGTCATCCCGAGAACCTGAAGAGTCTCGTCGAGCCGCTCGGGAAGCGCGCGTCGTCCGGAACGCCGCAGCAGGCGGCGGAGTTCGGTGATGTGGTCATGCTGACCGTTCCGCTCAAGGCCGTTCCCGATGTCGCGTGGGACCTCGCGTCATCACTGGTCGGCAAGATCGTGCTGGATACCGGGAATGCCTACGAGCGACGCGATGGTGACACCGCGCGCCACGCCTCACAGCACCCGCTGGGTTCGGCCGGCTGGGCGGCCGCGATGTTCCCCGGCAGCCGGTGGGCCAAGGCGTTCAACTCGGTGTACTTCAAGACGCTCGAGAGCGAGGCGCATCGAGACGGAGATCGCGTCGGCATTCCACTGGCCGGCGACGATCCGCAGGCCCTCGAGACCGTTGCTGGCTTGGTGCGGGATGCCGGATTCGATCCCGTGATCGTCGGCCCGCTCGCGCGCGGCAAGGAGTTCGAGCCGAACACTCGTCCCTACAACACCGGCATGAGCGGTCCCGAGCTCCGGGCGTTGTTCGGCCTACCTGGTTGAGAGACGGCACTGGCGGAGAGACGATGAGCGACGACGCAACGCCGAAGAAGCCGAAGAAGAAGAGGAAGACCGGGTCCACCCGAGCCGGAAAGGCCGGCGCCGCACCGGGCGTGGCGCGCCCTGCCGCAACGGCGCCGCCGGTCACCGAGGACGACCTGTATCTCTTCAACGAGGGCTCACACTACCACGTCTACGACAAGCTTGGCTGCCATCTCACCACGCTCGACGGCACCGCCGGAGCGACCTTCGCCGTGTGGGCCCCCAACGCCGACTACGTGTCGGTGATCGGGGACTTCAACGGCTGGAACAAGGCCGCCAACCGGCTGGCCACGCGAGGCTCCTCCGGCGTCTGGGAGGGGTTCATCGGGGGGGTGAAGAAGGGCGACGGCTACAAGTACCACATCGGCGCGCGGGCCGGCGGCTTCCAGGTGGACAAGGCCGACCCGGTCGGCGTCCACCACGAAACCTCTCCCAAGACCGGCTCCAAGGTGTGGGATCTCGACTACGAGTGGGGGGACGGCGAGTGGATGGGGGGCCGCGGGGCGCGCAACGCCCTGGCGAGCCCCATCTCGATCTACGAGGCGCATCTCGGCTCGTGGATGCGGGTGCCGGAGGACCACAACCGCTCGCTCTCCTACCGCGAGCTGGCGGACAGGCTCGTGCCCTACGTCAGGGACCTGGGGTTCACCCACGTCGAGTTCCTGCCGGTGATGGAGCATCCGTTCTACGGCTCCTGGGGCTACCAGACCACCGGCTACTTCGCCCCCACGAGCCGGTACGGCACCCCGCAGGACTTCATGTTCCTCATTGACCAGCTCCACCGGGCGGGGATCGGCGTGATCCTGGACTGGGTGCCCTCCCACTTCCCCACGGACGAGCACGGCCTGGCGTACTTCGACGGCACGCACCTGTTCGAGCACGCCGACATGCGCCAGGGTTTCCACCCCGACTGGAGCAGCTACATCTTCAACTACGGGCGGCACGAGGTGCGCTCGTTCCTGCTCTCCTCGGCGTTCCTGTGGCTCGACGTGTACCACGCCGACGGGCTCAGGGTGGACGCGGTGGCCTCGATGCTCTACCTCGACTACTCCCGCAAGCCGGGGGAGTGGATTCCCAACCGGTTCGGCGGCCGCGAGAACCTGGACGCGGTCGACTTCCTCCGGCGATTCAACACGGCCGTCTACGAACGCCACCCGGACGTGCAGACGATCGCGGAGGAGTCCACTTCGTGGCCCATGGTCTCCCGGCCCACCTACGTCGGTGGGTTGGGCTTCGGACTCAAGTGGGATATGGGATGGATGCACGACACGCTCGAATACCTGTCGAAGGACCCTGTCCACCGCCGCTTTCACCACAACGAACTGACCTTCCGTTCGCTCTACGCCTACACGGAGAACTTCTGCCTGCCGCTCTCCCACGACGAGGTCGTGTACGGCAAGGGCTCGCTGCTCGGCAAGATGCCGGGGGACGACTGGCAGAAGTTCGCCAACCTCCGCGCGCTCCTGGCCTACATGTACACGCAGCCGGGCAAGAAAGTCCTCTTCATGGGCGCCGAGATCGCCCAGCGCGAGGAGTGGAGCCACGAGTCCAGCCTGGACTGGCACCTGCTCGAGTACGCGCCGCATCAGGGCGTGCAGCGGCTCACCCGTGATCTCAACCGCCTGCTCCGATCTGAGCCCGCGCTCCACGAGGTGGACGCCGACCCAGCCGGGTACGAGTGGATCGACGCCAACGACTCCGATCACTCCGTCGTCAGCTACCTGCGAAAGAGCCGCGACGAGAAGGACGTGATTCTGGTGGTGTGCAACTTCACCCCCGTCCCGCGGCAGACATACCGTGTGGGGGCGCCGCGCGCGGGCTTCTGGCGCGAGGTGCTCAACACCGACGCCGCGGAGTACGGCGGCAGTGGACAAGGCAACCTGGGCGGCCTGAGCACGACCCCCATCCCGTGCCACGGGCGCGCGCAGTCACTCGACCTCGTCCTGCCTCCCCTGGCGGTGGTCGCCCTGAGGCACGAGTCGGTGTGAGCGACGCCCGGTGGGCCCTTCCGCCAAGCAGGCGGTCGAGAGTGGGGCTGGAGTGACTGATATGGCGGGCACAGCCGACAGACACCACCGCTCGATCCTGCAAGGCGTCGCCCGTCGGGCGATGCTGGAGCGCGGGCTCGCTCCGGACTTTCCGAGCCAGGCGCTCGCCGAGCTCGACCGAATCCACGGGCCGGCGACGCGCACCGAGGCAGCGACGCGTGACCTCAGGAACCTGCTCTGGTGCTCCATCGACAACGACGATTCGCGTGACCTGGACCAGCTCACCGTCGCCGCAGCGATGCCCGACGGAGGCACCAAGGTCCTGGTCGCCATCGCCGACGTCGACGCCGTCGTTAAGCAGCGCTCGGCGCTGGACGATCATGCGCGGGGAAACACCACCTCGGTCTACACGGTTGCCGAGACGTTTCCGATGCTGCCCGAAAAACTCTCCACGGATCTCACGTCGCTCAACCATGAATCGGACCGCCTGGCCGTCGTCATCGAAATGGTTGTCGGTGGGGATGGAACACTGCAGAGTTCGGACCTCTATGGAGCGACGGTGCGCAACTGCGCGAAACTCGCCTACAACAGCGTTGCCGGCTGGCTGGAGGGCAACGGGCCGATGCCGCAAGCGATCGGTGCGGTTGGCGGCCTCGACGAGAACCTCCGACTCCAGGACCGCGTGGCCCAGCAGCTGAAAGCGCTCCGGCACGAGCACGGCGCGCTTGCTCTCGAGACCATCGAAGCACGTCCGGTCTTTGATGGAGATGAGCTCAAGGACCTGGAAGCCGACACGAAGAACAGGGCCAAGGACATCATCGAGGACTTCATGATCGCCGCCAACGGCGTGAGCGCGCGATACCTCGCGTCCAAGCGGTTGCCGTCGCTCAGGCGCGTCGTCCGCGTACCCAAGCGCTGGGACCGGATCGTCGCGCTGGCTGCGGAGCGGGGCTCAACGTTGCCCAAGGAACCCGACGCGAAGGCCTTGGATCAGTTTCTGGTGGCGGCGAAAGCCGCCGATCCGCTGCGCTTCCCCGATCTCTCCCTCAGCGTCATCAAGCTCCTGGGTGCGGGTGAATACGTCGTCGAACTTCCGGGAGCCGGTGTCGCCGGACACTTCGGTCTTGCGGTCAAGGACTACTCGCACTCCACCGCCCCGAACCGCCGCTTCCCCGATCTCGTGACCCAGCGGCTGCTGAAAGCGGCGGTGGCGGGGCGGGCGCTGCCCTACGCGAACGACGAATTGGCCGCGCTCGCCAGGCACTGCACCGAAGCGGAAGACGCGGCGAAGAAGGTCGAACGACAAGTCACAAAGTCCGCGGCCGCCATTCTGCTGGAAGCGAGGGTCGGCGAGCAATTCGACGCCATCGTTACCGGCGCGGCCGACAAGGGCACGTGGGTTCGCCTGCTGCAGCCGCCCGTGGAAGGAAGGCTGGAAAGCGGCGCTGGAGGCTTGGATGTCGGCCACCGGGTCCGCGTGCAACTGGTCCGCACGGATGTCGAGCGCGGATACATCGACTTCAAGAGAGTGGGGTAGGGAGAGGCAGGCAGCGTGAAGCCCACGGCTTCCACCCTCGTTTGCGCCGGCTGCGAGTGGGTCGCGCCGACACCCGAGGAGGTGCGCTACCCGTTCCGGTGCAAGCGGGCCGGCCGCGGGGACGCCGACCACGTCGTCACCAGGAAGCTGGACGCGTTCCGCGTCGAAGCGATGCGCGGCGACGACCCCAATCCCTTCATCTGCCACCGCGAGCTGCTGCACTCTTGGCACGCGGCGCGGCGCCGCGGGCAGACCGACGACGCATACGTGGAGCTGGTGCGCCGGCTCGACACGGCGATCGCAGCGGTCGACGGGCGCGGCTTCCGCACCACGCCGTTTGGCCGCAGCGAGGCGCTGAGCGCTCGGCTGGGCTTCGACGCGGCCGGCGGCGTGTGGGTGAAGGACGAGACGGGGAACGTCGCCGGCTCGCACAAGGCCCGCCACCTGATGGGCATCCTGCTTTACCTGAACGTGGTGGAGCGCCGGGAGCAGCCGCCGCTCGCCATCGCCAGCTGCGGCAACGCCGCCCTGGCGGCCGCCGTGCTGGCGCGCGCGGCGGAGCGGCCGCTCCGGGTGTTCGTGCCGACGGACGCGGAGCCGGCGGTACTGGAGCGGCTGCGCGTGTTGGGCGCCTCGATCGCCACGTGCCCCAGGACGCCGGAGGTGCCCGGCGATCCGTGCGTGCACGCGTTCCACGGCGCGCTGGGGGAGGGCGCGCTCCCCTTCTGCTGCCAGGGGAACGAGAACGGCCTCACCATCGAGGGGGGCGAGCTGCTCGCTCACGAGATCATCGGGCAGCTCGGCGGCGGCGTGCTCGACCACGTCGTGATCCAGGTGGGCGGGGGCGCGCTCGCCAGCGCGGTCATCCAGGCCTTCCGCTTCGCGCACCGCGCCGGGCTCACGTCGCAGCTGCCGCGGTTCCATGCGGTGCAGACACGCGGGGCCTCGCCCCTGAAGCGGGCGTGGGACGTGATCCAGGAGCGGCTGCGCACCGAAGGCGAGATCCACGTGATCGAGCGCGCGACGAAGCACCGCTCCGAGTTCATGTGGCCGTGGGAAGAGACGCCGCACAGCGTGGCCAGCGGCATCCTCGACGACGAGACCTACGACTGGCTGGCGGTGGTGAAGGGGCTCCTGGCCTCGCGCGGCTCGGCGCTGGTCGTGGACGAGGAGTCGCTGCGCGAGGCCAACGCGCTGGCGCGCGAGACGACCGGCATCAGTGTCTGCCACACCGGCTCGGCCGGACTCGCGGGGCTGATGCAACTCCGGCGGGACGGCGTGGTCAAGCCGGGTGAGCGCGCGGCGGTGATCTTCTCCGGGGTGCTGCGGTAGGTGATGAGCGGTCCCGCGCGCCGAGTGCGTTGACCTCTTGAGCCCTGTTCAGGCGGCCAGGTGGTGTGTTTGAAGTGGACCGTGGGCGGGGCGCCGGTGCCAATGATGGGAGGTGGCCGATGCTTCTCGAGCGCTTGAAGCAATTCCTAGACGGCAACGCGGTGAGGTACGTGACGGTGAAGCACTCTCCGGCGTACACGGCGCAGGAAGTCGCCGCGCTCGCCCACGTGCCGGGGAAGGAGTGGGCGAAGACGGTCATGGTGAAGCTCGACAGCAAGATGGCGATGGCCGTGGTGCCGGCGTCGAGCCGCGTCGTCTTCGACCGGTTGAAGGTGGCCGCTGGCGCCCGCACGGCCGAGCTGGCGACCGAACAGGAGTTCAGGGACCTCTGCCCCGGGTGCGAGGTCGGCGCGATGCCCCCGTTCGGCAACCTGTTCGGGATGGACGTCTTCGTGGACCAGGCCCTGGCCGAGGACGCGGACATCGCGTTCAGCGCCGGAACACACTCCGAGATGGTGCGTCTGGCGTTCGCCGACTTCCAGCGGCTGGTGAAGCCGAAGATGGTGAAGCTGTCGGGGAAGTCCTAGGCCGGTCGAGGGCCAAGGGAAGCGCCGTGAGCCGCCCCCGCTGCTCGGGCACCGGTTTCGGCTGGATCGAGATTGACGGCGAGCGCTACGAGCACGACGTACTGATCCGCTTGGACGGGACGGTCAAGAAGCGGAAGAAGCGGCTCTCGAAGCGGATCTACGGCACCTCGCACACCATCTCGCTGGACGAGGCGAAGCACGTCTGGGAGAAGGGGGCGCGCGTCTTGGTCGTGGGATCCGGCCAGGACGACACCGTGCGCCTCTCGCCCGAAGCCGGGGCGTACTTCGAGCGGCGCCGGTGCGCGGTGCGTCTCCAGGCGACGCCCGCCGCGCTCGAGGTGTGGAACGAGGCCGGCGAGGAGGCCATCGGCCTCTTCCACGTCACCTGTTGACGGTCGTGTTCGCGGCGACCTCGCGTCGACGCTCCGGAGCGACGCGTGGATTCGCGGAGTCCGTGTCGTGAGATGTTGTCGCGCGTCGGCTCTAGCGGAATACCTTCGCATCTTGTTCGCACCACCGGATGCGTGCGGGGACCTGGAAGATCCAGTGCCGTGACCCGACCTGTCTGTCGTAGGCCGCTGCGAGCGCACGCACGGCCCGCCCGATGGACGGCAGGTCCGGTGCGGCGGACGCCACGCGTCCGATGAGCGCCCGACGCCGCGGGCTCATACCGAAGAGCATCTCCCTCCCGTTCAAGCACAGCCCGCCCACCGCGCCGAGCGCGAGGTGCCGTCGGACGCCTGGGGCTTCTGTTGCCGAAGCGACGAAGCGCTCGCCGGGCGGAGAGTCCGGGTCCGACATGAGCGTGTAGGGCGTCACGAGGTAGAACGCCATGTGAGCATAGAGGTACCGAACGGAACGGCCGACGAGCTCTGCTGCAGACTGCGCCGCGACGGAGTCCCCGAGGGCCAGCGAGACGTGGTGGTACGCAAGGAGTACTTCTTTCAGCCCCCCCGCGGATCCCTGGCGAAGGCGATAGCGGGAAACCACGAGGGCCTCACGCATACGCTCTCGGGAGGCGATGGCGTCACCCGCGTCCAAGGCCAGCGCTGCCGCTGCCAGGGCCCTCATGACGTCAGCAGATACCTTATACCCTACCTTCAGCGACGTGTCCGCGGCCGGCCCCTCGCGGGCCGCGGCCTGCGCGACGGTGTCCCGCCAGGCGGGCATCCATGACCAGACGGTGTCGCGGCGGAGCTCTGCCATCTCGAAGGGCCCGAGGAAGCGCGTGAAGACCCCGACCACATTTCGTGTGGGGCCAGTGCCACCGGCCACGTGGGTACGAACGACACGCCCCACTTCACGCCGTGGAATCGGTATCCGGGCGATCTCGCGTGCGAGGCGCCCGTCGAGCGCGCTCCAGCTGTCTCCAGCGCCCAGGTCCAGCTGGTATCGAAGCCACGACTGGACCTCACCTCGCAGGCTCGGGCCGTACCAGAGCGCGAACCCGTGCACACCCAGAAGGATCGGCACGACGCCGATCGCCGCCACAACGGCGACGATCACAGGGACGCCGTGCGCCGCCACGGGGTGCTTGAGCGAGCGAGCCGCGGCGCTACCGCCACCCGAATCGAGCCAACCCTCCACCAGCGCGGGGGCGACACTCACGGCGTCTCCCGCGCGCCGCGCCGTCCGTCGCGCGCGCCGGCGGACGCGCCGCTCCGGGTTCAGCAGCACCGCGCGCCAGACCAGCCCTATTATCAACGGGGCTACCGCCAGCAGCAGTTCGCTGGCGGTGAGCCAGCGCGCACCCGCGTCGCCGAGGGCGGCCACGCCAAACCACCACAGCGGCGGCACGAGCGCGGTGAGCGCCGCCCCACCGACCACGCCCTGCTGTGCGCGGCGGCGTCGGCGCGCGAGGTCGTCGCGCTCGGCATCGCCGAGCAGCACGTACGGTCCGTGCCCATTCAGCAACGCGGCCGTGTCCGGGCCCGCGTCCCACGCGACCGAAAGGAGCACCGGCCAGGGGTAGCCCGCCCGTCGACCTGAGCGCAGCGCCCGCGACAACACGGCGGCGCCGGCAAGAACACTCAGCGCACCGATGGCTGCGAGTGCCGCCGTCGCGGTCGTCGCGAAGAGCCAGAGCGGCAATGCATCCACGGGAGCGGAGGGACATGCCTCTCCGTACCACCTCCAGATCTGGCAGATCACCGGCCTGAGCCAGTAGTTGTCAAAAGCGAGTTGCGGCGCCCAGAGCGTGCGCCACAGCCACGATGTCTCCTCGTGCGTCCAGGCTCCCGTCGCGATCACGGGCTGCAGGTAGAGGAGGAGGAAGACCGCCGCCGCCGCGCCTGCCGTCCAGATCGCGCGTCGGGTCACGATCCAGCCGCGGCCGTGGACCCGCTCGAGCCCCGGCGGCGGCCATTCAATCCGCGGCTGCACCGAGGGGACCAGCATCCGCGCGATGTCCGCCGCCGCGGGGCGCTGGCCCGGAGCTTTCGCCAGGCAGCGGTCCACGAGGTCCGCGAACGCCGGCTCCAGGTCCGGCAGCAGCGTCCCGATCTTCGGCGGCTCGCGGTGGATGTGCGCCGCCAACAGCGCCATCGGCGTCCGTTCCTCGAACACCGCCCTGCCCGTCAGCATCTCGAACGCGATCAGGCCCAGGCTGTAGACGTCGCTCCGGTCGGTAACGTCCTCCCCCGCCGCCTGCTCCGGGCTCATGTACTCCGGCGTCCCGATGGATGTCCCCTGCTGGGTCAGCTTGGTCCCGCTCTGCGCCTGCCGCTCCGGACTGACCGCCGCACTGATCCCGAAGTCCAGCACGATGACCCGGTCCGACTCCGCCTCCAGCATCACGTTCGCCGGCTTGATGTCCCGGTGCACCAGCCCCCGTGCGTGGGCCGCGGCCAGCGCCGACGCGATCTCCCCCACGATCCGCTTGGCCCGCGCCACCGGCACCGGCGTCCCGACCGGGCACGCCGCCTCCAGCGTCTGCCCGTCCACGTACTGCATGACGAAGTAGCTGGTCTTCGACCGCGGCAGCTCGCCGACCTGGAAGACGCTCACCACGTGCGGGTGGGCGACCGCCGCGGCCGCCTCGGCTTCGCGCTCGAACCGCCGCCGCGCGGCGGCGTCCGCGGCCAGCGCCGGCGAAAGGACCTTCACGACCACGTTCCGCTTGAGCGCCGGGTCGCGCGCCAGGAACACCGTCCCCATCCCGCCCTGTCCCAGCGACCGCACCAGCATCAGCTCCGGCGCGAGTGCCTCCCGCAGCTCCGCGGAGAGCGCGTCGAGCTGCTCCGGCTCGGCGGGGTGGACGGTCGCGCCGGCCTCACCGCTCAGCTGCGTGGGGGTCGCGTTGCCGCAGGTGGCGCAGAAGAGCGCGCCCTCGGGGAGTTGCGCGCCGCAGGCTGGGCACAGGCTCGGCTGGATCATCGCACTTGCTCGGTGAAGATCGCGCTACGATGCAGCCCGGCCGCGGTACCGACGTACAGGACGACGCAGAGGAGGGTCCACGCCGGCAGGCCGAGGAAATGCGGGGCCGCCTCCCACCAGCGGAAGGCCACCAGGACGGCGAGCGCCCAGGCCACCGTGACAGCAACGCGCCGGAACATCATGGCGAGCACCATATAGCTCCGCGGTTCCGGACCAGCAAGAGATCCCCGGTGGCGGGTCGGGTCATCCTCGAAGCGACATGACGTCGGTTCGACTCTTGACACGTGAGGTTCCGGGTTGAACATGTTGACCGCTCACCCCTGCCGTCGGTTTCCAGAGGAGGTGTGCCGATGCCCGCGCGCTGCAGTCACTGTGGCAACACCGTCATGCCCTACCGCAGGTATTTCTTCTACTCGGGCGACGTGGGCGGTAGGCGGACGAAGTGCGCCCACTGCGGCACCGAGGTGCGTCTCCGCCACTTCCGCTTCTTCGCCTACACCTCGCTTGCCGTCTTCAGCATCCTGGTGCTGGCCGCGGTCCTGCTTGCCCACTCCGTCCACGTGTTCGAAGTCGCCGTGGTGGCGGTGGTCCTGGTGGCCGTGGCCGTCGACTACTGGAGCTGGCGGGCACTCCCGTGGGACCCGGCGCAGCCGAGCGAGTCGCCCACGCCGCCCCCGCCCGACCGGAAGGCGCCTTAGGCGCGTGATTTGCCCGGCTTGCCAGCAGTCCAATCCTGACGGTGCCCGATTCTGTCTCGGCTGCGGCGGCACACTCGCCGCCGCAAATTCTGTCGTGCCCGCCGATCCGCTGCGTGCGGCCCTCGAGCGCGCCGTCGGCACGCAATACGAGATCGTGCGCCTGCTGGGCCGCGGCGGGATGGGCGCCGTCTACCTGGCCCGTGAGATGGCCCTGGAGCGCGCCGTCGCCATCAAGGTCCTACCGCCAGAGGTGGCGACCGACGCCGACAGCCGCGAACGTTTCCGCCGCGAAGCCCGCACCGCGGCCAAGCTTACCCACCCGAACATCGTACCCCTGCACACCTTCGGCGAAGTGGAGGGGATGCTCTACTTCGTGATGGGCTACGTGAAGGGCGAGTCGCTCGCGGAGCGGATGCGACGCGAGAGGAAGCTGCCGGAGGAGGACGTGCGGCGGATCCTGGCCGAATTAGCCGATGCGCTGCACTACGCCCACAAGCAGGGGGTCATCCATCGCGACATCAAGCCCGACAACGTCCTGCTCGAAGATGAGACGGGCCGACCGATGCTCACCGACTTCGGCGTGGCGAAGGCGCGGGCGTCGGGGACGACGCTTACGGAGGCGGGCGCGGTGGTGGGGACGCCGTACTACATGTCGCCGGAGCAGGCGAGTGGTGCGCCGGACCTCGACGGGCGCAGCGACCTCTACTCACTCGGCGTGATGGGCTACGCGATGCTGGCGGGCCGGTTGCCGTTCGAGGGCGAGAGCTTCCGGGACGTGATCGTGCAGCACGTGACGCAGGAGCCGGCGCCGCTGGCGGCACTGGTCCCCGACGCCCCGCCCGACCTCGTGCAGACCGTGACGCGCTGCCTGGCCAAAGAGCCGGAGAAGCGTTGGCCTGACGGACTGCAGCTGCGGGCTGCGCTGAGCCCGACGGATGATGCGGTGGACGTGCCGGCAGTGGAGGCGCCGTTGGATGGTAAAGGGCTCCCGATCGCAACAGTGGTGTGGGTGGCCGCACTGGTCGAACTCTGGGCCTACCTGAATCCGGAATCGGACCCGAGCCGCTTCTGGTGGGTGGTCCTCCCGTGCTACGGGGGACTCGCCGCGCTGTTCGGCGGCTGGATTGTCGCGAAGGCGCGTTCGAGGGGCGTAACGTGGGCTGTCATTTGGCGGCGTCTGCTAGCTCCGCCCCGCTGGTGGCCGTTCTCGTGGCCGCGCCGCTGGCGCCGCCCCGGCGATGTTTGGGACCGTCTCCCCAGAGCACTCCGGTGGCCGCGCAACCTGATCGGCGCTTGCCTGGCGTGCACGCTCGCCATCGTCCCGCCACTCGTGCTCGTCTTCCTGGCCCATCCGGGAAGCCCGTGGTTTGACCTCTCGATGTCCATTGCCGTCGGGCTGGTGGCGGGGACATCGTGGCTCGCCATTGGAGCCGTCGTCTACCAGGTCATCTGGGCTCGCCGCCGAGGCGTCGAAGAGGCGGACTACAGTCATCTCTACTTCGCGCCGACCTCGCGTACAGCGTTCTGGCGTCATCCGGACTTCGCCGCCTTGCTTCTTCCACGGGCTGGCCGCGGCGCTGCCACCCGCCCTGCCGAGCCGCGCTCCCCCGAGGGCTACGCTCAGGCCATCAGCGATCTCGTCAGGCAGCTGCCGAGCGGCACGGAAGCGACGGTGTCGGAAGCGGCGGACGCCGCGCGGCAGCTGCTGGGAACCGTCGCCGCGCTGGACGCGGAGCTGGCAAAGCTCGCCCAGGACGCCGACCCGAAGGAACTTGAGGCGGTCGAGGCGAAGCTCCGCGCGCTGGGTTCCGAGGCGGCGGACGAGGGAGAGGCGCGACGCCAGAAGCGCACGCTCCTCGCCGGCCAGCGCGACCTGCTCCGGCAGCTGGATCAGCGGCTTGCGGAGGTGAATGAGCGCCGGGCACGGCTCCTCGACATGCTGCGCACGATGTGGCTGCAGCTGGCCAATCTGCGCGCCGAAGCGGCCCACGACACGCTGGCGGTGACGGAGATCAGCGGGAAGATCAAGGCGCTCTGCGCGGAGATCGACGCGCACGTGCAGGCCGCCGAGATGGTGCGTCTGGAGGTACGGTAGGCGTGCCCTGCCCCCAGTGCGGCGCGGCGCTCACCGCGGATGACGTCTTCTGCAACAAGTGCGGCGCGCGCCAGGCTCCGGGCGCGCCTGCTCCCGCCGACCCGGTGCGCGCGACCCTCGAGCGCGCCCTTGGCGTGCAGTACGAGATCGGGCGCCTCATCGGCCGCGGCGGCATGGGCGTCGTGTACCATGCTCGCGAGAGGGCGCTCGAGCGCGAGGTCGCCATCAAGGTGCTCCCGCCCGACGCGGAGGAGGCCTCGCCCGAGGGCCGTGAGCGGTTCCGCCGCGAGGCGCGGACGGCGGCGCAGCTCAACCACTCGAACATCGTGCCGCTCTACACCTTCGGGGAGACCGAAGGACTCACTTTCTTCGTGATGGGCTACGTGCGCGGCGAGGCGCTCGCCGAGCGGCTCCGGCGCGAGGGACGCCTGCCTAGCGACGAGGCCATCCGGATCCTGGGGGACCTCGCCGACGCGCTGGACTACGCGCACCGGAAAGGCGTCGTCCACCGGGACGTGAAGCCCGACAACGTGCTGCTCGAGGACGGGACCGGCCGTGCGATGTTGGCCGATTTCGGCGTCGCCAAGGGCCATGCCGCCGGGCAGACCCTGACTCAGACAGGGATGATCGTCGGCACGCCGGCGTACATGAGCCCGGAGCAGGCGAGCGGAGAGCGCAGCGTCGATGGCCGGAGCGACCTCTACTCGCTCGGCGTGCTCGGCTACGAGATGCTCGGTGGGCGCGCCGTCTTCGCGGGGAGTTCGGCCCAGGAGCTGCTGGTCCAGCACATGGCGCAGGCGCCGGTTCCGCTCAGGGCGATCGTCCCCGATGTACCGGAGGGCGCCGCCGCCGCGGTCATGCGCTGCCTCGAGAAGGACCCCGGCCGCCGCTTCCCCGACGGCAAGGCCCTGCGCCAGGCGCTCGAAGCACCGGAGGATGCGGACGAACTGATCCCTGCGGACCTTCGTCGGGTACGCAGCTGGGTTCCTCAGTTGCTCATGATGGCCTATCTGGGGGGGCTGGCGGGCCTTGGAGCGGCGTTGAGCGGGCGATTCGATCTTACCATCGGTGTTGCGGCAACGACCCTTGGTGTCACGATGGTTGCGGCCGGCGCGGCGCTCGCGGCGGACTGCCGGTGGAGCGGGAAGCACCCGTGGAGCGAAATCCGACGCATCATGCTACAGGCACCTCCGTGGTGGCCGTTTTGGTGGCCCCGACGGTGGTCCCTTCCGAGCGTGGCGGACCGCCTCCCGCCGAACATCCGCCGCTGGCGTCGGGTAGGCTCCTGCTTCGACACGCTGCTGTGGTTCGTGGCCGCGCCCGCCGGCGTGGTAGAGTTCTTCGGCCGACACGGGGGATTGCACCTTCCCTTGCGGGATCTCGCGATGGGAAGCCTCTGTGTTGGCCTGCTCTCGGAATTCGCCATCGCCGCCCACATTTCGCGCTGGGGGATGAAGCGCGGCCTTGATGAGATGGAGAGTCTACGGCTGTTCTCTTGGCCGCTGACCGCCGCGTTCTGGCGAAAGCCGCGGGTCGCCGCTCTGCTGCTTCCGGAGAGCAAGGCTGGCCGGAAGCCCGACGAGCCCAAGTCACCCCACGAGATCCTGCGTGCCATCAGCGGCATGGCCCAAGGCCTCGGGCCGGCGCTCCGGGAACTTGTTGAGCAGGCCACGGTCGCCGCACGCGACGCCGTGAACGAGATCGAGACGCTCGACCGCGAGATCGCCGCGCTCTCCTCCGAGGCGAATCCCGCCGAGGTCGCGCGCCTCCAGGAGCGGCTCGGCGCGCTCGCCGCCGACTGGGCGCTCCGGCCGCTGCTCTCCAACCAGCTCGACCTGCTGAAGTCACTGACCGCGCGGATCGACGGCCTCGCGCAGCGGCGCGCGCGTGTCGGTGACCTGCTGCGCACGCTGTGGCTCCAGCTGGCCAACTTGCGCTCGCTGAAGACCGCCGATGATCCCGAGGCGGGCGAGATCACCGGTCGAATCCGCGCGCTCTGTGGAAGCGTGGCGATCGAGATCAGCGCCGAGCACGAGACGGCGAAGCTGCTGGGGTCCTAGCGCTCGTACGTGAAGCAGTCGGACCGGCCTTCGGCGAACGGGTTACTTTGGTAGCAGGGCAGGTTCCTGCCACCCTCCGACCCGGAGACATGCGAAAGTGGCCCTCATCTCCAAGGTCATGTGCACCAACCAGCGCGAGCACCAGGACCCCCACGAGCGCATCACCCACATCGGCGGCGTGAACACCGACGGCACTCACTGGAAGCTGGCCGAGTCCGCGGCGATCGTCGGCACCGAGAACGGTCGGTACAGGTTCTACGTCAACCTCGGCGGCAAACGCGTCCTGGTCACGGTGGCCATGCACCAAGGGCGCAAGTACCTCAAGACGACGGCAGACGGCGACGCTCCGAACAACCTTCTCAATCTGCCGGGGTGTCCGTAAGCGGCTGGACGCCGCTTACCATACATTCCTAGGCCCGGTCGCCGAGGAGCGCGCACTTGCCGAAGCCCATCGAGATGTTCAATCTGGTTCGATTCAGAACGCCGCTTGCCGCCTCGGAGGCGGTTGCGAGCCTTCAGGCCTTTCTCGTGACACCCATCGGCGCGTTCACACGGAAGGGGATCCGGGCTGTCGTCCTTCGTCACAAGCCCACCAGTGGCGATCCGGTCCTGTATCTCAGCGATGGTGCTCTGAGCGCCGCCAACCAGGCCAGAATCTACCTGCCGCCGACTTCGGAACGCGTCCCTCGCGGGGCGGTCCCCGCGAACCACAGCCCCGTGCGCTTCGCCCAACGGGTGGCCATGGTCTGACGAGCCGGTGACGCTCGGGCGCGTCGTCGTCGGGTTCCCGGCTTGAAGTGCTGCCTTTGTACCAGGTCTGTACCTTTCGGAAGGAACTCGCCATGCCGACGTACGACTACAAGTGCGAGAAGTGCGGGAAGCGGTTCTCGGTGGTGCAGCGGATCAGCGAGCACACCAGCCGGGCGCCGGCCTGCCCGAAGTGCAAGTCCCGCAGCACTCGGCAGTTGCCGTCCGTTTTCTACACCAAGACGGCAAAGAAGAGCTGACGGCGCGGCGCTGGCCCGCTCGCATACCCGGATCAAGTTGCTGTCATCCCAACCACACCGGAGCAACCCGTGCGCTTGACCCGCTGGACTACCGCCCTCGCCGCTGCCGCCGTCACCTTCACCGCCTGCCAGAAGGCCGAGACCCCGGAACAGGCCGCGAGCCGTATGCAGGCCGAGGGCGATTCCGCCAAGAGCGCCATCGCCGCGCAGAACGTGCGCTGGACGCGCTACGCCAACGCGAACCAGTTAGATTCGATCCTCACCCTCTACGCGCCGAACGCCGTGCTGCTGCCGCCCGACATGCCGGCCGCCACCAACCGCGACAGCATGAAGGCGCGCTTCGCCGCGATCATCGTCCCCGGCGGGATTGTCACGCTCACCACGGCGAGCGTCACGGCCAGTGGCCCGCTGGCGATCGAACGCGGCAACTGGACCTACGTGGTCCCGGCCCAGGGCAAGACGCCGGCCATGAAGCTCGCCGGCAAGTCCCTTGTCCGCTGGCAGAAGGTGAACGGACAGTGGCTCCTTGCCCAGGACATGTGGAACAACGACGCGCCGATGGCGCCGCCGCCGGCACCCCGCCGCGGCCGTTAGCCATCGCTCGTCTCCGCAAGTGATCGTGCGGCGCCGCGCCGCCAAGCGATACCGCCTCACCTGGGCGTCCGCGCTCCTGCTCGGCGCGGTCGTTCCGGTAGCGGCCCACGCGCAGGACTCGACACCGGCGCCAGGCATCTGGCGCTACCAGCAGGTCACGCCCCCCGTGGTCGCGCCGCACGGCATGGTCGCGGCCGACCACCCCATCTCCAGCCAGGTCGGCGCCGCCATCCTCCAGAAGGGCGGCAACGCGATCGACGCCATCGTCGCCGTCGCGTTCGCCCAGGCCGTGGTCGAGCCCGCCGCGGGCAACCTGGGGGGCGGCGGCTTCCTGGTGTACCGCCGGCGCGGCGGGCGGTCCTATACGCTGGATTTCCGGGAGACGGCGCCGGCTGCCGCCACGCGCGACATGTACCTGGACTCCGCTGGCAAGGTCACCGACGACTCGTGGCTGGGGCCGCGTTCCATCGGTGTGCCGGGGTCGGTGGCGGGCCTCTGGGCGATGCACCGTCGCTTCGGCCGGCTGCCGTGGCGCGACGTGGTGGCCCCGGCCATCGCCCTGGCGCGCGACGGCCACGTGATCGACCAGCCGCGCGCCGAGATGCTGCAGGGCAGCCGGGATCGGTTCCTCCGTTACGAGTCGGCGGCGCGGGCGTGGCTGCCGGGCGGCCGGCCGTTCGCGGCCGGTGACACGCTGCGGCAGGGCGACCTGGCGGCGACGCTCCAGTTGATCGCGGATTCGGGCGCGGCCGGCTTCTACCGCGGGCGCACCGCCGACCTCATCGTCGCCGAGATGCAGCGCAGCGGCGGACTGATTACGCACGCCGACCTGGCCGGCTACCGCCCGCTCTGGCGCAAGCCGGTGCGCGGCCGCTACCGCGGTTGGCAGATCATCACGATGCCGCCGGCCTCCAGCGGCGGCGTGACGCTGATCCAGGCGCTCAACATTCTCTCCGGCTATCGCCTCGGCGCATTCGGCAGCGCCCCGGAGCGGCACCTGCTCATCGAGGCCGAGCGGCGCGCGTTCCTAGACCGCAACAGCCTGCTCGGCGACCCGGGATTCATAGCAATGCCGCTGGCACGGCTCACCAGCCGGTCGTATGCGGCGCGCCAACGCCGCACGATCCGCCTCGACCGGGCCACGCCCACCACCGGGCTCGCACTGCACGAGGGACCGCACACCACGCACTACTCGGTGGTGGACGCTCAGGGCAATGCCGCCAGCCTGACGACCACACTCAACAACGGTTTCGGCTCGGACATTTTCGTGGCCGGCGCCGGATTCTTCCTCAACGACGAGATGGATGACTTCACAGCGAAGCCGGGCGCGGTCAACCAGATGGGCATCCAGCACATGGGCGAGGCCAACGCCATCACCCCTGGCAAGCGGATGCTCTCGTCCATGACGCCGACCATCGTGCTCGACCCGCGTGGGCGCCTCGCGCTGGTGCTTGGCTCGGAAGGTGGCGCGATGATCATTTCGGCGGTGCTCCAGGTCATCATCAACGTGGTGGACCACCGGATGAGTCTCTCCGAAGCGGTCGCGGCCCCCCGCATCCACCACAACGCCCTGCCGGACTCGGTGGCCATGGAGCCTGCGGCGCTCGCGCCCGAAGTGAAGGCGCAACTCGAGTCCATGGGCCATCGGTTCTATCGGAACGCCTGGTACTTCGCGACCGTCAGCGCGGTCCGTGTCACACGGAACGGCCTCGAAGGCGTAACAGACCCACGGCTGCCGAGCCGGGCCGCAGGGTACTGAGCCGTACGGGCGCGAGCACAACCACGGCCCCGAGTTTCTCGGGGCCGTGGTTGTGTTCTGCGCTGCGGAGCGGCGGGAAAGGAGCCGCGCCGCAGCCACGACGGTCAGGGCTTCTGTTCGTTGGCCGTGGGGAATGGCGCCAACGGATAGGTGCCGAACTTCGGATCGGCGTACGCCCCCGCCCAGAAATCCGGCGGGCCTTCGCTGTCCAACACCTTGTTGCTCACCGGCTTGAGCCCGCGCTTCAGGTAGGCGGCGATGTCCCACAGCTCCTGATCGGTCATGTAGCGCCACGACGTCCAGGGCATGGGCGGCGCCAGATACCTCGGGTGCTCTGGGAAGTTCCCCTGGCCCGGCGTCATCGCCGTGATCCGGACATCGGGCGTGTCCTCCGGCCGCAGGCCGAAACGCAGCGCATTGAAGATCTGGCGCTCGGTGAACCGACCCAGGCCGGTGGCGTTGTCGGGCGTGAGGTTGCGCGGCCGCGTGGTGAAGCAGGGCTGGGCACCCGGCGTCACGTAGCACGGCCCGATCTTGAACTCCATGTCGGGGCTCGTCACGCCGGCGAGCCAGCCGGGCGCCGCCGGATTGCCGAAGCCGCCGTGACATCCGCCGCAGTCGGCACGGATGACCGAAACTCGGCCGCGGAGCACGTCGCCGCGCGGCGCCGCAACCGCTGCGACGGCGGCACGCGAGCCGGCGGACGAGCGCGTCCATGCCGCGATCACGACGACGAGGAACAGCACGGACGCCAGGGGTCCGGCGAAGCGTGAGGCCGTGCGCAAGACATTCCGCATATTCTACCTCCTCCGTGGTGATGTGACCTCGAGTATTCCCATCATGCCTTCGTCCTCATGGTCGAGGATGTGGCAATGGTACATCCACTTGCCCGGGTAGTCGTCGAATCGCACGATGAAGCGCACCGTCTCGTGCTTCCGCACGTTGACCATGTCCTTCCAGGCGCGGAACGGCTCAGGCACGCCATTGCGGTCGAGCACCTGGAATTGGAAGCCGTGCAGGTGGAACGGATGATCCATCCCGACCACGTTCTCGATCTGCCAGATCTCGGTGGCCCCGAGCCGGGCCCGCACGTCCACTCGGCGCATGTCCATCTTCCTGCCGTCGATCATTCCCTGACTGAAGACGATGAAGCGCCGGACCGTGGCCTGTGCCGTGTCGAGCGCCGGGACCGGGCGCAGGCGGCTGGGCACGGGGACGGGTGCGACCGGTGTGTCGGCGGTGTACTGCAGCGTGAGCAGATCGCGCGGAACGTTCCAGTTCGCGGGCCGGGTCTGCGGCACGTAGCGGTCGTAGGGCAGCGTGCGCAGCGCGGCCCGGCTCCCCGGCGCCCCGGTGCCGCGCACCAGGACCTCGACGCGCTCCGCATTGGCCAACACGATCTCGTTGACCGGCACGGGGCGCTCGAACAGGCCGTCGTCGGTGCCGACCTGCAGCAGCTCGTGGCCGTCGAGCGCGAGGCGGTAGACCCGTGCCGCCGCCGCGTTGACGATCCGCCACCGCTGGACCTCGCCGCTCCGGATCGAAACCGTCGGCATGACCTGGCCGTTGACGAAGAGGACGTCGCCCTCCCGCCCGTTCTCTTCGTCGATCTCCTCCTGAGGCGACTCGTGCGGCGGCAGATCGACCTCGCCGTCGGGCAGGAAGCGGTTGTCCGACAGCACCAGCAGCTGCTCGGGGATTCCCGCCAGCGGATCGTCGGCGGCGCGAATGATGATGGCGCCGTACAGCCCTTTGGCGATCTGGTAGCCGGTGCGGCGGTCGGGATGCGGGTGATACCAGTAGGTGCCCGCCGAGCCCGGCAGGATGGTGAAGATGTAGTCGTACGTGCCGCCCGGCGCGACGGGATTCAGCGGACTGCCATCCGATGCGGCGGGAATGTGCAGTCCGTGCCAGTGGATGGTGGTGGCCTCGGGCAGGTTGTTGCGAAAGTGGATGATGACGTGGTCGCCCTCGCGGAACTCCAGCGTGGGCCCGGGCACCTGGCCGTTGAAGGCGAAGACGTCGGTGGGCTTGCCGGGAACCAGCGCCAGCCGCGCCGGCGCGGCCGTCAGCGTCAGCTCCACGGTGCGCGGCGCGGGGCGTTCCTGGGCGAACGCCACGCCGGAGGTGGCGAGCAACGCGAGCAGCGCAGCAAACAACGAGCGTCGGCACAGGCGCCGTCTCGATGCCATGAGTTGTTTCCGTCAGGGAAGTAGGGGAATGTCGAGGCGGCGCGGCGCCGGCACAAGGGGCGCGTCCGGCGGCGCGCATCCCGGCGCGCGCCGCCAGGAAGGCGGGCAGGATTCCCGCCGGATCGTGGCTTGTTTGCGCCGACGGCGCTCTTGCTGCGGGGGCTGAGCCCTTACCGACCTCTGCGAACCGGGACGAGCCCCCGCGCTTCGAGCAGCGGCCCCACCACCGGATCGCGCCCGCGGAAAGCGCGGTACAGCACGCTCATGTCGCCACTGCCGCCGCGCGACAGGATCATGTCGCGGAAGCGCTGGCCGTTGGCGCGCGTCAGGCCGCCGTGCTCGGTGAACCAGGCGTAGGCGTCGTCGTCCAGCACCTCGCTCCACAGGTAGGCGTAGTAGTTCGCGTTGTACCCGCCGTCCCAGATGTGCGCGAAGTACGTGCTGTGATAGCGGGGCGGCACCTCCGGGATCTGCACGTGACGCTGCGCGAGCGCCGCGGTCTCGAACGAATCCACGTTCGACTGCGCAAGCCCGGGCGGCAGCGTGTGCCACGCCATGTCCAGCAGCCCCGCCTCGAGGAACTCGGTGGTCGCGAACCCCTGATTGAACGTCCGCGCCCGCTTGATCTTGTCCACCAGCGCGGGCGGCATCGGCTGGCCCGTCTGGTAGTGCCGCGCGTAGTGCGCGAACACCGTCGGGTAGAGCGCCCAGTGCTCGTTGAACTGCGAGGGGACCTCGACGAAGTCGGTCGGCACGTTGGAGGCCAGCCGCGGGTACCGCGCGTGGATGAACAGCGAGTGCAGTCCGTGCCCGAACTCGTGGAACATCGTCGTCACGTCGTCGTAGGTGAGCAGCGCCGGCTGCCCCGCGGCCGGCTTGGTGTAGTTGGCGACGTTGAAGACGACCGGCTTCGTGCCGAGCAGAGGCGAGCCGTCTACGAAGGTGTCCTCCCACGCTCCGCCGCTCTTGCTGTCGCGCTTGAAGTAGTCGCAGTAGAACAGCCCCATGGACGCCCCGTCCGCGTCGAACACCTCGAAGACGCGCACGTCGCTCTGATAGACCGGCAGGTCCTTGCGCTCCTTGAACGTGAGTCCGTAGAGCTGGTTGGCCGCGTAGAAGACGCCGTCCCGCAGCACCCGCTCCAGCTCGAAGTACGGCTTGATCTGTGATTCGTCGAGGGCGTATTGCGCCTTGCGCACCCGCTCCGCGTAGAACTGCCAGTCCCACGGCGCCAGCTTGAAGCCGCCGTGCTGCGCGTCGATCAGCGCCTGCATCGCCGCCGCCTCGCTCCGGGCCTTGGCCGTGGCGGCGGGCACGAGATCGGTCAGCAGCTTGATCGCCGCCTCCGGTGTCCTGGCCATCTGGTCGTCGACCACGTAGGCGGCGAGCGTCGGGAAGCCGAGCAGCCTGGCGTGCTGGGCGCGCAGCTCGGCGAGGCGCGTGATGATCCGCCGGGTGTCGTTGCTGTCGCCGCGCTCGGCCCGGGCGATGGACGCCTGGAACAGGCGCTCGCGCAACGCGCGGTTCGTGAGCTCGGCCTGAGCCGGCTGCTGCGTCGTGTTCTGCAGCGGCAGCACCCACCCGCCCGCGAGCTTGCGGTCCTTCGCGCGCTGCGCGGCGGCGGCCAATTCACCCGCGCTCAACCCGTCGAGCTGGGTCGAGTCCTTCACGACCACCGCGCCGGCCTTGGTGGCAGCCAGCAGCCGCTTCTGGAATTCGGTGCTGAGCGTCGCCTCTTCCTGGTTCAGCGCGCGCAGCTTCACCTTGTCCGCGTCGCTGAGCTGCGCGCCGGCGCGCACGAAGTCACGGTAGTAGCGCTGCGCCAGGAACTGCTGCACCGAGTCCAGGCCGAGGATCGCCCGGCGGTCGTAGACACTCTTGACCCGCCGGAACAGCGTGTCGTTGAGGAAGATGGCGTCGGTGTGCGCGGCGAGCCGAGGGGCCTCGGCCGTCTGCACCTGCTGGATCGTGTCGTCCATGTTCGCGGAGGCGAGCGCGGAAAAGACCTTGGCGACCCGGTGGAGCAGGGTTCCCGAGCGCTCCATCGCCAGGATCGTATTGTCGAACGTCGGCGCCGCCGAGTCGGTCGCGATCGCGGCGACCTCGGCGAGCTGGCGGCGCATCCCCTCTTCCAGCGCCGGCTGGAAGTCGGCGTCGTGGATTCTGTCGAACGGCGGCGCCTGGTCGAACAGCGGACTCGCCGTGGCAAAGGGATTGCTGCTGGTGAACTTCGCGGGCCCGGAGCGACTGCAGCCGAGCAGAACCAGGCTCAGGGCGATGGCGAGACGACGTGCGTCAGGCATGATGGACTCTCGGTGAACGAGCCGGTGGTGCGGGACGCTTTCCCGACCGATCGCATCGGGTGATGTGAGAGAACCTCTTGCACAAGGTATGCCGTGGTGAGCTGACGATCGAGGGCACCGCGCGGGGCGAGCCGCAGGTGACGCGCTCGCGGGGTGCCGATGCGATGGCCGTGCGTCACCCTCGACAACCGCCGGCCGGCTCGTCACCTTGTGAGCGCCCCCCAACGCCCAGCGGAGGCTTCTCCCGTGCGTAAGCGCGACTTCGTCCGCACCCTCGGCGCGGCCTCCCTCGGCCTGCTCTTCGGTGACGACCTGTGGGCCTTCTACGCGGCCCTGCCACCCCACCAGTTGGCGCAGGAGGAGGCGTTCTGGGACCGCATCCGGCAGCAATACCTCCTCACCCCCGAGTACGTCAACCTCGAGAACGGCTACTACCTGATGCAGTCGCAGCCCGTCCTCGAGGCCTTCATCGGACGGGTGCGGGACATCAACCGGCAGGCCTCGCGCTACATGCGGACGCGACAGTTCGACGACAAGGCCGCAGTGCGGGACCGGCTCGCGGCGATGGCGGGGGTCTCCCCCCAGGAGTTGATCATCACCCGCAACACCACGGAGTCGCTCGATGTGGTGATCGGCGGCTTCCCCTGGCGGGCCGGGGACGAGGCGGTGATGGCGGCGCAGGACTACGGCGCGATGCTGGACATGTTCCGGCTCCAGGCGCGGCGCCAGGCAATAGTCAACCGCGTCGTCTCCCTGCCGCTCGAACCGCGCTCCGACGATGAGATCGTGCGGCTGTACGAGAGCGCGATCGCGCCGCGGACCCGGCTCCTGATGGTCTGCCACATGGTGAACATCACCGGCCAGATCCTGCCGGTGGCGAAGATCTGCGACATGGCGCACGGCCACGGCGTGCAGGTGATGGTGGACGGAGCGCACTCGTTTGCCCAGTTCGAGTTCGCCGTGCCCGACCTGCGTTGCGATTACTTCGCCGCCTCGCTCCACAAGTGGCTCGGCTGCCCCCTCGGCGCGGGCATCCTCCACGTGCGCCGCGATCACATCGCCGAGCTGTGGCCGACCTTCGCCGACCTGAGCGTCGCCGACGACGACATCCGGAAGCTGAACCATACCGGCACGCATCCGGTGCACACCGATCTGGCCATCAACGATGCGATCGATTTTCACGAGGGAATCGGGATCCGGCGCAAGGAGGCGCGGCTGCGCTACCTTCAGCGCTACTGGACCGACAGGGTGCGCGGCGTGCCCGGCATCACGCTGAACACGCCGAGCGACCCGGCGCGCTCCTGCGCGATCGCGAACGTGGGGGTGGTGGGCCGCGAGCCGGCGGCGCTGGCAGAGGCGTTGTTCGAGCGCTACCGCATCTGGACCGTCGCCATCGACGGAGCAGGGGTACGCGGGGTCCGCATCACGCCGCACCTATTCACCTCGACCGCGGACCTGGACGCGCTGGTGCGCGGGCTGCGGGAGCTGGCGGGGTGAAGGGCGCGCCGTAACGGGGGCTGCTTCTCCCGGCCGAGGTCGCTGAAGTCTTGGTCACTGTTGTTCCGGATATCCGACCGTTTGCGCGAAGAGCACGCGCTGCTCGGCGCGCAGCTTGAGCCGCCTGGTGAGGCCCGTTCGGTCGCAGTTGTGAAACCAGGACGCCAGCCCTTGCGAGGCGGCGTACAGATACACGTTGCCGGCGATGAGCCCGGTGTCGACATGGTAGTACGACTTCTGAACCTCGGGGTCCTGCAGCCCCGGCTCCTGGAAGCCTGAGGTGTGGGTGAGCCGGTGGACGTCGACCACGTAGATGATCTGTACCGGAGCCTTCATCGCTACGTTCTGCTGGCCGCGCCCGATGGCCAGGGTGCGCAAGTCGCCCGCCACAACGGAAAGCAACTGGTGGTGTAGTGCGTCGAAGAGATAGACGCCGTCCTCCATCGCGACATAGAGATCAATTTCTTGTGAGTTGCTCGCCGATGCCGCGGTTATGCCCGGAGTGCCAAACGGGCCTCTGCGGCGATTGATTCCGCACGCGGCCCAGAGCAGGTTCGAGAGCAGTTGCAGCGGCAATTGCCTGTCGCTGATTTCGCGGATCGTCCGGCGTCGCCGGAGCGATTCGGGCAGCGACTTTCCACCGCTGAGCTTGGGCGGGGGTAGCGCGACCGGCGAAACGCCCAGTGATGCCCTTGGGCGACGGCGAGTCGCTGTGGGCCGGGACATCGGTCGGTGTGTCCTCTGAGGCATCGAGTTCTCTCCTTTCATAGTGCAACTCCTTGGGGCAAGTGACCAGGGCCGCTCCGGCATAGGTCGAAGGAGGTTCCCTGGGGTGCCGTCGTGGGACGCCGCAACGACTTGAGCAGAACCCGCCAGCACCGGCTACATTGCAGTGTTCCATCAGGCCGGGCACGTACCACTCCTTCCTCCTAGCCCGGCTTACGAAGGCAGTATGAGTGCCTACAAGACGCAGCAGCACCGCCTCGTCCACCGCGGACGCTCGTTTCATTTCGTTTCGTATGAGGGGCTTCCCGCCAACGAGAAGCGCCAACAGCCGGAGATGCCGCCGACCTGGTATCTGATGCTCGCCGGCAAGCGATGGGTGGTGAGCCCGCAGGTTGCCGAGACCGTGCCGGCGGAGCTGGACCGCCAGTTCGGGGAGTGGCTCGACGCGCACGTGTTCAGCGACGCACCGGCGGTGCAGAGCCAGCAGCCTCCGTCGGCCGGCGCGGCGACTGGCGCGCGTGGTGCTGCGCTCCATCGAGCGAAGGCAGCCGAGGCCCGAGCATGATCACCAAGCGACGAGCCGCCTGCGGCCTGCTTGCGGTTTCGCGAAGATCCGGGAGGACTGCACATGCGTGAGTACCGGGTTTGGTGCAAGACCTGCGCGGTGGAATTCCTGCTGCCGGCACGATACATCGCGGACGAACCGACGGGCGTGAGGATCCCGTGCCCCAAGTGCGGCGACTGGAACCAGTACGAACATCGGGAAATCAAGGTCGCGGAGCATGGCAGGACAGAAGGTAGAGCCGGGCCTTGGTCCAGAGCTTCATGATCCTGGGCCGCTACGCGTTACTTCCGGCCGCCACTCTCGGCCACGCGCCGGCGCAGCTCCGTGATCCAGTTGGGTGACACGACCAGCTCGTAGTTGTACCGGTCCGACACGATCGCGAGGAACCGGTTCGCGTCGGGCGTTGGCTGGTAGCTGCCCGAAAAGTATCCGTTCAGGTCGCCCTGGAACGTCACGTTGGAGAGCGCGGTATCCCGCGCCACCAGCTTGAACGTCGGCGCGAGCGAGATCCTCGCGGCGAGCAGCCGCCCACCCGATCGGTAGTACAACCGGCTTCCATCCCGGGACCACACCGGTTCACCTCCGCCGGCCACCGAGATCTGGACCTTGGACGCAGGATCGGGAAACGAACGGACGTACACTTCGTCACGCCCCGATTCGTCCGACGCGAGGGCCACCCACCTGCCGTCCGGCGAGAATTGCGGGGCGTGCACGTTGGCCTTCGCCCGGAGATAGCTCCGCGCCACGCGTGGGGAGTCGAGCGGCACGCGGAGGATATCCCAGAAGTTCTCGTCGAGGGCGTTGACGAGGAGCGACTTGCCGTCCGGCGACATCGTGGCCATGGGCGTCGAAACGGCGTCCTCGAAGAGCTTCTCGGCCTGGGTCCCGCCGGACGCGAGCTGCGACCACACTGCGGAGCCCCCATTCTCGCCTTGCGCGGTGAACACGATGCGTGAGCCGTCGGCACTCCACTCCGCGGAGGTCACGGTCCCGGACGATGTCAGCGGCGAGAACGTCGCGAGGGTCCGGTCGTAGATCCAGACGTCGTGCTTGTCGTCCTCGGCGACGACGACCGCGATCCTGCGCTCGTCGGGCGAGAGCCGCATGACCTTGAAGTCGCGCGACTGCGGCATGACCGGCTCGGTGCGCCCGCCACGCGCGACCCAAGCCAGCCGGCCGCGCGTGCTCCCGAGTGAGGTCACCAGCCCTCCGCCGGGAGAGACGAAGATGCCGGAATTGCCGTTGAAGGCGGACACGATCGGGACGGGGTCGTGAACCGGGATCGGCCGGCCTTCGATCTTCTTCGTGCGGGCATTCAGGGCGACCGCCATCACGCTTCCGTCGGCCTGCACGTAGACGAGCATGCCGTCCAAGACCGCCAGCGGGCGGATGCCCGTAATACCGAGTGGCACCACCACGCCGTTGTCGAGCGACGTGATGGCCAGCCGCGATGCGGCGAGGCTCCCCGACCAGACCGTGAAGACGATCGACTTGCCGTCGGGCAGGGCGATGGGCCAGAGATGATCGCTTTCACCCTTCGCGGTGTCCGGCTGCGTGAGGGCCGCCGGCTCGCCGCTGGCGGCGTTCATGTGCGACAGGCCATGGAAGGCGCCCTGGGCCCCCAGCACGATCTCGTTGCCGGTCGTCCAGTCGGCGCCGTTCGCGCCGCCCGCGTCGCCGATCGTGACGGGCGCACTCCCGTTGAGCCGCACCTTGCGCTCTTTCCCCGCCATCTCGAACCCGAGCCACGTGCCGTCGGGCGAGAAGTAGGGCTGATAGGCGCTCGCCGTCCCCGGAATCGGATGCGCCTCCAGCTGGTCGGTCCGGAGCGCGTACAACATCACGCTGTTTCCACCCGCCGCGACGGAGTACACCACGGTGCCGCCATCGGGTGAGATCGCGGCCGGCCACGGGTAGTTGTCAGTGGGCTTGGTGCTGTCCGTCGCAGCCATGACGAACTGGAAGGGGGGCAGGATGGGTGGCACCTTCCGTCGTGGCAACCCGATCGCCAGCGCAGCCAGTGCCAGCGCGACGACGGTGGGCGCGAGTACGAAGGGGTCCCGCAGTCGCGCGCGCCATCCGGGTGCTTCCGGCGCGCGGCCCGTTCCGCTCCGCGCCGCGGCCCCGGCTGGGAGGAGCGCACTCCCCCGGCCTTGCAGGGCCTCGGCGAAGTCGTGCGCGGTCGCGAAACGGTCTGCCGGGAGCTTCTCCAGCGCCTTCGCCACGGCCGCCGCTGCCTGCGGAGGGACCGACTTCCGGACGTTCGTGACCGGCGCGGCCTCCTCCGTCACGATCTTCATGATGATCTGCTGGGCCGAGGCCCCGGTGTGCGGCGGGTTCCCGGTGAGCATCTCGTACAGCACGCTTGCCAGCGAGTAGATGTCCGACCGGTTGGTCAGCTCCTTTTCGGCGGTCGCCTGCTCCGGACTCATGTAGTGCGGCGTGCCGAGGGAGAGCCCCGTCTCCGTCATCCGGCCACCGGCCGCGGCGCTCACCGCCAGCGCGATCCCGAAGTCCGCGACCATCGGCCGGCCGTCGTGCAGCAGGATGTTCTCCGGCTTGATGTCGCGGTGGATCACGCCGTGCCGGTGGGCGTAGTCCAGCGCGTCGGCGACCTCCGCGGTGATCCGGATCGCCTCGTCGATCCCCAGCTGGGTCTCGCGGTCGAGCTTGGTGCGCAGCGTCTCGCCGTCGATGAACGGCATGACGTAGAAGAGGAAGCCGCCGGCGGTGCCCGAGTCGAAGAGCGGGAGGATGTGGGGGTGCTGGAGGTTGGCGGTGGTCTTGATTTCCTGCACGAACCGGTCGGCGCCGAGGACGGCCGCCAGCTCGGGGCGGAGGACCTTGAGCGCGACCTTCCGGTCGTGCTTGAGATCGTGGGCGAGGTAGACGGTGGCCATCCCGCCGGCACCGATTTCTCGCTCGATGGTGTAGTGGTCCTGCAGGGCGGCGGTCAGCCGCGCGGTCGCGTCGGTCAGGTGAGCCTTGGTCGGTGGGGTTGAGCAGAAGTGTACCGCCCGGCGCGGCATCGGGCCAGTGCGGCACCGGGGCCGCCGTGTTGAAATGGTCGTCGTGTGGATCGCCCCGCTTGACGCTTGCTTGACGCCCCAGATACATCTTGGCTCACGGTCGGTGGCGCCGAGGCTTGGCGCCGGCAGCGCACTTCGAGTCGGAGGTCCTGACAATGACACGCCAACGATTGGCGTGGCCCATGCTCGCCGTCATGTCGCTCCTGGCGGCCTGTGCCCGCGACGCCCAGGGGCCGGTGTCGCAGTCCAGCCTGTCGCACGTCCTCCTCACCGACGGTCCGTTCCCGTACGACCGCCTGGCGCGGGTGGACCTCCACATCGTGAGCATCTCGGCGTCCCTCTCGACCGATACCGCCGCCGGCGCGGGCGGGGGCTTCGTCAACCTGGCGAGCCCCAACCGCCGCTTCGACGTCCTCGCCCTCCAGAACGGCGCCACCGCCGAGCTGGGCGCCCTCAAGCTTCCTGCGGGCGCGGTCACGGCGGTGCGGATGGTGATCGACACCGACTCCTCCAGCATCACCCTCAAGGACGGGCGCGTGCTGACCGGCGCCAACAACGGCATCCACTGGCAGTCGAGCGCGGGGCGGCCGGTCTTGAACGCGCTCGTGCAGGAGCAGATCCTCGTGCCGGACACGGGCGCCGTGATCGTGATCGACTTCGACGTCGGCGAGAGCTTCGTCACGCTGCAGGAGCTGGATTCGGTCAGCACCGACAGCAGCTTCACCTTCATGCCGCAGTTCCGCGCGGTGGACGCCAACCGGACGGGCACGATCACCGGCGTGGTACGCGCGCACGCCGTCGGGGGCGCGCCCGTCGCCGATGCGTCGGTGCGGCTCTATATCGGCTATCCAGTGAATCCGGAAAACACCTGGGGGACGCTGGCGACGGGGAGGACCGACTCGACCGGCACGTTCCGGCTATCGTACGTGACCCGCAGCTCCTTGTGGGCGACCACGGCGCTGGCGGGCGCGACGTACATCGTGGCGGTGGATCCGCCGGCCGCCGCGGTGCTCGGCCGCGCCATCGTGCCGGGCATCGAGGTCACGGAAAAGCAAACGACATCGCTGGGAACCGTCGTGCTGCCGTAGCCGAACTAGAGCAGCGTCATCTGCTCCCCGAGCTGGTCGGGGTCGACCGGCTTCTGGCCGAGGAGGCGCTGCAGCTGCCGGGCCGAGGCGGGCGAGTGGCCGGCGAAGTGGTTATTCACGTAGCCGTGCACCTCCGTCACTTTCTGCACGAGCAGCAGCAGCTTCGCGGCCCACGCCTCCAGCTCGCGCGTGCGGTCCTTCTGGATGCGCGAGTAGTCCGCAATCGCGCGGTCGGCGCCCATCCAGCGCAGGTAGGCGAACGAGGCGGTCGGCTGCTCGGCGAGGCCGAGCATCGTCATGCGCGGGATCCACCGCGCATCCGACAGCACCAGCGCGGCCCGATGCGCGTGAAGCAGCGCCAGCACGCCCTCGTTGATCCATCCCCGCTGCCGGAACTCCACGGCGAGCCGGATGTCGCGCGGGACGTGCGGAAGGAACTCGGCCAGGCCGGGCAGCTCCCCGAGCCCGAAATCGGGCCCCAGCTGCATCAGCACCGGCCCGAGCTTCGTTCCCAGCTCGCGCACCGCGTCGAAGAACCTCTCGGCCAGGTCGTGACAGTCCTTCAGCCGGCGCTCGTGGGTGATTGCTTGCGGTAGCTTGACCGCGAAACTGAAGCCGGGCGGGGTGCGCTCCGCCCATCCGCGCACCGCCCGGCTCGAAGGAATCGCGTAGTAGGTCGAGTCCACCTCGACGGTGTCGAACGCCCGCGCATACACGGCCAGGTAGTCGACGGCCCGGGTGCCCGCCGGATAGAACGGGCCCACCCAACTCTCGTAGTCCCAACCCTGGGTGCCGATACGGACACGCGCGGCCATCCTCCCAATCGGCCGGGCGGCGCCGCCCCTGTCAAGCGGTTAGACTTCTCCGCTTCGCACTCACGGCGGACGCGTGGCGGAACCGCACAAGAAGCCGCTGAACTGGCCCTCGGCGTGGCAGGAAGCCCGCCGCATCATCTGGCGCCACCGCGGCTACGTCTCCGTGGGGCTCGCCGTGATGCTGGTGAACCGGCTGGCCGGCCTGGTGCTGCCGACCACGTCGAAGTTCCTGACGCGGGTGCTCGCACACACCGTGTTCAAACCGTAGATGATGCGGCGGCGGTGGGGCAGGTACGTCTATCGGGCTCAGGGGATGCAACACGCCCACGCTGGTGGCTCCGCAGCGAAGGCGGCGCCAACGTCTGTGTCGCGGCCTAAGGCAACCTGACTGTGGCCACGGTGTAGGGGGTTGTGCCGACAGTTACGGTGGCCACCACGCTGTTGCTGGCCGTCGCGATCACCGAGACCGTGCCGTCCGTAGAGTTCGAGACGTAGACGTAATCACCCGCCACGCTGACCGCGACGCCAACCGGGCCACGTCCCACCGGCACGGTCGCCATCACCGAGTTGCCGGAGGTTTCGATCACGCTGACGGTGCCATCCGTGGTGTTCGCGACATATGCGTGCGCCCCGTCGGGTGTGATCGCAACGCCGTGTGGCCCGGCGCCAACCTGCACCGTTTGCATTACCAAGTTGGTGGTCGTGTCAATCACTGACACCGAGTCCATTCCCCCGATGGTGACATAGAAGAACCGGCCGTTCGGCGTAACTGCGATGCCCCAGGGGTTGGTCCCGACGGGCACGGACGCCGGTGTCAGGCCGCCCCGCTCGTAGTGGTATACGGCGTTGCTCACGCCATTCACGATCCAGATCTGGCTCGTGCGGGCCACAAGTCCAAGCGGAGAGATTCCGCCCGTCCCCACGGTCGCGACGACGGTGTTGTCAGACGTCTGGATCTTGCTCATCGTGTTATCGGTGTTGTTCGCTACGAAGACAGCTTCTGCGCCGGGCGTGACCGACACGCCGGTCGGTCTCTGACCCACCAGCAATTGCTTAACGACGCTGCCGGTCGCTATTGAGAATGCCGTGACACTGTCGGGGGAGGCTGGGGTGTCTATGTTCGACACGTACGCGGTCCCATGGATGGAGTCAATCGCCACTCCCCAGGGCGTGGTTCCCGCAGCAATCGTGCTCATCACCGTATTGGTCGCACCATTCACGACCGACACGTTGTTCGAGCCCCTGTTCGCGACGTAGGCGGCGATGAGCGTGACCTTGAACGCATTGCTCGGCGCGCTGGTCAAGGCGGCGTACGTCGCTACCAGGGTGTAACCAGCGCCATACTTGTCGATCGACAGCGCGTTGAACGTGGCCACCCCGCTCACCACGCCTACACTGGTCGTGCCTGAGAGTGTTCCGCTCGCGGGGTTTGTCCCGATCGCCATGCTTACCGTGCCCGTAGCACCAGTCGCCACATTTCCGGAGGCATCTCGAAGCTCGACCGTGACAGTCGGCAAGGCTGCCCCGGCGAACGCGTCGGTGGGCTGGCCCGTGAACACCACCTGTGTCGCCGCGCCGGCCGTTAGCGTGATCGTCCCCGACGTCGCGCTGGTCAGCGACGGGGCCGTGAAGCCCAGCGTCCGGGCCCCGATCGTGCCCGTGATCGCCAGGTTCGTGAAGGTCGCGACCCCGCTGCTATTGGTCGTCGCGGTGAGCGTCCCGCCCAGCGTCCCGCCGCCCGACGCGATCGCGGCCGTCACCACCGTCCCCGCCAGGCTCACGGCATTGCCGGCCGCATCCTCGAGCTGCAGCGCCGGCTGCTGCGCGAAGGCCACGCCACTCTGGGCCGTGCTCGACGGCTCCGTCGTGATCGCCAGCTGACTCGCCGCCCCGGCGCTGATCGTCACCGTGCCGGAGGTGGCGCTGCTGAGGCCGGTCGCCGCGAAGCTCAGCGTCCGGGCGCCGACCGTGCCGGTAATCTTCAGGTCAGTGAAGGTCGCGACGCCGCTTGAGTTCGTCGTCGCCGTCAGCGTCCCGCCTAGCGTCCCGCTACCACTGGCGAGGGCCGCCGTCACCACCGTCCCGGCCAGGCTCACGGCGTTGCCGGAAGCGTCCTCGAGCTGCACCACCGGCTGCTGAGCCAAGGCCACCCCACTCTGGGCCGTGCTCGAGGGCTCCGTCGTGATCGCCAGCTGAGTGGCCGCCCCCGCGCTGACCGTCACCGTCCCGCTGGTCGCCCCCGTCAGGCTGGGGGCGCTGAAGCCCAGCGTCCGGCCGCCGACCGTGCCCGTGATCTGGAGATTCGTGAAGGCCGCGAGCCCGCTGCTATTGGTCGTCGCCGTCAGCGTCCCGCCCAGCGTACCGCCGCCGGTCGCGATCGCCGCCGTGACGACCACACTCGCTTGGCTCACCGCATTGCCGGCGGCATCCTGGAGCTGGAGCGCCGGCTGCTGGGCCAAGGCCACCCCACTCTGGGCCGTGCTCGAGGGCTCCGTCGTGATCGCCAGCTGAGTGGCAGCGCCGGCGGACACGGTGATCGTCCCCGACGTCGCGCCCGTCAGGCTGGGGGCGCTGAAGCCCAGCGTCCGCGCGCCCACCGTCCCCGTGATCTGGAGATTCGTGAAGGTCGCCAGCCCGCTGCTAT
>Ga0209777_10000731_pt1 | contig 51398 bp, 51 predicted proteins | sample FrelakmetHBP12HB_FD_187147 | JGI IMG/M metagenome (GOLD analysis project Ga0209777, IMG submission 187147) | Freshwater lake sediment microbial communities from the University of Notre Dame, USA, for methane emissions studies -HBP12 HB (SPAdes)... | ecosystem: Environmental > Aquatic >... | reverse complement strand
AGTTGCTTTTCCCTGTTCAAACTGCTTAAGACACCAGCGAAGTTTCTTTCGGTCACTAAGCTTAGCCATGACTTCCTTGGGGTTTATAGAGAGGAAATAATTTTGGGAAAAGATATTTCCCTTTTCGGATGCTAAAGATTAATAAAGTTACATTTCGCCTTTAAGAATGAAAACTCATGTCATTGTTTGATCCCCCTTCGCTTCTCTTTTTTGGTGTTGCTATAGGGTTTGTTGTGCTTTTCGTGTTGCTTCCAAGATACGGTCCACACTACACGTCCAGACTGACCTGCCTGAACTGCAGAAAAAGCTTCAATTTCCACTGGGTCCCAGGCGCCACCATAACCTCACTCATTTATCGGGGAAGGCGAAGTCTAAAATGTCCCTACTGCCACGTAAAATCGAACTATGACATCATGTCGACAAGAGTGAGCAAGCCGAGAAAAGCTCCGAAAGCCAAGATTAAGGCATAGGCAGCACAGTGTTCTTTCAGAGAACTTTATTATCCACAACCGTTATCAAACTTTTGGTTAATCTTATCTGGAGACGCTTAACATGAAGGTACTGTTGAACGATGGTTTAGAGAAGGAAGGCTTAAAACTCTTTCAGAAAGCAGGCATAGAAACAGACACTAAAAAAAGGGATTTAGCCGCTCTCGTGGCTGAGGTTGGGCAGTTTGACGCGTTAGTAGTGCGTAGCGCCACAAAAGTCACACGCGAAGTTTTGGAGTCAGGCGCCAAGGGCAAACTCAAAATCGTCGGGCGCGCAGGCGTAGGCTTTGACAACATCGACGCTGCCGCGGCTTCAGAATTCGGCATCGTAGTAAAGATTGCGCCGTACGGTAGCACCAACGCCGTCGCTGAACTCGCCATCGATTTAATGCTTTGCATCTCACGAAACACCGCCCAAGCGCACTATTCGCTTAAGGGTGGGGTTTGGAAGAAAGATAAACTCAAGGGAAGAGAACTTGCCTACAAGACGCTGGGGCTTTTGGGCTGCGGCAGAATCGGGCAGAAAGTTGCTCAAATCGCCAAACGCGGCTTCGAAATGGAAGTCATCGGCTACGACATTAAACCCTGCCTTGAATCAGGCATAAAGTTCATGACTAAAGAAGAAGTGCTCGCGAAAGCCGACTACATCAGCATCCACACAGGCGGCAAAGACGCCGTCATCGGCGAAAAAGAATTCGCACTCATGAAACCCACCGCTTACGTAATCAACACTTCTCGGGGCAGCAACATCGACCCGCAGGCGCTCTACAGGGCGCTTAAAGAAGGCAGAATCGCCGGCGCAGCAACAGATGTTTACAAGGAAGAGCCCAAAGCGGACGGCGTCGAATTCAAAGACCAACTAAAAGAACTCGACAACATAGTTTTGAGTAGCCACCTTGGCGCATCAACCGCCGAGGCGCAGCGGGAAACCTCCACTGAAATTGCCAAAGTCGTCTCAAGCTACCTCTTGGGCGGAGACTTCACCAACGCCGTGAACGCCGGCGAAAGCATCGAAGTGGAAGAAAAAGCCGTCCACACACTCTTCATCCACCACCGCGACGTTCCCGGAGTGTTTGCCAACATCGACAAGGTCCTGGCTGACAACGACATCAACATCCGGGCAAACTATTCGCGGCAGATCGGCAACAGCGGCTACGCCATCTCAGTGTACGTCCTCCACAAGAAAGTTGACCACAAGGTGCTTGAGGTTCTAAAGAAAATCGACAATGTCTGCGATGTCAAGGTCTAAAACAGACATACCCCTCTATAGTTTTTGCAACGAGTTTCTATTAGGATCCGAAAAACCCAATCAGCAAACTTGAAAAGTCGCTGTTGCAGTGCTTATAAGGGATTTCTGCGTTAGGTAAGTTATGCGACTGGGGGTTTTGTTTTCGGGTGGAAAGGATTCAACGCTTGCCCTGCACTTGGCGGCACAGAAAGAGCAAGTCGTCTGCCTAATCACTGTAGCTTCAAAGAACAAGGAAAGCTACATGTTCCACACGCCCAACATCGACTTGACGGCGCTTCAGGCACAGGCGCTGGGTTTGCCGCTTGTTTCGGTGGTTACGGAAGGGCAAAAGGAAGAGGAACTGTCTGATTTGGAGAAAGCCATCGTGGAGGCAAAGGAGAAATATCAAATCGACGGCGTAGTCACGGGCGCTGTAGAGTCGGTTTATCAGGCGTCGCGGGTTCAACGTATCTGCAACCGCCTCGACGTTTGGTGCTTCAACCCGCTGTGGAAACATGACCAGAAGGCGCTCTTGGAAACGCTTGTCGCCAGGAATTTTAAGGTGGTTATTTCGGGGATTTTTGCGTATCCGCTCGACGAGACATGGCTGGGCAATCAGATAGATGCGGCGGTGATAGCCCGATTGGTGCAACATCAGGGGCAGTACGGCATCAGCCCGTCAGGGGAGGGGGGCGAGATTGAAACGACTGTTTTGGATGCGCCGATGTTCAAGCGGAAAATAGAAATCCTCGATTCTGCAATCGATGCGAAGGGCAACTGCGGCGTCTTCATAGTTAAACAGGCGAGGCTTGTCCCAAAATGATTCTGGTCGTTGACATGAACTGGAAGCGGGATTCGCTGGCGTTTGGCGAGTTTGTTTCCCCAATCGTTTCGGTGGTGCAGCCGCTTGAGGAATGCGTGGTTAAACATTTTTTGGAAATTGACCCTTCAAAACTCAGCTGTTGCACCAAAATCATTCTATCGGGTACAATGTTAAAGGATCATGCGACCCTAAAACAGGTTGAAAAGTTCAACTGGGTTAAAACATGCGGCAAACCCATCCTTGGCATCTGCGCTGGCATGCAGACCCTCAGCTTAGTCTTCAGGGAACCCTTGGTGAATTGTCTGCAGGTTGGAATGGCTGAAATCACCACGCTCAAAAACAACCCGCTCTTCCAGGGTGACTTCAAAGCTTACGTGCTCCACAACTACTCAGTGAGCCCAAGCCAAACTTTTGAAGTCCTCGCCGAATCCACAAAATGCGTCCAAGCCATAAAGCACAAGGAAAAAGACATCTACGGTGTGCTGTTCCATCCTGAAGTGCGCAACCAAGAAATCCTAAAATGCTTCGTCCAATCTGCACTCTGAATTCGGAACCCATTTTAACTGCTCCGTGCGAATGCACATAAGCCGCGGCGCATCTATGACTGCAAATGCAACCATCAAGAATCCAAATCAAGCCGGGTACCCGCGTAAGAATCGTTCTCAAGCAGGACCAGAAAAGCGGTAAATTAACCGAGGGTACCGTCAAAGAGTTACTTACCTGTAGCCCAACGCATCCACACGGAATCAAGGTGCGGTTGACAGACGGCAAAGTCGGTAGAGTCCAAACAATCGTGTAGCCCACGCTGATTATTCTGGCTTGTTGCCGCTTGGCAGAAAGGGTTAAAAGTTAAAAGCGCCTTTTCTAGAGTAATTTAATGGAGGATTTTCGTTTTGGTTAATCAACTGCCAGTAGAGAAACTACGCAACGTTTGTGATGTTAATTTTCTGCATTGTGAATCAACTAAGGACCTTGTTCCGCTCAGCGAAATCATCGGTCAAGAAAGAGCCGTCCGAGCATTAAAATTCGGACTGGGCATAAAAAACCACGGCTTCAATGTGTATGTCGCCGGGAACCCTGGGACAGGAAGAAAAACCGCGGTAAAAAACTTCGTGGAAGCCCAAGCTAAAACCCAGCCTGTTCCGCCCGACTGGTGTTACGTCAACAACTTCGGCAACCAGTACGAGCCTAAAGCCATCATACTGCCAGCGGGAAAGGGCAGGGAATTCCGCGAAGACATGAAGAACTTCATCGAGAACGTTAAGATGGCGCTTCCGAAGGCTTTTGAAAGCGACGATTACGCAGCCAGAAGAGAAGCTACAATCAAGGGGTTAGAGGACCAGCGTAAACAGTTAATCGACGAGTTAAGCGTGAAAGCGCAGCGCGAAGGATTCGTCATCCAAACCACACCCATCGGCATCCTGCTCATTCCAGTGCTGGACGGCAAACCGCTTAGCGAAGAAGAAATGCTGGCGTTGCCCCAGAAGACCAAGGATAAGATAGCCGAGAAACGGGAAGCCTTAGAAACAGAGTTCCGAAACACGATGCGTCAGCTGATCGATATGGAACGCAAAATCCACGAAGCCCTAAAGAAACTCAACAAGGAAGTTGCCCTCTACGCCCTGGGAAACCAGGTGGAGAGTCTAATGGAAAAGTACAAGGCTAATTCAGAAGTTACCGCTTACCTTAAAGAGACTGAAAACGACATCTTGGAGAACCTGCAGCAATTCATCAGGCGGGGTGAACTTGAACCGCAGCTTCCGTTTCCGATGCCCTGGCTCAAGGAGGAACCCTTTAAGAAGTATGAAGTCAATTTAGTCATCGACAACTCCGCCACGGCAGGCGCACCGGTGGTCGTGGAAACTAACCCTACCTATCACAATTTGCTGGGCAGAACAGAGAAGGAAGCCCAGTTCGGCGCCTTAATCACCGACTTCAGCATGATCCGCCCAGGAGCTATACACCGCGCTAACGGCGGGTACTTAATCGTGACCGTTGAAGACCTTTTGCGCAACCCGCTTTCATACGACGGCTTAAAACGCGACATAAAGGACGCAAAAATGTCCATAGAAGAACCCGAAGAACGTTACGGCTTCTTAAGCGTTAAAACCCTCAAACCCCAACCAATCCCGCTGACCGCCAAAGTAATCCTAATCGGCACATCCTACCTGTACCAGATGATGTTCAGCTTAGACCCTGATTTCCAGGGCCTCTTCAAGATAAAAGCAGAATTCGACACCAGCATGCCAAGAACCGACGAGAAAGTACGGCAGTACGGCGAATTCGTTTGCGGTCTATGCGATAAAGAAGGCCTCAAACACCTCGACGGCAGCGGCTTGGCAAAACTCATTGAGTTCAGCTCAAGAATAATTGAAGACCAATACAAACTGTCAACCCAGTTCTCCGCTATAGCCGACATCGTTCGCGAATCCAACTACTACGCGACACAAGACAACGCGGAGTTCAATACAGGCGTCCACGTCAAGAAAGCCATAGACGAGAAGATTTACCGTTCAAAACTTATCCAGGAAAAAATCCAGGAAATGATAACCCGCGGCTTCTTCCTAATAGACACGGTTGACCGCAAAGTGGGACAGGTGAACGGGCTCTCCGTCATGGGACTTGGAGACTTCGCTTTCGGCATGCCCTCACGCGTCACCGTTAGCATCGGACTTGGCAGGGACGGCATAATGGACATTGAACGGGAAGCCAAAATGGGCGGACCCATCCACACCAAAGGCGTCCTGATCCTCAGCGGCTACTTAAACGACAAATACGCCAAAGACAAGCCCCTGAGCCTCTCAGCCAGATTGGTTTTTGAGCAGAACTACGAAGGCGTCGAAGGCGACAGCGCATCCAGCACCGAACTCTATGCCATCCTCTCCTCGCTCTGCGGCCTGCCGATAAAACAGAACCTGGCAGTCACAGGCTCCGTTAACCAGAAAGGCGAAGTGCAAGCCATCGGCGGCATCAACGAGAAAATCGAAGGCTTCTATGAAGTCTGCAAAGCCAAAGGACTAACCGGCGAACAAGGCGTCATGATGCCTGATAGCAACGTGCAGAACCTGATGCTTAAAGAAGAAGTCGTCGACGCGGTCAAAGAAGGCAAATTCAACGTGTACTCAGTTAAAACCATCGACGAAGGCATAGAAGTGCTCACAGGAACCAAAGCGGGGCAACACCGTGCAGACGGAACCTACGAAGAAGGCACAGTGAACTACCTGGTGGATAAGCAGCTACGGGAAATGGCGGAGAAACTCAAAGAGTATTCAGGCGGGCAGGCTCAAAAGAAAAAACCCGAAGAATAAATGAAGGGCTTTAAGTAAGTTTGTGGAACCTGCTCATTTACCCCACGTCTTTTACCTGAGTCTATTTCTATATTTCAATTAACTCTTGTTTTCTTTTTTCGCAGTTATCATGCATTTCTTCTTGTTCAGCTGTGAAGTTTTCAAGTGTTACCTGCAATTCATTCTTTGTTGATTTTAGCTCTTGTTGTGTTTGTGTAAGTTGTTCTGCAGCTTTGCGTTTTGCTCTTATTTGGAAAAAGCCAAATTTGATTTCTTGCTGAGTGGCTTCTTTTTCTTCTAATTCGCGAATTTTAGTGCTTAAGCGTTGAACGTCCGCGTTTCGTTTGAAGCTACGTTCTCTTGTTTTTTCACCATATTTCTTATCGGTTTCCACTATCAAGTGGTTAATTTCAGCTAATTCTTTGGCTTCATCGGAAACGTTTGCTTCTTGAAGTCTTTTTTCTGCCAAGACACCTTCAACATCAAGAAAAATCTGGGAACGCTCTTTTTCACAAATTGCTCATAAACTTGGATAGTTGGGTTAGATTCAAATTCGGAAACAACTTGCTTTAATTACACAAGCCAATCATCAAAGTATTGAACGAACGGGGAAAGTGCAAAAATTTGAGTACCAAGCTTACTTAATGTACCCAGGGTTTTTTCTACAACTTCTTTTGCAGAAATCTCGGCTGGTTCTTCTATATATTTACCCCGGAACGTCGCTTTTTGTCTTTTGCTTTCTTGTCATGCGATGACTTTGAAAATTGTTTAGCAACACTTCGACGTGAACCAGTTTGAGATCTAAAGCTCATAATCAACCAGTGCTCTAAAAAAATATTTAAACAATGCACTTATCGCCTGACTTGGCTCGTGATTGCAAGGGTGAGGTTTTAAGTAATGTTTTACCTTTCCCGTTTTGAAGTTGTTTTTCTTGGAATGACAACTTCAGCTTTTGTCGTCTTAGGCTTACGTTTTCTTACCACTATTATGCCTCCAATAACTGCGATAACGGCTATTACAGCTATTAAAGCGATCAGTGTTAGGTTTGAAGGATTAGCCGAATTTTGTACTGGGTTAGATGAGGATTCAGGATTCATTGTGGAGTCGTCGCCAGCAGATGGTGAACTGTCACTAGTCTGATATGGAGAAACTACCGGTGCTGCGCCTTGAAGAATTGGTTCTTGAGTTTGAACTAGTAATGAATAGCTTGCAATTTTCGTGCTTGCAGGTACTTCAGACTGGTTTAAGTCCAATGCGTAAATTTGGAATGACATGGTTCCTGATGGAGGCAGATCAGCCGGCGTAAGATAATCTGTGTATCCTACCCCAACCACTGAACCTGTAGAGTTGTAAAAAGCTGCAACTACGGTGAGGTTTGAGGCGGTTTGAGTACCTGTATTTTGAATTTCACCGCTAACGGTGTAGGCACCGTTATAATTTCCAGTGGTTCCGATGGTCGGCGTGCTACTGGTGATTTTTAAATCGGGATATTGATAGCTGCTTGTAGCGTTGGCTGATGAGATGGTAAATTGTATCTGACCTATAGCGTCAGGTGTCCATGAGTCACCAGTATTCAAATGAAACTCAATCATAAAGGGCGCTTTCTGCTGTGGAACAAGATAGGCAACCCAAACTTTAGTGCCAGAATCGCCTACGTCAGCGCCTGTTGGACCCAAAACGGTGCCCCGTATATATACGGCGTCAACGGTGTTTTGACCAACATTTTGAACTTCGCCCACTACATCTAGAAAACCAACTTGGTTAATATAATAAGAATAACTTGTAACTTTGATATCTTCAGGTTGACTGTGAATACGTGGAATTGAAGATACTGCTAACGAAACAAAAAGAATCGTAATTAAAAGGTACACTAATCTTTTTCCCATTTACCCTTTCCTCATCCGTGTAATTCTTTACATGCATCTTCGTAGTATAAAACAGTTTTTCAAAATTCGGCTTTGTGCTCTATCTAGAAAATGGGCTACACTTTGTCTTTGAGGTACATTTCTGCTGGCGTTAAATACTTTATTCCTTCGTCAGTAGTTCCGAATGTGCTTTGAACAGTTAATGTTTTAACTTAAACCATACTCCAACCCCTAATTGGCAAGAGTAGTCGTTGAAGCATGGCTCACGATGCAAGTAAGACATTTATGTGGCTCTTCAACTTTTCAATAAACATAGCCCACAAACACTTCGAGATCCCAACAAGATACAACTCTATCTACACTCAAAAAGATGTGTTAAGAGCATTGACCTTCCTTAGCCTCAAAAGTAAATACGCACAAGGCGGCCTAAAAAGACTAACAAGACTCCGACGAACCAACCAACCCAAAAAACCACTCAAGAAATCTGGCGGGGAAGGATTTTTGTGGGGATTATGTTCATCTGTTAGTGGCAACAGCGTTTGATAGGGGGCCACCTTGGCTTGTAGCATTAAGTTAGAGGTCGCTTTTTCTGAGGTTGTTTTAGTAGAGGCTATCTTGATGAGGCAGTTTGTATGGAAGCTTGATTGAACCCAAAGTTGTGTGCCTCTTGTTTTGGGGTTCGAGAAAGGGTCAACTAGAGCTTGGCGCTGTCAAAGTTTCATTTTTGTGGCCTGACCAACCGTTTGAATGTTCATTTAGAGCCGAAAGTAACTAAAACTGGTACACATTCGGAACTACTGTAAAAGCTCCTTTTACAAGCAGTTTGAGAACATGCCATGAAATAGAAGAATTAATACTGTGACTGCTGAATTAGCTATCTGACTGTAAGTTGTCAGGAGTTGCAACTTTTTCATGTTGTCTGCGGGAAATAAAGGAAAAATTAGGGTCGCATGCGTGGGCGACAGTATAACGGGAGGAACCAATTACCCAATGGACCTTACGAGGCGCCTTGGCTCAGGATATACGGTCGGCAACTTTGGTGTCGGCGGGACTACGGCATCGTTGGATTATGGAGGCGCACACAAGGAGCTGAATGCCTTTCAAAATGCATTGGAGTTCCAGCCCAATATAGTAATCATCATGCTGGGAACAAACGACGCGAACCCAGTTCTCTATCCAAACCTAAACAAAGCAAGCTTTGTCGACGGCTACGTCCAGTTGGTTGCGACGTTCCAAGCGCTTTCAACTACGCCAAAAATATATCTTGTGAAGCCGCCGCCTGTTTTCAGCGGTGAAACGGGCACAAACGCCCAATACTTCAGGGACACTGTGATTGCGGGTATTGAGCAAGCGGCAGCACGGACTAATCTGCCTGTAATCGACGTTTACTCGGCTTTGGCTAATCATCCTGATTTTTTCCTCGACGGAGTCCACCCCGACAGTGAAGGCGCCCAGCTGATCGCCAACGAGATTTACGAGGCAATAACCGGGAAAAATCAAGTTTAACATGGCATTTTTGTGTTTCACTCTTTTCTCCGCCTTGGATGAAAACAAAGTTTTTTCTGTGTTGAAAGTCGTGTGTATTTAGACGGGGGGCAAAGATTTTTGTGCAGGGGTTTTTTCTTGGCTTTGGCTGGTTGCGCGTCGTTTTTCACGGTGTTGGCGTTGATGTTGTAGGGTTTAGCTGTTTTTCTGCTCTGATTGTTGCAACTAGTGGGGGGAGCGGGTTGCAACAACAACAGCAGCAACAACTTCTTTTCTGTGCTGTTGATTTAAGTTGGTTTTTTTATAATGGACTCTTTGCATGGTTTTTGAAAAGTCGTCGGAGGGGTTGGTTGCAGCTTCCAACCGAGTTCGCCGGCAAACACAAAAGCCTTTGGTGAAGCGCTGTAGATTCTTCTTAGAAAAAATCATCCGCCTATGCCATAGCATTAAACAACCGCTAGAACAAAAACAGCTAAACACACACCAAAAAAGAATTCAAAGTATGAATTCTGCCTTCATAAAGCATTAGAAGGAGAAAGTCAGTTACTTTTTAAATGGGTTCAGAGAGAAATGCATTTGATGGTTCGCCATCACACTTGCATCTTCGCTAAAATTCTGAACCCCTCCTTAATGAATACTTTTTTTAAGAAAAATCACCGAAAATAAACTCGCAGGCTCGCACCTTTCTGCCTTGGTGGACACACTGGTCGGCAACCTACGTTCCGCAAACCAAACAAATCAATTTAGCGTTTGCGCCTGTTCCTACTTTCCGGTGCTCGGTCATCTTGCCGCATTTATTACAATCCCAACCGTTGTTGAAAAAATGTTGCTTAGGAATAAAAGTCATGTTCTATCATTTCCCTATGTAGGACGTTAGAGTTGACCTCGGTATAAGACTTCGCTTTACGAGTCGTGCTTATAAGCCGAGGCTGTTGATTACTCTCCCGGAGTTGGCGTCGATGACCAGCACGATTTTGTTGCCCTTGTGGTCGTACTTCGCGAACCATATCGGAACACGGAGCAACTCCACGTCACCGACGTCCGAGTCGGTATGTATCGACTGGATCATGTGGTACTGCGCGTGCGCCTTCTGCGATTGAAGCTGGTCAACTAAGGTTTTTGCTTGGGATTTGGCAGCTTCTTCGCTGATGTCGCCGTTGAGAATCTTCACATCCTTGGGCAGCTTGGTGATGTCGAAAAGTTCCCTGCCTTCGAGGTTAAACTGGTAATCACGCGGCTGATAATCAGTAAGGGCTTTTAGCGCAATCACGGGGAAGTTGTAGTTCTCGTCCATCTGCTCGGTTTTTTTCATTCCGTCGCCCATACCCATGCCCATTCCAAACGCCATTATCCGTATCCGCTTCAACCCCAATATGCCTGAAAACGGGTCGGTTGCTGGAAATCCTCCTTCGAAAGCACGCCTGCCGCCGAAGCCACCCCGCCTTCCTCCGAAACCCCCGCTCATTCCGCCGAATACCACACCCATCAACGCAGCTGTTGTAGCAGCCTGCGCAATCTGGGCTGTTTCATCGATGGCGGTAATGCTTGTACGGGCGGAGACGCTTACGATCCAATAGGGCACGTAGGTGAGGCTCATTTCTTCCTGGGTGGAGTCTTCATGGAGGTGCCTGTGCAGCAGACCCCTGTCCATCATCGGCGTGATTATCGAATTCACCTGGTCGACGGTGGCGACCTTCAAAGCAAGCATGGTCTGCTTCTGTATGTTGGTCCAGCCTTGATCTCCCAAGGTGACGCCGCTGCCGCAGTACTCGCAGGTTATAACCATCTCTCCGAACTTAGGCGATATGGGCGCGCCACAACTCGGGCACTTGAGTGATGTCGCGTCTGACGGAGCAACAACTGGACCACTCGAAGCTGCAGATGGCTTAACCACGTTTAAACCGGTGCTTGTTCCACATTTAACGCAGAAAGCTGCATCATCTGGCAGTTGGACTCCACATTTATGGCAATACATTCTAAATGCACCTTGTAAGATAAGTTGGCAATGTCGCGCAAGGATAAAAATATTTGTGGATTAGATCGTTGGGCGGGACTACTCAGGTTTGAACCGGAGTCTATGGAGCCCAAGGACATCAATTGGCCAACCTTCAAACAGTACATATACAGCAAATATGCAAAGAGCGATGCCATAGGAATCTTTGAGCATTCACGCAAATAATACAAGCTACTAAATGATGTCAACCAGATACAACTTGTTAAGCCTACAGTTAGAAACAACATCATTAATGCTCTTGTGGTTTTGAGCAGATACTTAGGATGTTACAATTCTTTCAAAGCTGACATGGAATCTCATGGAATTAAACGGTATAAGCCTGACCCAATTGCAGCTTTTACTAGAATCTTTAGTAGTAATGCCCACACTGGTTTAGGTGAATGGTATAATCAAGCTATGGCTGTATTGTATCCGAATGAGAAACTTTGGCTAAGATTCATGCTTCTAAGTGGAGTTAGAGCAATGGAAGGAATCAACAGCTTTAACCTAATGGTTGAGCTATGAAGCAAATTTCAAACTGAATATTATAATGCGAATACAAAGTTTCTTGAACACTTCAGCAACGCCAAGTTATTTTTGCGTAATAGTAAAAATTGCAATGTTAGCTGTGTCCCAAAGAGTCTGCTCGATGAAATATCGCAATCTGGCAAAGTTAGTTACATTGCAATAGACAAGAGATTAAACAAAGCTAACCTGCCTATGAGAATCAAACCACTAAGGTCTTATTACGCTACAGAAATGAGAAAGCTAGGGCTACTCTCAGAGCAAATTGACTTAATATAAGGCAGAATAGGCAAAACAATCTTCTTGCTGCATTACTTCAAAGAGACCCCAAAAACATTAAGCGATAAGATTTTAGAGGTACTGCCCAGACTTGAAGGAGCATCTATTAGCTCTACAACCATACTTGGTTTTATATAGTAAAAGAAATAGAACCAATGCATCTTAAGTGAGAGGGTCTGCATTGGAAAATTAGAGGTATATTGTCCAGAATACGGTAAGCTGTTTAGTTCTGAAGATGAAATGCTTGAGCATCATGATGACAAAGTGCATGTGCAAGGCATCAAAAGAGGAAACACCGATAGAACAGCAGAAGGTAGCAGAACTCCTCATTTCAGATGAAATGAGCGATGAAGAAATAAAGAAAAAAATTGCTGAGGATATGATTAACCTTAGGATGCATGAAGCTGGTACGGGTTGGATGCGTCTTGCAACATTGCTTACTCTTAATGCAACCGACCAAATCTTGGGTGCTGGATTGAAAGCAATTATTGACCAAAACAAGATAATGATTAGACAGAATGAATTGATGTTAAGGGCTCTAAATAGAAACAAAGAAAAGAGCCAATGAGTTTTAACAACTTCAAACACCTCAAGCTCTTGAATTTTAACTATTAGCTAAGGTACACCGGGCTTAAGGTCAAATACAAAAAGTATCTTGAACGAATTGAGGCGTAATACCTACAAAGATTGAGATACTTGGCTTTTAAAAAACAGTGTTAGTATGGGTTAACAAAGCTTAAATGTTTACACTAACCATAGGCACTTAAGACTTACAATAGAGAAGAGTATGATATGGCTACCCAGACAAAAAGTGCAGGATTAGCGTTATTTCTTTCTTTGATATTTCCAGGTTTAGGTCAACTTTATAATGGGAATACTAGCAAGGGAACTAAATTAATTGTTTTTAGTGTAATTTCAATTGCGCTTTTTCTTGTTCTAATAGGATTTCTTATTTACCCATTACTTTGGTTATATGGAATGGTTGATGCCTACAGTGAAGCTAATAGAATTAACGCTATAGCAAACCAACAGCTAAATGCCAATCAACAACATTACCAGCAACCATACCCTCAAGCTCCGCAACCACAATATCAGCAACAGTATCAACAACCATACCAGCAATATTCGAGTCAACAAATTAACCAACCATACCGAGAAAAAGAAATTATCACTAGAGAAATTGTGAAAGTTCCTTGCCCTTATTGCAATCAGCTAGTAGATATTACACAGAATAAATGTCCAAATTGTGGTGGCAAAACCTACAGCAGAAGCTAAAGAGGGCATTTTCATTATCCATTATTTCTCAGGTGTAAAGTTTCTTTTATTTCAATTTAAGTTTGATTGGATCATACCCTTAAGTACCAATTACGGAAAAGTCTCCAACAGAGAGATTGAGGCGTAAGACCTCATCTAATTATTTTTTGTAACTTTGCTCTTCTTTTCCCAAATTTGTTCCTCAAGAAGTTTAGCTATTTTTTCTTTTAATAGTGTCTCATTATTTATCATAGAAATGGATAAGACCTTTCCAATATCCTATAGCATCATTGCTATGGGAAGAATTTACTATTACAGCAACATCTCTCACTCTCTTTGCTTCATAATTAAAATTGTCTATTTCAAAATAAAGTGTTGATAATTTAGTTCTATCAGCAAAGGAAAGAAGCCCAATATCGCCACTCGAAATAGCTGAATTTCACATTGCTGTAGGCAATAAATTGCCTTTTCCAGTTAAAAGTTCTTGGCATTTTGTTAGTTCCTCTTTCAAGTTTACTTTTAACTCTCGCCTATGCTTTCTATCTTTATAGCCAGTGTATGTTCTATCTAGACCAAATCCAATTAGTATACCTGCAAGAGGACCAATTAATTCACTCATATCCTTCCCTTGGACTGGTATTTTATGGGTTAGCACTTAAAAGGTTAAGCCAAACTAACTATATGCAGAGTTTTTTCTTTTCTTTTAACTTTATATACAGTTCCAAATATCACTAATACTCTTTGTCTTTTTTCCAGATGTTAAGAGAGCATTGACCCCAACAATAACTACTGCTTTTATAAATAACGAAGAACTTGTGCTTCTTGAGCGGGCGGGTCTTATTGAATTTAGTAAGATTACGGAAATCAGTAAGATTGAACCAAGCTTAAAACAAGCTTCATTTAAGAATTTAGTGGTGGGGCTCCCCGGATTTGAACCGGAGTCTATAGAGCCCAAGTCTACAAGCCTAGACCAAGCTAGCCGAGAGCCCCACTTTGGTGTAGAGAACATAATTTGGCAAGAACCATAAAAACCTTAGCTAACCCTGCTCAAATTTTTGTGTAACCAGCGCTTGATTCTACAGATAACGGTGGTAGGTCCCAAGAGACAGATAGGCGTACTTTCTTTGAAGCACGTAACAACCGATTGCAAACGAAGAGAGAACACACAAAAATTTCGCAAATGCTGACAGCAAATTGTGGCTTTGCAACAAACAAATACTTTTTTAGTCGTTATCGCATTAATCGTTGAGCCTATAAATAAGGGGGTAAAGTTGCCAAGAGCACTAGCAGGTGCGAGAAAGCGCTTTAAAGCAACCCATGCATAGCTGTATGCTGTGACTACTTTGGCAAGAGAATTCATCCTCTTTTCACGTATAGGTCAAACTGACTCAAACTTCAACAGCCTACATGACGCAGGAAGACTCGACATCGTCCATGAATGCATCGTAAGCAGCCTGTTTCTTTCGCATGGGCTACGCAGGGACATAACTTTCCACGCGATTTTGAACGGTCAGCCTAACCCACCTCTGCACATCCAAATCAACGGAGAAACTCTCTACGACGTGCGAACCGACATGGACACCTGGCAGGTAATCCTTAAAAAAACCTTATCTGGCAAATCGCACCCTGGCATAACCAAGGATAAAACAAGCTTTGAGGCGTTGGTGAAGGCTAAAGCGCAAACCCGCCAAATATACGTCTTGGAAGAAGACGGCAAAGACATAAGCCAAGTCACGCTCAAAGAAAACAGCCTCTTCATCCTGGGCGACCACGTTGGGCTGCCTAAAAAAGCCGAAGTGTTTGCACAGCGGTTTGGAGAAAAAATCAGCTTGGGAAAGCATCCCTACTTGGCAGCGTCATGCATCACCATAATCAACTACACGCTAGACCAGCAGGCTAAGCGTGGCTCTTGAAGTGCTCCCAGCCGCGTGCCTCAATCGCCTGCTGTTTGCCTTCTGTCTTGAGTAAGATTTGTTTTTGTTCTGTAGCTTTTCCGATGGGTAAAAGTTGTCCGCCGACCGCCTCAACCGCCGCTTTGGCAGATGTCCACTTTGCAGGCTTGACGGTTACGACTAACTCGTATTCTTCTCCGCCGTAGAGCGTCAGTTCAGACGCGTCAAGGCCATTTAGCTCTGCAAACCGTTTAACTTCTGGAGCAACTGGAGCACAATCGAGTTCAAAACCAACGTTACTTAAACGTGCAAGTTCATGCAGGGTCCAGGCTAATCCGTCACTGGAATCCATCGAAGCTGAAACCACACCGCAACCTCCAAGCGCCAAACCCTCGGCTAGCCTTGCTTTGGGCATTAAAACTGCATCCACAAGAGTTTTTGCATTCTTTGAAGCTGAACAGCCGCCAAGCAGCAAGCGTAGCCCAGCCGCCGATTTGCCAAAAAACCCTGTAACCCCCAAAACATCGCCCGGCTTTGCACCGCTACGCAGCATCAACGCTGACTTCTGTGCAGTTCCGTAGAGTGAGATTGAAATGATTAGGTCTGAAGCTTCACTTGTGTCGCCGCCGATGATGTAGGCGCCGTATTCTTGGGCTCCAGCATTCAAGCCGTCACCGATGTCTTCGATATTTTTTTGGGTAAACCCTGCAGGTAACCCCAACGCAACAAGCGCCGCCGCCGGCTGGACACCTTTTGAAGCGAAGTCGCTGATGTTCATGATTATGGCTTTTCTTGCTGCTTGGAAAAGAGTCATTTCTTCGGGTACGTCCGTTTTGGCTACGAGCATATCAGTTTTGAGCACGGCAACGCGTTTATCGTCAAGGTTTACTGCGGAAACGTCATCTCCGAACGGAACAGGCATGCCCGGCATGGGGGTTAGGCGGTTCTGGATGATTTCAATTATCTTGTGTTCGCCCAGGTTTGTGGCTGTTTGTTTTTTGGGTTGGTTCATTTGTTGGTGCACTCTGGTTTTGTATGGGGTGTCTTCGGCTTTTAAGGTTGGGGTTTGTGAAACTTTAAAAATTGGTTCCGTATAGTTTAGCGCTATGGTGCCTCGATAGCTCAGCCCAGTAGAGCGGCTGCCTCGTAAGCAGCAGGCCGCGGGAGCAAGGCCCGCTCGAGGCTCCAACTGAATTCTTAGATGTCGAGTGAGAATAAATCGTACATTACCGAGCTTGCGCAGAAGCCTTCCTTGTAGTTGATTAAGCCGTTGTTTAGGATTTTACCCTGCAACACTTACTCTATTTTCTCGTTTGAAATACCAAAATCAAAGTATCGTCTATCGGTATAATACTCTTTTATGTTCTCGAAGTTGCGAAATCTCCCGCAAAAATCTCCTTTTTCCTTTTTGTATAGTAATTTTGTATGTTTTTTTGGAAATGGGGGTTTTATTGAACCCGCCAAAGTAGCGATTTTATCCGCAACATTATTGGGCTTGATAGTCCAGTTTGCAATCATTCTGCCTGCGTTTGTAAGTCGAACAACTAGTATTCGTGTGTCGATTTTTTGTCGTTGTGTTGTACATTTATGTGCTTTCGGGGCTTTACGAGAAGGTTTATTAAATGTTACGACATGGTTTTTTTAAGGCTGAGCAGTATGCACCTTTTCCACTCCAACGACACACACGACAAGCTTCAGTGCCCCTACAAAGGATGCGAAAAGCACTTCGACCGCCCAACGATGATTACCGATGACTCTGTCATTCCCCGCCAAACACATTATGCCTGCCCATTCTGCATGTCACGGTTAGAGTTAGATACTTTTAAAGAAAAAATTGTGGGTGTTAGAGCAACTGAGTACCCGATGGTTTTTGATTCACCCGCCAAATGTGCGCACTTCAGCGGACTCTTAAACGCTCCGCCGGGAAGCATGTTGACTCAGGATGAATGTTTGATTTGCCCCAAAGTGCTACAGTGCACCAACCGCAAAAAATAAGCGGATTCGTTCCAATTCGACCTTAGCCGCCGCCGACAGGCGGAAGAACAGCTAAAACATCCCCATTCCTAAGCACAGTTTCTAAACCGCACAGAGTTGAAGTGCTGGTCCCGTTAATGAGGAACTGCAAAAACCCCTTGGGCTGCCCCGTTTCGCCGACGTAAACGTATTCGGTGAATGGTTTGCCGTATTTGCGTAAGAGCGTTTTAAGAACTAAATCCACTGTGACTTTTTCGCTGTCTGGAAACGTCAGGGCTTCTTCTCGTTTACCCACGATTTCCCGCAGACTAGTGAAGAAGCGAACTGTAACTTCCACTATTTCGCACCTTGTAGGTAAAAGAGGAATTGTGGAAATTAACCCTTATGTCTCTGGATTAAAGAATTTTAGAAAGAAGTCATCATACTGGAGAGATCCACAAAAGGGGCTTTGAAGATGAAGTTGAGTTTGTCTAGTGGAATTTTCAGCAAGCTACGCTTAGACGCGAACTTCGCCGCTGTCAAGGAACTGGGCTTCAGGGACATCGAGTTTAACATGAAATCCATCAAGAAAGAGCACGATACCGACGTTTACCGTGATCAGAAAGCGCTGGCAGCTTCAGGCCTTAATTGTTTAACGTAACACTCGGCGATTATGCATGTAAAAGACCCCATTGAGGTTCACCAAGCGGTTTACTATGGCAAAATCTCGCTTGAATACGCCCGTGCCCTCCACACTTCCCTTGTAACTGTGCATTCGAACGTTTCAAAGAAACTGCCAAGACAAGTCAGGGAAAAGTGCTTAAATGAAATATATAACGATGAAATTAAGCCATTCGCCAAAAAACTGAGCATTAGGTTGTCTTTGGAGAACCTGTCTTGCACTTCGACTGGGTTTGGCAAGAACGCTGAGCAGCTCAATGAAGTCCTAGGCGTCATCGACCCAGAAGGCGAGATGGAAATAACCTTTGATTTGTGTCATGCCCTGGAAACTAAAGAAGTGGACAACCTGCTTGAGGCTTACGGAGGGCGCATCTGCAACGTTCACATGGCAAACAAGGCGCATCAACCCTTCACGAAGGAAACTCCCGAATTAACTGCATTCCTCAATAAACTGCATGGATACGGCTACGAAGGACCAATAACACTGGAACTCGACAATAGAACGCAGGTAGAAGAAATTGCCAAGTGCAAAGCCCTCTTTGAAAAACTCCTGAAGAAATTTTAATTTTCAACTACTGTTTTTTGAAACTAACCGCGGCATACCCAACCACGCTTGAATGGTCACCTGTGATGTCCCCGCTGTTGTGGTAACTTAAAAGTTCAGCCTTAGCACATACGCCCACGCCGTAGGTGATTAGGGAAGTAATGGGCATGAAACCGCAGGCGGTTATGTTTTGGGTCTCGACAGTTTCATAGAAGCCTTTAGCATCCATGTCGGTGACAGCTTTGAGTGCGGCATTATCTTTGAGGGCTGCATCTTTTGCGGGTTCATAATGTGTCATGTCCGAGGAAGCGATGACAACCGAGTTCGTGTCGGCTAATGCTTCAGTGAGCCCGCGCCCAACCTCGACGGCTGAATCGTAATCCTGCAGCTGATAGCAAATCGGCACAATCTTGAACGCGTTGCCGTAGAGGAACTGCAGAAAAGGCAACTGTACCTCGATTGAATGCTCGTAACGGTGTGCAAGTTCATCTACGTCGATCAGGTTGGTCTCGTGCAATATCGCGTCGGCAATCGCGGAATCGATTTCCACGTCGCCAAGAGGGGTACGCCAAGCGCCTTCACGCATAATTGATAGGGCACTGCCATATCCTGCGTGGTTGGGTCCTAAAATCACCACTGTGTCGGGTTTGCCGTCGATGGCTAACTCGTAAAAAGCATGTGCCGCCACAGGGCCAGAATACATGTAGCCTGCATGGGGACAAATCAACCCCACGATGTTTCGAGGGTGATTAAGAAAATTTGTTTGGGGAAGTTTTTTTGGGCCAAGACTATAAAGAAAACAAGAGGTAACTTGTGCTCTAAGCGCTTCGGCGTCGCCCTCATAAAATTGAGAAGCAACATGTGGACGCCGAATCGTTGGCAAGCATTTAGCCTTCTTCTTCGTCTTCACGTGTTACTTTTGCTTCGAAGTCTTCGATGGTTACCGGCGGGTCTTTGTCTGGACCTAGTTCGCCGCGTTCACGGAGTACTTGTCTTGCGAGCAACCAGAATACAACTGCTAAGGCGCGTCTGCCCTTGTTGTTGGTTGGGATAACTAGGTCTACGCCTGCGAACTCGTTGTCTGTGCTGCATAGGGCTACGATTGGTATTCCAACTTTGGATGCTTCTTTGACTGCCTGTGCGTCGGCTCTTGGGTCACATACGAGGATGACTTCAGGGTCGATGCGGCTTGAGTACTGGGGGTTGGATAATTGCCCTGGGATAAACCTGCCGATCAAGGGTGTTGCGCCTGTTAATTGGCAGAATTTCTTGACTGGTTCATGAGCGTAAAGCCTTGTCGCTGCTATGGCTACTCTTGCGGGTTCGTACCGTGAGAGGAATTTGCCTGTAGCTCTGATACGGTCGTCTGTTTTTTTAACGTCTAAAACGAATAAGCCGTCTGGGCGTACGCGGTAGATGAATGGTTCCATGTCGAGGGTTTTCATCCTTGTTCCGATGTGGATGCCTGCGGAGAGCAGGGTGTCTCTTGGTAGTAGAAGGGTTTCTTCTGGACCTTGTGCGTCTTTTGTTTCTTCTTCAGCTTCAGGCTCAGCGATTTCGGTTTCAGTTACTTCAGTTGTTTCTTCCATGGGAGCCTCTGCTGATTCGGCTTCCTCTGTTTGGTCTTCAACTGGTTGATTTTCTATTCCTTCATCTTCAGACATTATTTTTTCATCTTCTCTTAGCGTATTTTTAAATCAGCCATTTTGGCTCTGTTACCGAGGAAATGCTCGATGCGGATGAGCTCGTTTAGTTTGGCTATACGTGCGCCTTCAACCACACCTGTTTTGATTACGGGGCACTTGTATGCTACAGCCAAGTGGGCTATGTGCCAGTCGCAGGTGTCGCCTGAGCGGTGGGACATAACAGGGTCGTAACCGTGTCTCTGCGCTGTTTCGATTGTTTCAGCTGCATCGGTTAATGTGCCTATCTGGTTAACTTTTATGATGATAGCGTTTCCAGCGTTAATCTTAATCCCATTATTTAACCTTTCAGTATTAGTTGTGAACAAATCGTCTCCACAAATCATGCAATTCTTGGCTTTGCGGGTTAACTCGGCGAAGCTGTCGAAGTCATCTTCGTTGAATGGGTCTTCAACGTATGCAAGATGGTACTTTTCGATTAACTCCAGCATGAACTCAAGCTGCTCGGCAGTGTCGCGTTTCTTGCCTTCGCTTTCATAGATATATTTTTCTTCTTTAGGCTTCCAGAACGATGAAGCAGCCACGTCGATACCTAAGCCGCATTCAAAGTCCAGTTCGTTGCCGACTTCTTCGTAGGCTTTAGCAGTAACTTCAAACGCGTCGATGGTGTCGATGTTGGCTATCCATGCGCCTTCATCGCTTTTGCCGCCGTTAAAAGTGGTACTTTTCTTCTTGAGTAAATCGCCAATTTTCTTGTGGATTTGAGTGTTGGCAGTTTGAGCTTCCAAGAAGCTTTCTGCGCCAAAAGGCAAAGCCAGATACTCTTGGATGTCTGGAGATTTGCCGCGTGCGTGTGCTCCGCCGCTTATGCAGTTGCCCAATGGATAGGGCATGGTGTTTGCGGCGTTGCCACCGAGAAACTGGAATAAGAGTAAACTGTGACTGTTCGCGGCGGCTTCAGCGTTGGCAAGAGAAATTGCGAACGCGGTGTTTCCGCCGATGTTCTTGAAGTCGGTGGTGCCGTCTATTTCGTGTAGGGTGTTGTCGATTTCTTCTTGGAAATCAGCGTTCAACCCAGCTAGTTCAGGAGCGATTAAATCGTCAACTTTTTTGATGGCTGCTTCCACGCCGCCCTGAGGGTAATACTGCACTTCGGCTTTTCCGCGGCTTTTACCCGCTGGAGCAGCTGCTCTTCCGAACCCGGAAGAAGTGATTACATCGACCTCTATGGTTTCTTCTCCGCGGTTGTTGAAAATTTTTCTAGCAATGAGGTCTTCGATGATGGACGACAAGCTTCTACCTCAAATGGCTATAATTTTGTTGCGCGCTTATTTTAGGTTTCGGAACACGAAACATGTGGCCCAGTTAATGCCCAGAAAACTTTGCGGCTTGGATGTACGTCTGCGTAAACGCTTGAAGAGCAGGATAACAGCCAATGCAGCGGTTGCAACGGTGGTTTCCAAATTCAAGTTTTGCGTTGCTACCGGTGAAACAACGATGTACGGACGCATCATCTCGTTATCTTCGTGCTCGAGCATGTAGCAGAGACAAACATAGCCGAGACCGACTGCGGCGTCGAAGGGAAACGGGTTGCCAGTTTTCTCTGCCCATCTAAAGCCTAATTTAACAACCTCGCCGGAGTTAACGATTGCAGTGTCCTTTCAGCCCTGCTCGCTTGCGGTAGGACCAGTCGGTGTGCCGGTGAGATATCTGTCAATAGAGGGGACGTTTACGGTGGTGTGGTTTAGGGACGGGTCGCCGTTGAGCTTTGTCCAGGCAGCCATGTAGGATATGTAGGCGAAGGATTGACGCTGAACGATTTAGAACTGAACAAGATGAACGTGGATGGGATGATTACCCATAATCGGGTTTACGATGACCCCATCTTCAGTACTTCCTAACGTGGGTGTTTCAGAAACCGACGCCGACCAGCTTTGCCCGTCGAGAAGTAGCTCCTCCGCCCCGCTTGGACCTTGAACATCTGTCAAGGATAGGATCCGCGTTTTGCTGGGTGACGGCAGTTCGGGAAATCGCCGGTAAGAGTCGGGTTCAGGTTTGAGGGTAGAGATTTTGGAGTGAAGCCTTTCCCAACCACAATTGTAGTTGCTGCTTTGGGCGTAACAGCAATAGTTATCTGTGTTAGCTTAATCGTTTATTTTAAGAAATACCGCCGTTGAACCGCGGCATATTTGAAGTCTAATAGAAACTCATTGCACAAACCTAAGAGGCAGATCATATTGGCGCTTTTTCAAGCAATTAGCATGTTAAAATTAAGTAACTAACAAGAAAAAGGGGTTAGTGGGAGAATAGTTTTTCGTAGGGCCGCTTTGAGAGTGGCAGTATCTTCTTGAATTTGCCATTTAGGATTGCTTTGGGGTCGGTGCCGAAGTGTCTGCAGTATTCGTTGACTAAGCCTTCGATGGTTTTCATGTCGCGTTTGCCCACCGGCAGGGTTTTGGTGCCGTTGACTGGGCAGAGTATTTCGCCGCGTTCATAGATGACGCCGCCATGCATGCCTGTGCCGACGAAGCGCGCCATGCATTTTTCGCCTTCTTTAAGGTTTAATCCCAAGATGAGCATAACTCCGCCCGCCATGTACTCCGCGAGGAAGTCGCCGGCTGTCTGGCCAACCACGATTTGTGGCACCTTATTCTTGTATTCTTTCATGTGGATGCCGACGCGGTAGCCCACGTAATCGCGGACGAAAATTTTGCCGCCCCGCATCGAGTTGCCTGTAACGTCTCCTGCGTGGCCTTCTATGACTATTTCGCCTTCGTTCATGGTGTTGCCGCAACCGTCTTGCGCGTTGCCGTGGACATTCAGTTTGGGTCCACTCATGAATGCGCCAAGGTCGTTGCCGGGTGTGCCGTAGATGTCGATTTGGATGTTTGTGTCAAGGGCGGTGCCGATGTAGCGTTGTCCGCAGACGTTGTGGATGTCCATGCGTTCGATACCGTCAGCGTTGATGAGTTGGCGTAGTAGGCTGTTGAGTTCTCTGTAGTAGAGCCCTTCAGCGTCGATTTTGACGATTTTGCCATCGCGTGTGATTCGGTATTGGTATTTCTGGTCGATTTCTTTGGGAGTTGCGTTTTGCGTTTGCATGTTTTAGGCGCCTGCCATTTTAACGCCCAAAATCTTCAGCTCAGTCTTGGATAAGCCGACGCCGCGCAGTGCGAGCCGGTTGCCGCGTAAGCTTTCGATTGCGTTTATGCCCATGCCGCCCATCATGTCTTTAATCTCTATGCTCCAGCTGTTGAGCAGGTTGACGAGTCGTTGGGATGCGATGTCGGGGTTGATGCGTTTGCTAATCCAAGGGTCACTGGTCGCGATGCCCCATGGGCACTTGCCGGTGTAGCATTTTTGGCAAACTGTGCAACCCATAGCAATCAAAGCTGCTGTGCCAATGTAGACTGCGTCTGCGCCCAGTGCAATGGCTTTCACCACGTCGGCTGCGCTTCGAATACCGCCTGAAATAACCACGCCTGCGTTGTTTCTTATGCCTTCTTCGCGGAGACGCTGGTCGATTTGCGCGAGTGCTAACTCTATGGGTATGCCGACGTTGTCTCGGATGACTTTGGGTGCTGCACCTGTTGCGCCTCTGACTCCGTCGATGGCGATTATGTCTGCGCCTGCACGTACCATGCCGCTGGCTATGGCGGGTGCATTGTGGACTGCTGCAATCTTTACGGAAATGGGTTTAGTGTAGTTGGTGGCTTCCTTGAGCGCGTAGATTAGTTGTCGGAGGTCTTCGATTGAGTAGATGTCATGCTGCGGGTAAGGTGACAGCGCATCTGTGCCCTCTGGAATCATGCGGGTCTTCGCGACGTGTTCGGTGACTTTTTCTCCTGGAAGGTGACCGCCTATGCCTGGTTTTGCACCTTGGCCTATTTTGATTTCGACGGCTGCGCCTGCGTTAAGATAGCCAGAATGTACTCCGAATCTGCCTGAAGCAACCTGCACGATGGTGTGAGCGCCGTACTTGTAGAGGCTTTTGTCTAAGCCGCCTTCGCCAGTGTTCCAGTATGTGCCGCATTCAGTTGCTGCCCGAGCTAAGGATTCGTGGACGTTGAGGCTGATGGCGCCGTATGACATGGCGGAGAACATTATTGGGGTATCGAGGCAAAGCTGGGGAGTAAGCTGTGTTTTAAGGACTGTTTCGCCGTTTTCACATGCCAAATCCAGTTTGTCGGGTTTTGCACCGAGGTAGGTGCGGATTTCCATGGGTTCACGAAGCGGATCGATGGAGGGGTTGGTGACTTGGCTAGCGTTCAGCAACAGCCGGTCCCAGTAAGTATAGCAGGGTTTGTCGTTTCCCATACCAGTTATGATGACTGCGCCGTTTTCGGCTTGTTTTTTTACGTCTCGGATTGCTTCCATGGTCCAGTTGGCGTTTTCTCTGCTGACGTTCGGGTTCTTTTTGATGGTGATGGCGTGGGTTGGGCAGAAAGTTACGCATCGCTGGCAGTTAACACAGTTCTCATCTTTACTGCAGACAGTGTCGGTTTCTGCGTCGTAGCTGTGCGTCTCATAGGTACATTGGTTAACGCATACTTTACAGCGTATGCACCGTTTCTCGTCTCGTTCAACGAGGTATTCAGGTATTACATAGGTTTTCATTACTTTGAGCCTCCAGGGCTGTTTTTAAGTCTGCAAACCACGGGTTCGCCGCCTCTTGGACACCAGAACTTGTCCAGGTTTGGAGAAACCAACCGCATGGCGGATTCCTCAGAAGATATGTACTGGTAGTCGCCGTTTATGCCAGCAACCATTGGACGCAGTTTGATTCTGTCGGTTAACCCTATCATTTCGCCGTGGTGCGCGATTATTATGCTGAATGGTCCGTTCATCAGTAGGCTGCCGTAGGTTTGGCGTAGTGTTCTTAGGACTTGAGCTTGTTTGGGTTCCATGCAGTCGATTTCACTCCACAGCGGCGCAGCAAATACTTGAGCCACCAAGTCGATTGGTAATTGTTGTCTTCGCATGAGCAAATCCACTGCGTAAGCTAACACTTCAGTGTCGGTCTGCAGGGTGCATTTGTAACCGAACATTTCCAGGTAACGGCGGTTGATGCCGTACGATGAGAGTTCACCGTTATGCACCACTGTCCAGTCTAAGATGTTGAATGGGTGTGCTCCTCCCCACCAGCCAGGAGTGTTCGTTGGGAAACGGCTGTGGCAGGACCAAAGGTACCCTTCGTACTCGTCTAAACAGAAGAAATCTGCAACGTCCTCTGGGAAACCTACGCCTTTGAAAACGCCCATGTTTTTGCCGCTTGAAAAGACAAAGGCTTTACCCGTTTCGCTGTTGATGTGCATTATGGCTTCGATTATGTAGTCTTCTTCAGTTTGGTTTTCGGGGCGTGTCTTTTTGGGCTGCACGAAGTACCGCCAAACCTGCGGTGGATCCCGTACGTTGGCGGGTTTTGTCTGCATTTCTTCGTCGTAGACTATGTCGAATTTTGAAGCCAGTATCTTGTCGGTTTTCTCTTTCGCGTCCTTGCTCAGGTACATGACGTGGAATGCATATTGGTCTTTGAAGTCGGGGTATATGCCGTAGACTGCGAAGCCGCCGCCTAAGCCGTTGCCACGGTCATGCATGTTGGTTATGGCGCGAACGGGGTCTTTGGAGCCGAAGCGTTTGCCCTCGGTGTTCATCATACCGAAGAGGGCGCAACCTGCGAAGTCTTTGTCGTCGCCGAATGGATTGATTATTTTTTGGTCTTGTTGGTTCATTATTGTATCACACCCATTTTTCTCTGCAAAGTGGCTGGCAGAACTGCCCAGCCGAAATCGTCTCTTAACAGGTCTTGCTTGAATTTTTTCACGTTAATGTGGTCTTTCATCAAGTTGAAGAGGATTCCAGCGCGGTCGATGCAGTTAACCAGGGTTATGCCCACGATAACGTTGTTCTTGAGAACCAGTTTCTTGTACACAATGTGCTCCTGGTCCTGTTTAACGAGGATTTCAAGCGTTGTGTCATCCGGCTTGGGGTTTGCCATGCCGATGGAAACGATGGGTATGCCGAAGTACTTGAGGCTGCTCATGTTGGTTCCGCCTTCATAACTGGTTTTTGTGCCTGCCATGTTGTAGCCTGCAACTCTGCCTTCTAAAACCGCTAAGGGCCACAGGGGCAAGAGACGGTTCTGGTTGAGGATGAAGTCGAAGGCTTCTGCAACGTCGCCGCTGGCGTAGACGTCGGGCACGTTGGTCTGCATGAAATTATCCACCACGATGCCCCTGTTTATCTTCACTGCGGATCCCACCACGAGTTCTGTGCGGGGAATTACTCCGATAGCTACGATAACTAGGTCGCAGGGCACTTGGTCGCCTTTGGTTAAGATTACTCCGCCGACTGCTCCGTCGTTTTCTGGTCTGCCGATGATTTTTTGAACGGATTGTCCGGTTGCAAAGTTGACGCCTGCTTTTCTGATGACGACTTCAACGATGTCTGAGCCTATAGCATCCAAGAGCAAGCTTAGGATTTTCTCCTGGAGCTCCACGACGGTGACTTTTAACCCGCGTTTAATGAGGGCTTCAGTAACACTTATGCCGATTAAGCCTGCCCCGATTACCACGGCGCTCTTGGCTTGTATGCTGTCAATCTTCGCGGCTAAACGCTGAGCATCGCTGATGTTTGTGAAGGTGAATACGCCGTCTTTTTCCTGCCCCTCCATCTTGGGAACGAACGGTTTGCCGCCTGTTGCAAGCAACAGTTTCTCGTAAACCACTTTTTCCCCATCATCCAAGCTGACGGTTTTTTCAGTCAGGTTTAAGCTTACGGCTTTTTTGTTTAGGCGTGGTTCTGCGTTGTTTATTTTCCAGAAGTCGTCGGTTTTGCACTTCATTTTTTGGGTGTCAGCTTTGCCGCTGACTAAATCGCTTATCATCGGGCGGCTGTAGTGTGCGCATGCTTCTTCAGTGATTACGGTGATTGAACCGGCGGGGTCTGCTTTTCTTATTGCTTCAACCGCGGCTATACCTGCTGCTGAAGCGCCGACGATCACGTATTTTGCCATTAGGGTTTTACCTCCTTGAACACCAACGCTTCATTGGGGCAGTTGGCAACGCATGCGGGTTCTTCGAGTCCCTGACAGAGGTCGCATTTAGCGACTACATGGCCTTCTTTATCCATGATTAAGGCACCGTACGGGCAGACCATGACGCAGGTCCAGCAGCCCATGCACTTGTCCTTGTTGTGGGTGACTTCGCCTGTTTTCTGGTCTTTCTGCATTGCGCCAGATAGGCAAGCGGTTACGCATGGCGCGTCTTCACAGTGGCGGCACTGGATTGCGAAGGAGACGGGTTTGTTTACTTCGCGTCTGACTCGGCTTATGGGTTTGGGGTGTTCGCTGTTGTATGCTTTGACTATGTCTTTTGATTTTGAATGTGCTGTGGTGCAGTAGACTTCGCATAATCCGCAGCCCATGCAGTTTTCTTGTTTTGCGATTATTTTTTTCATCCTTGAACCTCTTCTTGATTTAGTGTTTCGCGTGGACAAGTGAGCATTAGCACATGGAGTTCAACGTCGTTTGTGCATATTGTGCCTTTGCTTGTCGTTGCTTGATTATTTTTTTTGATTATTATTTTACAGGTATTTAATGGCATTTTATGCCCCTCTTTTTGGGAGATAGCCCACCAAATAGCATGTATTCTATATAACTTTGTTGTTAATCATTTATATGTAACTTCATGAAATATGTAGTCTAAATGTAACATTTACCAGGTGAATGCTTTGGCACAAAAAGACCTTGGATACAGAAGAGTCCAATGCACAGGCAGAGGCTCCTACATCATCTCCCTCCCCAAAGAATGGGTAGAAAAAATAGGTCTAAAACGAGGCAGCGAAATCGCCTTCAATATCCAACCCGACTCCACACTAACCCTGGTTCCGAGAAGCATAATGGAGAAAGAAGGCAGAGAAAACACCAACAAACCCAAAGAGTACTACATAAACATCGACCCCAAAGAACCCCCGCAAGCCACCATCCGAATGATACGCGCTCTCTACGCCATAGGCGCCGACATCATAAGAGTCCACTTCAAAAACACGCAGGACATCACAAAATACAAGAATGAAATAAAAAACTTAGCCAGAGACCACTTTTTAGGCTCAGAAATAATCGATGAAACCCAGGATGAAATCACCCTCCAAATCCTAATCAAACACTCAGAATTCCCAATCGAAAAAGCCGTCCGAAGAATGGCAATAGTGGCTCTTGCAGCAAACAGGGACGCCATCGCCGCCCTGAAAGACCGAAGCTCCGCCCTCTTTGACAGCGTCATAAGCGCCCACAACGACGTAAACCGCCTCGGCCTCTACATCGTCCGCCAACTAAAACACGGCATAGAACGTAACCTCTACCGTGAACTCGGCTTCAGAACACCAAAAGAATTCCTCCTCTACCGCATAGCCGTAAACGACATAGAAAGCATCGCCCAAAACGCCTTGAACATCATAAACAACCTTGGCGCACTCCAAAAACTAATCGACGACCAAACCCTCTTCTTAAAAGACCCCATAGACGAAGAAATCTACAACCAACTCGTCTACTTCAGCACCCAAGCGCATCAGCTCTACGATGACTCCATCAAAGCATTGTTCAAGCGGGATTACAAGGACGCTGAAAAATTGATTTCCAAACGCGAAGCCCTCTTACCGCTCGAAAACGAATTAATCATGCTCATGTCAAGCAAGAAACTCGACCCGAACATCGCGTCGGTGCTGCGGTTAATCTTTGACAGTTCAAGGCGCATCATGGATTACAGCCGCAACATGGCAGAACTAACTCTCAACCGAACCGTGGAAGAACTCTGCTCAACACTAACCTCTAAATAATCTCTCTTTTTCAAAATTAAGTAGTGCTCCGGCCGGGATTTGGACCCGGGTCGCCGACTCGAGAGGCCGGCATACTTGACCGGACTATACTACCGGAGCTCGGCAAAGATGGTTCTCTAATAGAAATAAATACGTTGTGTACCCCTCCAGCCAAAAAAAGGTAATACGCTGTTTTTAACTTGCAGGCGTTTGCTGGGTTAGTTTTGGCTGTGCTGGTTTGATTAGCCGGCGGGATTTGTAGAAGGCTACGCCGACCACGATGAAAGTTACGATTGTGGGAATGTAATATGGCAGTTCTACTCCGAAGCTTTCCATAAGCATGAATAACCCGAGGAAGCCGATTGAGGTTAAGGCACCGTTTTTGAGGTACTTGTATTTGCCGATTGAATCGATGCCCTTCACGGTTAATTGCCGCACTACGATGGCGCCGATGCCCATGCCGATGAGTATCAGGAGCAGGTTCATTGTGAAGGCGAATGCGCCAACGACGCCGTCGAAGCTGAATGTTGCATCCAAAACCTCAAGATAAACGAATTTTGAGAGGTCACTGAATCCGCTTGTTCCAGCCACCAGTGGGTCCTCGCTTTTTTCAGCTGTTTCCCTCAAACCGTAGGTTATGAAGAATGTTGCGCTGCCTACTGCGGCGGCAAGCATCATAACCGGGTTAAACCGCGCAAAAAACATGATTACCACGAGCAAAACGGCGGTTACCGCGAAAAACCACGCCCCGTGCTTCTCCTTTAAGAACCGCTCTATGTACAATGGGTCTTTTTTCTCGAGGAACAGCCAGTGGAGATAAAGGTAAACGAGGAAGACTCCGCCGAACGTGAGGATTACGGGTTTCTGAAGGTTAATGGCGGCTTCGGCAACTGTACTTTGTCCAGTGAAGGCTAGAAACATTTCTGGCAGGCTTATAGTGGGAACGGAAATCCAGACGATGACTAAGGGCAGCAGAAACCTAACGAGGAAAACGGATGTTACGATGCCTATTAACAGGAACCTTTTGCGCCACAGCACGCTCATCGTTTTGAGTACGCCGGCGTTCACTACTGCGTTGTCTACGCTGTTGACAACTTCGAACACCACCAAACCCAGCACGATGGCTATTGACTCTACCAGTGACACGGTTGAAGCCCGCCCAAATTAAGGCGCTGGTGTATAAAACCGTTATTAACAGCAAACGCCTGCTCGGATAGTAAATAACCAGGAAAATAACAAGTTATAGTGAATTAGTTTAATAATTGAACATTTACTTTTCGTCTTAAAATGTTATTAGATGAGAAAAGCCCTGTCTAAAATGTTCAAATATTTACCTGATTAGCTATTACAACAAAAACTGTTTTTATAATAAAATTAAAAAGAAAATTAAAGGGGGAAGTTTATTCTTCGCCCATGCCGCCCGGCATTCCGCCGCCTGGGCCGCCTGGGCCACCTTTCGGTGCCTTAGAGGTGATTACGTCGTCTATGCGCAGTATCATGGCTGCTGATTCAGCTGCTGATTTGATCGCTTGCTCTTTAACAACGATTGGCTCGATTACGCCGTTTGCGATGCTGTCCTGTAGTTTGCCGGTGAACACGTTGATTCCCATGTATTTGCCGTTTTCTTTGTCGTGTACTTGCCGTAGTTCGACGAGTATGTCGATGGGTTCTAAGCCTGCGTTCTCTGCGAGGGTGCGTGGGATGACTTCGACTGCATCTGCGAATGCTTCAACTGCGAGTTGTTCGCGTCCGCCAACTTTGGTTGCGTACTTGCGTAGTTCCTTGGCGATTTCGATTTCGACTGCTCCGCCGCCTGCGACGATTTTGCTGTTTTCTAAGACGTCTGAAACGACTGAGAGTGAATCGGTCATTGCGCGTTCTGCTTCGTCAACCATGCGTTCGAGGCCTGCGCGGATTAGGATTGCGACTGAGTGGGGGTCTTTGCATTTCTCGACGAAAATCATTTTGTCATCGCCGATTTTGCGTTCTTCAACGTGTCCTGCTAAGCCGAGGTCTGCTTTCTTGAGATCGTCGAGGTCGCTGACGATTCTTGCGCCTGTGGCTCTTGCGAGTTTCTCCATGTCGGATTCTTTTACGCGTCTAGCCGCCATTATGCCTGCTTTAGAGAGAAAGTGCTGGACCATGTCGTCTATGCCTTTCTGGCAGAAGATTACGTCTGCGCCTGAAGCTTTGACTTTTGTAACCATGTCCTGCATCATGTCGTTTTCTTGGTCAAGGAACGCTTTCATCTGTGAAGGGTCTTTTATGCGGATTTCAGCAGTGATTTCGGTTTTCTCGATTTCTAAGGCTGAATCTAAGAGAGCAATCTTTGCGTTTTCCTTGATTTTCGGCATGCCTGGGCTAACGACTTCTTTGTCGATGATTATGCCCTGAATTAGCTGTGTTTCAAGGAGGCTTTTGCCTGTTTTCTTAACGAGCTGGATGTTATCTATGTCAGCAATTGTCTTTTCGCCGCGTTTTTCTGCGATTTGTGTCACTGCATCGATGGATATTTCTGCCAGGTGGTCTTTTGCTGAACCCAGTGATTTGCTGCTCATGGAGGTTAATGCGACTTTGAGGAGTGTTTTGCGGTCGTTTACGTCCAGTGGCACCGACATTTTTTCGATGGCTTCGATGGCTTTCACCGAGGCTTTTCGGTAGCCGCTTACCAGAATTGTTGGGTGAATGTTTTGGTCGAGGAGTTCTTCGGCTTTCCTGAGAAGTTCGCTTGCGAGAACCACTGCAGATGTTGTTCCGTCGCCCACCATGTCATCTTGGGTTTTAGCGATTTCAACCATCATTTTTGCCGCGGGGTGTTCAACGTCGATTTCTTTGAGGATGGCTGCGCCGTCGTTTGTGATTGTGATGTCGCCTAGGCTGTCGATTAGCATTTTATCCATGCCTCGTGGGCCTAAAGTGGTTTTTAGCACTTCACCGATTACGCGTGCTGCCATAATGTTGTTTCTCTGGGCTTCTTTGCCTCTGCTTCGAGTTGTTCCTTCTTTAAGGATGAGGACCGGTTGTCCTGAACCTGTTGTTGTTAAATACGCCATATTATCATATCCTGCTTTAATAGAACCTTGTTTAATATTCGGAAATATGCAAAAACCCCAACGGAAATATAAACTTTTACCCTTAAACCCCTCTATTCCATTTTTCAGGACCTGTTTGGATAAAAATAGTAAGTGCATGCAGAAGCCCTACAGGGGAACGACGCATTCTGGGCAACAGCAAACATGGAATCAAAACCAACCTTAGCAATCATACGCCGTGAAATGTCGTACGCATGACGAAAGTTGGTGGTTGTTTATGAGGCATCTGCAATTACCGCTTGGGCAAGCGTCATAGCAGATAACAAGATTGAGCGCATGAACGGAGAAATCCGAGACGGAGAAAAAACCATGAGAGGACTAAAACAGAAATGCACCGGTATCCTCCAAGGTTACCAACTTCATCATAACTTACTTCCGACCACATGAAGCCTTAGACGGAAAAATCCAAGCGAAGCATGCGGAATACAAATTGAAGGACAAAATAAACGGAAAACTCTGATAGAGAACGCAAGCAAACAGTGGCGCCAGTAGGGAAGGAACAGATTCACCCGTTCTGTCTAATTGTTCAACTAATACCTTATCGGGACTAACAATTAACAAAGCTTATATTGAGAATTAAGTAACAAGAGATAGCGGGTGTTCGACGTGGTAAAACCAATCAATAGAAGAAAACAAAACAAACTCAAAGTGTTTCTATTAGCACCCATATGCGCGATTGTTTTCATCGTCGGTTGGAGCCTTTATTGGATAGGGCAGTCAAAACCAAAGCAAGCACAAAAAACAATAAGCAAAGTGCCATCAAAACAAGACCAAGTCGAGTTAATCATGATTCCTCTGCAAGAAAACGAAGCACTGACAAACTAAACCACACTCCAACTCAATGCTTAAGAACTCTATATACAGACGATAAGTAACATGGAACCAGAACAGACGAAATGCCCGAATGCCCCATCACCCGAAAGTTAACAGTCCCTTTTCAAGAAATAGAAAATAGCAGATTTATCACCCGAATTTTAACAGGGAGAGTTATCGCCTATGAAGTTAACAGAACCCGTTGAGTTTATAAATAAGGGGGGTAAAGGTCAAAGAGAGCAACAGAGCTTTTTCAATTCATTAACATGTTGGAAAGCGGTGTTATGTGGGGCGAAAGCAAAAATAACCAGTCCACGTACTTTCCCAGTCTGTGTGAACACTATGATTAACGGCTTCAACCTTTTAGCGACCACTTCCCGTGGAAACGAACGTGCCATGTGCAATGAAATGCTTTTCCTGCTCAAAGACCAGTTAGGCGATGCCGAAGCGCAGACGGCAAAAACCAAAATCCGCGGCTTAATCGTCGCCAAAACCAGCCTCGACCCAATCGCCGTGATCGAGAAATTCCGGGTCATCCTCAAAGAGCGCCCATATGAGTTCCGCTATGCTCTGAGAATCCTGCCCATCCAAGGGGTTGTGCCGACTGATTTAGAAGAAATTAAAAAAGCCGCCACAGAACTAGCCGCCAAAATAGGCGAAAACGAAACCTTCAGAGTCACAATCGAAAAACGCTTCACCACTCTCCACACAAAAGACCTCATTGAAGCCGCGGTGGGAGACATCAAAAACAAGGCTGACCTTGAGAACCCAGACAAAATCTTGCTTATCGAGGTTTTGGGTGCGTTGACGGGTATGTCTCTGGTAGAGCCAAATGATATTTTGTTGGTTATCCAAGAGAAAATGCTTTAGCTCTATTGCTGCGTCGACAGCAGGGCAACTCGTTCGATGACTAAGTTGGCTATTGCCTTCTTTTGGTTGCCGTCTTCCACAGTTTTGAGTTCTTCCGCGGTGATTTCGAAGGCTTTCTTGATTTTGGTTTCTTTAGGTTTTGTCAATTCCAGAACAGTCTCGTCTGGTTCACTGCCCACACTTTTGGACACCGCTTCCAGTGCATTTTCTATTTGTTTTGGGTCCTCGCCGATGATTACCAGCGCCATATTCTTGCTCGCCGGTTTTATTCCGCTGCGTTCGATGGCTTTTTGTATTTGCCGTTGCGCCGAAGCATACAGCATGGTTTCCATAGCGGGGCTCTTTGAAAGGTTCGTTTTTTCCGCGAAGGCTTGCAGTGCGTTTAGGATAGCGAAGTACAGGTGTTCCTGTGTGGCGATGAGGTCTGCGTCGAAGAATTGGATGTCGACGTCCTGGGTTTTTTTTCGGCTGGCTTTCAAAAACGCCTCAGCCTTCAGGAACGAGATGCCCCGGTAGCCTGTTATCTCCACGTATTTGCCGTATTCTCTGATGTACTGAAGCATTTTCTGTCCTCACGTCATGTCTTTTAGGAGTTTATCAGCCAAATGCTTGGGTAAACCGGCTTTTACGAGTTTTGCGACTCCCTGGTTTAGGATGCGTTTGCCCTGTTGGCGCAGGATTATTTTTCTCAGGGTCTCTTTGGTTTCCCAGGGGAAAACGACCCAGCTGGATGTTTGTTTTTCGTAGAAGTCGGGGGTTTCTGCGGATTGGGGTTTATGGTATAATGTGGCTGTTTTAGTTTCCAGTGCGCCTTGCGTTTGGATGTGGGTTTTGGCGAAATTTAGGCTTCTGCCGCTGTCCGCGATGTCGTCGACCAAGAGCACCTTCTTGCCAGTTAACTGCGCGGTGAGCGGTTGCTTTAGGGCGGGTTCTTGGAGTGTTTGGCAAATACCCGTGTAGAATTCTATCTGGATCGTTGCCAGCTCGGGGGTTTCCAGCAGGTCAGTCAGGATGCGTGCGGGCACTAAGCCGCCTTTCGCGATGCCCACGACCATGTCTGGTTTGTAGGGGTGGCGCTGGATTTTTTGGGCTTGGCATAGGAGCATGTCGTAGATTTGGCCCCATGTGGGAACTTCGTAGTCGATGTTGGCAGCCATGTTTTTCCCTTTATGGATGGAAGTTACGTTTTTTGGTTCTGTTAAGCCTTTCGATGACACAAATCTCCGATGGACACTATTTTGCCGTCTATTTTTGGTATTTTAGCTATTTGATAGCTTTTTTGAATGCGATTCGATTTTTATGTTGGGTTTTGGTGTTGGCTGATTAGTTTTTTGCTTGCTCGGTTGCAGGTTTATTAAGGGGTTACTACAACTATTTTTAGTCGGGAGATAGGCGTCTGGAGATATGTGTCGTATTTCGTAATACAGTTTAAATGCTTAGACGCCTTTTCCAATAATCAACAATGAAAGGAGACTTGAAAATAGTGAAGAATGAGAATGAAGATAAGATAAAACGCGTGCTCACAGAGCCAAAGTTCGCCGCCATAAAAACGATGCTTGAGAAAGATCACGCCATCGACTGTTTGTTGCTGCTCCACGTTGGTCGTGGCAGATGGAAGGATGCTAAAGACTTCATGAAAGACAACAACTTAACACTCAGCGACGGCACCTTCAGAGCCAGGATGATCGAGATTGAATCCCTGGGTTTAGCCAAGAGCGAACGTATCGACCCGCTCAAAAAGTACTATGTTAAGACGGAACTTGGGGAAAAAGTAGCGATGCTTCTTCTCGGTTTCTTTGACGAGCTTGATGGAAAGAATTAGGCTATTTTGAGGGCTCTGTAGCCGTTTTCTTTCTTTTGTTTATTTTTTGTTTTTGTGCTGTAGCTTTGTTCTACAGGTGTATAGTATTGTATAGTAAGACGTAATATTTAAATGGTTGTTTCTAACGATTAAATATTACAAGTCTAAAAAAGGCAGGAAAAAATAAAATGCTCGCATACAAAAAAATCAGGAAATTTAAGAAAAACGCAAAAGCCCTAAGCCCAGTCGTAGCATCAATCATCTTAATCGCCGTCACAGTCGCAGTCAGCGTCGTCGTCGCAGCATGGATGAGTGGGATGACCATCGGACTCATGGGAAGCGCAGAACAAGTATCAATCACAAACGTCGCATTTCCAGATGCCAATAACATTCAAGTGCTAGTGCAGAATGCAGGCGGAACCCAAGGAACGATCAATAGTGCATTCATCAACGGCGTAGCAGCAACCGTCGCGACCCCAGTTGGAGTAGCAAAAAGCAGCCAAACAACAATAACCTTCACAAGCCCAAGCAACGCAACATTCACACTGACCGCTGGAACAAGCTACACAATCAAACTGATCACTGCAAAAGGCACCTCAGTTATTTCAGCAGCAACAACATATAGCCCATAAGCATCCAACCTTTAGAAACATTAAAACTTAGGGGTAAGGTGAAGCAGGCATTCACCCAACTTTCCTCTTTCTCTGTATAAAATTTAGGAGTAACAAAAATCATGGTAACACAAATCAAAGAATACACATCCGCCCAGTCAATAGCCGACGCATTAGACAAGCAGTTGTCCGAAACCAAAAGCGTCCTTGGTGAATACTTGCGCAAACTCGATGAAATCCGAAGTTTAGCCGAGAAATCCAAGAAAGTCCGGGAAATCGTCTTGAAGCTCGCGGGCAAAAAAGCCCCAACCGAGAGCCAGAGCGAAATCACGGTGGGAACATTAAACATTGTTTTGGATGCTAACCCATTTCACGAGTTAACCGCCATAGAATCAGTGGTGCGCAGCCACCAGGAACGGCTGCTGGTCTTGCAGAAGGTGCGTGAAGCCCTCAAATGGCTCGACCAACTCGGCGACACAGAAGGACTCAAGTACATCGTGCTGGAAGACGAAGGCATCCCAGAACGTATCTTATTCAAGATATCCTAACACCAAAGGAAAGGAGACTAAACGGTGACCGAAGCTCAATCTAACCCGCTTCAAACAATCATCGATGAATTCAAAAATCTTTGCCCAGAAACCACGAACGCATTGATATTCAAGGGCAACGGCCAAACCGTAGCCAACACCCAAGCCACAAACCCCGACCAAACCAGAAAACTTATCCTCTGTTTCGGCAGCATCGCTTCTCAAGCTATATCCATCGGCGGCGTAGAAACACTGACTATCCAAGCAGCCGACAGCCAACTCAACATCACCGCAGTGGACAACTTTTATTTGGCGACTGTTTCTTCGCGTTCAGCAAACCAGGAAATCATGAAGTCATTAACCCAGGTTGTGGTTCCAACCGTTGTGAAGCTTTTTGACCAAACTTTATCGGTGCCCAAAGAAACCAAGCCAGAGCTCATTCTGCATGAAGAAGCAGGCAGTGAAGAACCTGTTTTGCCAGCGCAGGAAGACCCAGCCATAGACTCCATCCCTGAACCCCAGCCGCCCTATGAACCGTGCCTTCCCAAGACACCCATCAACCAGTTTATGGTGGAAAAAATCGGAGGACTGCTCGTCCAAGCAGACACGGTGCGTATCGACGGCGACGTAGTTGCAAGCTGGAGCGAACTCTATGGCGGCAAACAAATCACGATGGTACACATCGAAGCTTTAGACGGCAAAAAAACCACCTGCAAGTTTAAACCCATAAAAGAAGCAAAATCCAACTCCAAAGGCGTCATCCAAATACCAGAAAAAATCCTCCAAACCCTCCAAACCGAAAAGGGTAAACTGGTAATGGTTAAGCCAGTAATCGAATAATAAGGAGATATGTTGGTGAAGCAGAAAACAACCGCTGAAATCGCAGCCGAACTCCCTGAGAGCGCAGCGGTTATTTCGGCTGGAGAAGACAACTCTGGCTTCGCAAATTTGGCAACTAGCTTAGCTGAAATACGAAAACTCAAGGGCGTCAGCGGCTTCATTCTAAGAAGCGACACCTCAGCCATAGTAGACCTGACGGAACAGGATACGATTATCGAGTATGCCATCTTGTCCTCTCAAATTTCTGAGTCGAGCCGTGAAATGGCAAAACAATTCAGCATGGCGGACATAGAAAGCGTGCTGGTGGAGGGCAAGAGCGTTAAGGTGCTCTGCATGAGCGTGGGAGAAAACAGAATCAGCGTTTTCATGGAGAAAACCGCTACGCATGCCTGGATAATAAAAAGAATCCTCCTCTGATTTTCTTGATGCGTTTATCACTTTTTTAACATATTAATAGCTACAGAAAATGCCAATACGACCTACTCCTCTTAGGTTTGTGTAATGAGTTTCTATTAGGCTCCAAATATGAACGTTAAAACTACAGCTAAACAGACCGCGCTATTCAAAACTGCTGTTCTTTAAACTTTCTTTGGGTAATTTAGCTACACCCATATTTTGTTTGAGCACCAATCGGACTAGTTAACATATAAAAACATAATTACGCTTATAATTGCCTGACAACCAACGCTTGTTTTTGTGCTGCTGGCTTTGCTGACTTATTTTCTTTGATGCCTTTATGAATGTAGCTTTTTCTAATTTAGCAAACGGATTGGGCCTTTTTGGAGTTAGGAGCGACTTTTTTGTTTGTTATAAAATATGTTTTGTTTCTGCTTCTGGTTTTGATTGGTTCTATGGATTGCTTAACTACGTTAGTTGAAATTTTTTTCCTTTGGAGCACGGGAGATTAACCCTTTAATCGCAGGCTTAGTCAGCTCAAACCTACCTGTCTTTGTGGCTATAAAATTGGCGGTGACGGCTTATGCAGCGGCGGTTTTTGTTTTAGCGGAAAAACCCTTCTGGGCAGGCGGATAAGGACAACCGTTCATTCAAAATCGCGCACAATACTTGCGGGTTTCCTACGTCATATACTCCTGTTCCTTTCCTTGGTCGTCGTAAACAACATCATAGTTATCGTTAATACGCTGCTGTGAACCCTAAAACCGAATTTAAAAATAAATCGGCGTGTCAGGATTGTGCCGCTCAACTTACATACGACAAAATCAAGCTCTTCTGCCTGCCCCCATCACCCATAAAATCGGGTAAAGTCAGGTTCTCAGATGGCAGTTCAGCGGTGCCTAAAACAAAGGACGGGTGCTTCTCTAAGGATACTTCACGCATGTACTTTTTTTTCACGAAGGATACCACCGTGGATGCTTTTGCAAACGTCATTTCCTGGAGTAAACTGTTTCTTCTGTTGCTTTCGTAGGGCAGGTATGTTGCGATGAGTACGATTTGGTGTTTTCGCGCAAAGTTTGAAAGGTAACTGACGATTTGACTGTAGATTCTTTGTGCTTCTTCCTGCGGAACATCGTTGTCTAAGAAGAACCCGGCGATGTCAGAGATGATTACGAGTTTAGCGTTGTAGGTTTTGACGGTTTCTTCCAGTTTTTCCATTATGAGAGAGGTTAACTGGTATGCTGTGAATGCTCTTGAAATGAAGATGTGTTTCAGCGTCTCGTTTGGGTTCAGCTGATGCAACTGGGCTAACCGCGCGATGTTGTAAAGTCTGAACGTGTTTCCGCCGTCTATGAAAACCACGTTGCCTCCTAAGCCGCCGAGCTGAACGGGCAGTTGTGCTCTTACACATAGCAGAGAAGTTAGCGAGATGACTGACGGCGAACCGTAGAGAACGGCGAATTCTTCCGGTGCAAACCCTGGAAAAAGCTCATCTGCACCCGGCATGTTTAAAGAAAACAGCGGCTGAGCCGTTGCTGGTTTAACTATTAATTTCTGAAGCATCTTTTTTCTCCCTGAAAGCCATTAGGCTTGCTGAGCCTTTTTAAAGTATCAACAAACCGACAGCATAGGGCAGTGGAGGGTAAAGTGAAAGTGAAAAAACGCCGCGGTCAGGGCTGGGCTTGCTTGATTTCTTTTTGCTGCTGCAGAAGCGCAGCCGCCAGAGTCGACAAGAAAATTATCGCGAACGCGATCAATGCAATGCCTATCTTGTACGTTAATCTCCAGCTAGTCGAGAAGACCGCTAAAAGAGTAACAAGCATCAGCACTAAAAAAAGCGCTTGTTGAACCCCGGTAAAAACCTTCATGTTTCCAAAACTCAATTCTGTCGTCACCTTTTCATTCTCATGCACAGACGCGCCATATTAATTTTCTGTCTAAACTTTTAATTTCCTTTTAAATATCAAAGTGGCTGGAGCTGCGGATTTGTTTTTCAATCTTATGGAAAATAGTGCGTGTGGTAATTGTCCAGAGTATCCTCTATTGTTTAAAAACCATGAAAATGGTGGAAAATGAGGGCTGAAGCTGTTAAACGTGTTCAGCTGAGAGTTCCTTAACTCGGGTCTCGATGAATTCAGCGACTTTCTGCTCGCTAAACCTTCGTTCGTTCTCCTGAGCTTGTAGTTGCAGCTTTACAGTGTTCAGCAGCTTTTCAACGTCCACAGGCTTAAGCAGGTATGCGTCAGCGTTCTTGTTTAATGCACCTATAGCGTTCTGCATTGACGGGTAGCCTGTCACCATTATTTTTCGTGTCCGCGGAACACCATCAGCCATTAATTTCAGCAGTTCTATGCCTTCCATGTCTGGCAGTCGAATGTCGAGCAAAGCGACGTTGTAGGTTTTCTCCTGGGTTTTCTGGATTGCTTCTTTTCCTGAGCCTGCTAAATCGACAAGGTATCCCTCGTCTTCAAGGATAGCTTTCATCGTGGTCCTGATCGGTTCATCATCGTCGACTACGAGGATTCTGGGATGTTTATCCATGTATTTTCACCTCCAACTTGAAATATAGGTTCAACCAGTAGAGTTATCGTAAAAGTTGTTCCTTTTTCCTTACCAGTCTTAACCGTAATCGTTCCTCCATGTGCTTCGATGATGCATTTGCAAATGGCTAAGCCAAACCCATGCCCTGCGCCTTCGTGGTGAACAAGGGCATAAACAGCTTTGGCAAAACTTCGTCGCTGATGCCTCTTCCAGTATCCGAGACAGAAACCTCCAGTCTGCGATTGACTTGCCGGCTGTTCAAAATAATCAATTATTTTTTCCGTGGATTCAAAAAACCTAGTTTTACCATCATCATCAGCATCATCATTACTGAAGGACATTTCATAGCTCTCAATTTTTTCTCCCTGATGTATTCCACCGACCATTTTAGCAAGTGCCACCTTGACTTCTTGACTAAAAAAAGTCAGCTGATCAAAAGGTTTACCTGTCATTTCGCTTAATTTATCTCCAGCAACCGCTTCGAAAGCTTTGTTAGCATATACAAGCAGGAGCCTTTGGTCAACTACAAATACGGGTTGAGAAATGCGATTCATAGTTTCTCCAAAACTATTCTTTGATCTCTTGGCTTGGTTTTTCTCCGCCATCGACCAATATCTCCATATTTTCAATTTTTGATGTATCTTTGAAAGTTAACTCAGCGAGAGCAACGTATTTCTTAAAAGTTAAGTCGGGAACGAGCCACTTTGGACCAACCCACTCGTACTCGCACTTGACGCGTCTATTTAGAAATTTCATTATTAAAATCTCAAGCTGCGGGGCAGCTAAACCAAAAATTTGTTCAAGAGCATCCGAAAAATCGCCGATTCTGTCGGGAATGTCCTGCCTTGAAATCGCAAATTTACTTTCAAGATGGTAGTATATTGCTGTTCTTGCGTTTTCTCCTAGTGTTAAGAAAGCTTCGTCAATCGCTTTTAGTAAGATTATGCTGAATTTTCTTTCGCGTTTTCTTTTGCTCAAATTATCTTCATCCTTAGCCGGTGCCCTAGCTATTCATGAACGTGCTCTTGGAGCTGGTTAGTTAAATGCGGCAAAGCAAGTAAAGGCTTATGAATTTCTAGTTCTAACTGGCAATTCATTAAATGCGGCCCGTATTGGCTGCTAACGAAGATGCATTTAAAAATTCTTTAAGAAGATTTGCCGAAAAGAGAAAAATGGTTTGAGGGTTCCGATCCTGCTCCTTTACTGGGTTTCCGCTATAGTGTGGGGAAAGAACAAGAAAGCAAGTATCGCATTGCTTGCTGTGTCGACAGCGATTTTGGTCATCGGCACAGTTTTGTTTACGACACGCCAAATGTACCTGTAAAAAAGATTCCCAAATCTCAAATATATGGATAAACAAAGAAGGCATGGTATAAGCTTTTATACGTATATTGACGAGAGATGTTAAAAAGAAAATGCGTGCTTCCGAGAGGATAAAGACTAAATGCCCTACATAAAAAAAATCGAGTTAAAAGGCTTTAAGTCTTTTGGGCCACAGACAGTTAAAGTAAACCTCGATAAGGGTTTCACAGCGATAACTGGACCCAATGGCAGCGGCAAAACCAACATCATGGATGCTCTTCTTTTCTCGCTCGGTGAACTTAGCACGCGAAGGCTCCGCGCGGAAAACTCGGCTAAACTGATTTTTTACGGTTCAGAAAAGGCTGGCCAAGAAAAATGCAAGATGGCCAAAGTAGTTGTTCAATTTGATAATACAGACGGCTTGATGCCAGTTGATACCACAACCGTAACGATTTCGCGGGAAGTTTACCGCAACGGACAGAGCGTCTACCGCTTAAACGGGCGCAGGATGTCGCGTACCCACATAACCGAAACCCTCTCTATGGCTGCGATTAGCAGCATGAGCCAAAACATCATTCCTCAGGGCACAATCACAAGGTTAACCGATGTTACCCCGCTTGAAAGAAGGAAAATCATCGAAGACCTCATCGGCATCGCCCAGTACGACGATGAGAAAACCGAGGCAGAAGAGAAATTGCGGGCTGCGGACATTTCAATCCGCACAGCCATGGGCAGAATAGATGAAGTGCAAAAACGGCTAGACGACTTGGAACGTGAACGCAACCAGCTTCTTCGCTACAGCTTTATCCAGAGCGAGACCAAAAAATTCCAAGCCATAAAAAGCTCCAGCGACATAGCCCAGATGAACACGAAAATAAACGAGGGCACCACACAAACTGTCAAGGTTAAAGAAAGGGTTGACAAGTTAAAGGAGCAGCGGGACCTTCGCAGGAGTAAACGCCTTGAAATCGAGGGGGACTGGCGGAAACTCAGCGGAGAAGGGCTTGAGCAGGGCGGCTCAGAAGTTCTTAAGGTTCAGATTGAAATCGGCGAGTTAAAATCGAAGCTAACCGAGTTGAACACGAAGATTAGTTCCGGGCAGTCCAGCCTTGAAAGTTTTAAACGCGTTAGAGAAAACAACCTTACCCAACACGAGAACCTGCGAAACGAGATTCGCGAGAACCGCCTACGAATCCGTGCGTTCCGAAGTGAATATGAAAAACTCAAAGCTCAAATAACCGAAAAAGAAGCGGCGCACGGAACGCTGGCGCAGGAAACCAGCCAGCTTTGGGGCGGGCTAGACGACAACAACCTGCAGATACGCGCCCTGGAAGCGCAAATCGAAAACCACGTTAAACGAATCGCTTATTTACGCTCTGAGTACACGCAGGATAAATCGGCGCTTCGGCTCTGCACGGGCAGAATCAAAAACTTAACGGTTAGAAAAGAAAGATTCCAAACCAGCCAAGTTGAAATCGAGAAATCCCTCACCGAACTCGAGCAGGTTCAAAGAGACCAGAAAGCCCAGCTGAAGAATCTTGAGCACACAATCGAACGCAAAACAACTCAGATGGAAACCGTTCAAAAAGAAATTACCGACGCCGAAAAAATAGCGAACTCCGCAAAAGATGCCGTGATAGAATTTGCTACGCAAAGAGACCTTGCCGCGACCATTGCCAACGAAGAAAAAGCTCTCCGCGGCATCGAGGAAATGAGTGAAGCAGGCGCCCTCGCTGGGATTCACGGCAGACTACGTAACCTGATTAAAATCGATAAAAACTTCAAAAAAGCCGTAGACGCAGCCGCCACAGGCTGGCTTGACGCTTTAGTCGTGAAAGACATCGACATTGCCTTTACATGTATGGAATCGCTCAGGCGCATGAAACTGGGCAGGATAAAAATCATTCCGCTTCAGGGCGCCATCACTATAAAGAACAAGGAGCCGCCAAAACGGGAAGGCGTAGTCGGGCCTCTTTCGAGCTTCATGAAGTACGACGGTGCCTATGCACTTGCAGTTAACTATGTTTTCGGGGACACCGCTGTCGTCTCGAACGATAAAACAGCTTTTGCGCTTTCAAACGAGGGTTACCGCGCAGTCACGGTTAACGGCGACTTGTACGAGCCTGGCGCTTTCGAAAGCGGCTACTACCGTGCGCCAATCGATTTCTCCACAATAATTCCCAGCGAAAACGCACTGAAGAGCTTGGATGAAGCGGTTAAAGCACTTCAGACGCATCTTACCCAGCGGGGCACCGACATCGTAGGCATCGAGGAAGAACTCGAGTACACCAAAATCGCCATCACAAAACTCACCGAATCCATAGCTACCTTGGAAAGAGAAATAATCAGGATAAAACGAGGCGTCAAAAGAACCCAGTTCAACATAAGACACACAGAGAAGTACGGCGGCAAACTTGAACGTGAAGCAGCATCCTACAAAGGCCGCATGGACATGTACCGAAACGAGAGAAACAGCATCCGTAGAAACCACCAGAGAATCCACGCTGAAATCGCCGCTTTAAGATTAAAGACCGATGTGGCGCACATCCAGGAGCTTGAAGTGCAACGCGAAAAAATCGGTGAAGAATTAAACACGCTACGCCAGCGGCTGGGTTCTGCGCAAACCGAGATTTCCACCCACCAGTCCCAGTTCGACAGGGTTCTGCGGATTGGCTACAAAAACACGAAAATTCAGCTTTCGAAGGTTGACCAGCAACAGAACAAACTTGTGAAGGAAGTTGCCGACGCAATTTCTGAACGTGAAGCAATTAAGAAAGAAGCAGATGAACTGGAGAAAAGCCGCGTTGACCTTTCTAAAGCCGTTTTTTCTGCACGTGAAGAATCCAAAAAATTCACTTCCCAAATTGACTCCATCGACTCGGAACTACGGCTACTGGATTCGGAGTATGAGCAGGCAGAACGGCTTCTAAACCAGCTTCAGCTCGGCATCGAAACCAGCCAGCTTCGTCTGCAGCAACTCCAAGGGCAGCTGAGGCAGTTCGGCTACGAGCAACCCCTGAAAACTAACCCAAGGCAGGTTCAGGAAGCAGAAACCACCATCCGCATGATGCAGTTTGAGATGGAGCGGATAGGCGCCATCAACCAGCTGGCGGCGTCACACTATGCGGAGCAGATTTCAAGGTACCGAGAATTATCCGTGCGCCTAAACGAGCTGGAACGGGAAAAACAAGCCATCGTGCTGTTCATGGATGAGATTGAATCCAAGAAACGCAAGGTTTTCATGGGCGCATTCGAAAAAATTAACAAGAGCTTAAAAGTTTATTTTGACAAACTCACGGGCGGCGGAGAAGCTACGCTTAAACTGGAAAACCCAGAGGACCCCTTCAGCGGCGGCATAGACATGGTTGTGCAGTTCCCCAACAAGCCGTCGATTGTTGTGAGTGGAGCAAGCGGCGGTGAACGTTCGGTTTCAGCGGTCAGCTTCATTTTCTCACTTAAAGAGTTCACACCGGCAGCCTTCTACATCCTGGACGAAGTTGACGCACACTTAGATGCTTTCCACACAACCAAGCTTGCCGACCTGCTACTCGAGGAAGCCGGAAAAATCCAGTTCATAGTAATCAGCCTGCGCCCCGAAATGGTCAACAAGGCCCAGAAAGTCTACGGCGTCTACGAACGCAACGGAGTATCAAACGTAGTAACAGCAAAGTTCCCGCCGGAGGCACCCAGATAATGGCAGCGCCATCGACGATTCCGATGAGAAGACCCTTCTACCTGCGCCCGCCCTGGAACATCCTCTTCGAAATCAGCAAACTCGAGAAAGTTACCCCATGGAACGTTAACATCGCCTATCTGCTCAGGTCATTTCTCACCGAGATGGAGCGGACAAACCCCGAAAAAGTGGATTTCCGTGCTTCAGGCGTAGCTTTAGATTCGTCAGCGCTGATTTACTTGATGAAGTCCAAGTTGTTGCTCACCCTGCAGGAGGCGCCAGCCGCATCACCTAAAGGTCCAACGGATTTTGTTCCGCCGCCCCTGTTCCTGCCGCTGCGCCATGAATTAACATCCACAACCATTGAGCATCTGCTCGAAGTCTTAGACGATGTCTTAAAAGGCGAAAAACTCCTCAGCCTAAACCACACGGTTGAAATGCACCCTGTTCTGCCAGCCGTCACGGATTTGCTCCCTCAATTCGACAAGTTCATCGCTGAGCTTGAGCTGCAGGTTGACCAACTGTACGCTATCCTACGCGAGAAAGTCGGCGGTCAAGGAATAATCGATTTCACAACCCTCTCAAAGGGCGCAACCCGTATTGAAGCGCTCCGAATGTTTATCTATCTGTTGTTCCTTGCGCAGGATGGCTTAGTCAGCTTGTGGCAGAACGAAGAAACCGAGGAATTGTACATAGCTGTGGGGAAACTGAACGTTGGAAAAGCCGAAAAACCAGACAGTTGATTCAACCCTTGAGGTTGAGCAGGCTGTGGAAGCCAGCCGAAAAGCCCATCATTTGGCTTTGTTAGAGGCAGCTCTCTACGTTACCGGCCGCCCCCTCGACTTAAACGAGCTGTGCCAGGTTGTAGGCAGCCGCTCCAAGAAACGAACCCAAACCTACATTGAAATACTCATGAAAGAATACGCCGAACGCAACACGGCTCTTGAGATTTTATCCCTAAAGAATGAACGTTACGTTCTGCAGGTGAAAGCAGAATTCACTCACTTGATCAAGAAACTGGTGAACCGCCCCCTGCTCTCGTCTGGTCCCCTTAAAACGCTCTCCTACATTGCTTATCGACAACCCATCTCCCAGAAAAGAGTAATCGACATCCGGGGACAACACGCGTATGGGCACGTTAAGATGCTCAAGGAAATGGGACTGATTGCGGCGGAGAGAAGCGGGCGTTCTTTGGCACTCAAAACAACCGATTACTTCGCCGACTACTTTGGGTTAACGACGGATACGGTAATGATGAAAAAGGACCTCAAGAAGATATTCGGCGAAGCAATAAAAGAGGACGCGGCAGAACGCCAGCAACAAGAACAGCAAGAGAACCAAGACAGCAATACCAAGCAAGCATAGGATAGCATCCGCTTGCCATAACCAGCACAAACAGAAAACAAACCAAACCCCGCTTAGATGTCAAAGAACAATTGGTAAAGCAAGCTTGTTGGTTGTTGTTGTGCATAGGGACTTTTAGGCAACAATTTCTATAGAAAAAACAATCAGGTGACCCATAAACCGCCAAAACAGCACAGCACGGTCAGTTAGAAAAACTGTAATGTTAAATTAGCAGAACCCGATTAGTCATAGTCAGGTTGCGTTTACAATGAGCATTTCAAGACCAATCATCCTTAAAATCGGCGGCTCAGCCATCACCGACAAAACCGGAGAGTTAGCTGCAAAAACCGAAATAATCAACCGCTTAGCGGAGGAAATCAAGCGGGCAGACCTCGACAACCTCATCGTTGTCCATGGAGGCGGCAGCTTTGGCCACCCCACCGCGTTGAAGTACGGCTTAAAAGATGGCTACAATGAAGACCCAACTCAGAAACTGGGCTTCGCCGAAACCCACCACGTCATGACCGTGCTCAACGGCTTAGTTATGGATGCCATGATTTGGCATGAAATCGCAGCCGTAAGCATCGCACCGTCATCCTGCTTCATGACCGAAAACGGAAAAATCAAAGTTTTCGACGAAACCGTCCTTAAAGCCATGCAGAAAATGGCGTTTACACCAGTCATGTACGGCGACGCGGTTTTAGATGAAAAACTGGGTTTCACAATCCTCTCAGGCGACCAGTTGGTAGCTTATTTAGCGATAAAATACAAAGCTTCAAAAATCGTCATCGGCACCGACACCGACGGCATATTCGACGCAGACCCCAAAACCAACCCAGACGCAAAACCCTACAAAAAACTGACGCTGGCAGAACTAAAAGTGATTCAACCTAAACTTGGAAAAGCAGCAGGCAAAGATGTCACAGGCGGCATGGCAGGAAAAATAGCCGCGCTCATCCCGGCAATCGAGGCGGGAGTTCATGTTACAGTTACGGGAGCTACAAAAGGGTTATCTATTTACAGAGCACTAACAGACCAAAGTGTATTAGGCACTGAAATAGAGAAGACGTAAGATGGCGCATGAAACCGGCAAACGCAAAGAAGACCATATAAGAATCTGCTTGGAACAGAAAGCGCAGGCTAAAAACGCCACCTCTGGCTTCGAAGACGTTCAGCTGGTCCACCGAGCCCTGCCAGAAGTCAACAAAGAAAAAATCGATTTATCCACAACTTTTTTAGGCAAAAAATTCAATGCTCCAATAATCGTTGGAGCCATGACAGGTGGAACCGCGCAAGCCACCAAAATAAACGCTTCAATCGCCCAAGCCGTTGAGAAGCTCGGGTTAGGTATGGGTGTTGGAAGCCAACGAGCAGCGATTGAAGACCAGAAACTCGAAGAAACCTTTGCAGTCGCACGTAAAATGGCGCCAACTGCCTTCTTAATCGCTAATATCGGCGGTGTTCAGCTTGTTCATGGCTACGGCTTAAAAGAAGTTAAGAAAGTCGTTGAAATGATAGATGCCGACGCTTTGGCGGTGCATTTGAACGCGCTGCAGGAAGCTGTTCAGCCTGAGGGTCAAACTAACTTTAAGGGTGTTTTAGCCAAAATCGCCGAAATCGTCAGCACGTTAGATACGCCGGTGATTGTTAAGGAAACAGGCGCAGGGATTTCAGCCGAGGATGCTAAAGCACTTGAAAATGCCGGCGTAAAAGCCATCGATGTAGGAGGCGTGGGAGGAACAAGTTTTGCAGCCGTCGAATACTACCGTACAGCGGCAAAAGAGAATTTGACAGGCGAAGCCTTCTGGGATTGGGGCATACCAACCGCAGTCAGCCTAATAGAAACTGTGCAAACCGTAAAGTTGCCTGTGATTGCTTCAGGCGGACTACGAAGCGGCACCGACGTAGCTAAAGCCTTAGCGCTTAACGCGAGCTTAGCCAGCATATCGCAGCCCATCCTTCAAGCGGCAGTTAAAAGCGCAGAAGAAACCGAGGATAAACTCTTTTGCTTAATCGAGGAACTGCGGAACGCCCTGTTTCTGGTCGGGGCAGAAAAAATAAGCGATTTAGCCAAGACCCCTGTAGTTATTACAGGTAAGACTGGCGAGTGGCTTCAAGCCAGAGGCTTTAACCTGCAAAAATACGCCAAACGAGGAGCGCATTAACGTGGATATCGAAAAGTTTCTTGAAGAAACAGCCCCTTTAATCGACAAAGCCATCGAAAAATATATTCCAAGAAAATACAGCAAAGACGCGGTTCTCTTCAAATTTAACCCGCCCGTGTACAGCTATACGCTTGAACCGCTAAACAAGGCAATAGCGGATCCAATTTGGGATATGCTGGACCGCGGCGGAAAACGGTGGCGCCCAGCCCTTTTCCTGCTCATCTGTGAAGCACTCGGCAAAAACGCCGATTACTGCCTTGATTTCTCGATTATTCCCGAAGTAATCCACAACGGCACACTCGTCATCGACGACATAGAAGACTCTTCTGAATTGCGCCGCGGCAAACCCTGCACCTACAAGATTTTCCAAACCGACATCGCAGTTAACGCTGGAAACGCCATGTACTATCTGCCGCTCCTGCCCCTAATGGCGCAGCGAACAAAAATTTCGGCAGAGGTGCAGCGGGATGTCTACGAGGTTTACGTGCAGGAAATGATTAACCTGAGCATGGGGCAAGCCATGGACATCGCGTGGCACAGGGGAATAGCGAACGCCGATGTGTTGAGTGAAGACGATTACCTGCAGATGTGCGCATACAAAACAGGCACCTTAGCGCGTATGGCCGCAAAAATGGCAGCGGTTATAGCAGGCGCCAACAAACCATTGGTTGAAAAACTGGGGCGATTTGCCGAAAGCATAGGCGTCGCTTTCCAGATGCAGGATGACGTCTTGGATTTAACAGGGCAAGAGTTCGCCAAAAGCAAAGGTTGCGTCGGCGGAGACATCACCGAGGGCAAACGGTCCCTGATGGTTATTTACACACTCAAAAAAGCCAGCGGCGCCGACAGGAAACGGCTGATTGAAATCCTCAACATGCACACCTTCGACCAGAAACTGCGCGGCGAAGCCATCACACTTATGCAGAAGTACGGCGCCATAGAACACGTGAAGCAAACTGCTGAAAAAATGGTGATGGAAAACTGGAGCGAAGCCGAAAAACTATTGCCCACGCCTCAAGCTAAGGAAAAATTAAAAGCGTTCGCTGAATTCTTGATTACACGAAACAAGTAACAGCGAGCGTAAACGATTTGGCATTAGAAAATGATGTTGAACTTAGGGAACTTATTCGAAAAGCCGCCTTGCTAAACGCGGTTGGGCATGATGGGAAAGCGCAGGCAGGCGCAATGGTTGGAAAGATTCTCGGAGAAAAAGCAGAGCTGAGGAGCCGCGTAAAGGAGCTTTCAGGCGTAATCAACGCGGTTGTGAATGAAGTTAATGATTTATCGTTGGCTGAGCAGAAAGCAATTGTTGAAGCGAATTGGCCTGAAACCCAGAAGAAGGAGAAGGCTGAAGAGAAGCATCTTTCGCCACTACCAAACGCCGACAAATACAAACAGATTGTCACTAGGTTTTCCCCTAACCCAGACTGCGTCCTCCACTTGGGTTCCGCAAGAGCCATTCTTCTAAGCCACGAGTATGCCCGCATGTACAACGGCAAATTCATCCTGCGCTTCGAAGACACCGACCCAAAAATCAAACGCCCCTCCCTGAAGTTCTACGACAGCATCCGCCAAGATTTGAAGTGGCTGGGCTGCAAAGTCGACGAGGAATACATCCAAAGCGACCGTCTACCCATCTACTACGAATACACCGAGAAACTGATCGGAGATGGCAGCGCATATGTTTGCCAGTGCCCACCTGAAGAGTTCCGCAAAAAAACCATAGCTAAACAGGCTTGTCCGTGCCGGGATTTGCCAGCAGGCGAGCATCTGGAACGCTGGCACCGTATGTTAATCGGCGGCTATACAGAAGGACAAGCGGTGGTTCGCGTCAAAACTGACCTTGAAAACCCAAACCCAGCCATCCGAGACTGGCCAGCATTACGCGTCATCGACACCAAAAAGTATCCTCATCCAAGAGTGGGAAACAAATACATCGTTTGGCCGCTCTACAACTTAGCCGCCGGCTTAGACGACCATTTGATGGGAATGACCCACATCATCCGCGGCAAAGAACACTACACCAACATGGTCCGCCAGAAATACATGTACAATTATCTGGGATGGACTTATCCTGATGCCATTCACTACGGCAGACTAAAAATCACAGGCGCCGACTTGAGCAAATCCAAAATTGTCGCAGGCATAAAAGATGGTACATATACGGGCTTCGATGACCCAAGACTGGGAACATTCGCTGCCCTGAGAAAACGAGGCATCACCCCTGAAGCTATCAAGAAAATGATAATTGAAGTAGGCATCAAACCAAATGATGTCACTTTGAGCTGGGAGAACCTGTTTTCGTACAACCGTAAAATCCTCGATGCCATCAGCAACAGATACTTCTTCGTAGCCCAACCATTCGAATTCAAAGTGGAGGGTTTACCAAAAACTTTCCAAACCAAACTTCCGCTTCACCCAGAAAAACCAGAACATGGATTCAGAGAACACACCATAACTCCTGAAGGTGAAGATAAATCGGCGAGTTTTTGGGTTTCGAAGAAAGATGCGGAAACGATGGAACCTGCAAAAATCTTCAGGTTTATGGAGCTCTTCAACGTTAAAATCGAGGGTAAAACTGACGGTTTGGTGACTGGGAAGTTTGCCAGTGAATCCTACGAGGACGCAAGGAAAATCAAGGTCCAGCTCATACAGTGGGTACCCAAGGG
>Ga0209777_10000730_pt1 | contig 51419 bp, 45 predicted proteins | sample FrelakmetHBP12HB_FD_187147 | JGI IMG/M metagenome (GOLD analysis project Ga0209777, IMG submission 187147) | Freshwater lake sediment microbial communities from the University of Notre Dame, USA, for methane emissions studies -HBP12 HB (SPAdes)... | ecosystem: Environmental > Aquatic >... | reverse complement strand
GAGCCTGCGATGAAGCCAGTCGGAAAGCCGGATGCGGGAAATCCGCACGTCCGGTTTGATGAGCGGGGATGGGAAACGGGGCGACGCCAACCGCGTCAGTACCCGCGCCCATCCTCGACTCTACCCAATAATTGTTGGCGTATTTTGCGGCACGGCTGAAGCCATGCCCTGATACAAAGCCGATCATATCCTGGACGCTCCCAAATGTAGAAAACAGACGGGGACGGCCTGATTTGTTCGCGGAGGGACAGATCAGAGCGGTCCCCCACCGATTAGCTGAAGAGTGGGGTGACATCGGGGCAGAAGGCTCGGTCGATGAGGTCGCGCGAGAAGAGGCCGTCGTGGTCCTCGAGGAATTCGCAGAGGTATTCCTGGCGGAACCAGCGTTCGCCGAGGGAGGCGCGCTCCTCCTCGAGGAACTCAGGCCGGATGCGCGGGCAGTCGGTGGCGGGGACGGACATGCGTTCCCACTGCGGGCCGCCGTTTTCCCACTCCTGCCAGAAGAAGCCGCGCTTGCCATAGGGCGTGCTCATGAGCCAGAGGTCGCCGTCGGCGACGGCGAGCATGGGGCGCACGGACGCATACATGTCGTCGGAGACGCGGGCCGCTTCGTCGATGAGCATGAGCGAGACGGAGGAGAACCCGCGGATGGTGCCCTCGTTGCCGGGGAGGCCGACGATGCGGGAGCCGTTGGGGAAGGCAAGCGAGATTTCGGTGTCGCCGTCGCCGCGGGGCTTGATGCCGAGGCGGCGGACGAAAGCCTGCGCCTTGCGGAGGAACTCGGCGCTCTGGCGGGCCGAGGGGCTGACGACGACGGTGAGGCTGCCGTCGTGGCGGTCGGCGCGGGCCACGGCCTGGGCGGCGGTAATGGTGGACTTGCCCCACTGGCGCGTGCAGTTGAGCAGCAGGCGGTGGATGGGGCGGCCGAGGAGCGAGCACTGGCGGGCGTCCGGCGTAAAGCCGAGGAAGGCGGCGGAGCAGGGGTTTTCGAGGAGCGGGGCGGGATCGGGGGCGGAGGGCGGATCGCCGGGCGGGGTTGGCGGCGGCGGGGCGGGTTTCCGGGCGTCAGGAGGCCGGGCGGCAGGGGCGCGGCGGCAGGTGGTTTTGGAGCGGCCGCCGGTGAGCTTGGTCTCTGCGGGTTCCCAGGTCATCCGGTACCAGCTTACGGGGCGGGTGAACCGGTTGCGGGGGAGGTTGACCGCAAGTGGCTGAAAGGAAAGGAGAGGTTTTAGGGGGGAGGACGTGGATGGGGGGAAAGCAAGCTGTCAGCGAAGAAGCGATTAGCGGTCAGCGAACAGCGGGCGGCGATCAGCGGTCAGCGAAGAAGGGTTAAACTGGGAGTCTCCCAAACATGCAGGAATCTACGTTGTCGCTGGAAGCTACCCTGACGGGTCTCGAGAAGCAGGCTCGCGAACGCATCGCCGCGGCGAAGACTCCGGAAGAATTGGAAGCGGTGCGTGTGGACGCTCTGGGGCGGAAAGGCGCCCTTGCGCAGGCATCTAAGCAGCTCGGGAAACTGCCTCCGGAAGAGCGCGCGCAAGCGGGCAAGCTGCTGAACGCGGTGAAGACCGCGCTCGAGACGGCGTTCGAAGCGAGGAAGGCGGAGTTCGACCGCACCGCCATGGCGGCGAAGCTCGACGCCGAGTGGGTGGACCTGACGCTGCCCGCGCCCGGCCCGGGACCCGGAAGCCTGCACCCGGTGACACAGGTGCAGATGGAGATCGAGGACCTGTTCCGGTCGATGGGATTCGCGGTACTCGATGGTCCCGAGGTCGAGACCGAGTATCACAACTTCGATGCGCTGAACATTCCGCCCGACCATCCGGCGCGCGACATGCAGGATACCTTCTGGCTGAAGGACGGGAACCTGCTGCGGACGCATACATCGCCCGTCCAGGTGCGCGGTATGGAGCGGCTCGGGCCGCCGCTGCGCATGATCGCGCCGGGGCGCGTCTTCCGCAACGAAGAAGTGGACGCCTCGCACGAGCACACGTTCTACCAGCTCGAAGGGATGATGGTGGACCGCGAGGTCTCCGTGGCGCACCTCATCTACTTCATGAAGACGCTGCTCGGCCACATCTTCCGCCGCGAGGTGACGGTGCGGCTGCGGCCGGGTTACTTCCCCTTCGTGGAGCCGGGCTTCGAGCTCGACATCCAGTGCCTGATCTGCGGAGGCTCGGGGTGCCCGGTGTGCAAGCAGGGCGGATGGGTGGAGCTGCTGCCCTGCGGGCTGGTGCAACCGAACGTTCTGCGCATGAGCGGCATCGACCCGGAGGAGTGGAACGGGTTTGCGTTCGGCCTCGGGCTGACGCGGCTGGCGATGATGCGGTACGGCATCGACGACATCCGGCTGCTTCAAAGCGGTGACCTGCGTTTCCTGCGACAATTCTGAACTGAGGAGGCTGCCCGTGCTCGGCGACAAGCGGCTCATTCAGACAATCCGCCCGAAGAGTTTTCTTTCATTCGGCCCACAGACCGAAGCGGCTAGACTCCTGAGCTTAAACGTTCTGATTGGTCCCAACGGCTCCGGAAAATCCAACCTGATTGAAGCGATCGATCTGCTGCGCGCCTGCCCGAGAGACCTCCAAGTGCCGATACGATCCGGCGGCGGCGTTGCGGAGTGGATTTGGAAAGGGAACCGTGCCACCGAGCCTGCCGAGATCGATGTGACGGTCTTCAATCCTTACGGCGTGATGGCTCTACGCCACTCCTTGAGTTTCACGATGGTGGGACAACGGTTCGAGTTGGTGGACGAAGCCATTGAGAACGAGCGCCCGAGTTCGCGCTTCGAGGGTGACGTCTTCTTCTATTACAGATACCAGCACGGTCACCCCGTGGTGAACGTCGCAAGCGCTGACACTGCCGAACCGCAGGGTCGTAAGCGCCGCTCCCTGCGGCGCGAAGATATCGCGCCGAATCAATCGGTCCTCTCGCAGCGCAAGGACCCGGAAGTCTATCCCGAAGTCACCTACCTCGGCAATGAATATGCCAAGGTCCGGTTGTATCGGGAGTGGGACACCGGGCGGCAGACGACACCCCGCCTGCCGCAAAAAGCCGATCTCCCCGAAGATTTCCTGGCGGAAGACGCCAGCAATCTGTGCCTCGTCCTGAACGATCTGGAGCGTCTCGGAAAGCGCAGCGTTCTCGTTGATCGACTGCGCGAGTTCCACGAACCGATCACAGATTTCTTCACCAGCGTCCACGGTGGCACAGTCCAACTGTTCTTGCATGAGCGCGGGTTGCGCGAACCTATCCCTGCGACCCGGCTCTCCGACGGCACGCTGCGCTTTCTCTGCCTATTGGCGATCCTATGTCACCCCTCCCCTCCGCCGCTGATCTGCATCGAAGAGCCTGAGATCGGGTTGCACCCGGACGCCCTTCCGACGGTGGCCGACTTACTGACCGAAGCCTCCCAGCGCACCCAGTTGATTGTGACCACTCACTCGGACGCGCTGGTGGACGCACTCACAGCCACGCCCGAAGCGGTGGTCGTGTGCGAGAAGCAGGAAGGGTCCACCACGATGCGCCGGCTGGACAGCGATGCCCTCAAGGAGTGGCTGGAGAACTACACTCTGGGCCAGTTATGGCGCAAGGGGGAACTGGGGGGAAATCGTTGGTAGCGATCAAGGTTTATGTCGAGGGCGGTGGAGACGGCGCTGCTTTGCGTACAGCCTGCCGCAAGGGCTTCAGCAAGCTTTTCGAAAGAGCGGGGCTGGCTGGACGCATGCCGCGTGTCGTCGCTTGCGGCACGCGGGCCGCGGCCTTTGACGACTTTCGTACCGCTGTTCGCCGTGCCGGGCCCGAAGAGTTTGTGTGCCTACTCGTCGATAGCGAGGACCCAGTGCGGGAGGATACGTCGCCCTGGGTTTTCCTCTCTACGCGCCAAGCCGATGGGTGGGAGCAGCCGGCCGGTACGTCCGAAGATCACGCACACCTCATGGTGCAGTGCATGGAGGCGTGGTTCCTGGCAGACCCCGACGTCGTCGAGCACTTCTTCGGGCAGGGCTTCCGCCGCAATGCGCTACCGAATCGCACCGACGTGGAGAAGATTGTGAAACGTGAAGTCCTCGCAGCCCTGGAAGGCGCCACTCATGCCTGTGCCACCAAGGGCCCGTACCGGAAAGGAAGACACTCCTTCGAACTGCTGGCGATGCTCGATCCAGCGAGAGTGGCCACATCGCCCTATGCCGGCAGGCTGTTTGAGACACTGCGGCGCAAGACGCAAGGACCGACGGCATGAACTTCTCCTACAACTGGCTGGCCGAACTGATCGACGGCATCGATGCCGCGCCCGTGAAGCTGGGACAACTCATCACGATGAAGACGGCGGAGTGCGAGGGCGTGCACGCCCGCGCGCCGTACCTGGACCGGGTGTGCGCCGCGCGCGTGGTGAGCGCCGAGCCCATCCCGGGCAGCTCGCACAACGTGAAGGCCGTGGTGGAGACTGGCCGGTACGGCACGAAGACCGTGGTGTGCGGCGCTCCCAACTGCCGGCCGGGAGTGGTGACGCCCTATGTCCCGGCGGGCACGGAGCTCGATGGCCGCGCGATCGGCAAAGCGGTGATCGAAGGCGTAGAGAGCGACGGCATGTTGGCGAGCGGCGCCGAGCTCGGCGTGAATCGCGACGCCTCGGGCATCCTGGAATTCGAAGCTGGGCCCGGCGCGCCTCTTCCTGGCTGCGCCCCCGACTGGATCATCGAGATCGACAACAAATCGCTCACGCACCGGCCCGACCTGTGGGGACACCTCGGCCTGGCGCGTGAGGTCGCGGCCATCGTGCGCGGGACACTCCAGGATCCGGTGAAACTCGACCTGATACCCGGCGGCGCGGCCGCGGTAAGCGTCGCGATCGAGGACTACACGCTGTGCCCGCGGTATAGCGCGCTGGTGTTCGAGAACGTGACGGTGGGTCCTTCCCCGCTCTGGCTGCAATACCGGCTGGAATCGATCGGGCTGAACCCGATCAACAACATTGTGGACGTGACCAACTTCGTCATGGCGGAGCTGGCGCAGCCGATGCACGCGTTCGATCACGACCTGCTGCACGGCGGCACGATTTATGTCCGCCCGGCGCGCGAGGGCGAGCTCGTCGTGGCGCTTAACGGGGAGTCCTACAAGCTGGACCGCTCGAACCTCGTGATCGCCGATGGAAAAGGCGCCATCGCGCTTGCGGGCGTCATCGGCGGGCTCGACAGCGCGATCAGCGAACGCACGACGCGTGTGGTTTTGGAGAGCGCGAATTTCCAGGCGTCGTCAATACGAAAGACCTCGGCGGCGCTCAAGCTGAGGACCGACGCCTCCATGCGCTTCGAAAAAGCGCAGGACCCGGCGAACACCGTGCGCGGGCTGGCGCGTGCGGTGGAACTGCTGCGGGAAGTCTCGCCCGGAATTCGCCTCGTGGGTGGCCTTGCGGACGCGCGCGGTCCGATCACGGAGCTGTCGGCAATCGTCCTGCCTCTGAACTGGCTCGAGCGCAAGCTCGGGCGCGCGATCGAATCCGGAGAGGTGCGCGATATCCTCGAGCGGCTCGAGTTCGGGGTGACGGAGCCGGAGCCCGGAGTTTTCGCCGTAACGGTGCCGAGCTGGCGCGCAACGAAGGACGTATCGATCAAGGACGACCTGGTGGAGGAAGTGGGCCGGATGGTCGGGTACGCCTCCATCACGCCCACCGCGCCGCTCGTTCCTGTGACGGCGCCTCCGGAGGACGAGCGCAAGCTGCTCGAGCGAAACGTGCGGGCGGCCCTTGCGGCGCAGGGATTCACGGAGGTCTACAACTACTCGTTCATCAGCGAAGAGCAGGCGAGCGAACTCGGCTTCGAGCCGGAGGCGCACGTCGCGGTGAAGAACCCGATCGCCGCGGACCAAAGTCTGATGCGGCTTAGCCTGATGCCTGGCATATACAAAAACCTGCGCGAGAACAGCCGCCATTTCGACTCATTCCGGCTGTTTGAAATCGGGCGCGAGATTCACCCGGAGACGCGGCTGGCCGATGGATTGCCGACCGAGATTCCCCACCTCGCGGTGGCGATCTACTCGAGGGAAGACGGCGAGCGGAGCCTGTTCGAACTCAAAGGTGTGGCCACTACACTGCTGCCGGGGGCCGAGGTGCGCCAGGCGGAGGCACGCAGTTACGAGCATCCGGCGCGTGCGGGCGGAGTGTGGTGGAACGGCGAAGCAGTGGGACGGCTTTTCGAAGTTCACGCCGGGCTGCTGCCGGGGCGTGCCGCCGTCCTCGACATCGACCTGGAGGCGATGCTGCGCCTGCGGCCGCGCGAGAAACGGTACAAGCCGTTCCGGCGCTACCCCGCGAGCGCGTTCGATCTCTCCGTAATTGCGCGCCTGCGCGAGCCCGCGGGCGAATTGCAGAAGCGCATTGCCGCACTCGCAGGGAAGCAAATGGAATCCATCGAGTTTCTCCGGCAGTATTCCGGACCGCCGATTCCGGAAGGGATGCGCAGCGTCTCCTACAGGCTTACCGTTGCGGCGGCGGACCACACGCTGTCGCTTGACGAAGTCGCGGTGATCCGGGCCCGCATCATCGAAGGCATGCGCACAGAAGGCTACGAGCTGCGGGTGTAAAACTGAGAAGTGCAGGCTGGCGCGGCGGGTGGCGCGCCGACTGCGACGCGGATTTACCCCTGGCTGCGATTGCCGCCCAGACCGAGCGTGGTGATGGAAGGCGCCTGCCTGCGGCCGCGCACTCCCAGGAGAGTGCCGAACAGCGACCAGGCGGCCCACACGACGAGGCCCTGCCAGAACTGCTCGTTGCGTGCGGCTGGTGACGGACCGAACACGGCAGTAGCGACGGCCAGAAGCACGCCCGGGATGAGTGCAAGCGCATAGGCATCGACCCCGGAGAACCTGCGGCGGCGCGCCAGCGTGCCACAAGCGGCCCCGCAGATCGCGGCGAGCGGCACCTGAACGGCGTGCAGGAACGTGATCATCTTTAGCGTAGTGTATACTAGCACATCGCGCCCGCCCGCAGCCCGCGGCAACGAGGCCAAAATACAGCACATGAAGAACTACTTGGCGGTTGATCTGGGAGCTGAAAGCGGCCGTGTCATTCTGGGCTCGCTCGGGAGCGAGTCGCTGGCTCTCGAGGAGCTGCACCGGTTCCCGAACAGCCCGGTGCGCCTTCCCACGGGCCTCTATTGGGACACCCTGCGCCTGTTCCATGAGATCCTGCAGGGCCTCACCGTTGCAGGGCGGGAACGGAAGATCGGGGCGGATGGCATCGGCGTGGATACGTGGGGCGTGGACTTCGGCCTGCTCGGCCGCGATGGAGCGCTCGTCGATTGCCCGCGGCACTATCGCGACGCGCGCACGAACGGCATGATGGACAGGACTTTCGCCGTGGTGCCGCGCGAAGAGATCTTCCGCCAGACCGGCATCCAGTTCATGCAACTGAACACGCTGTACCAGTTGCATGCGATGAAGCTCGCCTGTTCGCCCGCGCTCGAAACCGCCGAAACGCTCCTGTTCACACCGGACCTGTTGAACTACTGGCTGACCGGGGTGAAGGCGGCCGAGCTTTCCATTGCGAGCACGTCGCAGTTCTACAACCCGCGCGAGAAACGCTGGGCCGTGGAGTTGTTCGAAGCTCTCGGGCTGCCGGCGCGCATACTGCCCGACATCATCATGCCGGGCACCAGGCTGGGCGGCGTGCTGCCGTGGGTTGCGGAGACTACGGGGCTGGGCGACGCACCGGTGTTCGCTACCTGCGGGCACGATACGGCCTCAGCCGTGGCCGCGGTGCCGGCTACCGGTGGTGCGGACTGGTGCTACATCAGCTCGGGCACATGGTCGTTGATGGGCGTCGAGCTGGCCGAACCGGTGGTGAACGAACGCTCGCTCGCGATGAACGTGACCAATGAGGTAGGGGTCGGAGGCAGTATCCGCCTGTTGAAGAACATCGCCGGGCTGTGGCTCATTCAGGAGTGCCGGCGGGCATGGGCGCTCGAAGGGCGCGAGTATTCGTACGCGGAATTGGCGGAGATGGCGGCATCGGCGCGGCCGTTTGCCGCAGTGCTGGACCCGGACGTCTTCCTCGAGCCGGGCGGCATGCCCGTCAAGATCGCCGGCCACTGCAGGCAGCACGGGCAAGCGGCCCCCGAGACGCCGGCCGAGATGTGCCGTGCCATCCTGGAAAGCCTGGCTCTACGGTACCGTCAGGTGCTGGAGTCCATCGAGGGACTGCTGGGGCGCAAGCTGCGCGTGATTCACATCGTGGGCGGCGGCTCGCGCCACCAGGTTCTGAACCAGTTCGTGGCCGACGCGACCGGCCGCACGGTTCTGGCCGGGCCGGCGGAGGCCACGGCGGCCGGGAACATCGTCGTGCAGGCACTGGGTGCGGGCGCGCTGGGAAGCCTGGCGGAGGCGCGGGAGTTGATCCGGCGATCGTTCCCAATGGCGGTGTTCGAGCCGAAGCCTGCCCCGGGGTGGGACGCAGCGTACGAGAAATTCCGCATCGTCCGCGGAGGTTAGCTCGAGCATGCGGGCCAGGATGCCTGTCCCACATCTCCTGCGTCTCACGACGAAACCGTTTGGTAGAGAAGCAGGCTAGATTTTCACGGCCGGGGTGAGGTCGCGGCTGGTGATCACGCGGTCGATCATGCCGTACTCCACGGCCTGTTCCGCATCCATGATGTAGTCCCGGTCCACATCCCGCGCGATCTTGTCGGTAGGCTTGCCGGTGCACTCGGCAAGGATCTCATTCAACACCTCACGCATCCGGAGGATCTCTTTGGCGTAGATGTCGATATCGGCAGCCTGCCCGGCAAGCCCGCTCATGGAGGGTTGGTGGATCAGAATGCGCGAGTGGGGGAGACTGTACCGCTTGCCTTTGGCGCCGGCGGCCAGCAGAACAGCGCCCATCGAGGCGGCCTGCCCCACGCAGATCGTGACGATATCGGGCTCCACAAACCGCATCGTGTCGAGGATGGCCAAGCCGGCCGAGATGGACCCCCCGGGGGAGTTGACGTAGAGCGAAATATCCCTCTGAGGATCCTCGGCGGCGAGGAACAGCATCTGAGCGATCACGAGGTTTGCGACCGTATCTTCGATCGGTGTGCCGAGGAAAATGATGTTTTCCTTCAGCAGACGGGAGTAGATATCGTATGCCCGTTCGCCCCTGGACGTCTGCTCGACGACCATGGGGACCAGTACGGAATTGTCCATTCCGGTTACCCTCCGGCGGTGCGGCGCGGAAACGAACCGCTAAGCTTTTTTCGCGGCGGCGGCCACCTTCCGGGCCTTGCGAGGTTTCTCGAGCGCTTTGCGCTTCATCTCCAGGGCCGACGCCAGATCCGCGATCGTGGTCTTCTCCAAGTATTCCATGATACGGGACCGGAGTGTCTTCCAGGAGTCGTGCATGCCGCAAGGCGCGTCGTCGGTGCACTCGGAAAGGCCGCTCACACACTTCTGGTAGTCGGTGAGGCCGTCCAGTGCTTCGACGAGTTGGATGAGGCTGATGTCTTTCGGTGGAGTGCGCAGGCAGAAGCCGCCAGTGGGCCCCTTGCTGGACCTTAGCAGGCCCTTGCGCGCGAGCTGTTGGAGAATCTTCGCCAGGAAGTGCGCAGGAATACCCTCCTGCTCGGCAATCTGCTTCACCATCGTGTACTTGCCTTCCTGAACCTGCGCGAGGTTGACGAAGGCACGAATCGCATACTCCGTGGACCGCGAATAGATCATGGTTGGGTTCCCCCTCTCGAGAGGCACATCAATACTCCTTTATCTTGAAAGATCCGCAAGGAGAATGCAACAGCAATTTCGGAGTCCAGCCCGGAATTTCGGAGTCCAGAGTAAAACGGGCCTTTCAGCGGGGTCGGGCGCTTGCCGCCAAAGCCTCGTGTGCTCCCCGGACGTTCAGCCGGTTATACGAAGATGGAGCCTTCCAGATAGCGCACGGCGCGCCCGGCGATCTCCACGCGTCCGCCGAGGTTCCGGCAGAAAAGCTCTCCACCGCGCGCGGAGACCTGCAGGGCATGCAGGTCGGACCTTCCCAGCCGGGCGGCCCAATAAGGGACCAGGGTGCAGTGCGCGGAGCCGGTGACGGGGTCCTCGTCCACACCCGCGCCCGGGGCGAAGAAGCGCGACACGAAGTCGGCATCCCGGCCGGGGGCGGTGGCGATGATCGCGAACTGCCCGGTGCGGGCGAGAGCGCGCATATCAGGGGCGAGGGAGCGCACGTCCTCCTCCGTTTCGTAGACGGCCATGATGTCGCGGGAGGCCCAGTACTCGACGGGAGCCTTGCCAAGGGCGGCGATGACGTCGGGACTGGCGGGGCAACGCTGCGGCGGGCGGGCCGGAGAATCCATCACGAGCAGGTCGCCGCGGCGCTCGACCGCCAGTTCGCCGCTTCGCGTCTGGAAGCGCACTAAGGCGGCGGTGCGGTCGAGGTACTCGAAGATCACGAAGGCCGAGGCCAGGGTAGCGTGGCCGCAGAGATCGACCTCCATGCCCGGCGTGAACCAGCGCAGACGGTACACCTCGCCCTTCCGGACGAAAAACGCGGTCTCCGACAGATTGTTCTCGGCCGCTATGGACTGCATGAGTCCATCACCGATCCATTCATCAAGCGGGCATATGGCAGCGGGATTCCCGGCGAACAGGCGCCCGGTGAACGCGTCAACCTCGTACAGAGGAAGCTTCACGGCTTCAGTATAGTCGGCGGCAACGGCCAGGCGCGGCGGGCCGAGGCGTAGCAGGGCGGCAAAATCCGGCGCGAGGCGCGGGCCCGGCGCATCCAACGAACAGGGCGCATACTTAACAAGGGAGGCCGCGTGCCATTCTGGCGTTCGCTGTTGATTCTATCCGGGGCGGTTCTCGGCGGAGGGTGCCGCAGCACCCATCTCGAGATGGGCGCAGAGGCTCCCGATTTCAAGCTGCCTTCAACTACCGGAGATGAGGTCGGGCTCTCGGACTTCCGCGGGAAGAAGAGCGTGGTGCTGGCATTCGTGCCCAAGGCGTTCACGAGCGGTTGAACGAAGGAAATGGAGGGATACCAGGCTGGTATCCGGAAATTCGAGAAGGCGGGAGACCAGGTGTTGGGGATCAGCACGGACAACCTGACTACCCTGAGGCGCTGGGCGGCAGGATTGAAGCTCTCCTTCCCGCTGCTGAGCGATGCGGACGGGGCGGTCTCCGAGGCGTACGGAATCCTGATCCCGGGGCTCAAGGTGGCCTCGCGGACCACGGTGGTGGTGGACCGCGACGGCAGGATCGCGCACATCGAGCAGGGTGGCAGCGCGATCGATCCCTCAGGTGCGATGACCGCGTGCAGCCGGCTCGCGGCGCCCGGAGCGAAATAGCAGCCTCTCCCGGGAACGAAGCCGTGTGCGCATCTTCTGCGGCGATCGCGTCATCCAATGGGGATTGGAGAGACCGGGACCGACACCAGAGTCCACGCGCTGCGCTTGGGAAGCGGGTGTCAAGACCCGCTAATCCCGGTCCGCCGGCGCCGGCTGTGATACGTTTTTGGCTGAACGGAGGAGAGTCTCAATGAATCGACGCGACTTCTTGCGGGCAGGAACGGCACTTGCCGGGACCGCGGCCCTGGCCCGGTTCCCCTTCCACTTGTATGCGGGGACGAACCAAAAGCTGGCGACGGACCGCATCGTGCTCGGCCCGATAAAGGTTCCCTTAAGCCGTCTGGCCATGGGAACGGGAACTAATGGCTATGGGGGCAGCTCGAACCAGACGCGCAAGCTGGGACTGAAGGGAGTGGGTGAGCTGCTCAGGGCGGCTTATGACCAGGGCGTCACGTTCTTCGATACAGCCGACCAGTACGGCAGCCATCCTCACGTGAAAGAAGGCCTGAAGGGCCTGCCGCGCGAAAAGGTCACCGTGCTGACGAAGACGCACGCCTCCACGGAATCCGAAGCGCGGGCGGACCTTGACCGTTTCCGCCGCGAGCTGGGCACCGACTACATCGACATTCTGCTGCTGCACGACATGGAGGACTCGAACTGGCCCGAGAAGAAGAAGGGCGCCATGGCCGTGATCGCGGAGGCGCGGGAGAAAGGCATCGTCAAGACGCACGGCACCTCCTGCCACACCCTCGGCGCTCTGAAGGCGGCGGCCGCGAGTCCATGGGTGCAGGTGGATCTGGCCCGCATCAATCCGGCAAAGCTGCACATGGACGCGGACGTGCCGACGGTTCTTTCCGTGCTTCGCCAGATGAAGGCCTCGGGCAAGGGCGTGATCGGCATGAAGATCCTGGGCGCAGGCGGCCTGAGCAACCGGGTCGACGAGGCGCTGGCATACGCTCTGTCGCTCGATTGCGTGGATTGCTTCACCATCGGAAGCGAAAGCCGGGTGCAGTTCGAGGACCTGGTGCGGCGGATTCCCGCGGCGAGCGTAAGGGGTTAACGAACACCCGCAGGGGCATCCGCAAGGCCGGAGCGCGCACCGCCGCGGGCGGTGGGATACTGGGTCTTCATGCGACTCATCCCGTCCTGCATCCTGCTGGCGGCAGCCCTGGCCGCCTGTTCCTGCAATCGCGAGCACAAGCGAACGATCGGCGTCATCGCCCAAGGCCGCTCGCACCTGTTCTGGCAAACCATTCACGCCGGGGCGGAGGCCGCGGCGCGGGACAAAGGCATTCAAATCAGTTGGAACGCGCCCACGACGGAAACGGACTTTGCGGGGCAGCTCCAGATCATGAACGCGATGATCAACCGGAGGCTCGACGCGATTGCCTTGTCCCCAATCGATCGGACGGCGCTTGTCGGCGTCGTCGAGCGCGCCACTGCGGAGCACATTCCGGTGATCATCTTCGACACGGGAGTTGAGACCGACAAGTTCGTGGCGCGCGTCGCCACGGATAACTACGCCGCGGGGCGCCTGGCCGCGGAGCGGACCGGGACCATTCTCAAAGGGAAAGGGACGGTGCTGATGGTGGCATGCCAGCCGGGGGCCACATCCACCAACGCACGCGAGAAGGGGTTCGAGGACGTGATGCGGGAGAAGTACCCGAATATCGTGATCGCGGACAAGCGGTTCGGCATGGCGGATGCCGCCAAGTCGCTGGCCGTGGCGGAGAACATGCTCACGGCGCACCCGGACGCCGATGCGCTGTTCGCGTCGAACGAGACCAGCTCGGTGGGTGCGACCCAGGCACTCAAGGGACGTCATTCGAAGGCCAAGCTCGTAGGCTTCGACTGGAGCCCGACGCTGCTCGAGGACCTGCGCGCCGGGGTGATCGATTCACTGGTGGTGCAGGACCCCTTCCGAATCGGGTACGAGAGCGTGGCGGCGGCCTACGAAACGCTGAACGGTGGAACGCCGGAGAAGGACCGGATGCTCGCGGCCCGGCTCATAACGAAGGAAGACCTCGACAAGCCGGACGTGCAGAAGCAGCTTAACCCGGACCTGAAGGAGTATTTGCAGTAACGCCCGCCTGCGCGAGGCGAGGGGAGGCAGCTCCCCTCACGGAGCCTGTGTTTCATTGCGCGATGGGGACAGACAGCTCTGTCCACCCGCTTCCGCGATGTGTGATTGTGATGGGGACAGACAGCTCTGTCCACTCGCTCCGCTCGGGACAGAGTAGTCAGTCCCCACAGGCGCTATTTCACGCCGCCCGCCAGCTTCGCAATCGGGTCCACAATGACAATGAGCAGTTCGGTGGTGGACTCGGACTTCGCCTTGTCGAGGGTCTTCTGGTAGCCTGCAGCCCTGCCGGTATCCGGGGGCGTCCCGGCCTCGAGCGTCCGGAGGGCATCGAGCCCGGCAGTAGCGAGCTCCGATACAGTGCGGGAGACGGGCTCGATCTCCGCGGCCAGGAACGATGACTGAAACGCAGGTTTGAGCTGCCCGTACTGATCCCGCCACAGCTCGAGTTGCCGGCGCACGGGCTCCCGCGCGGCCTGCTTTCCGGCGAGCAGCGCCGCAACGTCGAGTGCGAACTGGCGCGCCACGAGGCTTTCGGCCGGCACCGCATCCACCATGCGGTTGAGCGGGGTGAAGCTGCTGTACTCGCGGCCGGCCCTCACGGCGATGTCGCCGCGCGCGTATTCCTTCACCGGCTCCACGGCGCCGGCCAGCGCGGTGAGAGCGTGATACCCGCCTGGCCCCGCAATCCGCTCCATCATCATGCGCCGGTTCGAGCGGGCGGCGACGCCGTACCATTCCAGCCGATCCGCGGCGGGTGTGAGGCGGCGGTACATCGAATCCACCTCTGTCTTTTCCTGCGGCGACCACAGCCGCTCGGCGATCGCGGCAAGGCGCGGCCAGATGCGGCCGTCGAGGATCACCGGGGTGACGAACTCCGACCAGATGCAGGCCTCCCCACCGAGGATGCGGGCCTTGGCGTCCGCGGGCAGTCCGGCCGCCTCAGCGCCGGCTGGGTCTATCGAATAGTGGTAGGCGGCAGGCTGGTAGAGGTCGAGATAATAGCCGTAAGAGAGGATGCCCTGATACCCGCGCTTGGCCGCGTCGGCGAGCGATTTCGGCCCGCGCCAGGACTGAACCACGGCGTCCTTCGGCAGGTCCGGCGCAAGAATCTCGTCCCAGCCCACTGTCTTCTTGCCGTGCTTCGTCACGATGGCGAGCAGGCGCTTGCTGAAATACGACTGCAGTTCCTCGTTGCTCTTCAGGCCGTGCTCGCGCTTGAACTCGGCAATGCGTGGGTTGGCGTCCCACTGCTTGCCATTCACCTCGTCACCGCCGATGTGGAAATAGGGGTCGCTAAACAGTACGGCCATTTCGCCTACGACGCTGTCCAGGAACCGGTACACCTCTTCGCGAGTGGGGTCCATCGCCGGATCGAAGATGCCCCAGTGCCGTTCGATCCGGTAAGGGCCGGGCGCGGCTGCTAACTCGGGGTGGCCGGCGAACCAGGCGGTGGTGTGCCCCGGCATGTCGAACTCCGGCATCACGCGGATGCCGCGGTCGCGGGCGAACGCGATGATGTGCCGGATCTCCTGCTGCGTGTAAAAAAGTCCGTCGGAGCCGGCCTTGTGAAGCTCCTGATGGATCTTCGACTCGACGCGGAATCCCTGGTCGTCGGAAAGGTGCCAGTGGAGCACGTTGAGCTTCACCGCGGACATGGCCTCGAGCGTGCGCTCGATGGCCGACACCGGGAAGAAGTGGCGTGCGCTATCCAGCATCAGGCCACGCCAGGCATAGCGTGGCTTGTCCGCGATGCGGACCGCGGGGACGGAGAAACCCGTGGGATCGGCTCCCACGAGTTGAAAAAACGTTTCCATGCCCCGCAGGGCGCCAACGGGCGTCGGCGCGGACATGCGGGCCTGTTGCGGAGTCACCTGGAGCGTGTAGGACTCGTCTTCGGCGGGCGTCTGCACCTTCTCACCGGGACCCTTGCACTCGATGGCCAGCGCGGGCGCTTCCGCGGATTGCCCGGCATGGAAAGGGATGCCCGTAAGCGCGCTCAACCGGGCGGTGAGCCGCGCGGCGGCGGCATCGAGCCGGGCCTCCCGGTACCCGCTCAGGCCGATCGAGAATTCCGGTCCGATGGCCAGCCTGCCCTCGCCGCGCTCGACCGTCGCCGGAAGGGGCATCATGTCCTGCGCAGGCGCGAGAGTGACGATGGCCGCAGTCAAAAGGAGAGTTCTGAAGTACACGCGTCAAGCCTCCTGTGACATCGTAATCGAACGGGAGTGAGCGAAGTGGGACAGGCCTCCTGGCCTGTCGTGGACAGGCCCCTGACCTGTCGTTCCGACACGACTTAGCGTTGCAAAGACAGGCCAGGAGGCCTGTCCGACTTCGCGGCGGTCAGAAGATGAAGCCGACACCCGCGCTGATCTCGAGCTGGTGCAGCTTTCCCGACGGGCTCGTGCCGAAGTCGGGCTTACCTGTGAAGTAGTCGCGAATATCGACGCGGCCGAGGAAGGACGAGGTCAGCCGGAATTTAAGCCCGCCGCCGTAGTTTAGGCCGAACTTGGTTGTGCCATTGCCGTTGAAAATCGAGGCGCCGGGCGGGACAAACGTGCTGAAGTGAACGCCGCCAGTGGCGAACGGACGAATGCGCGTACCCTCAGGCGTGGCGTAGACCAGAAAGTCATAAAAGCCCTGATGGATCGGCATGCTGCCCGCGCTGCTACCGGCGACCTTGATGTTACCGTGGTTGTAAGCGTATCCCAACTCGTGTCCGAAGAACTTATAGGAGTTGATGGTCAACCGGAACGCCATGTGGAAATTCGTGTCGGCCGTCAGGTCACCGGAGCCGGTGGCACCGAGCGAGTTATTCCGCAGCTTGGATTTTCCGAAGCTCACAGAGACTTCCCCGAGCTGCGCAAATGCCGTGGCGCTCGACGCAAGAAATGCCAGCAGCAACAACGAGCGTCGCATCATGTTCTCCTTAACCTCTTACTAACCACGCTAGCAGGTTGCGAACCGGGGCGGACCGCCGGCTTACCCGCAACCGCGCCAGCATGTCCGGATGTTCCACCGGCAATCTACTGCGGCGCGCGATAGGTCCGCATCTACTGCGTTGCGCTCGGTCGCCGTCCTCGAAGTGCTATTGAAGCACGCCTCCGGGCAGCTCCCTTCACTCGCCTTGTATATGCAGCCCTCTCATCGCGCCTCGCCACGATCGCGGTGAAACACCCGGACCGCGCTAAACCACTAAGACGTGGATCTCGCCGGGGCCGTGTACACCGCGTACCAAAATTTGTTCGATGTCCGCGGTCCGGCTTGGCCCCGTGATGAGCACCATGGAACTGGTGGCCTCGCCAGGGCAGGGCAGGATGGAAAACAGCTCGTCCAGACCGGAGAGTATTCTCGAGCGCGGCACGACGGCCACGTGCACGGGCGGCAGCAGCGAGATCATCCTCGCTTCCTCCCGGGAAGACAACATGACGAGCGAGCCCGTATCCGCCAGCGCGTAATCGGCACTCGTGATGCCGACGGCCGCTTCGGACACCGCGGGGCGAAGCGCGGCGGCTTCTGTGAACCCCGAGCTGACGCCCGGCAGGTCCGTGATGCCGCATTCGCGCAGAAGAGGCGCGTTTGAGGCGACGGCGGAGCGGCCTTCGAGCAGGTTGGCCACGTAGCCACACGCATCGGCCGGCGACGCGGCGAGACATGTCTTGGCCGCGAGGCCGCCGAGAGCGCGCAAGAAGTTCTCGATCCGGAATTCCAGCTCAATTTCGGGGATGCGGAGACGCGCAGGCGGCGCCGCTGAAGGAGCCTGGCCTTCACCGCGACCGAGCGCGGCGCGGACCTGGCTGAGAATCGATTCGCGGCTCACGGGCGCTCTCCTGTCGTCTTCCGCTCGCGCCACATCTGGCGGAAGCTGCGCGTCACCGGCGGCAGGTCGCGCTCGCTGGTCCAGGCCTGCGCCGGACCGGCGTTGAGCAGCCCCGGCAGCTTCGCAACCCAACCGTTGCCGCCCGGGAGAATGGCTGATGCCATGAGGCCGAGCATCTCGTAAACCCTCGGGTGACGCATCACCCAGGACCAGCAGCGGAAGCCGGCGCGCTCCAGACGGCTGCGCGCGTCCTTCGGCGGCAGTTGGTTCACCTCGGCGCGGAGATCGAGGAGGAGTTTCGGCAAATCGATCTTCACCGGGCACACCTCCAAGCAGGCGCCGCAGAGGCTCGAGGCGAAAGGAAGCCACGGGTCGCGCTCGATCCCGCGGTATTGCGGCGATATCGTCGCGCCGATGGGCCCGGAGTAAACCCAGGGATAGTTGTGGCCACCGATCTTGCGGTAGACGGGGCAGTGGTTCAGGCAGGCGCCGCAGCGGATGCAGTAGAGCGACTGGCGCTTCTCGCGGTCGGCGAGCAGGCGCGAGCGGCCATTGTCGAGGAGGACCACATAAAGCTCCTCGGGACCGTCGATCTCCGCGGCGCGCCGCGGGCCGGTGAGGAATGACGTGTAAACCGTGAGCGGCTGTCCGGTTCCGCTGCGGCCGAGCAGCTTGAGAAACACTGCCAGGTCCTGCGCGCGCGGGATCATCTTCTCGATGCCCGCCACAGCCACGTGGATGCGGGGCGCCGTGGTGGTGAGCCGGGCGTTGCCTTCGTTTTCGACCAGCACCACCGAGCCGGAGTCGGCCACCAGGAAGTTGGCGCCCGAAATGCCGATATCGGCGGCCAGAAACCGGCGGCGCAGCACGGCCCGCGCAATCTTCGTCTGCCTCTCGATCTCGGTCTCGCGCGGAACGCCGAGCTTGTCGGAGAAGAGATCGGCCACGTCGAAGCGCGTCATGTGCAGCGCCGGCGCCACGATGTGATAGGGCCGCTGGCGTGCGAGCTGGATGATGAACTCGCCGAGATCGGTCTCCACGGGCTCGAGGCCTTCGTGCTCGAGATGCTCGTTGAGATCGATCTCCTCGGTGGTCATGCTCTTCGATTTGACGAAGAGCTTCGCCTTGTTGCGGCGTGCCAGATCCGCGAGGAACTGGACGACGTCCGCGCCGTCGCGCGCCCACACCACGGTGGCGCCGTGCGCGGCCGAATTGGCCGCGAACTGCTCGAGGTAGAAGTCCAGGTTCTCGATGGTGTGCTTCTTGACGAGGTTGGCCTGCGTGCGAAGTTCCTGGTAATCCGGGAGCGCGGCGGCGTCCACCGCCGCGCGGCGGTGCGAGGCCAGCCGTGCGGTGGCGGTGTAGACCGCCGCCTGCAGCCGCGGGTTCGCCAGCGTCTCGCGGATGTCGTGTTCGTAGGCGCCTGGCATGGCTTCCTCTCAGCGATGCGCGAGCACTTCGGCCAGGTGCATGGCCTCGATCGGACTCCCCGCCCGGGAGAGCGCGCCGCGAATCTGCATCAGGCAGCTCGCATCCACGCCGACTACCGCCTCGGCTCCGCTGCGGACGATTGACTCGATCTTCGTGCGCACCATGCCGCCGGAAATCTCAGGGAACTTCACGGAGAAGGTTCCCCCGAAACCGCAGCATTCCTCGGGAATGTCCATCTCGCGCAGCGTGAGGCCGCGCACATTCGCGAGCAGCCGGCGCGGCCCTTCTTTGATCCCGAGCTCGCGCAGGCCGTGGCAACTGTCGTGAAACGTGACGACCTTATCCAGCCGCGCGCCCACGTCCTCCACCCCGGCGACATCGAGAAGGAACTGCGAGAATTCCCATACGCGCGGGCCCAGGCGATGCGACTCCTCGAGCCACCGCGGCTCCTTTTCGAACAGCTCGGCGTAGCGGTGCGTGATCATCGAGGTGCACGAGCCCGAAGGGACGATGATGTAATCCGCATCGCGGAAAACCTTCAGGAAGTGGCGGGCGACTTCGCGCGCTTCGTCGCGGTAGCCGGTGTTGTAGGCGGGCTGGCCGCAGCAGGTCTGATCCTCGGGGAAGTCCACCTGGTAACCGATGCGCTCGAGCACCTCGACCATGGCCATGCCGACCTGGGGGAAGAGCTGATCGACGATGCATGTGACGAAGACGGAGACCCGAGCCATGCAGAAGAGATTCTAGCCTACTTCTCTCACACGCTGTCTGTTGCGACGCACGATGGGTGCGCGACTTGAAGTGGCGAGACTCCGAATTCCGAAGTGAAACGCGGGTATCTGAGCGTAGCGGTACGCAAGGACGCTACACCAGCCCGGAGGGCGACGGAGAGTAGCCCATGGCGTAAGCCATGGGAAAAGCGGCGTGTCCGGAAAAGCCCCCGGAGGGGGCGAAAGATGGCGACGTCGCGATCTTTCGCCCCGTGCCGGGGCTTTGTGAATCTGGCGACTCCCCATGGCTCACGCCATGGGCTACTCTCTTGCGCTCTTACGAGCTTTTGATTTGGACATTACAGAATCCCCACTTTCTTGTCGCACACCCACGCACGATACGCCCATGTCTACTTCGTTGCGCTCAGCCGCCGTCCTCGACGTACTGTTCAAGTACGCCTCCGGGCGGCTCCCTTCGCGCGCCTCGTATCCGCGGGCGTCTCCTGCGTCTCACGAAGAAACCGTGCGAGAAAAGCAGGCTCACATCGCCGGCTGGGCGGAAATACGGAGGGCGCAGCGCCGCGGCCTCCGGGTTGCTACGGCTTCAGTTCCTGGAGATCCAGGTGCGTCTCCTCCTGGCAGCAGACGCACTTGCCGGGTGTGTAGGCGCGAATGGAGCACACCGGGCACCAGTAGCTCACCGTGTGCCTCTTCCCGTCCTTGTGCACCAGCATCGACTTGGACGTATAGAACGGGCCGACGGTGAAGCGGTCCGTGCCCTCGTACCGGCCAAGCAGTTCCATGTCCGACCCGGCCAGCCGCTTGTCGTTGAGAACGGCCATGGTCTCCGGCTCGCCTTGGAGGGCCACCAGCTTGTGGGCGGATGTTTCGATATACGGCTTTCCCTCGCGCTGTACGAGTGGGCCGCGGAGAGAGGCGGCGGGAGCAGCGAAGCACAGCGCCTGCGCCATGATGAACGCCGCCATCGTTTTCAAAACCGCCATGTTTCAGACGGTCCGCTTCGCGGAACCGCTCCTCCCCTTATCATCGCGCGCCGGCGACGCGTAGCGGGAAAGATCGATCTGTACTGAGCACAGCGGGCGGACAGATCCCCCGATCGCGCGAGCTACGGCGCCGCCGCCGAGGCCGGCGCCTTCGCGTCCTCCAAATACATCTCGCCCGGGCCGAGCCTGTCGTACCAGGTGAATTTCAGCACAGCCGAGGTCACAACGAAGACCGCCACCGAGATCCACAACTCGTTCCAGTGCTGGATGGCGAGGTAGATCGGTCCTGTCACCAGGCTGGTCTGCCACACCATGCCCACGGCGATGTTGAACCAGCCGCGGGCGCAATCGCGGTTCTTCTGGAAGCCTGGCGTTTCCGCGGCGCACTTGCGGAAGATCGGGTCCCAGAAGCCCCACGGCCGCACGGTGCGGTAGAAGCTCTCGAGAATCTCGTCGGGCTCGGGCTCCGTGGCGAGGCAGACCAGAATGGACGCCGCGAAACTGATCCCCAGGATCATCAGGAACGCGAACACCGGGTGGACGGGAATGAACACCTTGAGAACGGCCGCCGCCGTTCCCGCCACCATGCCCGCAAAGAAGCCGTAGCCGTTGAAACGCCACCAGTGCCACTTCAGAACGTTCGGGGCGACGAAAGCAGGAACGAGCGCCGAGACAATCCACTCCGTAACGCCGTGGACGGACTTGGTGACCAGGCCGAAGAGGATACCGAGGATGACGACCGCGCTCGACGTGATCCAGGCCAGAGCAACGTAGCGCTTGGGTTTGGCGTTCGGGTTGATGTAGCGCTTGTAGATGTCGTTCACCACGTACGCAGCGCCCGAGTTCACCGTGGAGACGAAGGTACTCATGAACGACGCCACCAGCGCCGCGATGAGCACGCCCTTGAAGCCCACGGGCACGTATTTGTGCAGCACGTGCGGCAGGATTTTTTCGAAGTTCACCTTCGGCCCCATTTGCGCGAGGTCGGGGCTGAAGAACACGATGCCGAGCACCGCGATCGCGGCGATGAGCAGGAAGCGGGGCGCGAGCGAAACCATGGCCATCACCATGTTCTCGAGCGCGGCCTCACGCGGGCTACGCGTCGAGAGCACGTGCTGGATGGCGTAGTTCGGCGTGGGTCCGGCCATGCTGACCAGAACGCCTTTCAGCAGGAGCATGCCGGTGAAGAAGCCGAAGAGCGAGTAGCCGTCGCCGCCCTGGCCAAGGGGCCCGTAGATTCGCACGTTGAGCTGCGGCATGAGATGGCCCCAGTCCAGGTCGAGCTTCCAGCCGAAAAAGAGCCGGTCCCAGCCGGCGGGCACGGCCGCCATAATCTGTTCGGGCCGGATGAGCACGATGGCGATGACGGTGATGGCGATGGCCGCCACCACTTTCAGGCCGAACTGGATCAGATCGTTCATCACCACGCTGTACATGCCGCCCACCACGCAGTACACGCCGGTGATGATGAGCACAGCCGCCGCATACCACTCGTCGCTGATGTCCCAGGGGAAGAAAGGCTTCGTGAACTCGCCGATTCCGCGAAACCCGTAGCTGAGAAACCCGACCACGTGCACCAGCGCGTAGACCACCACGCTGATGTAGGCCAGCTCGGCGCCGCGCCCGAAACCGAAGCGCGTGCGCATCCACTCCGCGCCGGTGAGCACGTTCGAGCGGCGAACCCAGGTGCCGAGGTACATCATGCGGAAGACCACGCTGAACAGCGGCCACACCCACAGCAGCCAGGTCGCCTTGACGCCGTAGATGAACAGCATCATGACGAACCACATGGTGCCGGTGATGTCTACGCCGCTCGAGCCGTGCGCCACGCCGATGAGCCACCACGGGAGGCTCTTGCCGGCCAGGAAGTACGACTCGGCGCTCTTCGACGCCTTCTTCGCGCTCCACCAGCCCACGACGGACATCAGGACCAGGTACAGGCCGATGATGGTCAGGTCAATAGGGTGCATGAATCACCTCGGGCGGGAGGCTGCTGCGAAGCCGCGCACGCGCACAAGCTCGACATCACTCGCCCGTGCCTGCTCATGCCGGGCACTTCAACAGGTGGCTGATGAGCTCCTCGAAATTACAGGTCGCCAGCGCGCAGTATTTATCCCCGCCGCCGTAATAGACGAATAGCGTGCCGTCGATCACCACAGCCCCGCACGGGAAGATGGCGCCGCGGTAGTAGCCGTCGATCTCGTAATGCTTTTCCGGCTCAAGCAGGAAGTCCGGCGTGCGGTGGAGCACTTTGCCGGGATCCTCGAGATCGAGCAGCAGGGCGCCGAGCCGGTAATAGCGGTCCGCGCCGACAGCGTGGTAGATCGTGAACCAGCCGTGAGGCGTCCTGATGGGCGGCGTGTTCACGCCCATCTTGAAGTGCTCCCACGGGTACTTGTTCCTGATCAACAGGCGGTTGTCCGTGGCCGCCGGGAAGCCCAGCAAGTCTTCGGAGGTGCAGATCCACGCGCAAGCCTCATCGCTGCCGTACTGCGGGCCGATCCATTCCAGCGGCCGGTGCATCATGACGTAGCGGCCGTTGATCTTCTCGGGGAAGAGAATCACATCGCGGTCGTCGAGGTTGGGATCGGTGAGCCAGCCGGCGCGGATCCACGTCTTGAAATCCTTCGTCATCGCGAGCGCGGTCAGCGTGGCGTTGATGCGGAGATAGCGCGGGAACTCGGGAGGGCAATCGGGCCTGGCGTAACGCGCCTTCACCTCCGGAATCCAGAACTGCCCGAAGGGGTAATGGCGGCAGGCGTAGGTCACGTAAAACCACTCGCCCATTTTGACGATGCGTGGATCCTGAATCGTGGCGCCGTCGAAGCCCTCGACGCTCGGGGAGAGCACGGGCGCGCCGCCCACGCGCTCGAAGTGGTAGCCGTCGCGGCTCTTTGCCAGGCCGAACCAGCACTTGTATTCGGGGCCGGATTCGGCGGTGCGGTAGAGCAGCAGGACCTCGCGCTTTCGCTCGTCGTACCACGCGGCGGGATTGAACACGGCGAGATCTTCCCAACAGTGTTCAGGATGCGGAGAAAGGATGGGATTGCCTTCGTAACGCTGGAGCCTCATGGTGTAAACGGACAGCATACTCCCGCAAGACGCGCCCCATGCGAACGCCGGGTCCTGAGGGGTGCGCGACTTGAAAGTGGCGAGACTCCGAATGCCGAAGTAAAACGCAGGCATCTGAGCGTAGTGGTACGCAAGGACGTTACACCAGCCCGGAGGGCGACACAGAGTAGCCCATGGCGTAAGCCATGGGAAAAGCGGCGTGTCTGCAAAAGCCCCCGGAGGGGGCGGAAGATGGCGACGTCGCGATCTTTCGCCCCGTGCCGGGGCTTTGCGAATCTGGCGACTCCCCATGGCTCACGCCATGGGCTACACTCTTGCGCTCTTACGAGCTTTGATTGGACACTACAGAATCCCACTTTCTTGTCGGGCACCCGGGTCCTGAGTTTCCTTCGCGGCGTCGCTCTGCGCTACGGGCTCTTATTCTTGTTCTTCCCGGCGAGGACGATGCCGGCCACCGCCCCGCCCCCTGCTGCGATCGCCACTCCGGCGATGATCGCCGTCTTGCTGCCGCCCGATTTCCCAGCCTGTGCCGTTCCGGCCGCGGCAGCGCCGGGCGCATCGGCGCCGGCGGCCGCGGCAGCCGCGACGCATCCGCCGATGCCCACCTGCTCGATCGTGTTCAGGCGAATTACCTGGGAGGCGCCGGGCACCACAGGGGTAACCGGATCGGCAATTCCCGTGATGCGCACGCGATTGCCCACCTCGGGCCCCATCTGCGCGGAGCTGCCGGTGACCTCGAATGTCACGTTCGCAGTCTGGTCCACGATGATATAGCGGCCGTTCTTCTTCAACAGGCAGCCGGAGACCGCGAAGCCGGTCTCCTGTCCCCCGAGCGGCTGGAACGTCAGCGCGGCGCCGGGAGTCACCCTCGCAAGTAGCACGCCGCCCTTGGTGACGCGCGCCGGGCCGTTCACCGCCGAGACCAGGATCGATTTCGCGGCATCGACGCGCACGCGGACCACGGTGCGCTTGTCCGCGCCGGCCACGCTGAGCCCGAGCGCCTCAAGCTCGTAGTCCGATGCGGCGGCCACTTCGCCGAAACCTTTTTCGAGCAGCGCGTGGTTGCGGAAAACCGTCGCGCGCGAGCCGGCGCCGAGCTCCACGCGCGCGCCCGTGTTCAGCCGCAGGCGCGACGACGCTTCCGAGGTTTCGATGCGCGCGCCGTCGAACAGCGTGCTGTTGCCCTTCACCTCGGAATTATCCACGCGAAATGTCCCGTTGGCCACGGCAACGCCGATGACAGGCTCTGTCGCCGCAGTTGCCGCCAGCACCACGGCCACGTTGAGTGCCAATAAAGCCCTGAGATTCATGAGCAATGCGCCTCTCGAGCGCACCCGTATATTATCAGCAGAGAGCCGGGCGCGTGCAAGAACAAAGGACAACTCGGGGCACGATGGCAGCGCGAGTTCTTATCGGAGCCGCTGCGCTGGCCTGCCTCTGTTGGGGCATGTACTGCTCGGTGCGGCTCGCCGTTGCGGACGCGCTGTTCCTCGAGAACACGCCCGAATCAGTCGCGCGTGCCTCCGCGCTCGACCCGGCAAACGCGCAGTTCAAGGCGTGGCAGGCGGAGATGGAGGAGCACGACGGCCGCAATCCCGCGCCTCTCCTGCTGGCCGCCGCGAAACTGAACCCGCGCGATTCGAACGTGCTCATCCGCCTGGGGTTGCGCGCGGAAATAGAGGGACAATACGCCAAAGCGGAACGCTGGCTCCAGAAGGCGGCCGCGGTGGACCGCCTGCTGCTGCCGCGAACGACGCTCGCGAACTATTGCTTCCGGCGCGGCGAGTGGAATTCGTTCTGGCCGTGGATGGAGCGGGCGTTCGCAATGAGCTACGGCGATGCCGCGCCGCTCTTCCGGCTGTGCCTGGCAGCGCCCGGCGGCGCGGCGCGCGTCCCTGAAGCCATCGCGGGGAACGTCACCCTTCTGGAGCAATACCTGGACTTCCTGCTCGGGCAAGGCAGGCTCGAAGACGCCGGGCCAGTGGCTGTTGACGTGGCGCGGCGCGCGGCTTCCCGCGAGGCCGTGCTGCGCTACTGCGACAGCGCGCTCGAAAAAGGCGCCGCAGCTTTTCCGGTCGCCGCCTGGAACGTTCTCGCCGGGCGCGGGCTGGTTCCCTACGCGCCCCTCGCTCCTGAAAAGGGAGGCGTGCTCACGAACGGCGAATTGACTACCGCGCCGCTCGCGGGCGGCTTCGACTGGCACATCGCACAAACGCCGGAGGCTTCCGTCGCGCACCTCGCGCCTTCGGGCCTGCGCGTCGCCCTCACGGGCAAGCAGCCGGAGTACACCGAATTGCTCTGGCAGTACGTGCCCGTTCTGCCGCACCACACGTACCGCCTCCGTGCAACCACAAGGGCCGAGGGGATGGACGAGGGCGGCATCGAGTGGCGCGTCGCGGGCGTCGCCGCAACTGCTCCCTGCCGGGATGACTGGGCCGGCGCCGAGATGACGTTCTCATCCGCCGGCGCGAGCATCGTGCGCCTCACGCTCGTCGCCGGCCGCAAGCCCGGCTCCGCGCGCGCCGAAGGAACAGTGTTCGTGAGGAGCGCGTCTCTGGAGGTGTTGCCGTGAACCGCCGGCGTGACGACAGAGCCGACCTGGGGGTCGGCTCGCAGACCAGGGGGTCTGCCCCCCAAAGAGACTTCTGTCTTCCGTCTTCTGTCTTCCGTCTTCTGACTTCTGACTTCTGTCTTCTGGCCTGGAGCCTGCCGTGACTAGAGCTCTCACCGCAGCCCTCGCTGCGCTGCTCTTCGTCTCCCTCCTGCTCGCCTGGGTGCCCGAGCGCTGGGCCGTCAGCCTGCTCGAGACCGGCATGTTCGCGCTCGCCGCCGCATGGGTTGCGCGCTGGATCGCACGCGGCGGTTTCCTCTGGAGCGCGCCGATGATCCCCCTCGCGGCCGCCGTGCTCTGGGCCGCCGCGCAGCTTGCCACGGGCGCCACCATCTACGCCCGCAACACCGAGGACGCGCTGCTCGCCTGGGGAACGTACCTGGCGGCATTCACTGTGGCACGGAACGTGTTCGCCGATCCGCAACGGCGCGACAGCTTCCTCCGAGCCACGCTCGCGTTCGGCTTCGCCGTCAGCATCGTCGCCACCCTCAGCATCTTCACGTCGCCCGAAAAGGTGTTCTGGCTTTTCCCCGCCCCCAGCCGCAACATCGTCGCGGGGCCGTTCCTCTCGCCCAACCAGTACGCGGCGTTCATCGAACTGCTCCTGCCCGTTGCGTTGGCCGGCGCCGCCGCGGAGGGCCGCCGCGCGCTCCCCTGCGCCGTAATGGCCGGCGCGATGTACGCTTCGGTGGTGGCGTGCGCTTCGCGCGCGGGCTTCATCCTCACGTCGGCCGAGCTGGTCGCCTGCCTCGCCCTCGCCGTGCACGCGCGTTCGATGAGTCCTCGCCGGATGGTGCGGGCGCTCGGCGTGGTCGCCCTCTTCGCCGCGCTGTTCACCACCGTGGTGGGCTGGGACGTGCTCCTCGCGCGTCTAGAGCGAGCAGATCCCTGGGTCGGCCGCCGCGAGATGCTTGCCTCCACCATCGACATGATCCGCGCGCGGCCGTGGACCGGCCACGGCTTGGGCACGTGGGCCACGGCCTACCCCGCCTTCGCCTATTATGACGATGGCTTGTTCGCCAATACCGCGCACAACGACTGGGCCCAGTGGACCGCCGAGGGTGGAATCCCCTTCGCTCTCCTGCTCATCGCCATGGCCGCGTGGGCCGTGCGCCCGGCGATCCGGTCCCGTTGGGGTATCGGCGTGCTCGCCGTGTTTCTGCATTGCCTGGTGGATTATCCGCTGCAAAAGCCTGCGCTGGCGGCGCTTGTCTTCGTTTTGCTCGGCGCGCTGGCCTCCTTCATGCGTTCCTGCCCTCAAAATGACTCTTGACTTTGTAAACGGAACGTATACGATTGCTCCTTAGCCGTAATTCGGCAAGACCGGCTATGGGTCTTGCAGAGCGATAGCTTTGCCCGGTTCCGGGCAACCTCCCCCGAAGAAGGAACGGATGCTTCATCCCGCGACCGCGCAACTCTGGTATGCGCTCATGGTGAGACCGCGGCACGAGCGCGCCGTGGCTCGGGCCCTCGACGCCAAGGGCCTGGAGGATTTCTCCCCCGTCTACCGCGCCCGGCGCCGCTGGTGCGACCGGATGAAAGAACTCGAAGTGCAGCTCTTCCCCGGGTACGTGTTCTGCCGCTTCGGCTACCCGGATCGCATGTCGGTGCTGAATACCCCGGGCGTTACCTCCATCGTTGGCTTCGGCAAACAGCCCGTCCCCGTGGCCGACGAGGAGATGGATGCCATCCGCGCCGTCCTCGCCTCGGGCCTGCCCGCGCAACCGTGGCCCTACCTGCGCCTCGGCCAGCGCGTGCGCATCGAGGAAGGCTGCCTGGAAGGCGTCACCGGAATCGTCCTGCGCGACCGCGATCTCTATCGGGTGCTGATCAACGTCGAAATTCTCCAGCGCTCGGTCGCCGTGGAGATCGACCGCGCGCTCCTGCGGCCCCTCGAAGAGGCCGCCTGACACCGCACTGAAAAGAGTCCCCGCAAGCACACGCGCCCGCCACCCGGCGGCCCTTTCATTCCCATGACTTTGTTGAAACGCAGAAATCGCATTGTCGTCTTCCGGCTCACCGACGACGAGTACGACAACCTGAAGAGCGTGTGCGCCACCCGCGGCGCGCGCACTGTCTCCGACTTCGCGCGCTCCGAGCTGCTCGACGCCATGCAGCGCGACGAGTCGTTGGTCATGCAACGACTGGCGGACCTGCGCACCCGGCTGGAGCGCATGGAACAGCTCCTCACCGGCAAGCCGGGCCGCGCAGGGGAAAGAAGGCGCGCATGAAAGCAATTCTCGTCATCGCAGGCTGCGGCCTGGCGCTCGCTCAGGCGCCGCCGCGGACCTCGGGAGTGGTGGACACAAACATCGCCGGCGTCGCGAACCTGCCCACCCAGCCGCTGGCCGCCCGCGACCTCATCGCCGTCTCGGTCTACGATTCGCCCGAGCTGACGCGCAGCGTCCGCCTGGCCTCCGACGGCGCCATCAAGCTGCCCATGCTGAAGAGCCCCATCGAGGCCGACGGCCTGCTTCCCGAGGAACTCGAAACCGCCATTGCCCAGGCGCTGAAGAAGGAACAGATCCTGGTGGATCCCATCGTCACCGTCACCGTGCTCGAATACGGCAGCCGGCCCGTCAGCGTAGCCGGCGCGGTGAAAAAGCCCCTGCAGTTCCAGGCCATGGGCCGCGTGACGGTGCTCGACGCGCTCGTCAAAGCCGAGGGCGTGACCAGCGATGCCGGCCCCGACCTCCTGCTCATCCGCACGCAGCTTACGGCCGACACCTCGCCCGGCGTCCAGCGCATCCCCATCAAAGCGCTGCTCGATTCGTCGGACCCCTCGCTGAACGTGCTGCTCACCGGCGGCGAGGAGATCCGCGTGCCTGAGGCGCGCAAGGTTTACGTGGTGGGCAACGTCGCCAAGCCCGGCGCGTTCCCCGTGCGCGACGGCGCGGACACCACCGTCCTCCGCGTTCTGGCCCTCGCGGAAGGACTGACGCCCTACGCCTCCAAGCGCGCCTGGATTCTGCGCTCCACGCCCGGCGCCGATGCGCGGAAGGAAGTACCCATCGAGCTCGAGCAAATACTGCAGCGGAAGACGGCGGACGTGCAACTGCAAGCGGACGACGTGCTCTACATCCCGGACAACAAGGCCAGGCGCCGCACCGCGGCCGTGTTCGACCGCCTGACCGGCTTCGGCACCGCCACCGCCTCCGGCGTTTTGATCTGGCGAAGGTAACGAATGGGGGACGAGCAGGTGACTGTTTCCGACCTTCCGTTGCGTGCAGGTTCTTGTGGCGTACGCCTCAGCGTGCTGGCGGCATCAGCCGCCGCTCAGCGGTGCACTGGAGAGCGTGCAGGCGGGCTTCAGCCCGCCTCTGGAGTTTCTACATTTTTCAAGCCCGAAGGGCGAAAGATACTAGCCCACGGCGTGAGCCGTGTGGAATAGCGTGTCAGGGAGAGCGAGCCCCGGAACGGGGCGAAAGGCTGGTCTCAGCCCCAGAGGTCGCGCGCATCGAATGCTATGCCATGCTTCCTCAGCAATGTCAGGAATTCCTCTTGGAACGACACCCGCCGATGGTGCTCTTGCTGCGCCGCTATGTAGTCCGTCACATCAGCCGCTCGGGAGCCACTCACGGTGAAGGCGCCGTATCCGGCCTGCCAGCCGAACCGCTTGTGCTCCGGAAACTGCTCGTGTACGCAGCGAGACGAATTGGTCTTCACGACTCTCAGCAAATCCGATATCGATTCCGCGGCAGCAACGTACACAAGCAGATGAACGTGATCTGCCGGACTATTCATGATCAACGGAGCACCCTTTCGTTCTCTGACAATGCCGGCCATGTACGGGAACAGGCGGGCGGCAAGCTCCGGTGACAGATCAGAGGCGCGGTCCTTCGTGGAAGAGATGACGTGGACGAGCAGGGAAGCGAAGCCGTGTGGCATAGACTTACGCCCCGTTCCGGGCTAGGTGGCCGACCGATGTTTTCCCAACGGCTTGCGCCGTGGGCTATGATCTTCCGCCCTTCGGGCTTGCTGGCGGACGGGCCCGGTGGCGGACGACTCCAAGATAGTGGACCGCGAGGCGCAGAATTCTCACCAAGAATGTAGAAAGTCCAGGCGGCGGCTTCAGCCGTCGCTTCCGGCTTAAGTCAGAGACATCCGACCAGGGGGTCGGCTCGCAGACCAGCGGGTCGGCCCCCCAAAATCAAGTGATATTCCATGCCAGCCGCTTTTCGCTGATCGCTGAACGCTGATCGCTCTTTGCTTTCGCTGACCGCTGACAGCTTCTGTGCTTCTGCCGCTGACCGCTGACAGCTTCAAAAAACCATGCTTGACGAAAAAGTGAACGGGAAACTGCCCGCGCTTCCGGACGCCACCCGCGTCGCGGTGCCCATGCCTCGCCCGCCGTGGGAATCGGAGCCCGAGCCGCCGGCCGTTCCGCTGGCGCATTATCTGTGGATTCTCCGGCGGCACCGCTGGAAGATCGGCGGCGCCATCGCAGGCTGCGTCGTCGCCACGGCCATCATCTCCGCGCGGCTCACGCCCATCTACGAAGCCACGGCCACCGTGGACATCGACCGCCGCGTCCCCACCAGCATCCTCGGCGAGGAGGCCGTGCAATCCGCGCTCAACGACGCGGACCAGTTCATGGCCACGCAGGTGAAGCTCATCCAGTCCGACTCCGTGCTCCGTCCCGTGGCGCGCCGCTACAACCTGCGCGAGCGCGAGCGCGGGATGATGGACTCGCGGGCGGTGCAGCCCGCCGTGGCCGAGGAAGCACCGGTGGTGCTTAAGCAGCTTAAGGTGACGCGCCCGCCCAACACCTACCTGCTGCTGGTGAGCTATCGCTCGCCCGACCGCCAGATCGCGGCCGACGTGGCCAACGGCATCGTGCACTCCTACCTGGAGCACACCTACAAGATCCGCTACCAGGCGGCCTCCGGGCTGGGCCAGTTCATGGAGCGCCAGCTCGAGGAGCTGAGGGCCAAGATGGAGCGCTCGAGCGCGGCGCTCGCTCAGTTCGAGCGCGAGCTGGGCGTCATCAACCCGGAGGAGAAGACCAACATCGTCTCGGCGCGGCTGCTGCAGCTCAACACCGAGTACACCAACGCGCAGACCGACCGCGTGAAGCGCGAGTCGGCGTTCAATTCCGTGAAGACCGGCACGCTCGAGGCCGCGCAGGTATCGAGCCAGGGCGGCTCGCTCGACAAGCTCACCGAGGCGCTCAACGACAGCCGCCGCCGCTTCGCCGAGGTCAAGACGCACTACGGCGCGAACCATCCCGAGTACCGCAAGGCCGAGTCCCAGGTGGTGGAGACCGAGCGCGCGCTCGACTCGACGAAAAACAGCATCCTCGAGCGCGTCGAGATCGAGTACAACGAAGCGCGCGACCGCGAGGGCATGCTGCAGAAGGCCGTTGCGGAGACCAAGGCCGAGTACGACCGGCTGAACGCGCGTTCCTTCGAGTACCAGACGGTGAAGCGCGAAGCCGAGAGCGACAAGAAGCTCTACGAGGAGCTGGTGCGGAAAATCAAAGAGGCGGGCATCAACGCCAGCTTCCAGAACAGCTCCATCCGCATCGCCGACCCGGCGCGGCCCGCCCTCAAGCCCGTGTTTCCCAAGATGCCGCTCAACCTGACGCTCGCGTTCCTGTTTGCGACGCTCATCGCGGTGGGCGCGGCGGTGATCAGCGATGTGCTCGACAACACCGTCCGCGACCCCGAGCAGGTACGGCGGACGCTAAAGGCCGTCGTCGTGGGCAGCCTGCCCGTGATCAAGAACTGGCGCGGGCAGTTGAAGCCGGTCATGCTGCACGCCAACGGCAACGGCAGTGGAAACGGCAGCGGCAACGGGAACGGCGGCGGGGAAGTGAAGGCGCTCGCCACGCCCGCCGAGCGCGACCTGAGCACCTTCGACGAGGCCATCCGCACGCTGCGCAATTCCATCCTGCTTTCGGATTTCGACCGCAGCCTGCGCTCCGTGCTGCTGACGAGCGCCTCGCCCTCGGAGGGCAAGAGCACGGTGGCCGTTCACCTGGCGGTGGTTCACGCCGAGCAGCGCAAGCGCACGCTGCTGATCGACGGCGACCTGCGCCGCCCGAGCGTCCACAAGTTCCTCGACGTGCCCAACAGCATCGGCCTCGCGAAGGTGCTGGCCTACGACCTGCCGTGGCGCGAGGCGCTGGTGCAGCCGCGCGAAGGGCTGGACCTGTGGGTGCTGCCCGCCGGACCCGCGGCGTCGCGCGCGGCGGACCAGGTAGGCGCGGTGCTGCCCCAGTTGCTCGAAGAAGCGACGCGCGAGTTCGACCTCGTCATTCTGGACGCGCCGCCGCTGCTAGGCTTCCCCGAGCCGCTGCAAATGGCCGCGGCCGTGGACGGCGTCGTCGTGGTGACGCGCGCCGGACAGACCGCGCGGACGGCCGTCGGCTCCGTGCTGAGCACGCTCGCCCGCATCCGCGCCAACGTGGTCGGCCTGGTGCTGAACGAAGTCCACAAAGAACTCAGCACGAGTTACTACTACTACGGGTATTACGGGAAGTACTACAAGCACCGCACGAAGAAGAGCTGAGGTGCATGACCGAAATACGGATTACAAGCACCGCACGAAGAAGAGTCGAGGTGCATGACCGAAATACGGATTACAGGCACCGCACGAAGAAGAGCTGAGGTGCATGACCGAAATACGGATTACAAGCACCGCACGAAGAAGAGCTGAGGTGCATGACCGAAATACGGATTACAAGCACCGCACGAAGAAGAGCTGAGGTGCATGACCGAAATACGGTGAAGAGGACCTTTTCAATCACGAAAGCGCGGCGACTCACGACCCAAGCCCGCCGCCGCAAGCCGTTGGATCGTACGGCAGGAGCTTCAACCCCGGCACTCAGCTTTCTCCATTTTCCGAGCCCGGAGGGCGAAAGATCATAGCCCATGGCGCAAGCCGTGGGGAAACGTCACCCCCGAACCCAGCCCCGGAACGGGGCGTAAGTCTTATGCCGCACAGCTTCACGTCTTTGCTCGTTCACATCATCTTCTCCACAAAGGCCCGCACCCCGGACCTTTCGCCCGAGATTGCGGCCCGCCTGTTCCCTTATATGGGCGGCATTGTCAAAGAACGAAAGGGCGTTCCGCTGATCATCAATGGCCCGGCTGATCACGTTCACCTGCTTGTGTACGTCGCTCCCACCGACTCGATATCGGACCTGCTGAGGGTCGTGAAGACCAATTCGTCCCGCTGGATACACGAAGAATTCCCGGAGCATGGGCGCTTCGGCTGGCAGGCCGGATACGGAGCCTTCACCGTGAGTGTCTCCCGAGTGACTGATGTGACGGACTATATCGCGGCGCAGCAAAAGCACCATCGCCGGGTGTCGTTCCAGGAAGAATTCCTGACTTTCCTTCAGAAGCACGGCATAACATACGATGAGCGCGACCTCTGGGGATGAGACGGATCTTTCGCCCCGTTCCGGGGCTCGCTATGACTGACACGACCTTCCGCACGGCTCACGCCGTGGGCTATGATCTTCCGCCCCTGCGGGGCTGGAAAACTCACAGCGAAGTGGGTGCCTTTTTCGCCACATGCCCTCGTACGGCCTCTTGCGCCAGGTTCAGAGGCCAGCCGAGCCCGCCCCTTCAATAACCTGACCTTCGACGTGACGTGAACTCCCGACGCGCGCTGTTCGCGATTCTCGCTGTAGCTTTGGTGTGCCGGACCGGACTGCTGGCTGCCTTCTGGTACACGGGGGCGACAGGTCTTTGGCCTGACTCGCCCAGTTACACCGCCACTGCACTCAGCCTTGCCCGCAATGGCACTTTCCAGATCGCGGGTACGCCAGAGTTGGTTCGAACTCCCGGGTATCCGCTGTTTCTCGCTTTCTGCCGCATCGCGGGCAACCACTGGCTGCATTTTGCGCAACAACTGCAGGTCTTGCTGGATACCAGCCTCGTTTACCTCACGTATCTACTCGGGAAGAGAATTGCGGGCACACAGGCCGGGCTCGTAGCGGCAGCATTCCAGGCCGTTAGCGTAACAGCAATTCTTTCGAGCGTGTCGATCATCTCCGACGGGTTGTTCGCAGTTCTGCTGACCGGCGCGGTTCTGATGCTGGTTCGGTTTCTGAAGGCCGGCGGAATCAGAAATGTCGCGTTCGCGGCGTCCCTCGCCGCGGCCGCGGCCTACGTCCGTCCTATTGGCCTGTTGTTCATTGGAATCGGCACGGTCGTCCTATTGTGGAAAGCTGGCTCATGGCGGCCAGTGGCCATTTTCTCCTGCGTATCGGTCGTCCTCGTCGCTCCGTGGTACGTCCGCAACTATGTCGAAACAGGTTTCACCGGCTTCTCTTCTGTGTCGGAGCACACCCTCCTGTTCACACAGGCCGCCGTTCTCGAATCTCGCATCAGAGATGTGCCCGAGGATGTCGCACGAAATGACATTCAGGCGCGCTACGAGCATCAACTCAGGCAAAGGCAAGTCGCACCCGGCTCAGCAGCCGCCGAGCACCTGAAGCGTGAGATGGCGCGCCAGAGCCTCAGCCGGCGGCCGTTGCTTGCGCTGTGGCTATACGTGAGCACGTCGTACGCGGTTCTGTTGCCATCGGGAACCGGCGTTTTGGAGCAGCTCGGCGTCACGTCGGGGAATCGCGGCACGCTGGCGGTGCTTCACGCGCGTGGGATCTGGGCGGCCGCAAAGTACTATTTCGGCTCGAATGCCGTCCCCGCCGCTGCTCTGGCGCCCGAATTGGTCGCGCTTGCCCTCGCATACTTCGCGTGCTTCGCGTTCGTGTTGCACCTTCTGCTGCGGCGCACACGCTTCAGTTGCGTAGGCCTCCTGCTCTTGCTGACGATAGCCGGTTTGTGCCTTCCCGGTGCCGGCTCCGTTCCCAGGTATCGCGTGCCGGTTGAGCCGCTACTGAGCGCAGCAGCGGGTGCGGGCGTACTGGTTCTGGTGAACCGGTTCCGCCGGAAAGCTGGCTCGGTTCGCCTGGCCGTGACCGCGGTTTCGCCGGCCATGGTCGAGGAGCTGGTTCGATGATCGTCACTCGAATTCGAGCCAACACCGCGTGGAACTTCTTCGGCCTGGCCGCGCCGCTCGCCGTGGCAGCAGTGGCGGTGCCGCGACTCATCTCCGCACTGGGAGCGGATGCCTTCGGACTGCTCACGCTCGCATGGAGCGCAATAGGATACTTCAGCTTCCTGGACCTGGGCCTCGGACGCGCGCTCTCGCAAACCACGGCTGCGGACCTTGCCGCGGATGCCGGATCGCGAATCCCCGCGCGCTTCTGGACCTCTCTGCACCTGATGGCCCTCATCGGCGTTGCCGGGGCCGCCGTCATGGCGCCGGCAATCGCCCTGCTGGCAGGCCGGTTCCTTCACTTGCCTCCCGCTCTCGCAGACGAGGGCAGGCGCTGCCTGTGGCTGCTCGCCGCAGCAGTCCCGGTGCTCACAACCAGCGCTGGGCTGCGCGGTTTCCTCGAGGCGCACCAGCGATTCGCAGCGATAAGCGCCGTCCGGACGGCCATGGGACTGCTGACCTTCGGGCTGCCGCTCGCGCTTCTGCCTTACACTCACGATCTCGCCGCGTTTGTCGCGGTCCTGGTGCTGGCACGCCTGGCGGGCCTGGCCGCATATTTCGTGCTCGCGATGGCAGCACGGCCCGGGTTGCTGCACGCGTGGTCGCCCGCGCTGACCGATGCACGCGCGTTGCTGCGGCTCGGGGGGTGGATGACGGTGAGCAACGTGGTGAGCCCGCTGATGACGTACCTCGACCGGTTCCTCATCGGCGCGATCGTCGCAATGAGCGCCGTGGCCTACTATGCGACGCCGTTCGAGGTCGCGACTAAGATGCTGCTGTTTTCCGGCGCGCTCACCGGCGTATTGTTTCCGGCGTTCAGCGGAACCCTTGCGGCGGACCGCACGCGGGCGGAGGCGCTTTACCGGCGCTCGCTGGCCGGCCTTGCCGTCGCGCTGGGTCCCGTGGCGCTGGCATTGGCGGTATTCGGAAAGCTCGGCATGACCCTGTGGCTCGGAACCGATTTCAGCAGCCGTACCGGCTACGTACTGCCGATCCTCAGCCTCGGCGTGTTCCTCAACGGCGCGGCCGGGATCCCGTTTGCGTTCGTGCAGGCAGCGGGCCGGCCCGACCTGACGGCTAAGCTCCACCTGGTCGAGGCGCCCGTCTATCTCCTGGGTTGCTGGCTGCTCACCCGGCAGTACGGCATCGACGGCGCCGCCGCAGCCTGGGCCCTGCGCGCATTGGGCGACGGGCTGGCTCTGATCTGGATTGCGCGGCGGTGGACTAAACGTGATGTGCTCGGCCCAGTCGTTCCCGCCTTCGTAGGTCACCAATGAACTTGAACTGGCGGTCAACTATAAGTGCCACATGCCTAGTGTTGACCCTCATCTTAGGCCTCTTCTTTCCGACGTCCATCGACGCCGAGATTTCAAAGGAGCTAAGTTACTGCTGCTCCCTGGCACTATTCACAATCTACGTCGCGTTCGGCTTATTGGCAGGCTCGCTCACCGGCGCAGCGCCGCTCCTCTGTTTCATCTTGATCAACGCCTCACTCCTGTTGGCTACCCTGTTTTCTGATCTTGCTGACCTCGCACCGGGAGCATTTACTTTCTATTTCTTGCTATCTTGTCTGTATCTGCTCGACCTAAGAACCATTCGTCTACCTAAGTTGATCAGCAGTCTCTTTAGTATCATTAGCGTCTTTCTCTTAGTGCTTGCCACCGCCGCCACGCTGCAGTACCCGCCCGTAACGGAGTTCTTTGTAGACAACTACTCAGCCTATTACCCGGAACTTGTTCCCGCCATGCTTCGCCTGGGAAAGCCAGTACTCATGTTCGGAAGCCACTCCTTAGCCGGCTTCTTCTACTATCTGTTGTTCCTCCTCAACTTTCAGAAGTACTCTCACCAGAAGCGTTCTCTGCATTTCTTGCTTGCGCTCGGGTTCCTATTTGTCCTAATGGTTCTGAATTCCCTCACCGGGTACGTTTACTTGGGCATTGGTGTGATTCAGGTCCTTTTGCATTTCGGTGCTCATCGTAACCTCTTTCTCCGTCTGGCTGGTTTCGTCGGCGCCTTATCGCTGGTCTGGTTATTAGCCACGAGCGGGGATGCGCGCGCAGCAGTCGCATCGCTGATTTCCCCTTTGCTCTCATCACCTGCCAATGGCTTCGCCGCCCGCTACGCGTCGGCAGGCTCCCTTGCGCCAAACTTCGATTACATCCTGGCCAATCCACTCAGCCCGATCGGCGTCCGCAATTCAGACCTGCTCTGGCTTGGAGATTCGGGCCCAGTCGAGTACATGTTGCGCGGCTCCGTCTTCCTTTTGGTTGGGGTCTACGTCGGCCTGTACCTCTTTCTGAAAAGGAATCTTCGCTCGGCCGCGCACTGTGCACTGCTCTATTTCGTCTATTTGGCTTTCGAGATCGGGTTCAGCACACTGATCTATCTCAGAACTCTCTACCTCCTGCCGTTCATTGTCGTCTTTCTTAACTCCTTCAAAACCAGTTCAGCTGAGAGTCCGGGAGCGGTCACTGGGCTCATGCCAGCGCAGCAGCACTCGGAGCAAGTGGTGACATGAGACGAGTCGGCGTCGTTATCGTCAATTGGAACTCAGGCGCCGGTCTCGCTAGGTGTGTGCGGTCCCTTGTTAGGGCCGCGCAACCAGGGGCTCAGTTGCAGCGCGTCGTCGTTGTCGATAACGCATCGAATGATGACTCACTCGCGTGCTGCCCCGAACAGCCGCTTTTGACGGTACTTCGAAATCCTACGAATGTCGGGTTCGCGCGGGCCTGCAATCAAGGGGTGCAGTTGCTAGAAGCAGATTACTTGCTTTTCCTCAATCCCGACGCGGCACTCTCGGCTGGCAGCGTCGCGCAAGCCGTTGGCACACTCGAGGCGCGCCGCTCAGAGAGGATCGGTATTGCGGGAGTCAGACTCATTGACGAATCGGGCCATTCGGTACGTACCTGCTGCCGTTTTCCAAGCCTCGGGGACCTCTTATCCGAGGTTTCTGGGCTAGACAGAATATTCCCCCAAAAAGCCGTCGGATATCGTATGCGCGACTTCGATCACCTGTCGTCCCGGGAGGTCGATCACGTGATCGGCGCCTGCTTTCTTGTGCGCAGCGACCTGTTCCAGGAACTCGGCGGTTTCGATGAGCAGTTCTTCTTGTACTTCGAGGATCTCGATTTCTCGCTCAGGGCGCATAAGGTCGGCTGGAAGTCGTGGTTCGAGGCCGGGGCGTCTGCGTTTCATCAGGGCGGCGGCTGCTCGGCGAGGATTCCCGGACAGCGGCTGTTCTACTCCTGGCGCAGCCGTTTGTTGTTTACGCGAAAACACGTGGGGTGGTTTGCCGCCGCGCTTGTTCTTGCGGGAACGCTGACGGTCGAGCCAGCAGTCAGAATCGTCGCGGCGGCCCTGAAGATCTCGCTCCGTGAGATCGCCGCCACGAGGACCGCCTATGGCCTCCTTTTGCGGACTCTCGTCGGCCGGGGAATCTGATGCGCGCGCTCTTCCTTACAAAATACGGCCTGAAAGGCGCCAGCAGCCGCTATCGCGCGCTGCAATTCTTTCCTCATCTCGCCGCGCGCGGGTGGGACATCGAGTGGCAGCCGCTCTTCCCCGATTCCTATCTCGAAACGCTCTACCGTACGGGCCAGCGGCGGCTATCGACGGTGGCCGGGGCCTACCTTCGGCGGCTCGCCTTCCTGCTTCATGCAGACCTGCGTTGCTTTGAGGTCGTCTTCCTGCAGGCCGAAGTGTTCCGCTGGCTTCCCTACGCCTGCGAAGCGCCCTTGCTCGCGGGCTGCCGCAATCTCGTCATCGATTTCGACGACGCCGCGTTCATCCCCTACGCCGGCCGGCCGCTGCTCGAAGACAAGTTCGAGAAGCTTGTCCGCGGCGCGCGTGGCGTGATCGCCGGCAACGAGTACCTCCGCGAATGGGCCTCGCGGTTCAACGCGAACGTCACGCTCATCCCCACCGTGGTGGATGTTTCCCGCTATCGCGTGAAAGAGGATTACGAAGCCCGCGATCCGAAAGGCTTTGTGTTCGGATGGGTGGGGACGCCGATCACCGCTCGCTATCTCGCCACGCTCTCCGGCACGCTCCGGCGTCTTAGTGCCCAGCGCCGCATCCTCGTTCGTGCGGTCGGCACGGCGCCCGGTTTCTCGATTCCCGGCGTGGCGGTCGAGAACCTGCCCTGGAGCGAAGAGAACGAAGCGGACCTGATCCGAACGTTCGACGCCGGCGTGATGCCGCTCGCGGCCGAGGATTTCGCGCTTGGCAAGTGCGGTCTGAAACTCATTCAGTACATGGCCGCGGGCGTCCCGGCCGTGGGCAGCCGGGCAGGCGCGAACGGGGCGATACTCCGCGACGGAATCGACGGCTTCCTCGCCTCCTCGGACGACGAGTACTGCACAGTCCTCAGCCGCCTCATCGAAGACCGGGCCGTTCGTGAATCCGTGGGCCGCGCCGGCCGCCGTACGGTTGAAGAGCGCTACTCGCTCGAACGAGCGGCCGGCGAATTTTGCGCGGTATTTGAGCGCCTGGCGCCAGAACGGGGGCCCGTGCCCGCTCACCACCGCTCCGTGAAACTCCTCCGCGCCACCACCTCGCCGCTGGCGCTGGCATGGTTCTTCCGAAGGCTCACGCCCTATCTCCAGGAGCACGGCATCGATACGGTCGCCGTCAGTTCACCCGGCCGGTTGCTCGAGGAGTTCCGCGCCGAGACTGGCGCGCCGGTTCACGCCGTTCCGATGGAACGCCGCATCACGCCGCTCGCCGACCTGCCTGCGTTGCTGAGACTGTGGCGCATCATGCGGCGGGAGCGGCCGGACATCGTCCACGCGCACACTCCCAAGGCCGGCCTCCTCGGCATGATCGCGGCGTGGCTCGCCCGCGTCCCCGTCCGCATGTATACCATCCACGGCCTGCCGCTGATGACTCGTGAAGGGTGGCGCTTCCACCTCCTGCGCCTGGCGGACAAAACCGCGTGCCGCCTCGCCACCGACACGTACTGCGTCAGCCACTCGGTCCGGCAGGTGGCCCTGGATCTCGCGATCGCCCCCGCGAACAAGCTGCGCACCCTCGGGTTCGGCTCCTGCGCCGGTGTGAACCTCGCGGAATTCGACCCCGCACTCCACGGAGCGGAGGACCGCACACGCGTTCGTGAGCAATACGGCATCCCGGCCAGCGCCCTGGTGGCGGGCTTTATCGGCCGCCTCGTGCGCGACAAGGGCATCATCGAGCTGGCGGAGGCCTGGCAGCGGCTGCGCGAAGAGTTCCCCCATCTGCACCTGCTCTGCTGCGGAGATTTCGAAGACCAGGATCCCGTGCCCGCCGCAATCCGCGACGCGCTGCAGCGCGACCCGCGGGTCCACCTCACCGGCGGCTTCATCGAGGACATGCCGCCCGTCTACGCGGCCCTCGATGTGTGCCTGCTGCCCACCTACCGCGAGGGCCTGCCCACGGTGGCGCTCGAGTGCGCCGCCATGCAGGTCCCCCTCGTCGCCACGCGCGTTCCCGGCTGCACGGATGCGGTGCGGGACGGCGTCACGGGCGTGCTCGTCGAGCCGCGCTCGTCGTCGGAGCTGGCCGCCGCCGTGGCGCGCCTGCTGCGCAACTCCGCTCTGCGGCGCGAGTTGGGGCGGGCCGCCCGCAAGTTCGTCGCCGCGCGATTCGGCGAGGAGTTCACCTTCTCCCTGCTCCTGGCCGAGTACAGGCGGGTGCTCGCGCTCGACGCCGGCCCTTACTCCCGTGGCCGGGGCTCGCCCGTCACGGAGTGGATGCGTCCCGCCTCGAATCGCACCGCCGAAATCATGAGCGCTCCGGCGTTCGGCCGCAAAGCCGGCCGGGTCGCGGCCGTCATGGAACGGGCAACGGAGCTCTCGAAGCGCGCCGTCGATATCGTCGGCGCTGCCGCCGGGTTGGCGCTGGCCGCGCCGGTGATGGCCGCGGTCGCCGCCGCGGTCCGAATGCGGCTGGGGTCGCCCGTGATCTTCAGCCAGGAGCGTGCCGGGCGCGGCGGCCGCCCGTTCCTCCTCTACAAATTCCGCACCATGACGGACGCGCGGGATGCCGCGGGCAACCTGCTCCCCGACGAACAGCGTCTCACGCCGCTTGGCTGGTTCCTGCGCCGAATGAGCCTGGACGAGCTGCCGCAACTCTGGAACGTGCTCAAGGGTGAAATGAGCCTCGTGGGACCGCGGCCGTTCCACGCGGAATACGTTGCCCGGTATACGGCCCAACAGGCCCGCAGGCTCGAGGTGAAACCGGGAATCACCGGTTGGGCGCAGATTCACGGCCGCAATCTTCTCGATTGGGAACAGAAATTCGAGCTAGATCTCTGGTACATCCTTCACCGCAGCCTTTGGCTCGATGTGGGAATCCTTGCGGCCACCGTCTGGTGCGTCATCCGCGGCGACGGCATCAGCCACGCCGGGCATGCGACGATGCCGGAGTTCCTCGGCCAGCGTACCGAGCAGGCGTAGGCGCGCTGAGCGGATTGCTCGCGCATGCGCCGCTTTTCCGCACGCCCTCGTCCGCCGCATCGATAACCCGGACCGCCGTAACTATCGGGTATCGTTCGAGAAGATCCGCAGCCGGCTGGGGTTCCGTTGTATCCTGAGCCTTGAGCAGGGGATTGCCGAGCTGAGAAGTTCGTTCGAGGGGCGTGCGATCCCCGATTACACCGACGCGCGCTATCACAATCAGAAGTTTCTGGAAAGGGCCGGCCGTCCCGCACCGCCGGACCGGGTGCAGAGCCGGGTGATGGCCGCGTTCTCGGGCGATTAGGCCCCGAAGCCGCGCCGGAGGAGACAATAAGAGGAGACCGGGCCCTGCAGTTTGGGTTCGGCCGGGCGATAGCTATGGATGTGAACCTGGAACAGGCGCAATCTCGCGAGGCATCCAAGGTGCCTTTCTCGATTGAGTGCTCCCCCGCGGTCCTGGACCAGATTAACGCCGACGTTGCTGAGGCTTTTTACTCCATCCCCCATGGCGGCGCCGAGACAGGCGGCGTCCTCTACGGCACCCAGGAAGAATCGAAGGTGACCATCCGGGCGGCGAGGCCGCTCTCCTGCGAGCACGCCTATGGCCCTGCCTTCAACCTTTCGCCGAACGATTTCGCGCGGCTCGAGGCGCTCCTCGAAGCGCCCAAGAACGAGCGGACGCTCGCCGGCCTCACGGTCGTGGGCTGGTATCACTCCCACACGCGCAGCGAGATCTCGCTCACTCCGGCCGACATCGAAATCCACAAGAAGTACTTCCCGGGAGCCTGGAAGGTCGCCGTGGTCCTGCGGCCCGCGCCCATGCAGCCTACCCGCGCCGTGTTCTTCTTCACGGAGACCGATGGCGCCATCCGGAAATCCTCCCGGCAGTTGGAACTCTCGGTGCCCAGGGGCGCGAGGGAACCGCGGGCGGCGGCCGCCGGTTCGCCCTCTCGTCCGGCAGCGCGGCGCGAACGGGCGCCCGAGCCTGAGCGGCCACAGGCGGACGAGCCCGATCCGGGAACGCGGGCCGCTCTCGCTCCGCTGCCGCCGCCGAGGCCGGACGTAGCGCCGCTCTCGATGTTCGGCTCGGCTCCGCGTCGGGAGAAGAAGCGCGCACGCAGGCCCTGGTGGTTCTGGGCGCTCGGCGCGGCGGTGCTGCTCACCCTGATCGGCGCGCCACTGTACCTAACTCGCGAGTACTGGATGCCGGCTGCGAGTCCCGCGGCCGCACTCGAGTTGCGCGGCATCAGTCGCGAGGGCCAACTGGAGATTCACTGGAACAGCTCCGCGCCCCAGGTGCGGAATGCCCGCAGCGGCAGCCTGGAAATCACGGACGGCGCCGTGCGCCGGGTTATCGCGCTGGACCCGGCCTTCCTCAGGGCGGGCGTGGTGAGCTACACCCGCCGCGGCGAGGTGGTGAAGTTGCACTTCACCGTGGTCACTGTGGACGGAACGAGACTGGAACAGTACAGCGCGTTCATCGGCGAGCCGGTGGCTGGCGGCTCGGCCTCCGGTAACGAGTTGCCGGGCTCGGGCACGGAGCAATCGCAGGCGCAGCCCGGAAACCCCGCCGCATCCGCTCAGGCGGTTCCGCCGTCGCAGCTCGTCCCGGCGCCTCCCGCGGCCAAGCAGGCCGCGGTCCCGCCAACAGCGGCGCCAACGAAACAGACTGCACCGCCCGCGACGGCCGTATTGCCGCCGAAGCAGAGCGCGGCGCTGACCGCAGCCCTCAAGCCCACGGCTCCGGCGAAGCCCACGCCGGCAGGACGGGGCCTTCTTTCCCCTGCGAAACCTCAGCCCACGCCGGGCGCGACTCCTGTGCAGCCGCGAACGCAGCCCGAGCTCCGGCCCTTCACACCTCCGCCGTCCACCGCACAGCAGCCCGCGCAGATCGTGCAATCGAAGCCGCCCGAGGTGCCTGCCCCGGCCGTCACGGCGCAGAAGGCGCCGCCCCCGGTTGTCGTGCAGTCTGCGCCGGCCCCGCAGCCTCCCGCACCCAAGCCGGTGGCTCCGGCTGCCTCAACCCCATTGGCGCCGGCCGCCTCAACCGCACCGGCTCCGGTCGTGAAACCGCCGTCCCTCTCCGGCCAGTGGATATTCTCGCCCGCGTCTCCTTCCGGCTCGCCCTTCAAGCCGGAGGCCGTCACCCTCACCATCACGGATGACGGCGAGACCATCCAGGGCTCACTCACCGGCCGCTACAAAACGTCGAAAGCGAGCGGCCTCAAGCCTGATGTCCGCCTGACCTTCCGCGGCCCCGTCCGCCCAGGCAGTATGCACTTCGGCTGGGGCGCGGCGGACGGCACCGTGGGGTCCATCGACCTGGTGCGCCTGCCCAACAACATCAACTCGCTCGAAGTGGTCTGGTACAACCAGGGCCGGCAGTACATCTTCGACGACGTGCTGGTGAAAAAGAAGTAGCCGCTCACGACGCGATGTTGAGAGCTCGGGGAGAGCCGATGGCTGTCCGCTGTTCGCTGACCGCTTATTGCTGACCGCTTATTGCTGACCGCTTATTGCTGCGCCGGCAGCGGATTTCGCGGATCGCGTAGATGCGCCGCCCCTGGCTCTCGAAGTAAGTCCTCATGAGCATCTCGCCGAGCAGCCCCGTCGAGAACAGCATCACGCCCGCCAGCAGCAACAGCCCGCCGGCCAGCATCAGCGGCCCGTGCTCCAACATCAGGTCGCGTCCGCTCGACAACTTGTGGAGCACCAGCCAGCACAGGATGCCGCCGCCCAGCGTCAGGCTGGCCAGCCCCACTTTCCCGAAGAACTGCATCGGGCGCGTGAGATAGCTGAGCAGGAACTTGATCGTGATGATGTCGAACATCACCTGGAACGTCCGCCCCAAGCCGTAATGCGAGTCGCCTGAGGGCCGCGGCACGTTCTGAATCGGCACCTCCGCGATGCGCGCGCCGTAGAAAGTCGCCAGCGCCGGGATGAACCGGTGCAGTTCGCCGTACAAATTGATGTCCTTCAGCACTTCGGAACGGTAGGCCTTGAACGTCGTGCCGAAGTCGTGCAGCTCCACACCCGAGAGCTTCGCCATTACCCAGTTGGCGATGCGGGAGGGCAGCTTGCGCGTCAGCGCGTTGTCCACGCGGTTCTTGCGCCAGCCGCTCGCAATGTCGTAGCCCTCGTCGATCTTCTCGAGCAGGGCGGGAATGTCCTCCGGCAGGTGCTGCAGGTCGCCATCCATCGAGATGACCACCTCGCCCGCGGCCTCGTGGAACCCGGCCGAGAGCGCGGCAGTCTGGCCGAAATTCCGGCGCAGGCGGACCACCTTCAGATGCCCGTCGGTCTCAGCGAGGTTCGCCAGCAGCTCGAAGCTGCGATCCGTCGAGGCGTCGTCCACGAAAACGATCTCGTAAGGTTGGCCGATGGAAGTGAGCACCGCCGTAAGCCGGTCATACAGCGGCAAAATCGCGGGTTCTTCGTTGTGAACAGGAATAACAACCGAGAGCATAGGGCGTTCTTCCAGTCTAGTGCGGCGTTAATCCTGGGCCTTAAGTGGGGCGGTCCCCCTGGACCGCGCCGGCTCCCCTGACCCGGCCAAACCCGACCTCGGGGTCGGGTTGCGGCTCAGGGGAGCCGCCCCACACAAACCGGCAAACCACGCACTATCTGCGCCGCACTACACTAGTGTACCAAGGCGTTGCTCTCCGCTCCCTCAAGATGTTGAAGTTAAACCTGGCAGAGCACTCAAGGGCTGACCGCTGAATGCTGTCCGCTGACAGCTCAAAGGCTCGCCGGCCCTTCACCCAGCTTCACCTTCACCTTCATCGTCCGGCCGCTTCGGAATACCGCGAGGTCCATCACGTCGCCGGGGCGGCGGCGGTTCATCGCGCGCGTCAGCGCGTCGCGCCCCTCCACCGCCTGCCCGTCGATGTTCAGGACCAGGTCCCCGCCTACCGGTATCTCGTAGTTGCTGATGATCGCCGTGCGCTGCGCCCCGCGCAGCCCCGCCTCTTCCGCCGGCGAGCCTCGTTCCACATTGAGGATCAGCAGCCCGCCTTCCACCGGCAGATCCAGCGCTTCGGCCAGGTCGCCGGCCACGTAAAGCACCGACACCCCGAGCCGGGGCGGCGCGAACCGCCCGCGCTCCGCGTATTCGTTCAACATCACCTTGGCGCGATTGATCGGCAGCGCGAACCCGATGCCGATGTTCGCCCCCGGCCCGTAAATCGCCGTATTGATCCCGATCACGTTGCCGTGCGAGTCCAGCAGCGGCCCGCCGCTGTTGCCCGGGTTGATCGCGGCGTCCGTCTGCACCATGTTCTCCAGCGTGCGGCCCGACTCATCCCTCAGGCTCCGGCCGAGCGAGCTGATGACCCCGGTGGTGAGCGTGCCCTCGAGACCGAACGGGTTCCCGATCGCCAGCACCTTCTGCCCCACCTGCAGCGGCTCCGAGTCCCCCAGGCGCAGATACGACGGCTTCTTCCTCGGGCTGATCTTGATCAGCGCGATATCATTGGCCTGGTCGCGCACCAGCACGCGGGCGCGGTATTTCGATTGGTCCGCCAGCGTGATCTCGAGTTCCTCCGCTCCCGAGACCACGTGGTTGTTCGTCAGGATGCGACCCGTGTCGTCCACCAGGAACCCGGAACCGGTGCCCTGCTGCGGAATGATCTCCAGGAACCAGTTCCGCCGGTACACGGTGCTCGTGATGTTCACCACCGCCGTGTGCGAGCTCTTATAAATATCGATGTTGTTCATCTCGTCCGAGCTGAGATTGGCCGAGTGCGCAACATCGGGGCCGCTCCAGATCCGCTCCGCGGGCGAACCGCCCGGGCGCAGGAAGTGCAGTGCTCCCCACCGCGTGACCGAGGTCACCAGGACGAATCCTGCGACCAACGCGGTGGCGAGGAACAAGGTGCGCAGTTTCATTGCGGAATGCTCCGTAACAATCGGTGAATTTCCCTTACCTGTTCGAAGGTTTGCTCTTTCGTGCCCGACGTGTCAACGATGTAATCGGCGTACCGGGCTTTCTCCTCGAGGGGCATCTGCCGCGCCTGCCGCGCCGCCGCCTCCTCCCGCGTCAGCCCCCTGTCCATCGCACGCTCGATCTGCTGCTCGGGACGGCAGAACGCCACAATCACTTTGTCGAAGCGCTTGTAACTGCCGGTCTCAATGAGGATGGCCGCTTCCATCACCGCGATGCCGTGCGGATCGGCGGCCGCAAGCTCTCCCAACAGCCGCTCTTCACGCCGGATCACCGGAGGGTGAACGATGGAGTTCAGTTCTTCGAGCCGCCCGGGCCGCTCGAACACCTCCGCCGCCAGCGCCTTGCGATCGATTGTGCCGTCCGGCTCGAGAATCCCTTGACCGAACTCCCGGACCACATCACCATACGCCTCGCCGCCCGGCAGCAGAACTTCGTGGCCCAGTTCGTCCGCATTCAGGACGTGGCAGCCCAGGCTCGCCAAAGCCTTTCCGACGGAGCTTTTCCCGGAGGCCAGGCCGCCGGTGAGACCTACGCGAAGCATGCCGCGCCAAGCCTCCGCTCGGCCGCCCCGATGGTATTCACCATCAGCATCGCGATCGTCAGCGGCCCCACTCCGCCCGGCACCGGCGTGTACGCCCCCGCCCGCTCCACCACGTCCAGCGGGTGAACGTCTCCCACCAGCACGCTTCCCCGTTTCTCCAGCGTCGCGAGCTTCTCCGTGGAGTTCCGGAAAATCCGCGCGACATCCTCTTGCGTTTCCAGGCGATTCATCCCGACATCGATCACCGTAGCCCCGGGCTTGATGAAATCGCCCGTGACGAACGCCGGCCGGCCGATCGCCGCCACCAGGATGTCCGCCTGCGCGCAGACCTCCGCCAGGTTCTCGGTCCGCGAATGGCAGATCGTCACCGTGGCGTGCTCGTGCATCAGCAACAGCGCCATCGGCTTGCCCACGATATCGCTGCGGCCCACCACCACCGCGCGCTTCCCCTTGATCGGAATCCGGTAGCGCCGCAGCAGCTCGAGAATCCCCGCCGGCGTGCAGGCCCGCGGCCCGGGAATGTTCATCACCAGCTTGCCGAGGTTCAGCGGGTGGAAACCGTCCACATCCTTCTCCGGCGACACCGCCATCAGCACGTACTTCGAGTCCACCTGCGCCGGAAGCGGCACCTGCACCAGGATGCCGTCGATCTCGGGCCGGTTGTTCAGCGACTCCACCAGGCCCAGCAGTTCCTTCGTAGTCACCGTCTCCGGCGGCGTGAGTTTCTCGCTGTAAATCCCGAGTGCTTGGCACGCCTTGATTTTGTTCCGGACGTAGATCTCCGAACCCGGGTCGTGCCCGGCGAGAATCACCGCCAGCCCCGGCAGGTCGCGCTTGGCGTTCAGCGCCTCCACACGCTGCCGGCACTCCTCGAGAATCTCATCGCGAATGCGGTTACCGTCCAGAACCTGGGCCATTCAGTAGGAAGGATAGCAGGGTTGCTCCACGAGCAGCGATTAGCGATCAGCAATCAGCGATCAGCGATCAGCCGTCAGCGGTCAGCAATGAGCTCGTGGGTTCACCGATCGGCGTTGACCTTGCGGAGAAGCGCCGCCAGCATGCGCTTCACCTCGGTAGCTTGCTGTGATATTGCCTCGAAGTCTGTAGCCTTGATCAGCTGGAGGTCCCGCGCCAGCAGGAGGTGATACTCCAACTCGCTTGCGGATCCCATAGCGATGGAACAAAAGCGAGCGAATTCGGCGTCCCCGTTCCGGCCGCATCCTTCAGCCAGATTGGCGGAAACGGATGAAGAGGAGCGCCGGAGCTGCGAGGTCAGGCCATACAACTCGTCGCGTGGGAATACTGCGCTGATCTTGTAGACTGCGAGCGTCAAGTCGTGGGCCTTCTGCCAAACCTTCAACTGACGAAAGTCTTTCACGCTGATTCCCGGCCCGCGCCCAGCTTAGCAGTTCGGCGGTTCTACATCGGCGCTGAAAGTTGACATGACGACTCGTTGCCGATTGCTGACCGCTGACAGCTTATTGCTTCTCGCTTCTCGCTTCTCGCTTATCGCTGTTCACTCCTAACCATCGGCACAAATCGCACGTCGAGCACCGCCTTCCTCGATACTCGCCCCGATGCGTCCTTGCTGATCACCACCAGCTCCTGGTCGAACGGCGTCGCGCCCTCCGGCGCCACCAGTCTGCCGCCCGGCTTCAGTTGATCGATCAGCGCCTGCGGGACGCGCGGCGGCGCCGCCGTCAGGATGATTCGGTCGAAAGGCGCCTCCTCCGGCCACCCCTTGTATCCGTCCCCCAGCCGCACGGTCACGTTCCGGTAGCCCAGCCGATCTAGCGTCGCCGTCGCCCTGCGTGCCAGCTCGGGGATGATCTCGATCGAATAGACGTGGCCGGCAATGAGCGAAAGCACGGCCGCCTGGTAGCCGGATCCGGTCCCGATCTCGAGCACCTTCGAGCCGCGCTCCGCGGCCAGCATCTCCGTCATCACCGCCACGATGTAGGGCTGTGAAATGGTCTGGCCCTGGCCGATCGGAACCGGATGGTCCTCGTAAGCCTGTCCGCGCAGCTCGACAGGGATGAACAGCTCCCGCGGCACGGACCGCAGCGCGCCGAGCACCGCCCGGTCGCGGATTCCGCGCTGCTCCATCTGCACGCGGACCATTTCCTCCCGCTCTGCGGCGCGGTCCGCACCCGCTCCCGCCAGCGGCAGCGCGGCAGCCAGAATGCCGAGAGGAACAAGGGACGGGCACATGCCGGATTCCAATGTACAATGAAGGCCGAAGTGAGCGACAAGATCTCCACGGCACGCTCAGCCGGCGAGAGCGGCGCCAACACTCTCACCCTTCTCCGCCAGATCGGCATCGTCAGCGCGACCGCCCTGGTGATCTCCAATATGATCGGCACCGGCGTCTTCACCACCACCGGTTTCCTGGCCGGCGATCTGGGCGACGCGCGCCTGGTGCTCGGCATCTGGCTCGTCGGCGCCTTGTTCGCTCTTGCCGGCGCCTTCTGTTACTCGGAGCTGGGCGTCAACTTCCCCAGCTCGGGTGGCGAGTACGTCTACCTGACGCGCGCCTACGGGCCCACCTGGGGCTTCATGACGGGCTGGGTGTCGTTCTTTGCCGGGTTCTCCGCCCCGATTGCGGCCGCCGCGCTCGCCTTCTCTGATTACCTCGGCTACTTTTTCCCCGCCCTCCGGCAAAGTCACGCCGTCTTCACGTTCGGCTCCGGCAGCTTCGTCCTCCGGCTCGGCGGCGCGCAGGTGGCGGCGTCCAGCCTTATCGTCGTTCTGACCTTGGTGAATTTCATCGGCGCCAGCCGCGTCGCCAAGGTGCAGAACCTGCTGACCGCGACGAAACTCCTGGTCCTGGGCGCGTTCATCTGCCTGGCGTTCCTTGTGGGACGCGGCGACTGGGGGAATTTCTCCCTCCCGGCCGTGCGCACATCCACCGTGCCGCTCGCCGGGCAGTTCGCCATCAGCCTGTTCTGGATTTACGTCTGCTACAGCGGATGGAACGCCGCCACCTATGTCGCGGAAGAAGTGCAGCGGCCCGAGCGCACGCTGCCCATCGCCCTCACCGTCGGTACCGTTCTGGTCGCGGCGCTCTATCTGGTGTTGAACGTCGTCTTTCTGTACGCGGCGCCGCTCGAACAGATGAAAGGCGTCGTCGCCATCGGCTCCCTTGCTGCGAAGAACCTCTTCGGCCCGCAGATTGCCGGCGTGTTCAGCCTCCTGATGGCGCTCTCGCTCGTCGCCACGGTGAATGCCGAAGTCACCATCGGTCCGCGTGTCTATTACGCCATGGCGCAGAACCGCGCGTTTTTCCGCGTCGCCGCCCGGGTGCACCCGAAGTGGCGGACGCCGGTGGTCGCCATCATCTGCCAGGGGCTCTGCGCTGTGCTGCTGACCCTGACACCCTTCCCCGACCTGATCATCTACATCGGCTTCACCCTGACCTTCTTCGCTGTCCTCTCCGTGGCCTCGCTGTTCATCTTCCGCCGCCGCGCGAACTGGCAGAAGCTGCGCGTCGTGAGCTTCGCCTGGCCCCTCGTTCCCGTGGCGTTCATCCTCGTAGGCGCTTGGACGATTGTCTACGGCATGATGCTGCAGCCGAAGGTGTCCATCGCCGCGGCGCTCACCATCGCCACCGGCGCCGCTGTCTACCACATGAAGGTGCGGCAACCCGCTCCCTGACGCTGACTCGCCGTGCATCGCGCCCCGCCGTTCTGAAGTGGGACAGGCCTCCTGGCTTGGCCTCCTGGCCTGTCGTCTGGAGTTTCTACATTTTTCAAGCCCGAAGGGCGAAAGAACTAGCCCACGGCGTGAGCCGTGTGGAATAGCGTGTTAGGGATAGCGAGCCCCGGAACGGGGCGAAAGGCTGGTCTCAGCCCCAGCGGTCGCACACATCGTATGCTATGCCATGCTTCCTCAGGAATGTCAGGAGTTCCTCTTGGAACGACACCCGGCGATGGTGCTCTTGCTGCGCCGCGATGTAGTCCGTCACATCAGCCGCTCGCGAGCCACTCACGGTGAAGGCGCCGTATCCGGCCTGCCAGCCGAACCGCTTGTGCTCCGGAAACTGTTCGTGTGCCCAGCGAGACGAATCAGTCTTCACGACTCTCAGCAAGTCCGATATCGATTCCGTGGCAGCGACGAACACAAGCAGAGGAACGTGATCTGCCGGACCATTCATGATCAGCGGAACACCCTTTCGTTCTCTGACAATGCCGGCTCTGTACGGGAACAGGCGGGCGGCAAGCTCTGGTGACAGGTCAGAGGCGCGGTCCTTCGTGGAAAAGACGACGTGAAGGAGCAGGGAAGCGAAGCTGTGTGGCATTGACTTACGCCCCGTTCCGGGGCTAGGCCGAAGTTCCCGCTCTTTTGAACGCCATTTTCCTTGTAAGGTCTTGAAGGCCCTGTAGATCCGGGTTTTCATGGGTTGCAATATGTACCCATGTAATATCGCATATTTATCTTGCATTGATCGGTA
>Ga0209777_10000728_pt1 | contig 51487 bp, 74 predicted proteins | sample FrelakmetHBP12HB_FD_187147 | JGI IMG/M metagenome (GOLD analysis project Ga0209777, IMG submission 187147) | Freshwater lake sediment microbial communities from the University of Notre Dame, USA, for methane emissions studies -HBP12 HB (SPAdes)... | ecosystem: Environmental > Aquatic >... | reverse complement strand
ACAAATAAAGATTTAGGCGGCCCTGCTCCTAAAGTTTCCCCTTCTGCTAACCCTTCTGTAAACGAGAAGGAAGCCGCTATCAATGCCTCCGCTGATGCCCAGGCTCCTATTCCAGAAGCCCCAAAGCCTGTAGAGACTGCGCCTATTGCACCTACCGCTCCTGCAAAAGATTTGACTAGCTTACTTACAGAACAGATTTTTCATGAGGAAGGTTCTGAGAAATGGAATGAATACCAACAACAGATTGATGCGTTAACCAAACCCGCTGAAGCTCCTATAGCTGAAGCACAACCAACAGAAGAAAATGCCCTTGAAACAAGGAAAGTCGAAGAAGGTAATAAGCCAGAATATCCGAACGGAAATGAAACACGGCAAGCCACAGAAACAGGCGGTGGCAATCGCCCTGTCACAAGCAAGGAAGAGCCGCAAAAAGAAGTAGTTCTTACTGACGAGCAACAAGCAGAGAAAGTTCTACTTGATAAGATTGATGCTGAAGCTGGTAATCCAAAGCCTCCAAAGCCTGAAGCTCCAGAAACAAATCCTTATACAGAAGTATTGCGTCGATATGAAAGTGGAGAAGAAGATTCCATTAATACTCCCCAAGAACTTGTAGCTGAAATATCTAAGGTTGCTAGGAAGCAACGCAATCAGTACCTAAAGGATGCTATAGATAGATTCCATGATGCCATGGATGTTGGAGCTGATGTTGAGCCAGAAGTTGAAAAGCTGATCAATGAGGTAAAAATTGAAGAGCAAAGACATGGCGCAAAAGCTGAAGAAAAAGCACCAAAGAGCAATGCGCCAAAAGACAAAGCTCAAGAGGTTTTTGGAGAAGGAGCCAATGGATTAAGTTATGTACTAGAGAACAAGATTCTTGATCCAGCTACATACAGGAAGTTGGTAAAATCTGGAGTTATAGAAAAGGGAGGTTCAAATTATGACTTTTTCTATAAGAATAAATTTCCAAAAGAAGTTCGTGATTTAATCTTTTCAAGAGATGGATTGTTGATTGACAAAGTTTCAGATGCTATAGGGAAAAGTCCATATGAGTTATTGGAACAAATTCAAGAGGCATATGAAACTGCTAAAAAGATAAAAGAAGAAACCAAAGCAAGAGAAGCGCAACAAAAGGCACTTGAAGAACAAGCTAAAAAGATGGCGGCTTTGAAGAAAAGCAATCCTCTTGCCTATGAAAGAATAGCTGAAGAAGAAGCTCGTAAATTACTTAATGGACAACTCCGTGGAGAGGGTGCATTTTTTGAGTTCCCAGATTTTGTTAAAGATGCCGCAATAAAAGTTGGTGACGCTGTTAGAAAAGGAGCTACTTCCTTCAAGGATTGGTCTAATGGGATGATCTCACGACTAGGAGAAGGCGTTCGGGACTTCCTTAAAGACATCTGGGCCAGCGTTCGGGATAACTGGAACAAAGATATTGGTGGTGGATTTGATACGGGAGGGCGTTCTCGTGAACAGGCACAGCGAGAAGCTGAAGCTAAAAGAGATATAGTAAAAGAAATAGAGGAAGCCAAAAAGCGAGTTGCTGATCTTGAAAAGAATATTTCCCAATATCAAAAGAAGAAATTTGTCCCACAAGAAGAAAGAATTAAAGCAAGCAGGGGAAAAGAAACATTATTGAAAAGAATATCTGCCGAAGAAGCATTTGGCAGAATTACAACGCATGAAGCAGAAGCAATGCGTCAGTTTGTAAATACCCTCCATGACGACTATTTATCTGATGTCGCTTTGTCTATTAGGCAAAAATCTAGTAAAGATGCTCAAGGTTTTTTCAATTTTGCAGATGGAATTATAACTCTTGTTAGAAGTGCAATAGAAAAAGGGCCAAATGGTTTTGATGAAACATTCCTGCATGAATTATGGCATTCTCTTTCTAGGTTTGTTCCAGAAGAAGATTTACAAAAAGTAAGCAAGCAATATCTAAAAGAGCAAAATGAATATGTCCAAAAGAACCCTTGGTTTAAGGCGTTGATTGGAAGAGATACATTAAATGAAGATCAGTATAATGATTGGAGAAAGTTTGTTGATAAAGAAACTGCAGAGAAATATACAAATCTAATTGTTGATAACAATGGAAAACCCGTTTTGAAGAATGGGAAAAAACAATATCAAATAAAATTTAACAACGAGAATTATAGATTTAGAGATATTGATGAATGGTTTGCTGAAACCATGAAAGATAAATCCATGTCAAGTTATTATGATATGGATGAACCAGTTAAAAACATTCTTGGTTATGCAAAAAAGGTGTACACATCTATACTTGAGGCAATTAAGAATATTTTCTCTCCTAAAATTGCAGATGAAATATACAAAAAAATAACATCTGGAGAATCATCATATAAGCAAAGAACAGATGCTTTAGGTTATAATGGTTCTGAAAATGAAATGGTTAAGTTTTCAAAAAAAGAATCTGAACCAACGCAAGAAGAATCAGCAAAATACGCTCCAAAGCCACCTACTGATCGGGAAGCGTTTGCCAAGAGGGCCGCTGATGCCCTCTTAAAAGGTCGAGGTACTCCCATTACAGAAGATGAGATGCAGAACATCTTGTCTCAAAAATTCCCAGGCATTACATCACGCGAGGCATCTGATCTCTACGCTGGAGCTACAGGCAAGGAGAAGCCTCCTGCTCCGTATGCTGGGGTTGCATCTGAAGGGCAAGGAGAAAAGATTTCTATAAAGAACGCTAGTGCAGAAGCAGAAGCAAAAGCTCTTGGTTTGCCAGAACTTACTCAACAAGACGAACAAGAAATGACTGCCGCAATGGATCGCGCTAAAGCCACAAGTGCAGAAGATCCATTGGCGGGACAAAGATTGGCAGAATCTCTCATTGCTGATCCTAGAAGATCATTAACTGGCGATGAATCGGCTTTACTCTTAAAACATAAGACTGATCTATTCAATAGCCTTAACAAAATGGCAGAAGGACTAACTGAAGGAAGTCCAGAACAGAGATTTGAAAAGGGTCTTGCCTATGATAATGCAAGCAAAGCGTACCATGATCTTCTTCAAGCAATCAAAGATAGGGGAAGTGAATGGGGTAGAGAGGGACGTTGGAGGCAAGCTTTGCTTCATCAAGATTACACATTTGCAACGCAAGAAAGACTTGCTACTGCCGCAAAGAGAAAACCACTTACTTCAAATGAGAAAACAAAACTTGCTGAAGAAACAAAGCGTCTTACTGAAATTGATAAAGAGATAGCAGAGAGGCAGGAAAAAGAAGCCAACAAACAGGAACAGAAAAAAGCAGAGCAAGAAATAAAGAACGCTCCTCAGGTTGATCCATATATTCAAAGCCTAGTTGATAGGGTTAGAAGAAATGTTTCTACAGCCGCTGATGCCGCAAGGGAAAGGATTAGGCAACGCAGAGCAGAGGGAAGACTATTTACTGGAGTAGATCCAACTGAAATAGCTGACTATGCAATTATTGGTGCTGATCATCTCCTTGAAGGAACAACAAAATTTGCAGATTGGTCTTCTAAGATGATTGGAGAGTTTGGAGATAAGATCAAGCCATACCTAAATGATATTTTTAATAAATCTAAAGAATATAATGAGCAACAAGTTGATAAAGAATCCAAGGGTTCTAAATCAGTAAAGAAGAGGGTTGCAAAAGCTGTTTCTCCAGAAGAGAGGATTCGCAAGGGGCAAGAAACACGAGCCAGAAATAGGCTGGAGCAATTAAAACAAGAAGAAGAACGTCAAAAGAATGGAGATTTTAGTAAGCCAGAAAAAAAGGCTCCCATTGAACCATCTGAAGAAACCAAGAAATTAAGGATTGAAGCTCAAAAGATAAAAGATCGTATTGACAAGCGTAGGGCTGATTTTGAGAAAGCAAATAGACCTGCTGTTAATAAAGTTCTTGATGCAATATCTGCATTAAATCGCTTTAACATTCTTAGTCACGTTACTGTTTTGGAGCATTTGGCTGGAGCCGCTGTTGAAAATATCGTCACTCGACCAGTATCTTCTACGCTCGCTCAACTTTTCCGTTTCAATAAAACGCTTGATTCTATTAGAAGAAAAGCTGTTTATGAAGGTGGATTAAGTGCAAAATCAGAACTCAAAGGTGTTTATGGAATTATAACATCCGCAAAGGATGTTTGGAGTAAATTAATTAAAGGTAAGGCTGATATTGATTGGCTTTATGGAGGAAAGAACAATTACGATCCAGCATTCGTGAGAATGGTTGAGAATGTTCACGGAGCAATGAAAGAACCAGTACGTCAAGGTATCTTTTCTCGTTCTTTGCAATTACGAATAGATGCCGCTGAAAAAATGGGGCTAGATCCTACTCACGATGAAGTTCTTTATAAAACTTTGGCATCTGAAGCAGTTAATGATGCAAACATGGATATTTTCATGGGAGATAATTTTATTACTCGTGGAATTAGAGGTTTAATGAAGGGATTTGAAACAAATAAACAATCTCCTCGCCTTGGAAAATTCGTATCTGCGTTAATGGATATTGCTATGCCTGTTATGAATGTTCCAACAAATATCGCTATTAGGAAAATGCGATTGATTGGTGGTCTTTTAGAGGCTGGCACAAGGATTGGAATAGCCGCAAAAGAAGGAAAGTTGGCAAATGGATCGGAGACTTTAACTAATCAAGAAGCAGAGCAAATAATGAGAGCATTCAAGTATGGAACTCTTGGTATTGCACTTGGTGCGTATGCATGGAAAAATGCAAATCAATTTGGAGGAATAGTAAATAATGTTGGCCCTAATGCTCCCGAAAACAAGGATCTCAAAAAGGGAGAGATGGAACTTGGTGGAATAAAGATTGCTCGTCCTTTAGGTCATGGCCCTGTTGCTACATATATGAACATGGTTGCTGACGCACGAAGGATGTATGATAAATCTGTTCGCAATAATCCAAACAGCAAATGGAGCAGTCTTTCAGAGCCAGCTTTCTTTAGTATGTTTGTATCTGGATTAGGTAGTCTTCCTCCTGCACAAGCGGCAACTCGTTTCTTCTCTCCATACACAACTGCTGGTCAAAAAATAGGGCAAACTCTTCGTGATATGATTATCCCTGGAGCCGTTCAAGACGTAGCCGCAAAAATGGATACAGAATCACAACCAAAGAATTTCATTGATATGATAGAAGCAGAGCCAATTAAGCGTTCTCCAAAAACATTTGGTCAGGAAATGATGAAGGGATTGCCTGGGTTGCGCAGTAAATTGCCAACTTCAAAACCAAGGGGAAGTCACTCTGGACGCAAGGCATCATCTAATCCTTTTGGTGGCTTCTAAATTACTCTTGCCAACTTTCCTTAAATCGGGAAGTCTATAGCTTCACTTCAGCAACCACTATGTCTAAAAAGTACATTCTACCTCCGTCCCTTAAATATCCCTTTGAGCAATCTGAGTTCCCTGGCGATCTCAACCTCCGTGAAATCCGAGAGCAGGGAGAAAAGAACAAGCTGCCAGAGGTCAGCTTTTATCAAGCTATCGTTATCGCTCTGCTAGAACAGCGTAATTATTTTGTCGTAGAGACGCTACGATATGCCAAACAGTACGGACAACTACCCCAAGAAGAAGATGGAAACGACCCAGCAACCAACGAATCCAATTCCCCCGAATCCGAGGGAATTAAAGCAGAAGCGGAAGTACCAGAAACGCCAAAACTCAAAGTCCTCCCAAAGCCAGCAGACGAAGAGCCTCGCAAGCGATTCACCAAGTCCTATGGAGAAGAAAATCAGTCCTAACGATGCTTGGCTTGCAATCCTTTCGGGGCTTGCGGCAAGCGGCGAGCTATCTCCAGAGACGCTTGGTGCAAAGGGTGGAGTTGATCGTGTTAAGGTTCTCGCTACTCATGCCGCTGGTTTAGCTAAAGTCTTTCATGCTGAGTTCGTGAAAGCCAATGGCTAGTGTTCACGTTAATGCTGGACGCTATGGAGACATCATAGCATTTCTTCCCGTTCTCCTAAATGAGTACAAAGAAACTGGTGTCAAACCACGGCTTGTAGTTGCTAAAGAGTATGCGGACATTCTTGATGGTGTTAGCTATGTTGATCCTCTTGTATGGGATGGAGCGTTTGAGGATGTCGCTGGAGCAATACAATTTGCGAAACAATTCGCAGATGATGTCAAGACCTCTCAGGTGGTTGGCATCTCCGATGTAATCGTTAGCCAAGTTTATGGAAACTCGCATATTCCCAAGATTGTATGCGATAGCTTCCAGAAAGATGCTTGGAAGCTGGCAGAAAAGTTAGAGCTTTGGCCTAGTCAGCCACCCTTGTTGTTTGATCGAAGGGATAAGAAAAGGGAGAAAAAGCTATACAAGTATATCCCTACACTAAAGCCTTGGCTTGTAGTCAGTACAGGAGGTGTATCATCTCCTTTTCCATACAGGGATTTACTTTGGGAGATTCTTAATCATTCATTGCCAGAGTTTCACATAGTTGATCTAGCAAAGATAAAAGCAGAACGGATGTATGACCTGCTTGGCATCATGGATCATCCCAATACAGCCGCCATGATATTGACTGATAGCGGGCCTCTGCACCTATCATATGCCTCTAAAAAGCCTGTTCATGCTTTAGTGGCAGATTCACCAAGTATGTGGTATGGAGCCGCATGGAGGCCATCCTACGCTTCTTATACACGATATAAGAACTTCCCAAGAGATGTTACTCGCATCTTGGATCTGATCCGTAACCCTCCTGCCAAGCCAAAGTATCCAAACATCATCCATGTTTATCAGAGAACTCCTTGGTCAACTGGAGAAGAGAAACGTAGGAATGAAGTAGCCAAGCAGACTTGGGATAAGATTGGATGGGTTGATTGCGGCCTAGATGATTCCTGCTTTGTTCGTCACTCAGGGAATGTGATTCCTAATGAGACTAAGAACATTCCCATGATCAAAGACATGATCAGAATGGCTTGCATTGGAAGAAAGGATACAGATTTGATAGTTCTTACTAATACTGATACCTGTGTCGCTTCCAACTTGTTAGAAAGACTTACGGGTTCATTTCCAGCGTATGCATATCGGTATGACTTTAAGAAGCTAGATCGACCTATTAGAGATGATCAGATAGCACTTGGAAAGAAGTATCAGGGATGTGATCTCTTTTCCTTCAGGGTTGGATGGTGGAGGAGAAATCATTCTTTATTTCCAGATATGGTTCTTGGAAGGCATTCTTGGGACAAAATAATGCGTGAATTATTCAAGATAGCTGGAGGTCGTGAAATAGATTCTTTGATTTACCATGAGCGTCATCCTTCTGCATGGGAGAATCCTAGCAATCTCAATAATGACCCTAGCAATCTGAGAAATGCCAAGCTCGCAAGGGAATGGTTGCAAGAGCGCAAGATTCCCTTGGAGGAGTTGGAGTTTCTTAACTACGAAGGACGCTTCAAGAAGCCAGCAAAGAAGCGTTAAAACTGAAATCCCTTAGTAACATTTGTTCTCTGATTGATTATCTTAACATAATCTGGATTAAGTTCGCAAAGGATAGCTCTGCGACCATAATCTATAGCAACCTTTCCAGTTGTTCCAGAACCTCCGAATGGATCAAGAACAATGTCACCTGCCTTGCTTCCTGCGAAAATACAAGGTTTGATTAAATCTTCTGGGAATGTAGCAAAGTGAGATCCTTTGTATGGTTGAACATTTACTGACCATACATCTCTTTTGTTTCTTGTTCCGTCATCTTTAAATATATTTCCAACATCATTTCGGAATGTTCCATCTTGCTGTGTTGCTCCAAATTGCCTTGGTTTATTTTCGCTTACAGCTCTTTCTTTTATAGATTCGTTATTAAAGTAATACTTGGATGACTTGCTCATTAGAAAAATGTATTCATGTGATTTGGTGCAACGATCCTCTACGCTCTCAGGCATAGGGTTTGGCTTGTGCCAAATAATGTCCTGACGCAAATACCATCCATCTGCTCGTAGAGCAAATGCTACCATCCAAGGGATTCCAATAAGGTCTTTGTTTTTTATTCCTGTACCATCAAAAGTAGATGCCATTCTGTTTTTAGCTAATCCCTTATCAACAAGAGTTCCTGTATCATCTCCTCTTGTCGTATCGGGAGTTGCTTTTCCATCTTTATAGGATGAATAGGTATCACCAAGATTAAGCCAAAGAGTACCATCGTCTTTAAGAACACGCTTCACTTCTCGGAATACGGATACAAGCTGGTCAACAAAATCTTGTGGAGTTTGCTCCAATCCTATCTGTCTTTCATTTCCATAGTCTCTCAACCCAAAGTAGGGAGGGGATGTAATACAAGTCTGTATGCATTGATCTGGCAACTGCTTTAGGGTTTCCCTGCAATCGCCAACAAGTATTTTGAGGTCTTGTATATCCATCTTATTCTCCCTCTTTATCCTCTGGCACTATAACTAATGGCGTTATGCGGTACTGAGGCATGATAGGCTGATTCATGGGAGTCAAGCTTATGTACTCTCCGCACTTGGCTCCGTCTGTCTCGCTGAGATTTGCCACATAGTATGTCTGTGGGATAATTGGTTGCATTGATGCAGTATGTAGAGATGCCGCAAATAGTAGTGACTGTAATTGGTTCATAGTTTGTTTTTGTGGTTCACGCTGCTCATATGCCAGTTTCCTCGCTCAACATCACATTCGTAGGCACGAAGGAAACCCGTCCCTCCAAATCCCTGTTTCAGCCTGTGCTTGATAGCGGCATCACATTTTGATTCAGAAGAGTACGCTGATTTCCCACAAGAGCATTTCTTTGGTTTGTCTTGTCCTTTGATCAGGCCCATTTCTAGTGCTTCTTGTTTATTGATTGGAGCAAGGTCTGGAGTTTCCATGCCTAGCTCATTAAGTATTTTATCTATTGGGCTTCTCATTTTTTGAATCCTTTGTCGCTGTAATGCCAATGCACTTCTTCAAAGTACTCGCACTTGTCTTTTCCTTCTTCTGGCTTGAAGTCAGAATAGGCTTGGTATTCTGAACCTGGTGCTAGATACCTCCAGCATTGCATATGCGAGTGGCATTCTGTGTTCTGGCATTTACTGATGTCTGTCATTGGTTGATTTCCTTTTTTAGTTGAGACAAGTCTTTGCTGGTCTTTCTCGCATCTGCTGGAGTTTCCCATGCCATCATTGCATCAGCTATAGCTACTGCACGATCACGCTGATCATTGGATAGGTCTAGCTTCTGTTGCATAGTCATCTCTGGTTTTGAGTTTTCCACCAAAAATGCTTCTACGAATTTAATTATTTCCTCACTCATCTATTGCGGCTTGGATTGCTTCACTAATCTTTAGGGTTTTCCCCATAGCGTTTAGCGTCTGGATCTCGGACAGAACAGATTCTAGGTATGCTATACGCTTCTTTAGGAGTTCAATGATGTCTTCTTCATTCATGTCGTTCATAATGTTTTTAGGTATGCTTGTTGGATGTAGGTTGGGTCTTCTCTGAATTGCGTTGTTAGGATGCAGGGAGGGTATCCCTCTTGAGATTTCCACGATGTGTAATGATCATGGTCAACTTTTCGTGTAGGTGTAATGAGCTTTGGTTTGGGCTTTACAGGCTCCAAAGGCTTTTCAACCTTGTTCAGCCAGTTGATAATGAACCTCTTAGTCTTTTGACGGCGAGGATTGATAGATAGCCAAGCATCTATACGCTTCATTTCTGTAGCAATGTCCACCCAAGGATAAAGATCCTTGAGAGATTCCTGCCATTCCTGATCGGTAACTTTTGATTTGGTTGCTTTGAATGCTCTTCCGCAACATGGGCAAATTTCAGAATTGTTCATATGACCATTGCTTTTTCTTGTATTGAACTGCTGTGAATGAAAACCAAGGGTGATTCTCAGCCGCGACTTTGATCTTGATGCGTCCTGCTTGATGCCAGAAACCTTTGACTTCCCAGAATGATACTAGGCCATCCTTTTCGATTACAAAGAAGTCTGGCGTGTAGGTAGTACGATCAGCTAGACGCAAAGCCATAGCCTCAAAGCTCCAATGATGGATCTCTCCAGCTAATTTCCTTGCTTCTAAGACCTTGGAGAATGCTTCCTCGGTTTTGTTCATTGAACCAGCAACTCTCCTGGTTGTATTTCCTTTTGCTTTGAATGTTCTCATAGCTTCATTACAGGGGTTATTTTTTTACCTGTGAAAGAACATTGACGTTTCTCACACTCTACAATCCATCCCTTCTTTTTAAGGCCATTTACCCTTCCAGATACAGCATTAATCGCTATTCCCGTAAGATGGCTTATCTCTTGAAGAGAGTAATCCCATTCTTGTTTCATAACAGAAAGGATTGCTTTCTCTTGTTTTCCTAAAGTTCCTGATTCCTTCAATTCAGAATATGCTTCTTTTGAAGTAGAGCGAACATCGGTAACTTTTTTAGCTACCCATTGAAACAAATCTCCTAGATCGTTATTCATTCCATTTAGGGAAGTTGATTGTTCCTGTATCGTGTATGTTATGTGATTTCTTAGATATAATATCTAAGTTAGAATAAGAGCGTTTTACTGATTTCATTCCAGCAACAAAAGCTTCTAGTACACGATCTTCAAGAGATGGAACTCTATTTCCATCCATCAGCAATCGTATATGATCAGAATCTAAGTAATCGTATGCTTCTTGTGGGTATTTCATCGTACAAGTCCCTTTTCGTAAGCAAGTTTATCCATATGGCTAGAGAAAATATAAGAAAACTTATATCCATCTACCTTTCCATTTGCATCTTTTGCATTTTCTTCTGCAAATGCTTCAGCTTCTTTAATTAGTCTATTACGTTTACGGATGTAATCGCAATTATGCCATTCTGGAATGCGGCTATACTCGTTGCCCTTAGAGTCTTTAATCTCTTGGCAGGAGCAATATGCTAGAATTTGATTTACTGGTTTCATGTGGTTGCTGTGGTTGCTGTTATTAGTTTTTTACTATCTCTGAATCTCTTTTATTTGCGTGATGTTCTCCGTGGTGTTTTGGACAAAACCAAATAACTTCTAGAGGTTTGGTATAATCTTCATGGTGTGCTTGGGCTTTTGATCCGCAAATACAACATGGATGTCTGTGAAGTTTTCCAGATCGCAAAGCCATTTGGACAATTCCATGAGCTTTACGTTTATTTGGATTTCTTTTGATCCATTCATTTTTTGTTGTTTGTTTTGATTTAGATACACGTCCTTCAATGCGAAATCTTTCTGATTTTTCTCTATGACGTTTTCTTTCAGACAAAACCCATTTTGGATCTTGTTCTTTAATCTTTCGTCGTTTTTCAGAGTCAGATTTTGTGCAGTCTTTGCATTTGTTGAGATGCCCATCTCCCATTTGTGTATGCTTGTAGTATTCATCAAGTGGAAGATGGCGTTTGCATTTGAAGCATTCTTTCATCTCTATATCTAAAACCAAAAAGGTATTATAGTCAATTAAAATGGTATTTCTGAATCGTAATCCTCTTCTTGCTTCTGTGCTGGTTTTTCCCTGTTTTGGAATGCCTTTGCTGGCTTAATCTTTTCTCCCCATCCAGCCTGACTATTCTGGCTGACTTCTGCATCCCAATCGGTATAGTTTCCAATGATCGGGCCTTTTGCCTTATCTTCTAGGCCAAGCTCTGCTTTCAAAGCTTTTGGAATAGTTTGTACTACCATTCCATCTTGATTCTTTTCGTTCTTTCCCTGTTTGTATGGCATGAGTCTCATATCAAGGTACTTTCCTTGCTTCAGATACGCCTTGTCGATTTTACTGCAATCAATGTTTAGTGTGATGCTCATTTTTGGTTTTTGTTGGTTTACTGCGGTTGGTATGGTGTGTGTTTATCGTCTTCGTTAATGAATCCTTCTCGTACTAAATAACGGAAAAGGTTCTGTAGTTCTTTTTGCGTGATCGTGCCATTGTCAACGGGATAAGCAAAATACTTACCAGGGTGATACATGACAATAAACTCACGGCCTTTGAATTGAATCCATAACGCTCTTGCATCTTCTGGGTATTCATTATCTGTCACGTTGGATAGATGGTTCTGATTCCTTGGTTTCGATGATCCATCCAAGTAGATCATCAAGTGCGGCCTTCGCATCCTTTCCCTTAACTCCCTTTGCTTTTCCGTATGCTTTCTCAAGTGATGATACGCTAATCTTTGCACAATCAAGGATAGCATCTTGTGACAGAACGCTAGAAAGAGCAGATATAGCGGCGGCGTTATCTGATACATTCCTAGTTGTACGTCCTTTTGATAGTGAATATCCAGCAATTTGCGCTCCTGAGATTAGACGTAACTTGAGTTCTTTTCGGATCTCCTCAATAAAATCCTCTACTACAAGAGACTTAGCATCTAAGGATGCAAGTTCCTCATTGGAAAGAGTTGATACTGATACGCTAGAGGCTACCTGTAGCGTTGTGACGGCGGCCTGAGAGTTGCCATAAGCGTCTGGACATACACCTTTAGCGCGACACCACTTACAAGCGTTAGGCGAAGGAATTCTAGGAGCATCCTGCTTTAGTGAAGCATTTACGATGTCAAGGATCTCGTCTTTAGCGGCGGCAAGCTCTCCTTCATTGTATTCGGCAATGGTAGTGCCTCCTGCAAGCGGTTGGATCATTGCTACAAGGATGGTCTTGAGTTCTGGGAATGCGTTTTTTACAAGAACGGCATAAGCCTTTAGCTGTTGGTTCTCTGCGGCCTTACCCTGAGATGAGCGTCCTGTTTTGTAGTCTGTTACTACTGCTGTATCTCCAAAAAAATCAATACGATCAATAGCTCCAGAAAACAAATCGTCATACCAGAATCTTTGCTCAACGATTTCCTTATTCCTTTCTCCAAGATCAAGTTGTCTGATCATATCAGAGTAATCGGATAAGCATCGTGTGGCGATCTCTTGACCCTCCTCGGATAGTTCCTCAAAAGGTTTTTGATCTGCTAGGACAGAGTGAACATCTGTTCCTAGCGTCATATATTGATTAGGCTCCTGATCTGGTAGCGTGGACTCTAGGTTCCAGCTACCAGGACATAAGGCAAGACGGCTAAAACCGCTTGCTGAAGGTTTCCCGTCTCTTTCGTCGCTCATTTGAACATTCCGTTTTTATAATTTTCCCATTGTTGATTCATGCTTGAAGTCATGTTTGCAAGAGCAATCAAATCTTCCTGCTGAATATTGTCATTGATTGCATCAATAACAATTTCAATAAGCCTTTCTTTTTCGCAAAGAAGGTTGTGTGTCATAGAATCTTTTTTCATATTAGAGTGCTGGCTTGAATGCCTTAACTTTATCCCATGCTGAGACAAGGCGTTCTACTACCTTATCTGGAAGCTCGGTGATAAGAGTCTTCCTTGTTACATCTGGAACCTTATTGGCAATAAGAAACTCAATGACATGAGCATCTGATACTTCTTCATCCCACATCATAGAAGCTAGAGAATCTATTGGAGATGCTTTAGCCTCTTGATCTGGTGCTTTCTGAGGTTCCTGCTTCTTAACTACTGGCTTTTCAATCTTTACTGCTGGCTTAGAAGCAATCTCACCATCCTCGTCTTCGTCAGCGGCGATCATCAGCACAGAACTGATTGCGTACCTTTTTGCATACGTCAAAGCTGATCCTACGCCTTGTGCTGATTGATCCTTAAGAGGTAAAATCAACTTGCTTTCCCTTGTCTCTCCTGACTTGTGGATAATCCTTGTAACTACTCCAGCCTTTCCATCTTCAAAGATAGGCTCCTGAGAGATACCAAGTCCATTGTTGGCAAGAATAGGACGAACATCGTCCAGAATGGCATCTAGTGATGCGTATCTGTTACGGAAGTGCGGATTTACTGCATTCTTTGCTACATTCCTTAATTCCCCAAGTGCTTTAACAAATGAGGCGTTCAGTTGACTATCGGGTGTGATTTCAGTATTGTTCATGTGGTTGCTTGCGTGGTTGCTGTGACTAAAAAGTGGCTAGGGAGTTTGTTTATGGCTCCCTAGCCACATTTGTTTTAGTATCCCTTCTTCATGCCCTTCTTAGGCATGCTCTTGGAATCCATTTTCTTGCCCTTGGTCATGGGTTTTCCCTTGGCCTCAGACATCACTTTTTTTGCGGTGGTCTTTTTCATTTTTGTGGTTTCGATTAGGGTGTGGTTTAGTTGGGGTTTGGTCTGTAGCTTTGTACGGATCAAATCCTTTATCTCTTTTAGCATTAGGAAACTGCTGTTTCGGTTTCAGCGGCGGCGGTTTCGCTGGTGCAAGTGCTGGTGCAAGCGGTGGTTCCCGTCACGAGATCATGCACCTTCTGGAGAAGATCAAGATCAATGGTTCCAAGACTCTGAGCGATGTCTTGGGCTAGGCTGTTTAGCTGTTGTAGGTTTGACATGGTGTTGTTGTTTGTTGTTTTGGTTACTTGCATTTCCAAGCTCGTAGAGACTTGTTGATGCGAGAATTTGGATCTTTTGCGGTCTTTGCGCTTGTTAGTTTTGACTTCATTCCTTTCATCCTGGCGCAAAATGAGGATTTGCGTCCTGCTTCTGCTTTGGTCTTGGGATTCGGAGCAGGGGGCTTTAGATGTCCTCCGTGCGCCTTGTTGTATGATGCTCGACCCTTGGCGTTAAGGCCACCCTTTGGATTCTTACCTTCTTTTCTTGTCCATGCTTCGGTCATAGTTATTTCTTTTTGGCAGTCTTTGCTGATTTACGGAAAGCGGCGGCGGTTGGCGCACCTTTGCTACCTACTTTACGCATCTTCTCGCCTGATCCCTTGGCAATGCGCTCCTGCTTTGCGTGGATGTTTGCGTATAGTCCTTTTGGTTTCATACTGGTTGAGGCGGAAGTGTTAATACAGCTATCAGGATAAGCAAGAATATCAAAACTCCTGCGACGATCATTCGTGGACTCATGCTTTGGAAAAGTGCTTCTCGACCACCATCACCATATACTGAGACATGGATCGACGCTCGGCGGCGGCGGCATCTTTCACTTTGTTTTTGAGATCGGTCGGGAAGTATAAGCCAAGGAAGCTGTTTGTTTTCTCGGCGGCGGCGGTATCTGGGGTGGTTGCAATGTAGGTTGGTGTTTCGGTTGTCATAGTTGTAAAGTTGGAAGGTGATGATTGCATCGGCTGAAAGTTGGTGCAAGATTATTTTCTAAAAAGTTTATGCTTGACTCTTGGTTCTTTGAAAAGATGGCCTTTAGTTTTTAGATGTTTTAAGAATGAGTACCAGCAAAGGAATTCTTTGTGTCCTGCCTGATCATGGGAAAGGTATCGGTGAAGGGATATTGCTTTCATTTATAAAAAGGGTTCTGCCATTCTTCATCTTCTTCTGTTATGTCCTCTACTTCTTCGCTGTCTATTTCATGGTCACAGGTAGGGCATTTTTCGGGACTGAAAAACATTGGATCTCCTAGGGTTATGGTGAGATCAATATCTGTTTCGCATTCTGGGCAAGTATAAATTTTAGAAACTTTCATAGCGGCGGCGGTGTTACTGGTTGATGTTGAAGATAGAATCGAGGTGGCGGTCTGTTGTAGTGTTGGCGGCGGCGGTTGCAAAGATATTTTTAATCCTTTTCTCTAGGATGATTGTCATTCGGTGTATTTCCTTTGCGCGAGCCAATGAGATTTTGATTGTAGGCAAGCCATGATGTTCTGATTGTTTGATTTCGGTAAATAAAAGCGGTTCTATGTTGTCAATCAGGGCGGCGGTTTCTTTTAGTGCGGCGGCGGTTTGTGTGGTCATTGGTTTATTGTCCTAGGGTTTCGATTATTTTTTCAATAAATTTTGCATTTTGGAATTTTTCACTTTCCATTGCTCGAACATATTCTGCCTGTGCAATTTCAAGTAGGAATTCCATTTCTTCTTCCGTGAATTCTAGCGTGGTCATTGGTTTTTTATGAGTTTTCGTGGTTAAGATTCGTATGCTGAAAGGTAGTTTCTAAGGAAGTCTGGGAGGTTTTCACCCGTAAATATGGCAACGATCTCTTGGGCTTGTCTCGGTGTGATATAATAGCCTAAGAATGCGGCCTCTAATGTGATGTTATATGCGCTCATTTAATGCTCCTTTATTTTAGGTTTTTAAGTATTTTTTCTGCGTCATCGTCGAAGTAATGGAGAAGAGCAAGGTGCGCTATTCGATTAAATCCTGCATCTTTTAGAATTTCAACGGCCAGAAAAAGAGCGGCTTCTCTGTCGTATGCTCGGATTCTTTGCCAATCTTTGCAAAATCTAAATGCGTCTTCCGTGGCGTGTCCTCTGCTGTATTTGTCTCGATCTGACAGGATTTGATCTTGCAAAAGATCGGTTTCTTTTTGTATTTGTTCTTGGGTTTTCATTGTAGGGATTTAAGGGTGGAGTTTATGTCTTCAATCTGTCCGTTTATGGTGTCGAGCTGGAAAAGGATCTTTTGAATGATCTCTTCTAAGGTTTCTTGCGGTTCTGAGGCCGTTGTAGGGGTTTCCATATAGTTTAAAAATTAGGAATGGGGTGAAGTGTTCCGTTGTCCCATTCGATTACCTGACAAGGGTGAGTGGCTAGGAAGTGCCGCATTTTTTGGGCTAATTTGTTCCTGCATCGGTGCTGGTGATCGCTTAAGAGCAAACGGGGGTTTGTGACTCTGTTGTAAATGCTGGCGGCTTTTTGTGCTGTGCGTAGGGTCATATTTTTAGAAGGAATGCAAGGACTAGGAAAAAGGAAAGAAACTTATAAATTAGAGTTTCTCATAAACTCCCTTTTCGCTACTCCAGCGAAAACGACCTTCTCTGTCGAACTTTGAGAAAATTCCAAGATAGGACTCCCGAAGCATGAAGTTATGGTTTGGAGAAAATTTGTGGGATGGGTTTTCCTTTTTAATGGCAGAATCTTTCCTTGCCATGTCTGCAAACAAAGGCAGTTTCCTTAAATGCCTTATGATTTCGTGATCCGTAAGAGCTGAGAAGTCTGCATCGTAAAGGGTTTCATCTTCAATCCAGCACTTTTCGCATACTCCGCCGATTCCAAGGGATGAAAAAGGGGTGATCTCGTTGCAATTTCTACATTGTGTCAGTCCTTGTTTTTGCAGGGCTTTTTCAATGTGTCGCAAGTTGTCCATCATTTTTGACATGACAATCCCCTCCCCTAATTTGTAAGGAGAAGGGTGGGGAAGCGTAAAAGGCATGGGAGAGATTTCAAGTTTCATATTTTTAGGAGTTGAAGATTAATGCGGTAAGGATCAAGAAAAGGAAGGCAATGACTATGCACGAGGCCAAGAACTGAGTGACATGGCGGTCATGCTTCTCTTGGCGATACTCGACAAGGGCGGGAGATGGTGAGGTGTGAGGGCGCATGATTACTCTCCAAAGTAGAATTGCTGACAATATGTAAGAAGAGCTTCATCTTCTTCGTGCGTGGTAACATATTCAGTCCAAGGTGTTCCCCAGTCTTGCCATTGTAAAACGGGATTTTCTGGCTGATTGTGATGGCCAATATCTCCAACAATACGCAAAGCAGGGCCTCCTGTAGAAAGTAGGATCTGAAAATTTTCAAGATCAGACTCTCCTCCTGCCGTTTTCCATCCTTCTCGCACCGTAACAGACAAGGGTGATTCCATCATCTCATTTATTGCCGCCTCCCTGATGTCGTCATCACTAGCAAGCAAGAGTGATGACCAGTCCATGATTGATTGCATCCATCCTTTTCCGTTCTCGATTGCATGATTGTTTTCTTTAGTTGTCGCGTTCATTCTGTTTTCTCCTTTTGGTTGGTTGGTTGGTTGGTGTCTTTATGACAAGGAAGATAATGCCATATCCTTTCAACATTTGCAACATCTTTTTACAAGAAAGTGCAATATTCTTTCAGCCTGTATTCATGCGCTTCCAAGCGTCACAGATTGCAAGACAAGATACTTTTCTATCACTTGTAAGGCAAAGCAATAGAATGAATATATGCAAGACAATCACTTCTGTATTGACAAGGAAAACAATAGATCATTATAATCCGAGAGCTGAGGGCTCGAGGCTAGAGAGAGATTCCAGTTTGATCAGTTCCCTTTATCTACCACCAGAATTCAATCCATGACCGAAGCGCGAAGGGAGAGATCTTGAGACGCTGAAAAGCGGATCATCTCGACCGAAGTCGCAAGACAAGCCAGCGACATGACGGCAACTCTGAAATCCAGAGCAACTCCGCTGGCATTCAAAGAGAATTGACTAGGGTTGATTTACTAGGTAAAAGTCGTCAACTATGAGCAGACCACTAAACACGAGACAAAAGAAGTTTTGCGACAACTACGCAACTCGCGGTATGAGCATCGCCGAATCTGTTAGAAGAGCTGGCTATAACTTCAAAAGTCAAAAGAGCGAAGACTACGGAAGTTATGGGTGCAAGATGCTGAAACAAGACAGGGTTGCTTCCTATGTTTCCAAACTTAGAGAGAAATCCTTCTCGAAAGATGTGCTTTCAATGGCTGAAAAGCGCGCCTATTTAGCTCGAGCAGTTAGGACGCCAGTTGGAGAGATTACTGAGGCGAGCGACCTAGCGCAAGAGGTGACGTTCTCTGAGGGCAAGGAGGGAAGCAGTAGGAAGGTTAAGGCAGTAGATAAGCTGAAGGCCATTGAGTTGGATAGTAAGATCGCTGGAGACTTCTATAGCGATAGGTCACCTCAGGCGTTGAATCCGTTTGCGTTTATCATCCAGTTCGGGAAGGACGCGAGTAGCGCGCAAGGCCATGTCTTACAGCAGGGCGAGGTGATAGATGTCACTCCTGCCAGAATAGAGGACTCTTCCAAGGCCGGCGCAATAGATGAAGAGCTGGCCGACTAGGTTGACATAGGCAGTCACCCTCCTGCGGTCACCCTCCTGCAGTCCCCCTGAGAGCGGGGGGCAATCAGTATCCAAGACAGCGCGCCAGCAAGGGGGCCATTCATGGTGGGAGTTCCTAAGGAATCTCTTCGGGTGGTGGGGGAGGGGTGGCACACCAATTTATTGGAAGCGTATGCGCCATATGCCCCAATGAAAAAAAATCCAGTATGGGGAGTTTCCCTATTGAAAGATCCTTTTACTACTTGACTAAGATATGGTTGATAGAATATCTATGGGTGAATGACATTGAGATACCCAGATAGTGATTTTACGCGACCTAGCATTATGTTGTTGAGGTCACTAGCGCATGAGTTGGGATTGAATGCGACAAAAGATCCAGGTGGGTATGGTGGATTAAAGATGGAGAGGAAGAGATTGTCAGAGGCTCTTAAGGAGAATATTGATGATGATAGGTTGAGCGATTGGGATCGTGATATGATTCGGGGATTGGAATAGTTTAATAAATAAACCCCCTCAAGCCTCTGTCTGTGAGCAAGCTCAAACCGAGGGGGCGATTTATACAATAAAAACCCCCACCTAGCGGTTAGGCCAGATGGGGTTGGTTTGGGGGGGTTTATTAATTACCTATCGCAGATATGGCAATAAGGCTTTTCGGTTTCTTCGTCTTCATCAATCTCATCTTCATCTTCGATCTCGATGGAGTCTTCGATGTAGTCAAGGAGAGTGACTAGAGTGTTGTGGATGGATACAACGACTTCTGCGAGGTTTTCTACTTGGGATTGGAGTTCTTGTTTAGATGACATGGTGTGGTTATGGTTGAGTTACAAATCCTATGCATTTATTGGCAAGTGTCAATGAATTGTAAAATGGCTACGGGACATGGGATCGAACCATGACTAGGAGAGTCAAAGTCTCCTGTGCTACCTTTACACCATCCCGTACAAAGCTATTTCTTGGGCCTTCCGCGCCCTCTGGGGACGTTTATTCGCTCTCTCCATGCAACTGTGCCATAGATGGTTTGGCAAGCCAGATTTTTGTCTAAGTTGAGGACATATGCTTTGAGTCTCATCCTCATCTCAGGTTCTAGCTTTCCAACAATATCTCCATACTCTTTTCCTTGGTTGGCGAGGCACTTAGCTTTTGCTAACAATTCCGTTTGTGTAATCATTTATTTTAGAAAAGTATTGACTGCTGGAAAAAAATCGCTATGAAGGGATTTGTATGAAGGACATACTCAACAACATTAACCTTGAAAAGTCGTGTGATGAATGCGGTGGAACAGGTCGTGATTGGTATGATGATGCACAGGGAGAGCCATGCTGGAAATGCAATGGTACTGGACACATCGCCACCAATGAAGGCCGTGCCATTCTTCAGCTCATTGCTCACCATCAGGGTAATTTGCTCCAATTTGCTTAACGAGTCTTTTTGAGGGCTTTTAAAAAGCTCTCAACTAGATGACCGATGAGGTAAGCCAACGCCTCGTCACAGGATTCCTTTTCTTTAACGCCACACTTTTCTAAGATGTGGGTAGCAACATGGACACATTCGTGAGTAAGTGTTCCTATCCAATCAGGATCGTGTTTCCATCCAGTTAAAAATATTACATTTGGAGATCCACAAAAAGTACAAGCATCTGCTGAATCAAGACTTGGTATTAAAGCATAGATTTCTGGTTTTAATGTATTATTAAACCATTCCTCTCCTTGCTCCCTATTTACGGGCCATACTATCCAGCAACCATTCCTCCATACAGGTATTTCAAGATAGAAAGACTTTGGTTTCATTTAAGATGGTAATGAGGCTTATTTACTCTTTTTCCATTCTGCATTACTACAAAATCCTTTTTTAATACCTCATTTTTACTAATAGATTCTCTAAGCCAAACAGTAACTTTAGATTTTTTCCAATTAAGCATTTTCTGAATATCCTGATTGGTATGCCAATTAGGAGGAACTTTATCTACATTGGTTTCTAAAACTGCTTTTTTCCACCTTTTTACTTCATTAATAGAATCAAGCAAATCAGCTTCGGATGGGTCGATTTTCTTTTGGCTCATAGGTTACTAGTTTGGTTGCTGGTAGTTCGCCTTCTTTACATCCACGCCAATCGAGGATGCCGATGCCAGGGCGACAAATGGCATCTCCTACAACTTTATGGGCATATCTCGTAAGTAACTGCCATGCAGGAGTTACCATGAATATGCCAGAACCATCATTAAAGATTCCTCCCGTGTGTCGATGGCCTCGTAGATATATTTTCGGAACCCTATGACCTACACGGGAGTAATTCTGTCTGGCATTACCCATAGTTATGCTCATAGCTCCAGCTTCAAGGTAAGCCCTAGAACTGGTAGGCATATGATGAGCCATATCAATGAGTGTACCATTAATTTCAATGAGAGCTTTATCTCCACACCATTTTCCTTCTAGCTTGGTAGCAATGTATTCTTCCCAATTTTTAACATGGCATTCTGTTCCAGCGGTTAGATAGGTAACAGCAGAAGCACTAGCAAGTGGCCTAATAGCCTCTATAGCGGCGTTTGAATGATCTAGGCAGTCTTGGGCTACAACTTCTTTTGTGCCGTGATGTATGCCCTCTAGCAGATCGCCATTAAGGAGCAAAGCAAATGGATCTTTACCAAAGTGCTTGATTCCTTTTTCAACGGAATCTTGCCAGCATTGCCATAGCCATTGCTGATGGAGATTCTTTCCTAGACCAATCTTGTTTCCTGTTTTTGTCTCAAAGCCATCAGGCCATAAACCAACAGATGATCCACAATGAAGATCGGAAACAACAATTGCTCCGACAATAGGTTTATTTTTAATCATTAGATTGGTGAGGGAGACTTTGTGGCTGTCGATCCGAAACCAAGTTCTCTAATAGAGTTGCCGCATCTCGTAAAGATACTTCTTCTTCTTTCATCATTTTTGCAAGAAGCTGACAGAGTTTAACTCGCTCAGTCAAATGATGGAGATAGCTGATTAAATCAAGCTGTTCGTCTTTAAGGTTTTTGGCATACCACCCTGCCCCTGCAGTCCAGAACTGGGTTTTATGTTCTTCACTACCTTTGATATATTTATCTTTACCATCGAAGAATGCTTTCTCCCAAATGTTCCAAGCATCTTCTTCGGGTGTCATATCATTTAGCTTTAGGTTTTCTTTTCGTTTTGGTTTTGGGCTTTTGAATAGACCCGTAACCAACTCTAGCAGGGCGTAGATTTGCATGAGGTTTGGCTGATGTTATGGTTGCTGTTTTGTTCATAGGCTGTTGATAAATCGTTTCCACATTCCAATGGGACGAATACAACCTGCCACGTTGCATATGTGACAAGATGGAGTATTGCAAGCACTTAATTCTTTTCCGCATTCTGGACACAAACCATTCATCCTGCCGATAAATCCTACAAGTATCTTAAAAGCTTTTTTCATTAGAACGTGATGTGCATCACTTGGCATGAACAGTCTGCACCATTTTTGTCTGCTTCGTCAATGTCTGCAAAGATTACAGAGTTGTTGAATTTATCCATCGTAGTCATCATCCATTCCATTGATTTTCTATACTCAGGGAACTCAGGTTGGAACATTCCGCTGATGACAATATTCTTGTCTGGGATACGGATTAGGTTGGTAGCTCCAGTAGCCTCCATTTCTTTTGGAACAACAATGATGTTTGCGAGTTTCTCAAGACGCTTGAATGATTCTGAATCAATACCAGAACGGCATACCATAAAGTTTTCTTTGTCGAGAACATGGATGACACAATCCAAGTGATAAAGATCATCACTTACCATCTTCATTGGAATGATCTCAACTCCGCCTTTCTTAGAAATCCACTCCTGAGCTTTCCAATCAGAAAACTTTCCGTAACCGCCAAAATAGGTTTTGTCTTTCCAATGCTTTGTCTCAGCTTCTCCTTCCCAAAAGTGAGGAGGTTGAAGAACTGTATATCCCATTTTTTCAAAGAATCGACGTCCAGGCTCCTCTTCGATCTGTCTTCCATCAGCACTCATTTTTGCAAGGAAGATAAAAGGATCTACACTCAAACCAAGGTTGGCAACAAAATGTTGATCTTGTGCCCCTTTTGTTGGAGGCAACTCAATTACTTTAACTCCAAGAGCAGTAATGAGTCTTTTGATTCTTGAATACTGGCGCATTGCCCTTTCAGTATCAATTTTCTGACCCTTCATGAACTTGTTGTTCGGGATGGCCGTAGAGAGATACTTTGGAGGACACATTAAAAAGCTAGGCTTGCGTTTGTACTGACCTCCACCGAAGGGAGTAGAATCTGGACTTCCTAGGATTTTAGAAACAGAAGAGTCAACCTTTCCATGAATCACGGAAGGAATCATGGAGCCGCTTTTGAAATCTTGAGGGGAGAACCTAGCCATTTAGGAAGTATGCGGTGTGAATACTTTTTAGTCAATCTCCAGCACTAAAGAAAACCAAAAGAGTAAAGCAAATCCCCCCCTTAATCCCCCCACTCCTCAGTAGGGAAAGCCTGTCAGAAAAGAAAAGAAACTACTGCACCCCAAAATTGATGCAGGGTGTTTCCTTTCTCTCTCATCGGGTAAGGAGTTTTGGTTCTCCAAAGCCGTTGTTGTTGAATCCCGTGGTACGCATTCACGGCCATCCTCACTTGCTATAACGGACAAGCCCCGCCGAGTGGTGACGCACTACAGCGGGGCTTTTCTTTTGGAGGAGGAAAGTTTTACTAGAATGCGTCACCATTCAGATGCGGTGAATATGCCACACAATCTCCGCAATCGTCAATATCAAAATCCATCTTCATCTACTCCACTACTTCCATATCCCCATTCATCGTTCTCAACTTGTTCTTGGGCATTATGCTTGCTGTGAATTAGACGTTCTTCCCAATCGCGGATCTCTAGGATGTCTAAAGATTCTTGCTCTTCTTCAAAGCTGAACTCTAGTCCTGCTTTTCGTAGCATTTCAACAGCATAGGTCAAAGAATCAGCCAAATCGGGCGATTTCTTGATGCGCTGTTTCATATCCAACTTTTTCTCGACAGCAACTTTTCTGCCCTTGTGGAAATAAAGCCTACTGCAAAGTTCGCTTACCATTAGGGTGTGTTTATCGACATCTATGCCAAGTAAACTTTGCGTTGACATAGCAGTATGAACTTGGAACCAAGACTCTGTTACTCGACGATCATAGGCTTCTTTTGCAGTACGTTTATCCAAACTGCTAATCCTTCGTTCTGTAGGCATTCCCATAGAAGAGATTGGATGGATGAACATGGCTTCTGGGTGGAATTTTCCCCATTCAATGATGATAGCTCTAAGCATTTTTCCGCCATCGCCAGAAATATCCAAACCAAAATCCCTTGGATGAACTCCGTACTCAACGCAATCTTTAACCAATTGGATTGCAATTGATTCTTCAAATACTTCTCCTACAGAACTGTTATATTCTCTTGTTCCGAGATAGAATCCTACCTTTCTTCCTGTATCATTTGATCCATATCTACAAAAAGTAGCCGCGCATCTATCTCCACCCGCAGTAAATGCAGGGTCAAATCCACAAACAACCTTTGTTCTATCGCTCCAAGTAGGCTCCCATGCTATATCGCATCCTTTTATAAACTGTTTTGAGAAGATTGTTAGTTCAACAGAACTATCAGGCCACCACCCATAGACGTTTCTCCAGTATTCTAAAGCATTTTTATTGCCATAGCATCGTTTTAGCGTGTTTGCCTCGCCTTGTACTGTCAAAAACCTATCAAATGGTGGTATTTCTGCATCTGGAACCTTGAAATTAGGGCTATCTTCACCAGAAAGATGCAATGCTACGCCTGTTCTAGTATTCCATTTGTGAGTATATCTATTAACAGCATCCCATTCCATTGGATCGTCTGGCTGACATAGCTCAGTATGTGGATTGTTGGCAGTATTTGATGGGTTTGCCATGCCTCCAAAGATAAAGTCTGGATTTGCGCCAAGGTTGACGCGAGTATCAAGCGCATAAAGATCCATTTCAGCCAACTCATCCAAGAATAGCCTCATTCTAGCGTTTTTTCGCCCTCTTGTATTCTCCACAGAACGCTTTCCCTCGCCTCCACGTGGGAATGCAAGTGCTTTAATGGCATTTGTGTAGTCTCGCTCTGTGTCTTTTGTGTCAATAGACTCAAAAACAATCATTCTTCGATACTCAACAAGGTTTCCAATGCTTGCATCTTTTCCATATGCGGCCTGTAAATTACGCATTGCAATTCGGTAAAGCGTACAAACTTTACCCCAAAGTCGGTCTTCTGAAGCGTCTAACGATGTACTTGCAACATAAGTTGATGTACAATCAGGAGCGCAAAGCCAATCAATTACTATGCAAGCCGCAACAGAGAAGGTTTTTCCGCTACTTGCACATCCTGCAATGCCCCAATCGTTGTCATTACAGAACAAATCAATGATGTCTAAAGCATAATTGTTTGGTATTCCTTGAGAATGCAACAGAACATCATTTCCATAAATCAATTGGAAGCAATTGACCATGTGCTGTGCTGGATTAAGCAAGCCGCATTCATCTAATTTGATTCCTTTTTTGATTCTTTCCCTTCTTCCAAACTCTCCGCGAGTAAGACGATAAGCGGTAAGCTCTCTAATAAACTGTGGAACATTTTCAAAGAAAGAAAGCCCATACGTTGTGTCTTTTGGTAGGTCTAGCGTTAATCCGTTATATTCCATAAACCTTTAGTGTTGACTTGTTCTTTAATAAAATACAAGTATTTGAATTACATGAAGCTCAAAAATCCTAATGACGCAATTCCTGGAGGTCTTTGGTATCAATACTCAGATGACAAGGGAAATAATTATCGTGTTAATGGAATGGATCTCACGTTTGGGAGGCAATTCATCCAAAAGATTAAGTCAGACATGACTAATAAGAATGTTGCCATACCAGAAAATTTAGATTATTTGGTAGAGCAACAAATTTGCCAACGCATTGCAGGGCAATATTGCTGGCAAGAAGCTGGCGATGCAGTTGCCAATGTAATTCACAAATTTGCACATCTTGGAGATAAGGTTGCTTCTACATTTGGCATCAATGCCCAATTAGAAACAAGGGCAAAGAATTGTCCTGCTTGTCAGAAAAGGCGTGAAGCTCTTAATAATATTAATCGGTAATGGCTAAAACAAAAAAGATCGTAAATCGTGAAGGTGTCTCCTCTTGGGGATTCAATACGATCAATTCAAATGGTGTAGCTCCAACAAGCCGAGTTCAAACGGCTAATGATGCTTTTACAATTTGTTGGAACCTTCGTCTTGATAATGCTGGACGTGAACGTAAGTGGGGTCGTATTTACAAATGCTATAAAGGATTTCCCCCTACTGATTATAGCCAAGTAGCTTCCCGTCAACTTTCTGGAATGAGCAATGTGCCATTCCGTCAGATGAAATTTATTGTTGATAATCAAAAGTCCAGTTTTGTGGACATGGTTATGGAGCGCAATACTGCCGCAACCATTACGACAAAACTTGGTAATCCTACTGAAAAGAAAGAATGGAGCGATCTTATTGGCGTAGGATTTGATAGGATGCTTCGTTCTTGGTCATCTTATAACTATAATGTTGAGTTGGATGTTGAAGAGATGACTCTTTACGGAAAGGGTTTTGAAATTGCAGAAGATAGAGACGGATGGCCCACCAAGAGCTTTCACAACTCTAATGTTCTAATTCCAGATAAAACATATGCCGATCTCACGAACTTGGGTGAGATGTGCATCAAACGTAGCTACACACCCCTTGAGTTCTGGCTCAAGATTACTGGCGGGGAGGAAGATCCAGTAAAAGCAGAGCAACACGCTACTGATATGGGGTGGAATTTTTGGGCTTGCGTAGATGCATTGCGAATGTTTACGACAAACTACCGCAATACTTACACCAATACTGAATGGTTGCGTGATGTTGCTTCTGGCAACATGAATCTTTCTCGCCTTTACACCCTAAGGATTGAGCTTTATGAGCTTTATATCATGGAGTTTAATGGAAGCATTTCCAAAATGCTCTTGCTCCAGAATTATGGAGGACTTGTTCTTGGCTACAAAGAAAATGGTCGTAAGGATCTTACTGAAGAGGAATACCGCGATCAAACTGGCTTTTTGTATTACAAAAAAGATTGGGTAGAAAAAGATGAAGATGGATGGGAGGATATTATTGCTCCTATGACTGATTCTACTGGATCTGGCATTTGGCATGAGATCCAAGGTCTAGCTGAAGCTGTTTTCATTCAATGCCGAGCATATGACATCCACATGAATCGTTTCATGGATGCCGTTGATTGGAATACTCGACTCATGTTTAAGGGAGGATCTGCTGAATCTACCAAGAAACTTAAACAAATGGAGTGGATGCCTTGGATGGTTTTGCCACAAGACGTTGAGCCGCATCAGGTTTCTGTAAATATACCCTTCCAAGAAGTTCTTTCTGGAATTCAGTTTTATCAAGCTGATTTGTATCGCGGAATTGGCGCATACAACATTGGAATGGCAAACAAAAGTGGCAAAGCTAGGACTAAAGGAGAAGCAGAGCTTGATGCCGCTGAATCCGCAAAGCTACAGGGAACTCAAATCCGTAGGTTTAATGACAATCAGACTCGTTGGCTAAAGATGCTATTCAAGCGCATGAGCCGAACCACAAAAGGTGGTTATGGTTATAAGTTAAAAGAAAAGTTTGTTGATTTCATGGAGGAAAATGGTGTTCCAAAAGAAGCATACAAATGGGAAAACATTGAGAATATTGAATCCAATATGCTTTCTGGATCTGGAAGCCCTAGCTATAAACTGATGGCGGCTCAACAGACTGTTTCTCTTACTGGCATGACTCCAATGAATGAAGGACAGGCAAATGCTATTGCTGATGCTATTGCCGCTCTTAATGGTCGTCAAAATGTCAATCGTTACGTTAAGCAAACCAAGATCAATATTCCAGATGATCAGGGAATTATCTCGATGGAAAACATTGGCATGACTGATCCAAAGGGAAATCCTGCAAACTTCCGAGTTTATCCTGATCAAAACCATATCGAACATTTTAATGGTCATATGCAGGATGCCGCCGCCTCCATGCAGGAGGCTCAACAGGCACTTCAATCTGCTGGGGTTAATCCTCAAGCACCTACTCGCGGACAAGAAGCTCAGGGGGCATCTGAGGAGGCTGTTGAGCTTATTAAAGACATCTATGCTTGTTTAATTCGCTTCAAAGGCCCACATCTTACTGCACATCTTCAGTTTATTCAGAAAGATCCTTCTAAGAAAGAACTTGCCAAGCAGTTTGGTCAACAAATGCAACAGCTCCAGCGTGGAACTGATGAGCTTGGTAGCCAGCTTGCACAACTTGAGAAGTCTAAACAACAACAGCAAGGCCAAGGACAAAACCAAAGTCCAGATGATATTAAGCTACAGGCTCTTGTTGCAAAACAAGCAATTGAAACTGATAGTCTTAAAAAGAAAGAAGACATTAAACTTGCGGCAATGGCGCAAAAAGCTCATCTTCATAATGCTAACGCAATGGAAAAAGTTGCAACTGATTTGGCTACAAAGAGAGCAAAAGCCGCTAATGAAATTCAGATTCATCGTGCAAAAGCCGCACATAATATGCAAGCATTGCAGGATCAACATGAACAAGAGCTTGATCAGCAACAGCAAATGAACGCTCAAGACATGATGGCGCAACAACAAGCCATTCAAGGTCAAGAAGAAGTAACTCAAAGCAACCCGCAAACAGGACAAGAGAATGGATAAAAACGTAGTAAATCTAGCCGCCGCAATTATCAATGATCGTCGCTATAGCGAACTTAAAAACGGATTATACGAGGAGTTGGTAAACAAAGACCACGCAACTGTGGTTGCAGTATTCCGAGCTTTACAAGAGTGGGCAACTGATGCAGAAGACAATACATTTTCTGCATCTGATAGACCAAAACTAACCACAGTAAAAGTAAGCGCACATGATTTGGATATAGATCCCGATCTTGATGACACATTATCTGAAGAAGAAATTAATTCTCGCAAGTAACCACAACAAACAAAAACAACCATGTCTGAAACCGCAATTGCAGAACCCGTAGCAAAACCAGCACCACAATTTGATGCCGCCGCTGATAAGGCCGCAAGAGATTCCGCTGTAAAACAGGCAGATACTTTCTTTAGGGAAAATATCAAAGATGCACCAAAGGGAAGTCCTTCGGATCTTTTCAAAAAGATGGCAGAAAAGCTAAATCAGGATACTGCTCAATTTCAAGATAAGATTGATTCAGAAAAAGATGCCGCAAATGCATCTGAAAACAATCGTCCTGATCCAGAAACAAAAGCATCTCTTGTTGATGATGAAAAGAAGCCTGGGTACATTAAAAGCCTAAAGCAAACCAATGAACAGCTTGCAAAAGAAGCTGCTGAACTAAAAGCAAAGGTTGCTGAATACGATAAAACCAAGCAAGAGATTGAAGAGCTTCGTTCTAAAATTGATGATAGCGAAAGCAAAAAGGAAGTAGAAAAGCTACGCAAAGAGCTTGAAAAGGCAGTAAAAGAACGCCAAGAGCGCGAAGAGGCATTGACATCTGACCTTGAAAACCTTCGCCAAGCAAATGCACTACTTAATCTTCCCGCTGACCCGAACTTTAAGCGTGATTATGATGCACCCATTGTCTCTGGATATAATCAAGTTAAAATGATTGTAGGTGGAGATCAGACTAGCCTTGCAGAGTTTTCAAAAGCTGTTTCTGCTTATGAGCAATCTCTTACTTTACAAGATCCTAATGAAAAGATGCGCCAAAGTGAGATTTCCAAACAGACTCTTAACGCCATCTACGAGAATCTTTCTCCTATGGAACAGGCTAAGTTTCAGAGTACAGCTTATGATGTTCTTGCTAAGATTGAAGCTAGGAATGAAGCATTAATGAATTGGCAAGTTACAAAAGCTCAGATTGAAGAAGAAAATAGTCGTCGAGCTTCAATGACTAAATCACAAGTTGGAAAGCGTTGGCAGGAAGCATTGGAACAGGCTAAACAGCAAGTTAATGTTTCTTATCCAGAAGAAATTGCCAAGATTCTTGCGTCACATCAGTATGATGATGATACAACTGAAGATGAGTTGATCGCTGAGGCCGCATTGCGAGAGAACAGCAACTACGCTCCAGAACAAATTACTCGCGTTCTTCAACAGGGAGCTAAATTTAAGAAAGCCAAAGCCTATAGTTTTGCTCTTGAAAGAGAGAATGCAGAACTTAAAGAAACCATCAAGAAAATGCGTGGTTCTTCTACTGGCGATGGAACAATTGGATCTTCTAGTGCTGGAAAGGCAAATGATATGGAGGAGAAAACTCCAGCCGCATTGTTTGCTAAATTCCGCAACAGATAACATTTATGTTGACGAACTATTCGGAAAACCCTAATAGTTCATCGACATTATAAAACTCTGGATTGGTTGGTTTGATTAGCCAACTGTTCTCGGTGGAAGCAACGTATCGGATAGCGACCGATGTAAAATAACAAGCAGGTTGCCAAACTGGAGAATAGTGGGGTGATCAAATAAACCCGCGATGGTTGCCAGATCGCAAACCTAAAACACAATAACTGTGTTCCAAGGGGAGTGATCCTTTTGGGATACTAAAACAAAACCCAAAACTTAAAATATTATGGCACAAAACGGAGTAACATTCTCTAGCTGTCAAGATGTGGACACCCTTTTTAGGGAAGCCCGCACTTATTATAACCCATTCTTCATCAAGAAGATGGCCATAAACAGTATCTATTATGGTCGTCTTGAGACTGAGACTTGGCCTCTCAATACCCTTCCGACCCAGAAAGCATTCCGCTTTGGTCGCGGATGGTACAACCCCGATCAGCCTTGGCAGGAAGTTCAGAGTGGACGTTGCATCCAGAATGCAGATGACGTTCAGTTTGAGTTTATTGCTCACCCTGGTACAGAATCATATAGCTTCAGCCTTTTCACCAAGGCAATGCGTACCGATTGGTATCAGCTTACTGATTTCATGTATCGCCTCTTCCCTCAAGAGGAGATGGATCACATCATGGCAACGAACGTCAACATCACGAAAAACGTGCATGAAGAGTTCGCTCGCTCTAACTGGATCGGTGGTGCTGGTCACAAGTGGGTTCCGATCAGCAATGGTCAGTCCCTTGTTTCTTGCGTTACTCCAGATGATCAGATGTTCATCGTTCAGCCTTTCGAGGGCACGAACGAAGGTTCCTTCAACATGGGCTATGTCTATGTGAAGCTCGCCGCTTCTCAGCTCAACAACATCGGGCTTCTTTCGCTTGATACGCTTGACGACATCCTCATCAACCTTCAGCGTGAAGATGACGCTTATCGTCTCGATGTGAGTGAGGCCGCTGGTCGTCCTCTCCTTGAGATCATCGTTCCCGATGCTCGCGTACTTCGCCAGCTTTGGCAGTATGCCAAGCAGTCTGGTGGATGGTGGGAGAGCGTTAGCGATTTCGATGACAAACAGCTTCAGTACTCTCTTGGTATTGATCGTGTTATCGGAAACTACGCCTTCTGCAACGACATCAACGGCGTTCGCTTGAATGTTGATTGGACGTACAATGCGTCTCTTCCAACTTTCAATGTCAATGATCCTACCACCTGGCCTCGTCTGGTGCGCGTTCTTCCTTATGTTCCTGTGACCACCGAGCTTGGTTGCAAGTACGTTCAGAACCCTGCATTCAACTACGCTGATTTCGGTATCACTAACCCATGGGTCAACAAGGCCATGATTAAGTGGATCAGCCCATCTCAGAGTGGAATTGGTGAAGCCCAAGGCATGACCCAGAACTACGCTGGTGATTGGGAGTGGAAGAATCCAGATTGGGAGTGCAACATCAAGCGTGATCAAGGTTTCTTCTGGAACCAGTTCCGCATGGGTATGCAGTTCCAAGATCCTACGCTTATGCATTCGATCCTTCACAGGTTGAACAATGCACAGCTTGTGATCCCTGCCGCTTGCACGCTTCAGCCTAACTACACCCCGCAATACACTCCCGACTGCTACGTTTGCTCGGATGTGATTACGGAGCCAATCTAAGCCTATTAAAGACAAAACAAATGTCCCTTAATAACGCAAATTACGGCCCGTCCAGCGTTCTTAATGCCCCTGCCCTGCTTTACGCAGGGTACGGGCAACCGCTGACTCCTTACTTTATTCAAGTAACGACTGGAACCAGTTACACTATCCCTGTAAGCGCACTAACTTGGTCGATTTCGACTACTGGTGGTGGGTCTGCTGTGGTTAATGGAACTACCATTTCTGGTGGTGTGAACCTTAATGGTTCTGGCCCTCTTCAGAGTGGAATTACAGTCGCCGCTACCTCGGAAACTGTGTATATCGCTTACACTTTGAATAATGTTATTTACAATACTCCTAGTTACTACTAAAACTTAAAACAAAATTATGTCTTCTACTACTACGCCTCCTGTCCCTAACAATCTTACTCAGGTTCGTTTTGGGCCTGTTGCAGTTGACTTTACTGTCGCTGGAACTACTACCATTGGTCAACTTGAATACGATGAGAACGTCTTTATTCCGACTTCCTCTTTCGTAGTTTACAAGAACGCCCTTGGAACTAATGGAACCGCCGCTGTTGTGGCGATTGATGATGGAACTACTGGTGAAAACATTTCTACTGCAACTCTTCCTGCTACTCCTGTGCAGACTATTGCCGCTGGAAATCTTTCCCAGACCATCTTTGCTCCAGCAACGAACGGATATGTCCTTGGTGGCATTCCTAAATCAACCGCAGTTCCTAGCAATGGAGCCGCCGCTACGCAAACGCTTCGCGTGAATGTGACGACTGCCGCCATTCCTTCGCTTGCTACCACTAATCGCTCGACCGCGAACAACATCAGTACCCTTACTGTTGCTAGTGTTCCTTCTTGGTTGGTTGCTGGTGCAAAGGTCAAGGTTCTTACTGTTGGTAATGCCGCATACAATGGCCTTGTTACTGTTCTATCTGCAACTAGCACGACATTCTCGTACTACAATCCATCGCTCACTACTGAGGCTTCTACGGCTGATACCGCTGGTCGCATTGGTGCGATTTATGGTGATGTGTACGTTGTTGGTCTTCTTCAGTAATTAAAAACTATGATGGGGTAGGGGTTTTATTCCCCTGCCCCATTTTTATTTACAATCCATGTCCATAGATACTCTTACATTTCAAGAATTTGTTGGAACAACAGCCGATGAACAAAGGTGGCAAATATGCAATTCGATTCTTGAAGTTGGATCTGGAGGAAATGTTGTAGATTCTGATGTAGCAGTTGCATCAGACGGCCTGACTCGTTCACCTTTGAACCTAGATTCAAAAGGTAGGCTAATTGTTGATATTGGATCAAGTATTCAACTAGACAGTATTACTGTTGATCTTGGGCAAGTAGAGTCATTGCAAGCAATTAGCAATGCATTATTGACTACAATTCAATCTGATTTAGCTGGAACACTTAATTCTTCAGTAACAAATTCAATATCCTTGGCTTCTGGCTCTTCTGTTTCACTTACTGGTGGAACAGTTAGTCTTGCAAGTGGTTCAACTCTTGCGTCTTCTGGAAATAGCACTATTTCTGGTGTTGGTGCTGGAGTAACGCTTCCAGTTTCTGGAACTTTTTATCAAGCTACACAACCTGTATCTGGAAATGTTTCTTTGACGGGAGGGAATGTTTCACTTACTGGTGGAACAGTTAGTCTTGCAAGTGGTTCAACTCTTGCATCTTCTGGAAATAGCACTATTTCTGGCGTTGGTGCTGGAGTAACGCTTCCAGTAAGCAATGGAAACTTAGATACATTATTGTCGTCAAGATTTTCTAAGACAGATACAATTTCTGGCGGATTAATAACTTTGAATGGTTCTAATGCTACGCTTCCAGTTTCTGGAACTTTTTATCAAGCTACACAACCTGTATCTGGAAATGTTTCTTTGACAGGAGGGAATGTTTCTCTAACTGGCGGATTAGTTTCATTAGGAGCAGGAGGAAGTAGCGGAACTCTTATTGCTGGTGCATTTAACAAAGCATCTGGATCAGGAACAATTAGTGGAGGAAGCGTAACTGCTGGATCTCCAGTTTCGTTGCCTTCAGCTACAAAAAACCTAACAATTTCAAATAATTCATCTTCAGCTCAACTTTATATTTCAACATCAACGCTACCATCTGCAACTAATGGTATAGCTTTATCTGCTGGAGTTGGGGTGGATCTTTCGTATATCATAAATTCTACCATTTATGTTAATTCGTCTTCTGGGACGGCAAACTATGGTGTAGCTTACGCTTAATTATGCCATTTTTCGGATCATCTGGAACGCAAACATATACTGCAAGCGTTCTTGTTGTTGGTGGAGGGGGAGGTAGCTCTGGAAATCAAACCACCACAGCAGGAATGTCAGGAGCGGGAGCTGGAGGATATGTTTATCAATCTACATATCCAATAGTGAAAGGAAAAGCATATGCATTAACTATTGGATCTGGCGGGACTGCTGGTTCTTCGGTGGCAAGTGGGCCTACACGTTTTGGAACAAGCGGAAATAATTCTTTATTTGATGTTTTAATAGCTCTCGGTGGAGGATATTCGCCAATTGTAAATTATGCAGGATCAAATGGTGGGTCTGGAGGTGGATCTGGGTCAAGTTCTGGAAATGCAAAAGCAAGCATTGCTATAATTTCGTCACAAGGAAACTCTGGAGGATTTCTTACTAGTATAGGATATGGTGGAGGAGGAGGGGGTGCTGGTGGAGCAGGAGTAACTGGAACGACATCTGTAATCGGATCTGGTGGAGTTGGGGTTATTAATCCCGTTACAGGATCAACTCTTGGGCAAAATGTTTCTGGCACTTTATACATTTGCGGAGGGGGAACTTCTGGATTCGGAACTTCTTCTGTTCCAACATCTTCTCCCGCTGGTGGGAATGGAGGAGGAGGGGCTGGAGCTTATGTTACAGGAGGAATTACTTATGTGTCTGCCGCTAACGGAACCGCCAACACAGGAGGGGGTGCAGGAGGGCAAGGCAACTCATCAAGTGCTGGAGCGCAAGCAGGGATGGCTGGAGGGTCTGGTTGTGTTTCTATCCGCATCCCAAGTTCACTAACAGCAACTTTTTCTGGTGGTGTAACTCAGACAAGCTCGACATCAGGAGGATTTACGACTTATGATATTACAGCTACCAGCACGACTTCTGAAACAGTAACTTTCTCTTGAGCATGGCACACTTTGCAAAATTGGATTTTAATAATGTTGTAATTTGCGTTGTTGTTGGACGCGATGAAGATAATGAAAATGATCTTTCTTCTCGCACAGGTGACGTTTACAAGCAAACTAGTTACAATACTAGAGATGGCATTCATTATGGTTTAGATGGATTGCCAGATGGAAAGCCTCCATTTAGAGGTCATTATGCTGGAGTTGGAATGATCTATGATCAATCAAAAGATATATTTACTTGGCAAGATGCATAAATTATTTACAGATATAAACATTTTCTTTAAGTGCTATCAACTCGCTAAAGAAAGCGTTATCTCTCAGCATGAAAGCAAATACATGGGTACTGTGCGTATGCAAATTTGCTATAATCTAGTAAGAAAAGATTTGTTAAAAATGGGTGTGATAGAAAAAAATATCACAGGAGCTATAGTTTACCTTGCAATATCTATTGCGTATCTGCTAAATGTAAAATCTAAAATATGAGTATTTACGACAACTCTACTTCTGGTCTAGGCGGATGGAACACTACAAATGAATCCGAGCAACTTTATAATATATGGAATGCTACTGCTGGATTCAATCTTCCTACTTATACGGAAGTCCAATTTTCTAACTATAATAGCGGCACTCCTGCACAGCCAGGTCTAATCACTTGCCTAAATCAAGGTGTTGTTGTGGCTACGATTGCTATCACGTTTGATGGTAGCAACAACATTACGGATATTCTTCGCACTAGCTAATCATGGCCTTAACAGACGGCATTTTAGCTTACTGGAATCTAAATAATAATGGTTCTGGAGGAGTAAATCTTAATGATTCTACTCCAAATGGAGTTTCTCTTACAGCTAATGGAGCCGTAACCCTTGGATCTGGTTTTCTTGGAAATGGATCTGCATCTTTTTCTGGAGACGGTTCTAGCTTAAAAACCAATTTATCACAATGGTCGTCGCTATCTACATTTTCAGTTTCTCTTTGGTTTAATCAAAGATCACAAATTTCTGCATATGATGGCCCGCTTTCTATTAATGGCCCATCTGCGGGTTTAGATACGATTATTTCCCCGCCAAATTTTCAGCTTTATAGCCAAAGTACTGGCACATTTATTAATGGAAGCTCATTTCCTGCTGTTGGATCGTGGAATTTCTTAACAATAACAAATGATGGTTCCACTATTAACTTTTATCTTAATGGAACAAATATTGGAAATTCTTCTAATAACTCCGATGTTCTTTCTGCAATACAACTTGGATTAGATGTAGCTGGTTCTGGATCTGGATATTTCAATGGATTGGTTGATGAAGTTGGAGTTTGGAATCGTGCATTATCTGTTAATGATGTAACATCTCTTTATAATAATGGAACTGGATTGCCGTACCCATTTTTAATACTTTACTACAATAATTCACAATCTGATGGAGATTGGGGAAATATTCTTAACTGGTGGCAAGATTCTGGATTTACTATACAAGCAACTTCACTTCCTGATTCTACAACTGTTGTAAATATTTATGGAGATGTTACTAAAAATACATCTGGAAATGGAACTTGTTATTGCTTAAATGCTACTATTTATAGTTCAAATTGGGGTGTATCTGTAACATTAAACGCAACAAATCTTGTTCAGCTATATGGTTCTTCCGTATTTAATGGAATTTGCGTTGGAAATGTAACTTCTGTACATGATTCTTCTTATATTTCATCTAGTGCTGTTTTGGAGGCAGATTTGACTTTACGCAATTACGCAACAAATTTAGGTCATGTTCTTGGAAATGCATATGTTTATTACGATGGAGGTGAAGGAACATACCCTATTGGCGGTATTGTAGATGGAACTGTTAGTTATATTGGATGGTCAGCTAAATCACCTCAATGGTTTAATGACCAAGCATCAGGTGGTGGAAATGATGGAGACTTTAATAATTTATTAAACTGGTGGTCAGATAATACTTATACAACTCGTCCAATAAATGCATCAGGCATTCAGCTTATTCCAGATGCATCTACAGATGTTTTTATTTCACCAATTTCAGCAATTACTCAAAACAGTGGAGCTTCAAATCCAATAATTAATTCTTTGACTACTGCAGGAGGTGAACTTTCTGGAATAACAATTACAATTTCCAATGGAGCAAACTTTTCCAATAATTCACAAGTTTACAATGCAACAATTTATGGAGATGTAACATTCCAAACGGGAGCATATAATAACCATAGTATAATAAATGGAATTGCAAATTATGAAAGCGCAACTTCTTTAGATAATTCATGGACTCATAATTCTCTTGGAAATTTGAATGCATCAGCCCCTTATGGATCTATATCATTTGGTGTAAATATTTCTGGAGGTGGTGGTGCAGCCGCATTAGGAACAAACTGGATTTCTAGGTTGCTTCATCTTCCTTGGTTTATTAATGTATAACTATGATTACTCTAACTTCTCCAATTACGATTTCTCCTTCTCCTGTTAATGGAAAGGCAATTGCTCCAACTACACTTACAAATATTGATTATAGCGTAAGTTATGACAATCAACAGCAACAGGCTATCGCTAGAATTAAAGGAGTTAATGTAAGTGTGATTCTTTGGAATCAGCACACTACGCCTCCGTATTCTTCTATTGGTCAATTTACTGATGCAGATACTGACGCAAGGCTTAGTGATCTTCTTAATGTAAAAGGTGGAAATATAGAAATTGAAAAAGCAATTCTCGCATTATTTCCTCAACCTCATAAAAAGAAATAATCATGGTTCATCACTTTGATACTGCCGCTACTGGAGCCATTGGGATGACTGCGCCTATTGCCGCCGCTGTTGTTAGTCTTGATCCTACTCTTGATCTTGAACTTCGTGTTGCGAGTATGGTGATTGGTATTCTTGTAGGCTTAGCTTCTTTTGCTAAACTTGTTTACGATCTATACGCAGATCACAAAAACAGGAACAAGTGAAAAACATTCTTATTGTATGTGCGTCTATAATTCTTATTGGATGTGCGTCCAATAAAGAAAAAGAAACCTATGCGGCTCCATCTGTTGTTGCGGTTCGCACTTCTGTTGAAAAGCTAAAGCCGTTGGTAAAACCAGAAGGTCAGAAGGCTATTAGCAACCTAGAATCTGCTATTACTTCTTACGAAGTACAAGTTGATAAGCAAGCAAAGGATCTAGCAAAGGCTCAAAATGATGTTGTGTATTGGCACGACAAGCAAGAGAAGGCATTAAAAGAACTATGGTTTTGGAGGGGTATTGCGATTGTTTCAATCCTATGCGTTATTGGATATATTGGAATTAAAACAGCATGGCGGTTTGCTCTGTGAAGCCCAAAAGAGCAGGCCGCATTGTACCTTGAAAAATGAAAAATAAGGATGTTATTCAGCAAAAGCTAACTCAGCGTCCAATGGAATCAAAGAAGTGTCTTTATGCGATTTTTGGATCGTTGTGTGTTCTTCTTGTTTTTACTGGATCTGCATTATTGATACTAACTCATGCGGAAGCGGCAAAAGAAATTGTTGAACTTGCAAATTTAGTAGTTATGTTTTTTGGTGCTGTTGTGACAACGCTGATTACAGGAACAGCAGTCATGGATTGGAAAGCCGTATCAGCTCTTCAGCACATGGATATTGATGAAAAGATCGACTCTAATGCTGAAGCTCCCGAAACGGAAGTAAATCAAAGGGTTTACAAGCCTCGTTATTTTGACAATGACCACTCGCTTTAGAGATAAGATTATCCCTTGGTTATTTGACCATGAGGGAAGGACATTTGAGAATGATCCAGATGATCCAGGAGGTTGCACAAAATTTGGAATTGATCAGCGCTCGCATCCTAATGTTGACATCAAAAATCTTACTTCAGAGCAAGCTACAGACATTTATTGGTCTGAATGGGTAAAAGATGGGTGTGAACATCTTAACTCCCCTTTGGATTGGTTATTTTTCGATGCCGCTGTAAATTGTGGAGTTGGTAGAGCGCAACAATTCCTTACTTCATCCGCAAGAGATCCAAAGAAATATCAGCAAGAAAGAATAGATTTCTATAATAGGTTAGCTGATCAAAAGCCAAAATTATCAAAATTCCGCAAAGGTTGGATTTCTAGGGTTATCGACTTGTCTAAAGTTGCTGGAGTTGTATAGTATCACGCCGATGCAATATCCACAAAATCAGACTTGTAATCCTTGGAATAGCCAAAGTGGATGCTATACAGGGTGTGGTCAGACTATGCCAATTGTTCCTGGATCTAATCCTGCGTTGCAAACTTGGAATGGTCAGAATTTTGTTGTGGCAGATGGGTCTAATACTAATCCAATTAAATTACCTTTCCTAAAAATAAACCAAGGAACAGCAAGTTATTTAATAGGATCTGATAATAATGGAGTTCTTTCGTATTATAACTCAACTCCATCGTTAGCTACAAATATTAATGGAGGATCTGCTGGTAATATTGTGTATCAATCTGGAGCAAGCACTACATCATTTGTTGCGTCTGGAACTTCTGGTCAAATATTACAAAGCAATGGTACAAGTTCTCCTAATTGGATAACTTCTGTTCCATTAGCTACTAATATTAATGGAGGTATAGCTGGAGAAATACCATATCAAACAGCAAGCGGAACAACTGCATTTACTTCTGTTGGAACAAGTGGTCAAGTCCTTACTTCAAGCGGAGGGGGAACCCCTGTTTGGGCAAGTGCTCCAGCCGCAACAACAGCTCAAGCAATTGCAAATGGATCAGCGGGTCAGATTGTTTATCAAACAGGATCTAGTGCAACTTCATTTGTTTCAACTGGAACGTCTGGTCAAGTTTTGGTTTCAAATGGAACATCTGCTCCATTTTGGTCAACGAATATCTCTGGAAATGCCGCTACTGCTTCAACTGCAACAATTGCAAATAGTGTTGCATCGGCTTCTGTAACATCTGCTGGCCTTGCTTCAGATGTTGGTGCAAATACATGGGTTGTTAAATCTTCTGCATATACCGCACAAGCTGGAGATAGAGTTGCAACTTCAACAACTGGAGGATCGTGGACTTTAACTTTGCCATTATCTCCTCCAACAAATACAATGGTAACTATTGCAGACAATGATCACTATTGGTCAACAAACAATCTTACTGTTGCTCCAAACGGCTCAAATACAATTGAAGGATCTGCTCAAAATCTTATTTGTAATGTAAGCGGATATAGTCTTTATGTTCTTTATAATGGAACAACATGGAGAATTTTAGTATAAAAAAATATGCCTTGCCCTCCTCAAGTTCCAATTAGTATTATTCCTCCTGTTTCTCAAGGAGTTGCACCTATTCTTTGGCAAAATGGAAACCAAGTAACTCGACTTAATATCCCATTAAATGCTTCTTGGCTTGTTTATGATGGAAGTGCAACTAGGTGGGGTGATGGATCTGCTTCTTATCCTGTTTATCTTCCAAATATTCAAGAATATACAAGTCTTCCTTATATTGTTGGAGTAACAAGTGATGGTCAAATCGCAAAAACCCAAATAGGATCAACTTCAGTAGCATCAAATGTTTCTGGCGGAACTACTGGAGCATTGCTTTATCAATCTGCGCCATCTGTTACAACCAATCTTCCAATTGGAACATCTGGTCAAGTTCTTGTAGTAAATGGTTCTTCTAATGCACCATCTTGGATAAATCAATCAACGCTTTCTGTTGGAAATGCAACAACCGCATCTTCAGTTCCATATTCGGGATTGACAGGAACAATTCCAATTTGGAATCAGAACACTACTGGCAATGCGGCTACTGCAACAACTGCAAGTTCTGCAACAACAGCTAATACAGCTACAACTTCAACAAATATTGCAGGGGGAAATACGGGTCAAATTGTTTACCAAAGTGGATCTTCTTCTACAACATTTCTTGCTCAAGGATCTGCTGGTCAAGTTCTTTCATGCAATGGATCTGGAGGATTAGGATGGATTACAAATTCCACCACATCATCTTCTACAAACAACATTAATGGAGGATCTGCTGGTGAGGTTGTTTATCAAACAGGTGTAAATACTACTGCATTTACTTCTGTTGGAACAGTTGGACAAGTTCTTGTATCTAACGGAACAAGCGCACCAACATGGTCAACAAATATTTCTGGAAATGCCGCTACTGCATCTTCAGTTCCATACTCTGGATTAACAGGAACAGTTCCTACATGGAATCAGAATACTACTGGCAATGCCGCTACTGCATCTAGTGTTCCGTATTCGGGGCTTACTGGAACAGTTCCTACATGGAATCAAAATACTACAGGAAATGCGGCTACAGCAACAGTAGCAACAACTGCAACAACTGCTACGACTGCCAATGGAGTTTCTGCTGGTGCTGTAACTCCTGCTGGATTATCTGCGTCTGTTGGTGCAAATGCATGGCTTTCTAAAACATCAGCATATACAGCATTGGCTGGAGATAGGATTGCAACAAATACAAATTCTGGAGCATGGACTCTTACTCTTCCAACATCTCCCGCAACAAACTCAATGGTAACTATTGCTGATGCTGGGAACTTTTGGGCAACAAATAATCTTACTGTTGCACCAGGTGGATCTAATACGATTCAAGGAGTTGCACAAAATCTGATATGCAATGTAAATAGCTACAGCATTTATCTTTTATACGATGGAACTACATGGCGTATTTTGGTATAATCTTGACTGATAAATAAAAACAATATACTTTTCACAAAATGTCATGCGGATGTAACAATAACGGTTGGGGAGGATGCGGATGCAATACTGTTCAGTATGCGCCTCCTGCTTGCAATCCCAATTTCCCTACTTATTGCCAAGCACTTGGATCTGGAACTATTCAGCGTGTAGTTGGAGAAGATTCTGCTTACTGCAAATATACTGTTCCTACACTTGCTTCTAATAGCATTCTTTTTTACAACGCATCGACTGCTATTTTGAGCTGGGCTGATGCTTCTGTCGCTAACCCCGTTTTTCTTGGTAGTGGATCTGGTCAAGCTACTGCTTCCTCTGGAAAACTCCAAGCTACTACTCCTACTGGACAACTTGTAGCATTTACTCCTTCATCATCTTCTGAAGCGCAATTCCCTGTTGTTGCTGTTGGTGGTTCTGTTACAAACTGGGGAACAATTGAAAGCATTATTCCCAATCAAGGAATTGTTTATAAAACTGGATCTGTTGTTGATGGATCTCTTGCCGCAAATACTGTATATCAACTTACTGGAGCATCTGGTCAATATGTGAGTTTTGATGCGCTTGGAAATCCAACTGCTGTTGCTCCTGTGCTTAATCAAAGCTATGTTGCAAAGTCTGGAAACTATCAATCAGTAGCAGGAGATCGAATTGCCGCTGATACTACTGGCGGATCATGGACATTGACGCTTCCTCCAGCTCCCGCAACTGGTACTGTTGTTACTGTTGCTGATGCAAATGCAACTTGGAAAACAAATAATCTTACTGTTTCTCCTTCTTCTGGAAGTACAATTGAAGGTTCTGTTCAAAACTTCATTGGAGATGTTTCTAACTGGCAAGTAACTTTCTACTTTACAGGTTCAACTTGGTCTATCATTATTACATAAATTATGAGTATTTCGCTTTCTAGCCTTGTAAGTTCATCTCAATTAACTCTTGGGACTGCTGTAAGTCTTTCTGGAACAGCCGTTGGATTTACTGGCATTCCCGCTGGAGTAAAAGAAATTCAGATGATACTTCAAGGTGCATCTGTAACTGGAACCGATGATCTTATTATACAGCTAGGATCTGGAAGTTATACAACTACTGGATATAATTCATATACTATTGCTCTTCAAAATACCTCACCAACAGTTTCTGGAGTAACTTCTACTACTGGATTTAATATTCCAAGTGGATCGGCTACTTCTTCAATATATGGTATTGCAAAATTTGTTAATATTACTGGCAATATTTGGGTTGGTTCTATAAGTGTTGGAGGAATATACACTACTCAATTTTCATTTCTCGTAAATGGATCTATTTCTCTTTCTGGTGTTTTAGATAGAATCAGGATTACTGTATCTGGATCAAATACATTTGACGCTGGAGCAGTAAACATTTCTTATCAATAAAATATGGCAACAATTACAGAGAAAAATATTACTACTGGCGAGCTTACAACTAGAGAGCTTACCCAACAGGAGTTGGATCAATATACTCCAACTACACAAGCTGATACGATTGAGATTATTTCACGCGAGATTTCAAGCATTCTTGATCAAGGAGCAAAAGCATGGGGATATGATTCTATTGTTTCTGCTACTTCGTATGCGTCTAGCGCAAACCTTCAGTATGCCGCTGATGCTAAAGCATTGAGTGATTGGCGTGATACTGTTTGGGCGTGGGCAATTCCTCTTTTTCCTAGCGTTGTTGCTGGTCAAGACCCTGCCGCTTTTCTGCAAAACATCCCAAAACAACCTACTCAACCAGTAGTAGGTTAATATCGCAATGGCTCAAGATGGGCGCATTTTTGATGGCTCAACGGATACTGTTGCAATGGATGCAGAAACGCATCCTAGTAACTTACCGCCATCTTATGTTTCAACTTGTGTAAATAGATCATTTAGACAAGGCGTAAATAGTACACGTCCTCCTTTTGCTGATCTACAGATTAATGTTGCGTATGGTTATCCAGCATCAACGCTAACGGACTTCCAAACAGGAAACTTTCAAGGAGCTTATCCTTATAGATCAATATCTACTGGATCTGTTGATGGAATAATCTGTTCTGTGGCTGGAACGATTTACTTTCTTTCCATAGTAAACAATGTTTGCACACTTTATCCTTTAATCTCTGGAAATGATCCTACGCTTATGCATACATGGTTTGTGCAAGCGGAGAATTGGGTCTATGTCCAAAATGGATACCAAGATCCAATTGCATGGAGTGGCAATATATCGGGTGCTCCAACAAATCTTCAAGCAGAAGGAAATGGAATAAGTGAAATAAATCTTACTTGGACTACTAATGCACCTGGAGCAACCTTTACAGAGCTTCAAGTTCAGCATGACAATAATGTTTTTGTTACATTTGCTTTAATTCCAGCACTTCAAACGTCACTTCAGTATCAAGTGGCATCAGAAACTACATCTTATTCATTCCAAGTACGATCTGTATATCCAGATGGATCGCAATCTCCTTGGTCAAACATTGCTACGACCAAAGCAATCAATCCGTCAACTACTCCAGCGCAACCTAATAATGTATTTAGGTTAAACCCTGCCGCACTTCAGATGCCTGTAGGAACAATCATGGCATATGCCTATGGTCGTGTAGCGGTTAGTGATGCCAATAACAATATTTACGTTTCCGATATTATTTATGGAAATGGATTTACTACTACATCAAACACTCAAAATTTTACTGAGCAAACTTATTGGGCTGAAGGTGGATCATTTACTCCTCCCGCTAATCTTGGATTGATTACAGGCATGAGGGTAATGCCTTCATTGAACATCAATGTGCGAGGACAGGGTGAGTTGGTGGTATTTTGTGAGAATGGTTCATTTACGCTAGATTTGTCTCAAGATAGAACTACTTGGCAAGCATCCAATATTCAGAAGGTTTCTTTGATTGGTCGAGGTTGCCGTTCACCTTGGAGTATTTGTGGAGTAAACAATGATGTTTATTTCAGGTCTGATGATGGATGGGCATTTTACAACAATGCTCAAGTAGATTTCTATGAGGCTTTGTCATTTAGAAAGATCAGTCGTGAAGTTCAACCTTGGGTAAATTATGATACTCCTTGGTTAAGGCAATTTGAGAGTTCGATGTTCTTTGATAATCGAATTATTGCAACTGTATCTCCATTTACAGTAGCAAATGTAAATCCTGCTTATGGTCTTCATCGTCCAAGCAGGGCAATGATTGTATTGGATGTTGAACAAGAAAGCAGAATAAGTCCTGATGCATCCATGCCTACACGCTGGAATGGTCTATGGGAAGGCCCGCAACCTACACAACTGTTGACTGCTCAAATAAATGGTGTTCAGCGTGGTTTTTGTTTCTCATTTGATGCAGATGGAGTAAATCGACTATATGAGCTTCAAAACAGTAGTGTTTTGGCAATAGGAATAGATGATTATTCTCAGGTATATGGAAGCGTGCCGATTAAGTCGTACTTTACTACCAAGAGATTTGATTTTGTTCCCAATCCTGGAGCTTCCAAGTTCGTAAGAAAGCAATTAGCTGGAGGTGAGTTGTGGGTATCTAATCTTAAAGAGAAGGTAACATTTGAAATGTCTTATGCTCCAGACTCGTATCCATGCTTCACGCAACTTGGAAATACTATTTCTATATCAGAGAATGGTTGTGTTCCTATACAGGCGAATTGTTCCCCTCAGATTTCTAGGCCAAAGTATTCTCAGGTTAAATTTCCTTCGCCAGATATTAATGATTGCCAATCTGCTAATCAAATCAACCTTCAAGAGGGTGCAGAGTTTCAAATTAAGGTAGAAATAACTGGATCTTGTACTGTTGATCGTTTGAGAATTGCGGCTCTTCTAAATGCTGGATTGGATCTTCCAGAAGGAGTTTGTGTTGGCGATGAGATTGATCCTATTGTTTGCTGTCCTCAAAATGATCTTGATTACTATCGTATAATTCCTTTACAAACATCTACCTCTTCTGTACAAGGATAAAAATATATGCAGAATCAGTCATCACCTGTTCAAATTTTAAGCCCAATTATTCCAAGTAGCTGGTGTCCCTCTGGTTCGTTTGCAGATATTTTTAATAGTTACAATCAGTTGTATCTCAACAATTCAACTATTAATATTCCATTTTTGAATGAGGTTACGCCTCAACAGATTACAGCAATTCAGCAAAGCATTTTAACTCTTCAGAATCAATTATCTGCTGTTAATTGGCAAAGCGGAAGCGTTACTGTGACTGCGGCAACCACATCGGGAACTCCAGTTACTACAACTGTTGCAATTACATTGCCAAAACCAATTAATAGCGCAAATTATAATATTAGTGGTTATTTCAATGCTCCTTCTTCATCATTTACTGATACTGGAGCCGCAACTTGGGGTGTTGTAAATGGAACACAAACTACTACTGGATTTAGCATTTGGGTATCTAATGCTAACAAACAAATTACATCTTTCACTTGGCAAGTAAGCAATTTGGGAGCATTATAAACCCGATAACAAAAACAACTAAACAATACTATGGCAAAAGACAGCAACAGGGCAACTGAGCCTAAACTTCAGAGCGAGGGATTTTCCACTCGCGGAACCATCAAGGAAGGAATGAGCAATCATCCTAAAGGAACTGAGTTCACGGGAATTTTCTATTCTGGTGCAAAACAGCCTGAGCCTTCTTCTCCTGGTCGCGGAAGCTCCAAGAAATAATATGGCATCTCACGGCGTACAATACACAGTCGACAAGACTGAGCGTGGTGTCGTTTCTGATTCTGTAGTTCCTCAACCTATGCAGAAGGTTCAGATTCGTAACGATATTGCCACCATTCGTGCGTATAAGGATGCTCGTACTTCCCGTATTAAAGCTATTGGCGAGGCAAATCAGAGAGTATTCTCTGTTGGTGGCCCTGCCAATGAAAGCGGAATGGGTAAAAACGCAAATCCTTTTAAGGCTGATTGGATCTAAAGTATGAAACTCCCAAAGCTCCAAAAACAAGGGGCTATGAGGAGCAAGATGCTTAGGGTAAAGTCTGCACCAAGCATCAAGTTATCTTCATTGCCGAGCGTTACAGGTCGAGAACGTCCTGTAACACGCTCCCTTGTAGGTAAGCCGCTTTCACATGGAGAAATGATTTAATATGGCATCTCAACTTTACGATGTGTCTTATATTACAGACGCTATCAAGCCTTATGCTGGAAATAGCGGAACTTGTAATCCTGCATTGTTGTTGAGTTACATGAATAAGGCTCGTCGCCTTTTGTGGAATAAGACTGATATTGAATCTACTTGTGAATATGTCTGTATTGCTTGCGTTGGCGGTATTCTTACCCTTCCTAGTCTTTACAAGCAAGTGCGTTTGGCTTGGATTGATGGAGTTCCTGTAAGCCTTGGTAATGAATGGTATCAGTCAATCCCTCAAGATTCTTGGGGTGATGCTTCTAATGGTGGATATGGAAACGGATGGGGACAAGGGTATGCATGGAATGGAGGAAATAAGAAATTTGTTGAGATTGGTGGTAAACATATTACCTACCAGAACTATGAATTTGCTCCTTATAGGCTTTGTGTAGAAAGTGAATCTCCATTAGATGCTGGAGAAGAGATTACTTTCTTTGGTGAAAATGCTTATGGAACGAGAATTAGTGAAACAATTACTCTTGGTGTTGCTCCTGCTTATTCTTATTCAGTTAATTTCTTCAAGACTGTTTTTCAAGTAACCAAGGGTCAAACCAAAGGGAGGGTTCGCTTGTATGCGTATGATCCAGATAACCAAGCACAAATGCTTTTGGCTATTTATCAACCTTACGACATCAATCCGAATTTCCGTAGATATGCTGTACAAGGTAAGGTAAAGGATTCTGTTATTCTTTATTGCAAGAAAAACTACCAAGATCTTTACAACCTTACTGATCAAGTAGAGTTCACACCAGAAGCAATGATTTCTGCTGTTATGGCAGTTGTCTATAGAGAGAACAAGGGAAGTGATGAGCTTTATAATGTATCTCTCCAGAATGCTATTTTTGAAGTCAATCGTGAGACTGCTGATCAAGAAGAGCCTACAGGTAGTGTGATTAGGCAATTCTCAAATAACATGATGCTAAATGCTCTTATTCCCACATACGCTTGGGATGATGGAGCCGCATGGCCTTATTGATATGGATGAAATTGTAGAAATATCTTCAATTGATAGGATAGAGGCTGAGTTAGCTAACATGCCTTCTGTTGAATTGCCATTGGAGCATTTCTTTCCTCCTGGAATGTATGTTCGCAAGATATTCATGCCCGCTGGATCTATTGTTGTTTCCATGAAACACAAAACAACGCATCCCTTTTTTATCCTTAAAGGAAAGGTTGCTGTTCTTAAAGAATCATCCAATGGTGGTTTTGAGCAAGAGGCTTTATATGAAGGTGGAGATATGGGAATTACTAAGCCAAACACAAAGCGTTTTCTTTGGAATGTTGAAGATACTACATGGGTAACTTGTCATGCTAATCCGAATGACATTGAAGATCCTGATGAAATAGTATTAAATATTGCCGAAAGAACAGATAACCCTTTGATTGATAGCAATTCTCCAAAATTTAACCAATGGAGAAAAGAAATCAGCCCTAGTTTGATCCATACAACTAAAGAACTTGAATTGTCATGCGTTTCCTAACACCTCCACAAACAATTGCTGAATATAGGCATCAAAAGATGCCCGTATATGAAACCATTGCCGCTGTTGGAGCAACTACTATTGTTGGATCGCTTACTGTTGGTGGTCTTGCTTCAGCCGCCGCAACAGCGGGTGCAGGGGCTTTAGCCGCATATGGAGTAAATAAAGCCTTGGGAAGCGGGTCTGGTGGAGGAGGAGCAGGAGGTGGTGGAATGCCTTCTTTTGATCCTATGCAATCATTGCAATTGCAAAAAAATCAATATGATCAAATGGCTCCACAGGCATTGCAATTTGGTAAAGACGCATATGCACAAGCGGCTCAACAGGGTATTGATTTTTCAAGACAAGGGACGAAGGCAAACATTGCCAATCAAGAACTTGTAACGCCTGGATCAGCCGCTCAAAGGCAACTAGCGCAAAACCAGATTAATTCTTACATCCAAGGGCAAATTCCACTTGATGTTCAGCAACAGATTAATCGACAAGTTGCTCAGAATCTTGGTGGAGGATTCAATCTATTTAGTGGAGGAGGTCAAGCCCCTCAGAACTTTGCTAGAAACATTGGTCAGACTAGCCTTGGGCTTTCTCAATACGGATTGAGTGCCGCTCCTACATGGCAACAATTGGCTAATCAAATGGTGGTTTCTCCTTCTGTTGGATTGTCTGCTGGACTGCAAGCTATTGGAACTGGATCACAAGTTGCCGCATCTGCCGCTGGTTTGGGAAATCAAGCGGCTGAAAATCAATATCAATCTGGATTTAACCAATACCAAGCTAATCAATTGCAGAATCAGCAACAGCAACAACTTGGATTGCAGTTAGGTCAAATGGGAGTGCAGGGAATTAACTCATTAGGAAAAGCCAATTATTACAATGGCCTTTCTCAAACTGCACAGGGCGCACAAAATACACTTGGTGGTATTCCTGCCTCTAAATTAGGAGATTATGGATTAAGTAGTTCTGATTTCACTTCTATTGGAAATTATCAACCGCAAATTTAATATGGCAATTGGATACGCAAATTTTGGAACAATTCAGCAAGGCAATCAGCAAGTTATCAACTCTATGGCTGGCCTTGGTCAGCAAATTGCTGGAGCTATTGAAACTCATGCCGCAACACAATCAGCGCAAGCAATGTTGCCTGTTATTCAAAGCCAGTATGCTCAAGGGATGCAAAAGATTTCTTCTGGTGACTCTAGTGGAATTGCCGATGTGACTCAGGCGGCTGGACTTGCTGGGCAAAATCCTTTGACTGCTCATTACTCCAATCAGATGATTTCTGGGGCTACGCAAGCAAATGAGAACTACCGCAATAAACTAATTACAGATACACGACTTCAGACTGCTGGCTTGGCATATGCTGGAAAGATGTCGGGAATTAATGCCGCGCATCCTGTTGATGCCCAAGGAAACCCTATTTCAAAGGCTCCTACACAATATCAGCAATCAGAGATGGATCTTAAAAGTGCTCAACTAAAAGCAAAACAAGTTGGGTTATATTCTAATCTTTGGAATGGTCAACCATCACAAGGCAACAATCCAGGTTCTGCTGGAGCTTCTGAAGCGTATGATAATATTACCAAAGCAATTAGTGATGGGGGATCTCCAACTAAGGAAGATATAAGAAAGTTTGGTTCTGCATATGCTCAATATAAGCAGACACAAAACGCTTTGGGAAATGCTGGCATTGAAGATCCAAACTTTGAAAATGCTTATAAGGAAATTCAAGGTCATTTGATGGATGCTCAAAAGACTGTTAATGATAAAATTAAAGAATTGCCAGCGGGTTCTGATCCTCAACACGCTGGAGGGCATAATCTTGGATTCTTAGGTATTTGGGGTGGAGAAAACTTAAAGCAACAACAAGATAACATTAACCAAGCCGTTCAGAATTTTTCTGCTTTGAAGGGAATTGGAAAACCACAAGCATCTGCTGGAGGTCTTCCTTCAGTAACAGGGAGCCAAGCGCAACAGGGTTCTGATATACAGAATGGAAACGCTACCTTTAATTCTCCTGATGATGTAAAATCAGCTTTCCAATCTGGTAAAATCAGTCAAGATCAAGCGGTTCAATTGCTACAAGCCTTTCCATCTAAATGAACCATGATGAAGCACTTGCTTTCTTAAATCCATCTCAAGCGAGCCAGTTGGGAACTTCATACCAACAAGAGTCGAGTTCGCCAGATGAAAAGGGAATACAATTAGCCCCTCAATCTCGTGCAACGGGGATGAGTCAAGAAGATGCCTTGGCATTTCTTGGTGTTAATCAGCAACAGAAATCTGCTACACCAGATTCAGCGTATTTGACCTCGCCTATTCCTGCGGCTCAATTGCCTCAGTCTGATCCAAACGATCTGACTTCTAATTATACGCAATCTGTTCCTCAAGCTACACCTCAAGCTACACCTCAAGCTACACCTCAAGCTACACCTCAAGCTCCTCAAGCATCACAAGGGATGAGTAAGGAAGATGCCTTAACGTTCTTGGGCGCATCTCAACCAGAGCAAACCGGAAAGACGATCAATATTCCTGCTACTCCACAACCTTCTGCTGAAGCTCCTTATGATTGGAAGGGAGCGGCTATTGCCGCTGGATCAACTGCTGTAGAGCAGGGTGCTGGATTGCTTGCTGGGCCTACTGTTGCAAAAGCAATAACAAGTGCTGTTCCAATACCAATAGTTGGCCCTGCTTTGGGTATGGCTGGCATGATAGGAGTTCAACAGGCAACTGAATATGGCGTTAAAAAGCTAGAGGAGCTTGCTGGATACAGGCAACAAATTGAGCAAGCGCAACAAGAGCACCCAACAGTATCAACTGTTACTGGATACGCAACAATGGCTCCTTTTGCCATTACATCGCTTAAAAATATTGGTGCTGATTTTGCAAAAACGCTTTCTACCAATGGAGCAACCGCCGCCGCAAAACAATTGGCAGGTAAGTTGGTAGGCGGAACAATTGGAGGATCATTGCTTGGGCCTATCAGATATGGTCTTGAGAATTTAGAATATGCAACTGGCATTAAAAAAGAGAAGCCAACTCCTATTACTGCAAGAGAGGAATTGGAAAATGGAATTATTGGATTGATTCTTTCTGGTCATGCCGAAGCAAAGAAAACAAATAAAGATTTAGGCGGCCCTGCTCCTAAAGTTTCCCCTTCTGCTAACCCTTCTGTAAACGAGAAGGAAGCCGCTATCAATGCCTCCGCTGATGCCCAGGCTCCTATTCCAGAAGCCCCAAAGAGATCGGA
>Ga0209777_10000727_pt1 | contig 51506 bp, 45 predicted proteins | sample FrelakmetHBP12HB_FD_187147 | JGI IMG/M metagenome (GOLD analysis project Ga0209777, IMG submission 187147) | Freshwater lake sediment microbial communities from the University of Notre Dame, USA, for methane emissions studies -HBP12 HB (SPAdes)... | ecosystem: Environmental > Aquatic >... | reverse complement strand
CCATGGAGAAGTTCAAGGAATTAGAAGACATCCTCTACTTAGCAACCAGCAGGGGCTGCGTGTACTGGTGTGAGTTCTGCGCAACTGTGAGGATGCATGGACGCAAATACCGCATGCGAAGTCCAAAAAATGTAGTTGACGAGTTAGAGTTCCTGCACAATAAATATGGCAACAGCAAGTTTACGTTCTGCGACGACGCCTTCACCGTGGACCAGCCGAGAACTGAAGCGCTCTGCAGCGAAATCCTTCGGCGCGGCTTGAAGATTGAATGGAACTGCGGCACACGCGTCGACATGTTAACCCAAGACCTGCTGGCTAAGATGAGGGCGGCTGGATGCGTTTCCGTCTGGTTCGGTGTTGAATCGGGTACACAGCAGGTTCTGGACGCCATGAAAAAGGGCATCTCCCCAGAGTTAACCGCGAAGGTTTTAGGTTGGGTGCGCGAGACGGGTTTAATGCCTGTTCCAAACGTAATCCTCGGTTTCCCAGGTGAAACAAAAGAAAGCGCGTGGAAAACCATCAAGTTTGTGGAGAAAGCCGCTCCAGACGCGGTGGGATTCTACAATGTTGCAACGCCTTTTCCGGGTACACCGATGTATGATTTGGTCAAAGAGAAGGGCTGGCTGAGAATAACAGACTTTGACATTTACGACACGACCAAACCGATTTTTGAGACGCCGCAGCTCAGCATGAAAGACCTTGGCAAGCTACGGGAAGGCGCATTCCACCACTACTACCTACGCAAAGCATATTTCCTTGACAAAAAAAGACGCTTCAAACTCTCAACAGCGCTAGTTGTCGGCATGCATTTTGCGGCAAACATCAAGCTTAAACTAAGAAGAAACTAAACGCTTATTTCTTCGCTTTTTTTTCAAAGCAATCACAAAGCCAATAATAGATGGGACAACGATGACAACAAAAACAATAACCCTGCTATCGTGAAAGCTTGAGTTTGACTGGCGCTGTTGGCTGGATTGTTTTCGGAGGATGTAATGTTGTTCTGTTGCTGGTGAGCTGTAACTGTAAACTGGACCGCTGAAGAGGAGAAGGAATCGTAGGTTCCACCATAGTAAAGGCCATAGTAGAGCCATCGTTTTGCGTAGACCACTATGGAGTGGTTACCCGCAGGCAACCCAGTTAAGGTCGTATTTCCACCGACACCTTCAATCGTTTCGCCCGAGATTGTGACATTAGCGTTGCCGTCCAAACTGTACCTAAATTCCTCAACACCCCAGGATGCGTTGCTACTAGTATCATAGGGGTTTGGAAATTCTCCGCTTGTTTGCAGAGTAAAAGTCAAAGCAACAGAATCCGAGTAACATGAGTTTTTGATGGGGCTTAGTATCGTTATTGCGGGAGGTTCGGGGGCAGAGAATGATTGAGACGGGGCAGGTGCAGCTGAAGAGTCAGGAGATGGGAGAACGTAAACGTACAGTGGCATCGGGCCCAAGCCTTGGGAATTGTTCATGGAATCAGTTACTTCACAGGAAATATCATATGTTCCAGGGGTGGATTCGACGAACTTGAAGGTTGATGCAGTTGCGCCTGGAAAGGCAATTAAAGGCCCAGAGGCGGAAGATTATATGGCATTCCTGGTTTCCAAGTCGTCCACAATTGAGTGTACCACTGGTAAGTATATGGTGGCGCCCCGCCGCTGAGCGTTGCGGTGATTTCAACAGGTCGATATGCAAATGTCGTTTCGGATGTTTGTTGTATGTTTACCGATAGTGCCTCCGCCTTAACCAGACTTATAGCAACAAATAATGAAAGCAAAAGACCCAAAACAAAGAATACTGCCACAACTGTCTTTTTCACCCATTCCACCTACGACAAGAATAGCCATTGTAGCTTTTAGTTCTACTCAAGGAACGGCCCGTTCCAAAACTGGAACAGTCATATCCAGATGGTTAAGGCTTGGTTTTTTTTCTAAACCGCATAGCCTGAACCAGAAAAATCACTGCCACAACAATCGTAACTATAGTTAAAAGCCAAAACGACTCCTCAACAGAAGCATGTGCAAGCAAATGAGGAATCAAAACAGCAATTTCCGCAATCAAAACGCCAACGAATATGAACCCAAAGATGGCGAAGCTTGGGATGAGGTTTTTTCCAAACCAAACGTACCCTTTCATGCCCAACTTTTCTTTAACAACGTAGTTGCCATATTCGTCTTTAACTACTAAGCCTAAATCGATTAGTTTTTGGAGGTTCCTGTATGCAACGCTTGGGCTACTGAGGCTGGCGCCGCGCATTACGTCGCGGGGTCCAACGGGCTTGCCGGCTTTGACTAAGTAGAGGTATGTTTGGAAGGTTGTCGCGTTTAGTTCTTCTTCGGGCTCCAATTTAAAGCGCCTATAGAATCCATTATCAGGGCTTGCCCTTAAAAAACAAGCTGTTTTACGAATAACTCGGGTTGTTTCGTTTGACTGGGAAGGTTTTTTAAAACAAAAAAGGAGTGGTAAAAACCGTAAGCGATATAAAGTGATTGCCAGAAGTAACGCATGCAATGCTACTAGACATTAACACTTGGCTGGGGCAAAACCTCGTCTGCATACTAGTCGCCATAGCCATACTGATTCTGGCTATAATCTTAGATTTAGTTGTAGGCGACCCTTCACCCAACTACCCTGACAAGTTTGTTTTCAAGCTACACCCCACCGTCTTAATGGGCAAATTCACGAAGAAAATCGAGCCATACTTCAAAAACCCGAACCCGAAAACCGAGAAGTTCCTGGGTTTTCTGCTCGGTTTAACGGTGATTGTCGTGTTCACCTTGCCAGTGTTTTTTGGGTTATGGGCAGTTTTCACTTACGTCAGCATCTTTGTTTACGCAATCATTGGCATCGTCCTCTTGAAGATGACTATTTGCATCAAACTCGAGACGGACTGGGCTAAAGCCGCAGCCAAAGCCATCGACGAAAGCAACCTGCCCGAAGCAAAAAAGTACAGCCACTTCTCAAGGCGGGAATCCAAAGACCTCAACGGCGCCCAAATGGGCAGCGCAGTCATCGAGTCCATGTCGGAAAACCTCATCGACTTCAAACTCTCCCCTATGATATCTTTCGCGCTCTTCGGAGTAACCGGCGCCATCGCTTTTCGGGCGATAAACACGCTGGACGGCATGGTCGGCTTCAAAACAAAAGAGCATATCAACACTGGTTGGTTTAGCGCTAACCTTGACAACTTCGTGAATTTCGTTCCCACAAGGCTCACGACACTTTTTATGATTGCTGCGGCGGCTATCCTTCGCATGGACGCCAAGAACGCTTGGAGAATCACCCGTAGAGACCACAAAAAAACGCCCAGTCGCAACCACGGGTGGCCAATGGCAGCGGTAGCAGGTGCACTTCGCATACAACTCGAAAAGCCCGGACAATACATCCTTGGCGACGCACAAGAACAGTTGACTGGGGAGAAGATTTTGGGTGCTTTGCGGATTCGGGATGTGACGATTGTTCTATGGGGGCTCCTCTGCGTCGGCGTCATCGTGCTTGTGCGGTTGTTCTGGTTTATGCCCATTTAGTGGAAAGTTTTAATCGAAGCAATAAGGTATTGACTTTCAAGAAGTGCCTCTTGAATGCGTGTTTGCCTCATCAACCCACCCAGAATTCAGCCCAAAGCATGGGGAAAACCCAACGTTTTTCCGCCCATCGTCTTAACATCAGTCGCAGCTGTACTGGAAAAAAAGCATACTGTAAGCATTATTGATGCTCCCACCGAGGGCTGGCGAAACCTTGCTGAACTGGATGAGTCCAAGTACCGCGTGGGCTTGAGCTCGCAAACCATCGCTGAACGTGTCAGGGAATGGAATCCTGGTGTGGTTGTGGTTGAGATTCCGTTTTCGGGTTGGTCAAAAACCGCATTCGACGTAGTCCACGAGGTCAAAGCTGTGGACAGCAAAATTTCGGTTGTGCTGATGGGTCAGCATCCCACAGCTAGACCAGAAGCGTGCCTTTCAGAATCTGGCGTCGATTTTGTAGTTATCGGGGAACCAGAAAACACCATTTCCGAACTCGTTGACGCTCTCGCGTCGGGAAAGCAGAATTTCAGGAGCATAGACGGCTTAGGCTTCAATGAAAACGGGAAAGCCATACTTACAGGGAACCGCGCTTTCATCGAGAATTTAGATTCCTTGCCTTTTCCAGCCAGACACCTCCTTCCCATGAAAATTTACAACGAAGCCGTCAAGGAAAACCCGCTGAGAGGCGAAATAAGCAAACCCTGGACCATCGTGACCACCACCCGAGGCTGCCCATACAGCTGCGTTTTCTGCTCCGTCTGCATACTTTGGGGCAGAACTTGGCGAGCCCGAAGCCCAAAAAACGTCGTCGACGAACTCGAGCATGTAGTGAAGACTTACGGCACTAAACAGGTTGATTTCTACGACGAGAACATGACGCTGGACAAGAAGCGCATGGCGGAAATTTGCGACTTAATCGTTGAACGCGGCTTGCATATCGAATGGTTTACGCCCAACGGAGTTAGGGCAGATACACTTGATGAACCGCTGCTGCGAAAGATGAAGAAGGCAGGCTGCAAAAAAATCCGAGTTGCCCCCGAATCCGGCGTCCAACGCATCGTTAACGAGGTTATTGGCAAGAATTTGGATTTGAAGGCTGTTGAGCAAGCAGTTGTTTTATGCAAGAAAGTCGGCGTCAAAGTTGGGTGCTTTTTCGTGTTGGGGTTGATTGGGGAAACCAAAGCTGACATCGAAGAAACCATAAAATTCGCCTACAAACTCCGCAGCCTCGGCGCTGACAGCCTCATATTCAGCATCGCCATGCCACTCTACGGAACAGCACTCTACGAACAGGCAAAAGAAGGCGGCTACCTACGAGAAGGCTTCTGCGACTATGCATTGGCAGCAACGGAGCCGTTGATTGAAACGCCGCAGTTCACAGCCCAAGAACTACAGGAACTATGCATAAGAGCCAACATGGCAAACCCGACCTTTACAAGAGCCAAAATTTTGAGGGCAGCACGGAACCCAAAAAAAACAATCAAGATTTTACTGAAAATGATATAGTTTATTGGGAAAGAATGCCTTGCTTTTCTCGCAAGTTTTATAATAGTCGTTTCGGTTCCTAATGAGACATGAACACTGATTTTAACAGAATAATGGTTATTGTCAAGGTTTTCAGTCAAGTGCTTTTTTTTTGGGTTGCTGGCTTGGCTTGACGGCGTAATTGTACAGTTTACTCATCCTGAGTGGCTGCCGTTGTCTGTGTCGCATCTTTTGCCCTGGATTAGAACCGACACGTTTAGCATTTTAATGTTTATAGTGAGCGCGGTTGGGTTCTTTGTTTGGAGAGTAATCGCTGAACTAATCAAAACGGATAAGAAAACAGCTTAAGGCTTGGAGTAAACCACTCTTCCGTCAATCACAACCAATTCCACGTTTACATCCTTAATTTTATCCATTGGAACATCCATTGGGTCGGCTGTAAGAACGGTCAGGTCAGATAGCTTACCCTCTTCTATTGAGCCCTTTAAGTTTTCCTCGCCTGAACAGTAGGCGGCATCCAACGTGTACATGCACAAGGCTTCCTCAACCGTTAAGCGCTGCTCAGGAAACGCCGCCCGCAGCACAGCTTCTTGCATGCCCAGCAGCGGATTTAGGGGCTCCATTGGGCAGTCTGAGCCGCCAGCAACCCTCACGCCTTCTTTTAGCAGGGTTTTAAGCGGATGAAGCCACTTTGCCCTTTCAACGCCCAAATGCTCCGTGGCTAACCACACCGTGAATTCTGTGGGAACCATCTTGGGCTGAACTGAAACAACCACATCCTGCGCTCCGAGGCGTTTGACCAGTTCACTGTTTAGAACGGCTGCTTGCTCAATGCGGAACCTGACCTTTTTGGGAGTTTGCTCGATTACGCTGAGTGCGGTGTCAACTGCTTTGTCGCCCATCGCATGGATAACAGGCTGAAGACCCAACGCTAAAACCTGCGCGACCCAAGCTGCCAATTCCTGTTGGGTACACATCATTTTGCCGCTGTTGTTTGGGTCATCAGTGTAGGGTTGCATGAGCGCGGCGGTTTTGGAATCTAAATAGCCGTCGATAAAGATTATGGCACCCCCAAGATGCAGCCACGAAGGGCCAGTTGACGCAAAACCGCTTGCACGCGCTAAGAGTTCGTAGGGCACTATCACGTTGACTCTGATGGGAAGCTTTCCTTGTTTGTGAAGTTTCTGGATTAGGGAAAACTCATTTTCTGAGAGGATTAACCAGTCTATGCTGGTTATGCCTGCTTGCACGACGTTTTGGCATGCCAACGCCGCGGCATCCGCAAGTTCCTCTGCGGTGGGTTCTGCAACTGCTTGCCAAACCAAGTTGGTGGCGCCGCCCCGAAAAATCCCCGTCAGCTCACCCGTCGCAGTTTTGTCTATGGTTCCACCTGAGGAAGTAGCTGTTTTGGAAGTTATGCCCGCTATGGCTAAGGCTTTGCTGTTTGTGGCGCATATCATCGCGGCTCCATGGTATAGAATCACTGGGTTGTCTGGTGCGGCGTCATCGAGGTCCTTTTGGGTTAGGAGGCGTTTTTCTTTGAAGCGGTTCTCGTTCCAGCCGCGGCCAACTATCCATTTTCCAGCGGGGGTTTGCTTTGCTTTCTCTTTGAGGAGGCTTTGCAGCGTCTTGATTGATTCGGCACTGGAGAGGTCAAGCCACATTAGGCATCTGCCAAAATCAGCCACATGAATATGAGTATCAATCAAACCGGGAACCACAGTTTTCCCTTTGAGGCTGATGACTTTTGTGCCCTTTCCGATTAGCTTTCTTATTTCTTGGGTCGTGCCGACTTTGACGATTTTATTTTTCTTTATGGCTACTGCTTGGGCAACAGGCTGACGTGGGTTCATTGTCCTAACATTCGCATCGATGAGAGCTATATCCGCTGACAAACTGCCACTTACCCAGGTGCTTTCAGTTACCTGTCGCTATTGAAGGCTTCACATAAAACCCTTGCGTTTATATCACGAAAAAATGCTAAGGTTTCTTTTTCAGGTTTTCTTCAATATCCAATCTCAAAGCGGCATCTTTAACGTTGGGCAGGAGCGTTAGGAGGCGACCTCGAGTGCTTGTGTCTTCTTCGCCTTCAAGACTGACCCTGTACTGCCCTTCCTTCACCCAAGCTAACATGATTCGGGCTTCGGCTTCCACGTTTTCTGTTTTATCTGCTGAGGGAAAAGCAATCCCGTACTCGAGAGAGCGGGTCATGAACTTTTCAAAGGTTTCTGTGACTGTGTAGCCTTTCTTGGTGGCTAACTCTTTGAAACTCAAGTAGAGGTTTGAATTAAAACGGAACCCCTTAAACACTTTCGGCAGACCTTTAGGCATACGCATCCACAACTGTATATCAAACTGTATATCATAATGTATAAACTTTGACCCTACCGATAGATAGCGGCAAGAGAAAGAGAACAAACATCAAAAAAACAACAAACCAGCTAATCCGGCGATTCTACAAAACACATAATAGTTCCCACAACCGTTTTTCATCATTAAGCTGGGGAAACAAGTGAAAGCTCACGTAGTCCTTGCAAATCCACCCTATCCAGACGATGTGCCGCAAGCCGTCTTCATCCCGCTGGGCATAAGCTACTTGGCAGCGGTGCTTGAAGAGAAAGGGTACAAGGTGGATGTGGTTGATTGCCAAGTTAACCGACCAAGCCAAAAGGAGATGGAAGACAAGTTCAGAAGCCTCAACCCAGACATAATCGGCGTAACAGCGGCGACAGTAACCTATTTTCCAGCGCTCAAAATCCTCAAAGCCGCCAAAGCCGCACTTCCCAACTGCGTAACCATGATTGGCGGACCCCACGTCACAGTTTTAGACGAACGAACTTTCACCGAAAGCGCAGACGTTGACACCGTGGTGCGGGGCGAAGGGGAGCAAACGATGCTGGAGCTCGCAAGCTTGGTGTCAGAGGGCAAACTAGAAAACCTCAGTGGAGTTTTAGGCATAACTTTCAAAAAGAACGGCAAAATTATCCGTACAGCGGATAGACCATTCATTCAAGACATCGACTCACTTCCTCGCCCAGCCCATCACCTCTTTGACATGACCCTATACAAAATCAACGGCAAAAACTACATGCCCATTATAACCAGCAGAGGATGCCCGTTTAACTGCGCCTTCTGCTTGGCGTCAAAAATGTGCGGAAGCGGCTTTAGAGCCAGAAGCCCAAGCAAAGTCGTCGATGAACTCGAATGGCTAAGAGACACTTTTGGGGCAGGAGTCTTCGCCTTCTACGATGACACATTCACCCATGACTTAAACAGGGCAATGGCGATCTGCGACGAAATGCAAGCCAGAAAGTTTTTGCTTCCATGGGATTGCCGAACAAGGGTAGACAGAGTATCTAAAGAGTTGTTAACTAAACTCAGGAACACAAACTGCCAGCTCATTCACTTCGGTGTTGAATCCGGCAGCCAACAGATGCTAAACACCATGCGGAAAGGCACCACCGTGGAGCAAAACGCCAAAGCCATAAAGATGGTGAAGGATTCAGGAATCCTAGTCGCAATATCTCTTGTTATTGGTTACCCGGGCGAAACGCCGGAGATGTTGCAGCAAACCGTTGACTTTATTCGTAAAACCAAGCCTGACTATGTTTACATGTGCGAAGCTGTTCCATATCCGGGCACGGAGCTCGCTGATTACGTGAAAGAACTGGGCTTGAAAATGACTGAAGATTGGAACCGGTACCATGAGCAAATGCAAGTTTTCGAGAACAAGCTGTTGCCGCTTCCAAAGCTGGAGGCAACCAAAAAAGCAGTCTACGACAGCATCTTTACCCCAACATACTTCCTCAAGATGAGGCGTCGAGGAGACTTCCACAGCCAAATCATGGCGCGCATGGCACTAAACCATCTCGTCTGGAAATACCGCTTTACAAGATGGGCGTTTAGGCAGCTTGGCAGGCTGAGGCGCACAAAGAAGAGCCCCGGAGGGCACAGCACACCCAGCAATGATCAGTAAAGTTAAGGACTCCTGTAAAACGCTTATATGTTGGGGTGTTTATCCCTCATCAAACAGGTCCAGACGGGACTTTGGATGTTGATTTAGCATGAAAGTTGTTGTTCACTGGAGCGGAGGAAAAGACTGCTGCACCGCACTACACAAAGTAGTCGAGCAGGGACACGAAGTAGCATGCCTTGTCACCTACATCTACATGGAACCCTACGTTTTCCACAGTTTCAAAGTCATAGAACAACAAGCAAAAGCTCTTGGCATGCCCCACCAATTCGTGAAAATCACCGACAACCGCTACGACGACATCATGGGAACCCTTGAACGACTCCACAAAGAAGAGCATGTGCAAGCCATCGTTACAGGCGACATAGACAACGTCCACCACCGACGTGTATGGAAAGACGCCTGCAAAAAACTCGGTGTAAAACTCATGATGCCGCTTTGGGACCGCCCCCTCAACCTGATTCCGGGTAGCCGCTACCGCAAACGAATCATGGAAATGGAGCAGAACGCGGGCGTAAAAGCCATCCTAAGCTGCATCGACCAGAGATACTTTAGTCCAGAGTGGCTGGGGCGCGAGATTGACAGGAAATGCATCGAGGACATGCAACCGCTTGTCGGTCCAGCGGGCAAAGGAATCGATGTTTCAGGTGAACCCGGAGAATACCACTCCACAACCCTCGATGCCCCGCTGTTCAAGCAACGCGTCAAGTTAACCAAGTTCACTAAGAAGAGCAAAGTGGTTGATTTTGGGGGTTCACCGTTCCGTGAGGGCGACTTTCTCTACTTGGATGTTGAAGAGGCAATTCTCAAATCCAAAGAAGAAAAGTCAGTTACCTAAAAAGCAATATAGAATTCAAATCCATATGCCGTTCTTTTGGACATTGACGAGAAGAAGAAAAACATCATTTCTCTGGGAAAAGTTTGTTCTTCTTCTTTCAAAGATGATTGAACTTAACTGAAAGAACAACCTGCACTGCCACCTGTTGTTTTTCTCCCCATCGAGTAGTCCGTTTTTTCGAGAGCTTGGGAGGGGTCTATTGGTTCAAGCTATTGGTCTTTCGGTGCATTCTGTAAACAATCAGGAAAATAGCGACAACCGCCAAGATTATAATAGTGATGTTTAGGGGTGAAATCAAAGCACCTATAATGGAAGTTGACGTTGTTGTGGGTATTGGGTTTTCAACCAAGAATAGAGTTGGCGAAGTGGTCACATCGAAATACGGAAGTTGATTTCTATAGCCGTACAGACTCACGTTTAAAACAATTTTATGATAACCGTTTGTCAAGTTGGAAATATCCACCAAGTAAGAAAATGATGGATTAACCGTAAAATTATTTGATGGAGTAGCTTAATAATAGTCGCTTGCCGATTGATTTGATGTAACACTGACAAGAGGATTATTGTCTATACTGTAGGCGTAATATCCGTTCAATGGTGGCCCAAAGGTAAACTGAAATTCTGGATATTGCGTCCAAGTTATATTGAATTTTAGAAGCATAGTATTATTGTAGGCTGTTTGGTTGTTTGGACTGTACATTATTAGCGTGAAAGCTGCAGGGTTAACGTGAGAATCTTTCGCATAGTAACTTGTAGTTTGCCCATTAGTCATTGAGGGACAACGAGTGCCCATGTTAAGAAGAGAGCAACAAGCATTAGGTGCCAATCAAAATCCCTTTACTTACTTTTTTCATGATTATGCCTACCGCTTTGGAATCAATTTTTGAACGGTTTCTTACAACAAACACAGCAGCCCCCGCCAATGCCATCACCAGAAGGGGGCGCCAACGCTAAACTCCGGCACCGTTGGGCTGGCAGAAACAGTTGATGTGGGTGATTAAATAAAAAAAATGGTTAAAACTTGCATTATTTATGCAAACTAAACCTAAGAAAATTATTATCAACATAACAATGAACAAAAAAATGGAGTGGTATCAATTTTGACTTTACAACAAACGATTATTATTCAAATTTACGCATAATATTTTTCCATTTATGCAAAAATTTTGCATTGTCCTATTTTGGATTTGTTAATCCTTTGTGCAGTCTCAAAGGAAATCGTACAGAAGTAGGCAAGGAAAAAACTAGCAACAAAGGAAGTTTCTCCATCTAATTTCGCTGAAATGTGGCCTATTCCTTCAATGCAACGTCAACAAATATTAATCAGGACAATGCCAAAAATTTAGTTCAGGATTACTTAAATCAGTTATTCTCAATGAAAGTTTATACTTCGTGGCTTTAAATGCTTGTGATTCCAGAGGTAGCGCCTGAAAAGGGATTTTGTACTGCTTGTGGCAGCTTGCACAACCAGTGCAGGATTGTAAACAAGCCCAGAACACAAAAACCAGCTACCGAATTTGCTTCTTAGAAGTAGTTGTGTATAGCAACTTTTCCGCACAACAACCTGACAAAAAAAGAACAGCGGCCTGTGTTTTATCGCAATGTTGATTAGGCAACCATACGCCTAAAACATACAAGCTGGAGTGAGCGAGACGTCACAAGAAAAACAAACTGTGGGCAACCTAACCCTCAATATCGTTTGGATTTGTGGGGGAACAACCGCAGATATAATTCCAGCGCCCCAAGTAAAGTTTAGCATGGAGCAAGCGTGCGAAAAAATAAAGAAACAAAAAATTAAAATCCGCATGAAAGCGCCGATGCTGGTGATTTTTGATTTTATGAAGATGGAAGTCAGTCTATTCGTTGGGGGGCGCATGCTGATTAAGAACGTGACTGACGAGAAGTTGGCGCCTAAAGCATACGTCGAAATACTCAGAGTCCTTGACGTACCCATCTAAGACAAAAGGCTAATTGAATATCATTTTAGCGCCCTTCTTTACAGCAGACCCGACACCTTCTTGCCGAATCACCCTGATTAGGTTGGATGCCGTGGACTTTCGGAAACTTCCCTGAAACTCTTTTTGGATTTTAACGAGCATGTCGTAGTCAAAATCGGGTGTTTTAACGCGGGCAAGATAGTTGTCCATTTGGTCGTAGAGATGCTGGCTTACTACTTCATCGTAGAGTTTGCTGCCGGGGCAGGCAATGTAGATGTTGAACATGGTGACGTCGGCGTTTAGGCTTTTTGCGAATTTGAAGGTGGCATGCATGTCCTCAACGGTTTCGCCAGGGATACCCAGCATGAATGAGGTGGAGGTTTGAATTCCGACTTGCTTACATAGCTCGAAGGTGCGTTTGACTTCTTGGAGGTCGATGTTTTTGCCTAGTTTCCGCTGGATTCTGGGTGAGCCGGATTCGACACCGAAGAATATGGTTTGGCAACCTGCAGACTTGATGTCGGTGAGCAATTCTTTGTTAACGAGGTCTGCTCGGGTTTCACAAGTCCATTTCAAGTCCAGTTTGTTTTCCCGCATTAGGTGGCAGAGGTCGCTGGTTCGTTTTTTATTTATAGTAAAGTTGTCGCCGACAAAATAGATGCCTTTAGTGCCGTAGTTTTCAGTCAAATTCTTTATTTCGTCGATGACTCTTCGTGGAGAAAAGGCTCGGCAAGCAGTGCCCCAAAGTTCCCGGGTTTCGCAGTAGGCGCATTGGTAGGGGCAACCGCGCAGGATACTCATGGTGTCTACGGGTTTAACATCTAAGTATGGAAGTATGCGATCGTACATTTTCATAGGAAGCAGATGTCGCGCTGGAATAGGAACGGTGTCTAAATCACTAATGAATTCAGGAGCTGACTGAGCTGTCTTGCCATCTACTCTACAGGCTACGCCAGGAATTTTTGCTATGGTGCTGGCTGATTCGCCTTTTTGGATGCTATCAGCAAGCTTCACCATCGCTGCTTCACCCTCACCGATGACTACGTAATCTATTTCGCTGTGTTGCAGCATGGTTTCAGGCATGTACGATGGGTGAGGACCGCCAACCACGACTCTGCAGGTTGGGCAAGCTTCTTTGATGGCTTTAGTGGTTTCGACACAGCGACTATAGGTTAAGCTGCTGCAGGTTATTCCAACGATTTCTGGGTGTCGTTTTTTAATTTCCGCTTTAACCTCTGCGATGGGACGCCCTAAAAGGTAGTTATCATAAATTTCGACTCGGGAGCCGTTTTTTAGTAATGCAGAGGCAACGTAGGCTAAGCCCAGTGGTGGAAACTTCCCCGCCATACCCCAAGGTGACTTTTCGGGCAGAGGGGTGGTCATGAGCAGAATCAAGTTTGCTTTCTCCTTTTGGCAGTTTCTACTTTTTTTGGCTGGTTATTTTAGCCATAACAGCCCTTCGGAAGTGCGCCATTATGAGCCGCGTAGCACCTAACCCCCACATTTTTCCTTTTTTGAACATGCCTATTGCGCTAACGAAGTATCTTGGGCTGAGATAGAAGCTTTGGAACGCTTGTTCTCGTATTTGCGTCAACTCCTGCATGGTCATGTTCGGAATCTCAAAGGTCGGTGTCGCAGTATCGTACCTGTTGAAGTCAGTTATCTTCAGGGACCCGTTGGCTTTGACTTCTTCATACATGGGAGTTCCCGGATAAGGCGTAGCTATGTAGAAGCCAACGTCGTTGGGGTTTAGTTCCTTTACAAAACGGATTGTTTCCCAAGCAGTCTCTTTTGTTTCGCCCGGAAAGCCCAAAATGACACCTGCAACCGTCATCAACCCTGCTTCTTTAGCCCACTTAAAGGCCCGCCTTGTCTGCGTAAGCGAGAACCCTTTGCCCATGCTGGTTAAAAGCGTCTTTGACCCCGATTCGACACCGAACCAAACCGCTATGCAACCAGTTTCCCTCATCTTAACCAGGAGTTCTTTGCTTACCATGTCTACGCGGGTTTCGCAGTCCCATTTAACCTTGAGTCCTCGACGGTGCATTTCATCGCAGATTTCAGCGGTCCTTGCTTGATCCACAGTGAAGGCGTCGTCATAGAAGGTAAATTGGTTTGCGTGGTAGTTTTTGTAGAGAAACTCTAATTCGTCAACCACGTTTTTTGGAGTGCGCATTCGGTATTTTCTACCGAACATTCTAACGGCAGTGCAGAAGTTGCACCAGTACACACAGCCTCTACTAGTCATGACTGGGTAGGGTATGGTTCCATATTTTCGCAGTTCGCCCATATGTTTCCAAAGGTGAAGCGCTGGAAAGGGCAAGCTGTCGAGGTTCTCCAAGAAAGGTCTGTCGGGGTTCTTTACGATGTCGGCGCCTTTCCTGCAAGTTGTGCCTTCAAGGTCATGGAAAGCTTGGTGATTTTCGACTCTTTGCGAAAGCTCTAACAAAGTCGCTTCACCCTCTCTTCTTATAACAACGTCTAAGGATGGCTCTTCCTGCAGTGCCTTGTCATCCCAAAACGTAACATGCGGTCCCCCGATTGCAGTTACGCAGTTCGGCAAGACTTCCTTGGCTATTTTTATGATTTTGAGGGCTGACTTGTAAGTTAGAGTGGTGCATGTAACGCCAACTATGTCTGGTTGGAATTTGCTGATTTCTTCTCTGAAGTGTTGATGACTGATTTTTTGTGCTTGACAATCAATCACGTTAACTTCAAAATGATTAGTGTACAATACGGCGCCCAGATACCCGATGCCTAAGGGCATGAAAGGTGGATGCTGATGGGAACCAGCAGGGTATGGTGGATTCACGAGAGTAATGCGAGTTTTCATTTTCTTCCCCGAAACAATAGGATTTATGTCTTGTAGTTCATTTACTTTATGCAAAACACCCGTTTTTTTATGGCACTAAACATTTAACTGCGCCAGAGCAAAATTGTGAAAAAATAGAATAAAATCGATGTTTATTTTGGTGTTTCCTTAGGCTTCAAATAACATTCTTTGATGTCCATGTACAACCAGTCTCTCTTCCAGTTCTTGGCTTTTTCCTTATGTTTCTTCGTCTTGTACTTGCCGATGACAATGGATTCGTTGAAAAGAGGCGCCTCGACCACGGTACTGTGGTAGCCTTGCCCATCTTCGCTGGAGACATCTATTCCTTTTTCGTCGGTTAATTCTTTGAGTTCCTTGATGGAATCTGGGTCAAGCTTTCGTCCAAGCCACTCTTCACCAAAAAAGTTTGTATTAATACAGTTCAATACTGGCCTTAAGCCAGTGCCGACGACTTCTTTGAGTACGTCGTATGTGTCGCCTGAAGGACTTTCGTTAGGCATCATGAAAGCAAGCCCCAACTGTTTAGCCATACTCTCATAGTAGCTCGAGTGAACCAAGGCACATCCTGCTCCAGCTATGTCACCGGTAACGATGCCCTCGATACCCTGCTCTTGCTTAAGTTTTGTTAAGGCACCCAAGATGTCTTCGTAGGCTTTCTTTATCCTAACAACCTTAAGGGGAATGCCTAAAGTTTTAGATTGAAGCTCCATAACCTGAAAACTATGAAAAACGTACGGCCTCATGTACTCGAAGCTAAGAAGACAAGCAACTTGATGTCCCTGCTTGATGACCTTGTGATAAGCTAAACAACACTCTTTACCCCCACTCCAATGAACCACAATTTTCATTTCAATCCCCTCTTCAGTCTGGAAAAGTCACGTGGAAGAACTATAAACCTTTTTCTTACCCTAACTATTCAGCCTTTCGCTCAACTCATCGAACCAAGACTAAACCCAAAATCGACTAGGCTCTTAAATAATTACCTCTGATTGATAAAAGGTGAACTTTTACTCAAGAAGCTTATTGAATTCTTCAACGGAGAGGTCGATTTCTATAATAATGGTGCGCAGCATTCCTTTTCCGAGTGGTTTGTGCGCAGGAATAACTCACCATGGTTTCGCTTTTTCTACAGCCGAATAACAATACGTATTTCTGGTTGTCAACAATCCACATTACGATATGGTTGCCTCTCTGGTTGTTGACAGCATAACCAACGGATACGAGAGCTCTGACTACCTTATCATAATTGACGGGCGTTGATTTAGACACTTACTTGCACCGTTTCTATAGGGACTGGGTCGCCGTGTTCCTTTAGAGCCTCAAGATACGCCTGTATTGCCTCCTTGACGTTTTTTTATTATTCCTTCTCTTGTCTTGTCTTCGGTAGCACAACCAGGCAAATCAGGAACCTTAGCGACAAGGACACCATCTTCGTCCTTTTCTATGACCACTCTATAGCTAAGCATGTGTTTGCATATGGGTTTGGAAATTCATAAGTTTTCCCTTCCTAAAACCTATTTATAGTCTTCCAAAAACCATGGTATATTAAGCAAATTTGGACATAGTTTAATGTCTGAACCAAGTTCCATCTTAAATCCAGTTTCTGCACTAACTCGTTTTCACATTTAGCGCCAGCATACTTCTCGTTCTGTGCGGTTTTTTCTGAGAAGTTGTAGTATCTGAGTGGTCGCGTCTTCCTCCTTAAACCTTTTGAAATCTATGTTTGATTCATCTTTTAACTCCAAACTAAAGAAATCGCTTTATGAAAATAGTCATTTTTGAGTTGACTAAAGAAAACAATTTTGGTTTTATTTGACAACCAGGAAGGTAACTAAATGACCGCAACCATAAAAGCCCAGATAAATGACCCAGACGCTTCCGAAACAGCAGAAACCTTGGTAAAAGTAATTAAAAAATTAGCCAAAGGCAGCTTCGTTCTTGAAAGCGTTGAAGCAATAGATACAAGCATAACACTAAGTTATAACCTGAAAAAACAGTGCGCATTCAAAAAAACTTAAAGAACAGCTTTTCTAACCCACAATTAAGCTGACTAAAACCACTTCAATTCTAAACAGAACATTATAAAAAAAGAAATAATAATCTACAGGCATGTCGATTGAATGTGGGAAGTTAGGCTCAACAAGAAAATCCGAGGACTGGTCTTATACTTCAAGCGTTAAAAAAATTTCACAACAATAACGAAAAAGACTCAGTTAAGCAATAAGATATTGAGCTGTTAGAAAAACGCCTATTTTTTAGCTCGGTATTTTTCCTTCAAATAGTCAACGGCAATAATCAAAAAGATAGAAGCAAGGAATACAGCAATAATCACTACAAGTAAAGTGGTTCCGAACGAAAAGTTGCCCGATGAAGTCGTTAAAGTCGCTTGGTAAGTGATTCCTTCGGAAAAACAGTAAATGTTCCAGTCGTTGCATCCGATGTACAATCTTCCGTTGGCTATACTGGGCGATGACCAGCTGCTGGAAGGTGTAGTTACGTTGGCTATTGTTGCGCCTGCGTTGGTGGTGTCTAAAACGAAGATGTTACGTTGGCTGGTTGTTACGTAGATTTTGCCCTCAGCATAAGAGGGTGAAACGTATAGTTCATCTCCTGTGTAGATGTTCCAGATTTTTTGACCGTTGGTTGCGTTGAGGTAAGTTATGTCGAATTTATCAATTATGACGACGCCGCCGTTGAAGTAAATTGGCGAAGAAACGATGAATTCGATGGCGTCTTTATCGATGAAATTCCATACCTCCTGTCCTGTTGTAGTGTTTACTGCATAGTAAGCACCCCAGTTGGAGGATGCATACACCATGCCAACTGCAATGGAGGGGGAACCGAGCATCTCTGTGCCGCCGACAAACGAGTACTGGTAGGGAAGCGTCAGGTTCCAAATTACGTTCCCAGACATGGCGTCGAGTTTGTAGAGCATGCCGGATGAGGGCTCTTGGGCAGTGAAGTATACGGCGCCATCAGCAAACGCTGGAGAAGACTCAATTGGACCTTTCGCAGCTGTCTTCCAAACTATGGCGCCAGTATCTGCATTAAGTGCATACAAGTTGCCGTCCAACGAGCCAATGTAAACCATACCATCAGACACGACAGGTGAAGATTTTAGCACTAAATCTCCAAACGTGAAAGACAAGTTGCTGTCAATGAATGAGTGCCAAATAAGCGCCCCATGAGTAGCATCTAAACAATAAACGTAGCCATCTTCGCTTCCAACGTAAACCTTGCCATCGGCAATGGCAGGGGAAGTTACAATTGGTCCTCCAGTGGTGTAGTTCCAGACGAGGTTGCCGTTTTCTGCATCAACCGCATAGATGTTTTTGTCCTGTGAACCCGCATAAACTATACCATTGACAATGCTTGGGGAAGAGATAACGGATCCTTTGGTTGTAAATTTCCAAGCCAACGTCAGGTTAGAGGGGCCAACTGCAGAAGTTGAGGAGTGGGCTGGATCAGCACGGAACATAGACCAATTGCTAATGGTTGAAGTTGGAATCAGCGTAGGTTTTGAGGTTGGGGTTGGCGTTGATGGGAGAGCAAGCGTAGGAGTAGTGGAAGGCGGTGGGGACAGCGTAGTGCTTGGACCTATACCCCAGAGTTGACTATCGGTGGAGTACTCAGTTCCAGAGGTAGTATCTACCGCTGTGGTTACGCTTCCAGGAATAATGTAAAGAGTACCATAGGCTACAATGGCGGATTCCCGCGGAGCCAAAGCTTCCATGGGTAACTGCCAGATTAACTGCCCAGTGTAGGCGTTGATGCAGGCGTATTCTGACTGAGCGTTCGTTACTGTTCCATAATAGGCTTCTTCTCCAATTGTTACGTAGACTTTGCCGTCGGCAACCGTCGGCATGCCTGGCCAAATTAATTCGCTGTCAGGTCCCTGGTATTTCCAGACAAGTTTGCCTGTTGCTTGGTCCAGAACATAGAGGTAACCGTCTTTGTTCATTGCATAAACGTTCCCATATGCTAAAGCTGAACCTGTGGTGAAGTAACCTCCATTATCGTTTGGAGGGGTGAAGGTCCATAAGATTGTGCCGTTGCTGGCGTTGAAGCAGTACATGGTGTTATCGTCGGTTCCACCCCGGAAGAATCGACCGTTGGAGTAGGCACCGTTAAAAATCATCGGACCCTTGGTTAAGGTGTCCCATATGATTTTGCCAGTCGACGCATTAAGCGCCAATTGTTGATTTTCAAATGAGCCTGTGAAGACTATGTCGTCGCCATAAGCGGTTCCGATACCTGTGATGCCGCCGCCTGGAATGTAGGTCCTCCAAGCCAAGGTTGGAGGTACAGATGGATTAGAGAAATCCCAAGCCAGAATGTAGGAGTTCTCTTTGACATAGAACAATTTTTGGTCGGGGCTGTAGACCGCGGTGTTGAAGATGCCGGTGTCAGAGCTGAAAGAGGAGCTTGTCCACAGAAGTTTGCCCGTGTTTATGTCCAAGCAGCTGCCCTCGACAACGAGATGAGAATTGTCGATTTTGTAGGCTACGGGCCAAGTTTTATTCATCGGAATCTCCGTGGACCAAGTAATTTGGCCTGTTTGGTCAACTGCAACCAGAGAATTCTTGGTGCCGGCGAAAATCATTCCGTTGAACGCTGTAAGGTAGGGTTGTATGCCTGTTATGTTAGCTTTCCAAAGTATGTTTGATGTACTTGGGGCTGGTCCTGCTGAGAATCGAGTGAAAGAAGCGTCTCCTTGAAATTGGGTCCACTCATACTGGTTTAGGGCGCCGTTGGAATTTGCATTAGCGTTAACTTGGGCGCTGACAGAGTTCGCTTGTAAACCTGAAATTGAAGCGAAACCCGATGAAACAAGAACCAGCGCCAAGACAACTATGGCCACAAGTTTTCTGGAAATATCAGTTGCCTCCTCGGTTACTGTTGAAGACTGATTTTTTGTTAAGACTAAGCATTAACTCTTTGCCCCCCAAGAATAAGTGTCCTAGGGTTTTATTTCACTATAAACTTTGTGGAAAGCCACAAACCCCTCAAAATAGCTCGATTAATGTGAAATATGTTTGGATACCTGAAAAAACGAAAACTCTAAACCGCACAATCTTTTTTAAGACGAAAAGAACCCTTAAGGTAAACAATGAATTACCTAAGGAACCCGAGGGTGGATTTTACTTTGACAGATAAGAAAGGTCCTTTACTTATGACTTCTTGGCGAGCCACAGGCGCCTGCAACGCACGCTGCAAGTACTGCAACGTCGACGCCACGGGCAAGCATTCGCCAAGAGAAATGACCACGCAGGAAGCGTTCCACTTGGTCGATGAAGTCAGCGACTTCGGCGTCAGATGGTTCGGCATCAAAGGCGGCGAACCCTTAACACGCCCAGATATCTTTGAAATCGTCACTTACGCCAAGAGCAAGGGCTTGAACGTGTGCCTCTTAACTAACGGAGTTTTCGTTGACGGAAAAATCTACGATAACTTGGTGAAAAACCAGGTTTGGACATCCGTCAGCATCGATGGCCCCGAAGAAATAAACGACCAGCTAAGGGGAAAAGGCTCCTACCAAAAAGCGTTTGCCGCCATCGAAAAATTGTCGGCGGGCAAAATCCTCAACGGCTTAGCCTGCGCCATAACAACCATAAACTACCAGCACCTCGACCATGTGGCAGAGTTAGCCGACAAGTATCACGCTAACTTTGTCTGGTACAACCATCTGGTGCCTAGCGGAAGAGCAAAATCAACCATGGATTTAACTCCGACTCCAGAACAGTACGAGTGGGTACTCAACCACATCTGGGATATAACTACAAAATACGAGGGCAAATTTGAGGTTCACGTTCACTGCCCACATTTTGCTCGTGTTGTGAAGCAGAGAAACATACCCAACTTTGACGAATGGTACGAGAAACATTTCCATGGCAAATGCACCTACTTTGCCTTTGGCGGCTACTTGAGCGTAACCGAAAACGGCGACTTGATACCGTGCTTCTACACGGACCTGCAGCCCTCTGAACCCATGGTGCTTGGAAACGTACGCACCAAAAAGTTAACCACTGCCTGGAAAGAAATCCAGAAATCAACATACTTCAACAAATTCAAAGACCGAAACGTGTTGAAGGGCAAATGCGGCGTCTGCGAGTATCGAGAGCTGTGTGGCGGATGCAGAAACCGAGCTTACGCATACACAGGCGACATCACCGAATCCGACCCCGCCTGTGCCTACATACCCCTGAGCCTCCGGAAAAAATAAAATTAAACAGGAATACGAGATGAGCGCAACTAAAACGAAGGTAGCCCTGGTAACTACTCCGCTTTTAGAGAAGGGTGCGCATCACCCGCTCTTTCCCCCGCTTGGTTTAGCTTATATGGCGGCTGTTCTGGACCAGAACGGTTTTGAAGTGAAAATCATCGATTGCCCAGTCTACGAATTCGACCATGACAAACTCAAAGCCGAACTGGATGCTTATCAACCCACAATTGTCGGGATAGGCTCCATGACGCCCACCATAGCGTCCGCACTCAAATCGGCACGCGTAGCAAAAGAAGCTTGCCCAGATGCCGCAGTCGTCATGGGAGGTCCGCACGCAACTTTTGCAGACACAGAAATCCTCACCGCTGAAAAAGCAGTCGACATCATTGTGAGGGGCGAAGGCGAAGAAACACTCTTAGAATTAGCCCAGCAAGCGCCAAACCTGCAGAAAATCGGCGACATCAAAGGCATCTCCTTCCGAAAAGACAACCAAATAATCCAAACAGCCACAAGATCGTTTATCCAAAACCTCGATGCACTGCCACTCCCAGCATACAAGTTCCTTCCAATGGAAAAATACAACATTACTGGACGGAACCTTCTTCCGATAATCAGTAGCCGAGGATGCCCCTACCAATGCCCATTCTGTGTGGCGTCGCAAATGTTCGGTCCAAGGTTCAGGGCAAGAAGCCCAAAAAACGTGCTGGACGAGATGGAGTGGCTCAGAGACGAATACGGCGCGGAAGGCATAGCTTTCCAAGACGACACGTTAACCTTTGATAAAAAACGTACAATTGACATCTGCGACGGCATAATTGAGAGAAAAATCAATTTGCCATGGGGCTGCGGAACCCGTGCTGATGTAGTAACTAAAGAAGTTTTAGCTAAGATGAGCAAGGCGCACTGCAACGAAACGATGTTTGGAGTGGAGTCGGGTTGCCAGAGGATGCGTGACATACTGAAGAAGAGCGTGACGACTGAGCAGTGTGAAAACGCCATTAAATGGTCCAAAGAAGCAGGCATATTCGTCACTGTATCCGTCGTGTTGGGTTATCCCGGCGAAACAAAAGAAAGCCTGCAGGAGACGCTTGATTTTGTTCGCCGAGTGGAACCTGACGATGTTTGGCTTTGTCATGCAACACCTTACCCTGGAACCTGTCTGCGTGAGTTAGTGAAGAATAAAGGGTGGAAGATGTCGGAGGATTGGGAACTGTATAACACCATGAACCCAATCTTTGAAGACCCAGCCCTGCCAGCTAAAGAGATAGCGGCTATGCGCAAAATCTTCTACGACAAATTCTATTCGCCACGCTACATTACACGGCAGGCAGTGAAGGGCTACTTGAAAGGCAACTTGTACAGCAAAATTATGACCAGAACCGCCGCGAACTACATGCTTTGGCGAGTAAAAGCCCGCCTATAACCAACACAAAGAAGCGGGGACGTCGCTTTCACGGATTTAGTCAGTTAAGGCTTTTTTGCGGAAACTTTATTACGTATTCAAACGGTTTTTAAAACTACATTAAGAGGAACCTTGGATGACAAAAACCGCTGAAGCATACGACACAAGAGAAAACTGGCCACCATACACCTACAGGGATTACCCCGACATAAAACCCGAAGCATATGAAGCCTTCATGAAATTCCTGGACACTGAGAACACTTCAGGCAGGTTGATGGAGTTGCAGCCGTGGATTTCCGTGTGCGACAGCAAATGTGCTTTCTGCTATTTTCCAACTACAGCCACGAGCAAAGTCCAGATTGGACCATATCTTGAACTGCTCAAAAAAGAACTCGCCATGTACGCTAAAACCAAGTATGTGAAAACAAGCGTTTTTGACGAAATAGTTTTGGGCGGCGGAACACCCAGCGTTTTAACTGCTGAACAGATGATTGATTTAATCGACTTCTGCAAAGCGAACTTTAACATTAACAAGGAATACTTCATCAAAGTCACTGGTTCCTCAAAGACGCTGGCGATTAAAAAAATTGATAAACTCGCTGAGTACGGCGTTTACCAGATGGACATGGGCGCTCAAACTTTTGACGATAAACTGCGGAAAAACCTGTGTCTCCCAGACGCCGCTGCAGATGTGGAGAAAGCTATCCGCCACGCCCGAGAACTGAACCTGTGCGTCTGCGTGGACCTCATGTACAACCTGCCAGGCCAGACGATGGAAAGCTGGGTTAACACGCTAAAGAAAGCAATTGAGCTAGACGTTGAGATTGACGCTTATTCACTGCACGTTGACCCCGGCACACCTCTTGAGAAAATGATTAAGACAGGAGTCTCTCCGCCGACTGGAGACGCTGAATACGAGAAGCAACAGTACCTTACCGCCTACAACATGTTAACAGCGGCAGGATACAAAGCGGTGGGGCACGACCGCTACAGCCGCGTCGAATGGCACATGCGCGAAAACTGCCTCAACGGCTGGCCATGGGGAGGCATCTTGACCACGGGCGCGGGCTGCTTCATGGGGTACCTCCAAAAATTCTCCTACTCTAACCTTGAAAACATAAACGACTACATGAAAACAGTGAAGTCTGGCAAACTTCCCATCTGCAGACTATCAGAATCCACGAATGAAGACATGATGCGGCGGACAATGACGCGGCTCTACCTGCGGCTACCTGTAAGCAAAAAAGAGTTCATGGAGAAATTCGGCACCACCCCAGAAAAAGTGTTTCCAAAGCAACTGCAGAAACTAAAAGAAAATGGCTTAATCGAAATTGACGACAAAGAAGTCAGACTCACAAAGCTGGGCGAGGTTTGGAAGGGCAACATAGCGTGGGAATTTGCGCCTAACCAACCAAAATAATTCTTTTTTTCAATTAATTTTTGTTTTAAAATTCTCGCAATACCTGAAGAGTTGCTTAGGAATCGGTTTGTTCGTTAAAAATTAACAAATAAAAAAGAAAGAGATGGAGGTTATTGATGCCTCATCGGCTGTAGTCCATACCAAGTCATTACTTTTGCCAAAATTGGCACTATTACACCTAAAGCAATACCTGGCACGAAGGCTACTATGAAGGCATTTACGGGGTCTGCTACCCAACTGGCGTGTGCCATATTTCTTGCTGGAGCCAGTGAGACGTAGTAGTTCAGCAGTTCTTGGATTATTGCAACTGTTATAGAAGCTGTAAAGCCTGCGCCCAGCATACGTTTGAAGTTTGTCGATCCGCCGCTCAGTGATCCTGCCATGTAACCGATTATGACAGCGTTAACGAGGTAGAAGAGCATGCTTAAGTCGCCGTAGAAGTTGTAGGGCTGCGCTGTAGAGACAGTCCCGCTAATCGAAGTAACCGTGCCGTTTATAATTCCTGCTATTGTGCTGTTTGTAACTGGTATTGATGCTGTGCCGCCTACGCCCATTCCGAAAAGTCCGTTATATTGACCTGCCGCTGCAACGTAGTATATGCCGCCCATGATGAAGCCTGCTGCTCCGCCTGCCCATTTATTCCAGAGTAAGCCTAGCACCAATGGAATGCCGAGAACGATCATTTGAGCAAAGCCCTGCGTTAGAATGACAGCGATGGTACCGGTTAAGCCAGAGACACCGAATATGTGTTGAGCTCCGCCTGGGTTTACATACATTGCAAGAGCGAATATCAGTAGCACAAGAATTATTGGTATGCCAATGCCGTAAGCTATGTCCATTAGCTTAAATTTGCCTGTTTCCATTTTTATCCCTTTTAATTATTTTACAGCTTGGCACGTTAATAAGCTTAATGCTTGGAAGCTTGATATGCGGCGTTTACAGAATTGAAAATGCAGCTGTGAACAGCGGCTGAAAAAGCAAAAATATTTTTTTTAAAAGGTTTGTTGACAAAACAATAAAAAAGAATGAGGGAATGAAGATTTATTTTATTGCTGTCGCAACATTGCTTTTGCGCGGAGTATACTGTTTCTCAAGTCGATTCTTGATGGACATACGAAAGTGCAGTGTCCGCAGCCAGTACAGTAATCAGCATGCAGTTTTATCAGAGTGTCGAAGTCTTGTTTGTCGAATGCCTGCTTGATGAGTATCGGGCTAAGTCCATGGCAGCATACGCGCATGCAAGCGCCGCATTTCATGCATTGGTATTCTTTGACTTTTTCGGGGGCGAATGCTTTGGCTTTTGGCAGTTTAGGTTCTTTGCTTTCGGTTGTGGGTTTGGCTCTGCCGATTTTGTCGAGTGCTGGCACCGTTAAGTTCATTATGACTAGCGCTACGAATGAGGCTCCGAAGAACTGTGTGTAAGTCTGCATGAGGACGGTTATGATGGCTATTCCTCCTCCGAAGATTAGCTGTCCTGTGTAGGTTAATGGTGTAGTCGCGGGATCAGTTGCCATGAAGAACGCCAGGAATATTGAGCTTCCGATGAACAACTCGAACAATATTCTCGTATACATGTCTGCGTCACCGTATGCAAACGACAAGATCAACGACAATATGGCAACGACTGCAACGTAGCTTAGAGTAATTCTCCATTTGACGTATCTGCGTGCAATGACAAAGAAGCCTATGCCGACGAGTATGACCGCAATAGTTGAGGCGCCTCCAGGCCAACCGTGGAACTTGTCCAAGAACATGGTTTGAAGCAGGTTGTTGGTTGAAGCGCCTGGAGCAGTTCCACTAGCGTTAGAGAAGCAGCTGATTACATAGGAGCCGAAGCTGGCTAAGCCGTTTTTATTCACGACGTTTGTTAAGCTGATTGGACCCGCCAATGAGGGTACGCCGAGTCCTGAGCTTTTCAAGTGGTCTACTGCAATTAGCAATGTTTGTAGGAATGGTATTGTGACGAGGAGTTTTGCAGCTGCGGCTGGGTTCACGTATTTCTTGCCTGATGTGCCGACGATTTTTTTGAAGACAACTAAGCCTATGACAGTGATTAGGGCGATGTAAACGAAGCATTGTGGGGCTTCGAGTGGAAACAGTTCGACTGTGCGCATAACTGGAACGCCGAGAGAGTATGAGTCTGTGACGATTAAGCCGAAGACTGCTGCGGATAGTATGTTCAATGGACTGTCTGCCGTGATTTTATAGAGGAAAACGTCGAGGCCGACGGCGAGGCCGACGGCGAGGAGTGCGTTGAGGCCCAGTGTGAGTCCAAGGTTCCAGCCTGATGGGGTTGTTTCCATGGACCAGAGAGCCGCTGTTATGACAGTGAGGATAATTAATGCGAAGAAGGTGTATGTCATTAGTTTATCTTTAGTCATCCATGAGTATTCTTTTGGTTTAGACATTGTTTTTTAATTCTCCTTTCTTGAATCCTGCTTTCATTTTAGCACTGATAGGTTTTATAAGACTTTCCTTAAACGTAGGGCATGTTCGATATTGGCGAAGAAAAATATTGGGATGTGAGGCTACGGGAGTTTTTTGCGTCAGCCTGCTACTTGAATATTGGAAGATAGTTTTAAGCAAAGCTAATACGATTAAAACGCAAGTATCTTATTGGGGCTGAACTTTGACGGATGCCAAGAACGGGAAGCTTGAAGGAATCACTTTAAACGTGTACCTGCACGTTGTGAAGAAGGGCAAGCCCGTGGGTCCCCGAGATGTCATGAAAGGTGTCAACCTCAGCAGCCCAAGCGTCGCATATCGGCACCTGCAGAAACTCGAAGACCAAAGCTACCTGCAGAAGAACGAGTACGGCGAATACACCGTTAAACGCAAAGCGCACATCGATGGACACGTTTGGCTGGGGCACCGTTTACTGCCTAAGATGTGGGGTTACTCGCTGATTTTTCTCGCCATCTTAATTGTTGAAGTTTTCATCTTAATCGTTCATTTCCCCGTCGAGACAGTTGAGTTCAAAGTTTTCTTCCTCCTGCTTACGCTCATCACGGGTTTGGCGCTGGCAGTCTTCACGGTTGAAGGGTACCTGCAGAACAGGCAAAAAATGGGCAACGCCGCCGAATAAATGCTCAACTGTGCTGATTAACTGCAGCTTTCTCAGAAAAACGGAAAAGTGTTTTTTTAGAGGAAGTTTTATATCGACTAGATAAATGTATCTTCCACAGTGAATTCGATGAGTTCAATAAATCCAATTACAGCCCCATTGTTCATGGTTGTTTGGCGATGTACCCGCAACTGTGTGGGCAGCTGCACATATTGTAGTTTCATTAAAGAATACGCTAAAGACCAAGAGTTAAGCACTGAACAAGCCAAACACATGGTTGATGAAATGGCAGAGTTCGGTTCACAATGGTTAGGCATCAGCGGCGGCGAACCCCTGATTCGGCCTGACATTTGGGAAGTTATCGAGTACGCAGAGAAAAAGCACAACATGCAAGTCAGCCTGATTACAAGCGGCTATGCATGGGACGAGAAACGCTTTGATCTTCTCCGTAAATACAATGTACATACAGCAATCAGCATTGACGGTGACAAAGAATCAAACGACAAAATCAGACGCAAAGGCGGCTATGACCAAGCCATACACGCCATGGAAAAACTCAGCAGCGTCGGCTTACTCGACTGTTTAGTTACAACTATGACTAAGTTTAACATTGACAAGATGGCGCACCCCGCTATGTTGGCGGAGAAATACAAAGCCCGCATGCTCGTCTACCACAACCTCGTGCCCGTCGGCAGAGCAGGCGAACACATGGCAGACATAGCCCCAACTCCTGAGCAGTACGAGACAGCGTTCAATGAAATCTACGACATACAACGCAAGTTATACGGCAAAGTCAAAGTCAACGTTTACGCGCCATTTTACGCACGCATCGTACGCCAAAAGAACCCAGCGGACTTCTGGCAATGGTACAACGAAGGCTACCTTGGAAAATGCACCATCGGCGGCAACTACATCGGCATCACCGAAAACGGCGACTACCGAAGCTGCGGATTCCACGAAGGCTACCGCATCGGCAACGTCAAAGACATGAAACTGCGAACCGCTTGGGAAGGGCTACAGAAGAGCGAGCTGCACCTGAAGCTGCGCGACAAAAACAACCTCAAAGGCAGATGCGGAATCTGCGAGTACCGAGAAATATGCGGCGGATGCAGAACACGTGCAGAATACTACACAGGCGACCTATTCGAGTCAGACCCAGCATGCAACTACATACCAAAAATCCTGCAGGAAGACCCCAAAACACTCGATGCTTTGCGTAAAAACCCAATGGGCAAAAAACAATAAACCAAACCTTTTCTTTGCAACTCTTTTTATTTTTCACCCTCAAGAAGATAGGATCTTAACCAATTCGGTTCCCAAACAAAACAGACCCGACGCACATAATATACAAATCAAAAAACGAGTAAGGTACGGACATATTTGGATCCTAATATTCAGGGCATGCACAGGACCTATAGAGGGGAGGTCGCCGAGAGAAGGACGTCCTTCTTTTTACCCTATAAGTAGAGGGTGGATAGACTTCTCCGAGCAATAGGTCGTTGCGGTTGGCAGAAAGGTTCTTTACTTTACACATAGACACAGATAAGCGGAGAAATAAACCGTGCCTTTAGCGTTTATCATTGGAACTGCCGGCAGCGGCAAATCACTTTTTACAGCGGCGTTTGCGGAGTGGCTCAAAATGAGCAAACAGGACGTTGCCGTCGTCAACTTGGATCCCGGCGCATTAAAATTGCCCTACCAGCCCGACGTTGATGTGCGCAACTACGTGGATGTTGGCGATATAATGGATAAGTACGGTTTGGGCCCAAACGGCGCCATGATTATGGCTGCTGACCTCATCGCAGATGAAACCGAAAACTTGACCCGGGACATCGAAGAAGCCCACGCCGACATCGTTTTGGTGGATACTCCTGGTCAAATGGAGTTGTTTGCGTTCCGTGCAAGCGGACCATACATCGTCGACGAATTAACCAAGGAGCCAAAAGCATTGATTTACCTCTTCGACGCTGTCTTCTGCATCAACCCGCTCAACTACGTTTCAAACATGTTCTTGGCCGCAGCGGTTTACAACAGGTTCTTTCAGGCACAGGTGCATCTGCTTTCGAAGAGCGATTTAGTGCCAAAGAAGGATGTGCAGGCAATGGCAAATTGGTCTGCAAACACCAACGCGTTGGAAGATGCGATTGAGCAGAAGCTTGAAGGAACTAAGCGCCTGTTCAGCCGAAACATGATGCAGGCAATCAATAAGCTGGGTATGCAGTTCCATTTGATGCCTGTTTCTTCTAAGAGCAATGAGGGCATGGTGAACGTTAACACACTACTTGAACGAATCCTCAACGACGGAGAAAAATACACCACTTAAGCGTGGATCAACGACCAGCCTGCCGCGAACGCGCCCCGCTTCGCCTTCAACGCTGAATCTGCACCCGCAATTATTATTACGTCGTTGTCCTGCGGAGCCAGCTTCTCAAGAATCACGTTCGCCGCCTTAGGATACTGTTGCTCTATGGCGTCACTGACCGATTCGATGTACAAATGCCCATTCTTGAAAATGATGACTAAGGCTTTACGGGCGCCCGCGATGATTGCTGCGTCGCGCTGATCAATACCCGACCCAACCTTCACGCCGTTGCTCTTCACCAAGAAAGCAAAGTTAAACTCGGATTCAGCCAGCTCAGAACGGGAAATCTCCACACGTTTAGGAAAGATTTCTTCGAACTGCCGCCAAACCTCCTGCCCTTTTTTAGTCAGGTTGCAGCCTTCTTTTGAAGTTTCAATCAAATCCGCCTCGCGGAGCCTGCTGATTATCGTGCGCACGGCACCATCGCCGACGTTGAGTTGCTCCGCCAGCTTGTTTCTGCCCAAGGATTTCTGCGCCATCAGCTCTAACGCGTAGAACACGTGGAATATCGTGAAGGAGATTGATGGTCCAGGAGCTTTTTTTCCAGCGATTTGCTGCATGAACTTCTTTAGGGATGCCGCCATATCTTGCACTACTATACTAAACGCTCGCTGGGTTTTTATAACTTATCAAAACCGATAAGCTATTCTTTGTAGGCGACGACTGAAACTCCAACGACTGCACCCGACTTAAGTTCTGCGGCGGTTGCGGCGCGGGCGGGAAACTCCCGTCGAAGTACTTGGCGTATTCACCGGTTAAACTCGTCGAACAGCGCGATCGAAGACAGGTACACGGTGGATTGAACAATGTTGCTTGAGCAGTAATCTGCCGCTTCCAAGATGGCTTTCAGGTTCTCCATAACCTGGCAGGTCTGCGATGTGATGTCTTTGGCGACTATTTTGCACTCCTTTGAGTCGATAGCTAGTTGCCCAGAAACAAACAGGAAATTGCCCGCTTGGACCGCTTGATTGTAGGGCCCGATTGGTTTTGGAGCGTTTTGAGTTAACACTATTTTTTTCATGTTTTCCCCAGTTGTTTGTGCGGAACCTGAGTTAAAATGACTTGTGCAAACAGGCATTCCAGCATTCATCCGTTGATTAGTTGTTTGATTTGTCGAAAGACTTTTAAGAAAAACGGCGAGTTACTATGCCTATCATACCCTTGAACGGAAGATAGACTCCTATGAAAAAAACCGGAAAATACTTGTTTACATCTGAGTCAGTTGGAGAAGGCCACCCAGATAAAGTTGCAGACCAAATCTCTGACAGTGTTTTAGATGCAATATTCACCCATGACCTTAAAGCGCGTGTTGACTGCGAAACCCTCGTTATGCAGGGCACCGTGATGATTACGGGTCAAATAACCACTTGCACATACGTAGACATCCCGAAGGTTGTCCGCCAAACCCTAAAAGAAATCGGGTTTGACAACGCTAAAGACGGCTTAGACTGGGAAACATGCGGCATCCTGGTTTCACTTACCGCGCAGTCGCCGGACATTTCTATGGGAGTAACCGAATCCAAGGGTCATGAGCAGGGCGCTGGAGACCAAGGCATGGTTTTCGGGTACGCGTCGAACGAGACAAAAGAACTCATGCCGCTTCCAATCATGCTTGCACACAAGCTGGTTAAGCGGTTAGCTGAATGCAGAAAAACAAAGCTCATGCCGTATCTTCGCCCTGACTGCAAATCGCAGGTCACAGTGGAATACGACAACGGCAAGCCGAAATGCGTTAAAACCGTCGTTATCGCCGCCCAAAACAACGGATCCTGCGACGACGCCACACTAAAGAAAGACATTGTTGAAAAAGTCATAAAATACGTTATCCCAGCCAACATGATTCCAGAAGACATAAAATACGTCATCAACGGCACAGGCAGATTCGTCATCGGCGGAACCTTAGCAGACTCAGGCTTAACGGGCAGAAAAATCATCGTCGACACCTACGGAGGAGTCGGAAGCCACGGAGGCGGATGCTTCAGCGGCAAAGACCCATCAAAAGTCGACCGTTCAGGCTGCTACATGGCAAGGTACATCGCCAAAAACGTCGTTGCGTCAGGCTTAGCTGACCAATGCGAAGTCCAGATTTCCTACGCCATCGGCGTTGCACAGCCAATCTCAGTGCTGGTAAACACCTTCGAAACGGGCAAACTCTCCGACGAGAAAATCTTAGAGTTAGTCCTGAAGTACTTTGACATGAGACCCAAAGCAATCATCGACCAGCTGGACCTGCTACGGCCCATCTACAAGAACACAGCTTGTTTTGGCCACTTTGGCAGAGAAGACGCAGGTTTTCCATGGGAGAAAACGGATAAGGCTGAGCTTCTCAAGAAAGAGTTTGAGAAAGCCAAAAAAGCGTAATTTTTTTCTCTTTTTAACTTTATCTTTTTTTTGAATTTTATTGCTTGAGAAAATCTATAGCCCCCTTATTTATAGGCAAATTAGGGTTCATTTAGAGAACGCTGTTGCTCTCAGAGACCGCCCTCCTCTCTAGTTGAACGGTGAATGGCTAATTGAAACTTGTCACAATGGGAGGAGGGGTGGTTTCCGCTGGCTGTGCGGCTGGCTGCATCGGTCTTAGTTTTCTATGCCGCGTTTTTATCAAAACCAACAAAAGTACGATTACTGCTGACACTAAAGCAATGATTAACACAACGATGTAAACCGGCAGAACAAAACGCTCGCTTGCGCGCTCGTCGCCCCGTTGTACTGCCTGTTTCCCAGCCTGTTGGCTTGAACAGCAACCATACCTCCCCCTTTAGGCACCCATTTATATTGGAACCGCCCGTCCGCTTGTGTGGTCAAGTTGGCGATGGCTGTCCAGCCCCCATTGTTAATCTTAGCTTGCAAGGTAACGTTTTCGTTTGCTATCTGCGGGAGAATTTGGCCGCTGATTTTTACGCTACTACTTTCAAGCATGATTGAAGGAGAAATTTGGAGCGCTAAAGTGCTGGGGTCGAGTTCTCTTATGTTTGCTGAAACTTGACCGACGGATGACTGCTCCATGTTTTCAAGCGTTATCACCTGAGATGAAACATTCTGGTATTCAGTCGGGGTTTCTCCGACGCGCCAACCGTCCCGCCACTTGCTGCCCGTGCATTCTGCGATGTAGTAGGGAACGTTTTGGATATTAACACTGTAAACCTCCACCCGCGCCTCTGTTGGAGCGCTACCAAGGTCTACACCTATTTCCATGTGCTGCTGAGACCTATAGAACAAGAGCACCGTCGGGATTCCTCCAGCTTCCAGAATCGAGGCGGCAATTTCCACGAAGAGGTCGCAGTCACCGCTACCAGCAACTAAGGTTTCCACAGGGTACTTTCCAGGTATTATTTCTTGGTAGGTTATCTGGTGGACGAGCATTAGGACGCCGTTGGTGAAGTCTTCGGTGTTGTTGTAGATTTGCCAGAGTCTGTCGGCTACGGGTTTTAGAACATATGGAGTGACGAACTTGATAAAATCCGAGTCAGAATACAGGGCATGGCTCTGCATGGTGTAGTATAGGTAGAGTGCTTGGGGGATTGTTACGTTTAGCTCGTAGGTTACATCGCCCTCCGGCTTATTCAACAGCAAAAAAGAGCTTGTGTAACCCTGCGGTTGAGTCTGTGTTTTGCCGAGCGGCACTAAAGAAAGAACCATCACAACAATCACTGCAGCACTTAATGCCCTAATGTAAATGTTTTTCATGCGGGATGATAGCCAGCTTTTGTTTTCCGAATAGAAGATTTTGCTTAAATGCTTATTCCCAAATCACCCTTCAAGAGCATTTGTGACTAATCCACCATCCGCTTCGATTAAGCTGGCAAGTTCTTTAGCGGCTTTGACGAGTTTTTCTGCCGGGTTTCGTTCGTGGCTTTCGGTGATTGTCAAATGAAGTTCTACGTGAGGTTTATTTTCCGTACGCATGGGATGAGACTTTATATAAACGCCTTCATTATCGCCCATAACTTTGTCGATTAAGGGCGCCAAGCGGGACTCAATGATGTTGTCGGCGAAAATGCTCCTTTCACAAAAAACGCCGCTACCCACAACCTGCTTGATCAACGGCGCTATGGTTTCGTCAAAAATCGCTTCCATCTCTACGGGAACACCCGGCAGAGCAAACAAAACCGTTCCCTGCACCTCAACACGCACTCCCGGCGCAGTTCCAATCGGGTTGTTAACAACCTGGGTTTTCTCCGGCAGAGTTGCCATTTTAACTCTGGGCGGTGTCAACTCGATTCCTGCCGACAAACCCCGTTTCTTGGCGTATTCCATGCATTTTTGCTTAACTATTTCGAGGGCCTTTGGGTTGACTTCCAGTTTACGGTTTAGTGCTTTGGCTAGGCCTTGGAGGGTTTTATCGTCGAAGGTGGGACCTAACCCGCCTGTGGTAACTATGAATTGGGGTTTTCGCGCTACGGCTTCGTTGATGGTTTTTGCGATTTCTTCAACGACGTCCTGGATTACTGTTAACCGTTTGACACTCGCACCGAGTTGAGTAGCTTGTTTGGCGAGGTAGTGCGCGTTTGTGTCTTTTACTTTGCCGATTAACAACTCGTTACCTACGCATATGATTTCCAGGTCTATCGTCATGCCCGTTCCTCTTGGTGTTAGAGTTAGTGTCGTTTTCTTTTATACCGTTTGCTCAGTTAAAGCTCAAAATATTGGACGTAAAATTGTCCATTAAATAATATAACTCATTTTTTGAAAAAATTAAGAACCAGCGTCAAGGCTAACAAAAAGGCTCACTCCCTTCCCGGGAACAGCCTTATTTTTTGCTAAGGTACCATTTGAGGTACTCTTTTCGGCGGTTCTCTCGTTCTTCTTCCAGGGTCTCGCGATTGGGCCTGTTCTTGTCGTGCAAATCATTGAGTTCCTGCCCTGTACACGTTAAGCCGCAACTTTTGCAGACGTAGTGCTTGGTCAAAGAGATGTATTGGATTTCTCCGCCGCATTCTGGACAGTAATTTACCATTTCAGGTTCTCTTTTTGGGTTTTGTAGTAGATCGGTTCTGGAAAGATATTAGTCTTCGCATAGTTTTCGACAATTTTAACCAAAAAGGAGCGGTTTTTACACGTGGGTATACATTTTGTCGTTGCTGTATTTTCCAGTGTTCATTTCCTGCTCGATTTCCTTCAACAGCAAGATACGCTTAAAGGTGGGCGGATGCGTGGCAAAAAGGCTGTTCATCTGAGCCCATGTGGATTTGGATTCTTTCTCCATCGCCAACTCCAATTCCCGCTCATCTAAAACACCGTCGTGGTCGAGGTCGTACTCGTCTTTTTTATCCATTATTTCAGACACTTCCTGTTTTGCTTGACTGGGGTCTTCGATATAGAAGCTTCGGGCTTCAGCAGTGGATTTAGGAGCAAGAGATAAACCATAAGTAATTTTTGCAAGAGCGCTTTGAAGGCTTCGGGGGTTTTCTGTAAGGTAGGCGCTGTATGCGTCAGCGAAGTGTTCACGTAGTCTACTAAGACGCATTACGGCAAGGAAACTTACAATGTAAACTACAAACGAAATCCCGCCGATAACGATGAGTATCACACCAGCGTTTCCCTGATCTTTTCCTCGTCCCTTAGATGATCCACCGCTTAACCAACCTGCCGTTAACGCAAGTTGCGCTATCCAATATGCGATAAGCGGCAGAGCAGAAAGAACAGTCATAACTATGTAGTCTTTGTGCTTGATGTGCCCCAACTCGTGGGCAATTACCCCTCTAACCTCGTCTTCATTGAGGCTTCGCAGGAGTCCTTCATGGACAGCTAAGACGGCACTGCTACTTGTTCTGCCAAATGTGAAGGCGTTGGGCGTATTGTTGGGAACGATCGCCAATTTAGGCATAGGAACACCGCTTTTAACCGCCAACTCTTTAACTGTGTTTTCCAGCCACGGGGTCTCCCCGGGCTTCAGATATTGCAATTTCGTAGTTAATGAAACAATAGATGGACCAATCGCGTATTCAAAGAGAATGAAAAGCAAAGTTCCGCCCAAAGCCAAAAGTAAACCAGTCAATAGGTCAAACCCAACCACGTAATATTGCAAAATAAAAATAACGGCTAAAAGGAAAATGCCAAAAATGAAGCTAGCTACAAAAATGCTGGTACCCATAGCCCACTTCAAATCACTCAGCTTAGCCATCAGGATTCACTCGGTAGTTACCTTTGTAGTTTTGAAAAGTAACAGACTAAGGAATTAAGTCTTTCCCAAAATTAACTGTATTTAGAAGAGGTTTTACAAAAAAATAAAAGAAAGATTAGATGGGGTAAGCTCCGCATGTTTTGCAGAACTGGATTTTAGTTTTGATGTAGCTGTGGCACTTGGGGCATTCGACTGCGCCTGCAACCTTGGGGAACACATCTTTGGGTTTGCCGAATTTCTTGCGGAAAGTCTCGTAGTAGAGCAACTGCTCTTTGTCCTGGATTTCTACGTCGTCTGCTTTTTTGATTGCATCCTTTTTCCTCGCGAATTCCTCGTCCGTGATGAAGTCTTCGAAGTGTGTTCTCAAAGATTCGGTTCCTGTGCCTGCTTCCAAGGGTGCTTTTGGTCTCCAGATGATGTCTTTAGGTATGACATCTTCGTAGGCTTTTCGCAGAATCCACTTGCTGTATTTTACGCCGTTGTACATGTTTATCTTGTATTTGATCGGCAACTTCTTTGCCCAAGTCATGAACTCCGGGTCCATGTAGGGTGCTTTAATGGCCATTCCAAGAGATGCCGCCATCGGTAGTGAAGAGAAGCCCATTTCTGCCCACATTTCTTCCTGCTTCTTTGCAAATTCAGCTTCTGTTAGGTGGAATTGCCACGGGTAACCGAAAAGCTCGTCTAATGCGTCGCCTGTGAATACGGTTTTTAGTCCCTTTTCCTTTAAAAGAGTTAAGCCTATATACACTGGGAGGCTGTTTCTGATTTCCATGGGGTCATATTTTTTGAGCGCTTCCACGACCTTGGGGTAAAATTTGAGCACGTCTTCGCGTCCGAACTGGTAGGTTTCTTGTTTTAAGTGCAGGAGTGCTACCATTTTCTTTACGTATTCGGTGTCTTTTGGGGTTCCGCCCGTGAAGGCTAAGGTTAGGCAGGGGATGTTGGGTTTGTATTTTACTGCTTCGTAGGCGATTATTTGGGTGTCGGTTCCGGCGGAGAAGAGGAAGCTTTCTGCCATGTTTTTCTTGACACATTTGTTTACTAAGGTTCTGACTTCGGGTAGGAGTTTGCTAACTTCTGATTCATTAAGCGTTATTTCTGTCCCTCACTTTATAGTGTCTGTCGTTCAGCCACTATTTAAGTTTATCCTTATGCCTATAAAATCAGATAAATAGTAAACATATGTACTTAAACCTGTATTAATGCTGAACAATCGACCACACGCCCAATTAATCGGCGGATTTACACCCCAATCAACTATGTTTAAATGCTCAAAAACAAAACTCATAACACACACCGAGGCCCAAAAACTTGAAAGTCAGTATACTCCATATGCGAATACGCAGCACCCTAGAAGACAACCTCACAGCAGCCAAAACGGCCGTCCAAAAAGCCGCCAAGGAAAAACCAGCCTTAATCGCCCTACCCGAATACTTCACCGTACCCAACTGCATGGGCGACTTCACCGACGCCAAAAAAATCTCGCAGAAAACCTGCACCAAAACACTCCGTTTGCTAAAGGAAGTGTCCAAAGAAAGCGTCGAAATTTACCTTCTAGGAGGAACAGTGCTTGAAGAAGATAGCGGCAAATACTACAACACCAGCACGCTATGGAGAAACGGCAAACTCCTCGCCAAATACAAAAAAATTAACCCGATAAACGCTGAGGTTGAAGCAGGCGTCGCAAAAGGAAACACTCCGTTGGTTGTGGACACAGATTTGGGCAGGATTGGAATGATCGTGTGCGCTGACACCTTTGACCCTCCGCTCATGAAAAAAATCGCTGAGATGGGCGCCGAAATCGTTTCACTTCCAGTCGCCGCTATGGGAACTCACCCAACTGTTAAGGGACACCCCCTCACCGAGGGCATCGCACGGGACTATGGTATGTTTATACTAAAAGTCGGCAACGTCTGCTCTAACATGAGGGGTGGCAGAAGCGCCATCATTGCTCCATGGGGTATACTGGGCGAGGTTACGGATGAGCCTGAAGATTCAGTTTTATCGGCGGATTTAGATATGGAGCGGTTAAAGGAGTATAGGGGTAAACTGAAAAAAGAGCTTAACTCCAAAAGCACGTCTTAAAGCGCAGTTTTTTCTGTTGACTTTTAGTCAAGAAATCAGGGCACTTGGTATTTTTTAAGTACTATTTTAGTTTCAGTAGATTTTTGCCCAGTTATCGACTATCCGTTTCATCTCAGAAAACTCGTATTTATCGAGCCATTCACGGAAGTAAGTGTTTTGGATAGCAACCCTGCAGATCCGTTTTGCGTTTTCAGAATCATGCACTAGAAGCAAAACTGCCATTAAATTGTGGCGAGAAATGTACGCTACAGTTTTGAGCAAGGCATCGAGTTTTTCGTCGGTGGGCATCTCCGCGCTCAACTCCACCACAACAGGCTTCTTGAGCGTAGCAACGAAGTCTCGAACGAAGGTATCTACCCAGTAATTTGTAAAATAATCCCTTGATGACAGGGGTACATGGAAGTAATCCACTAATTCGGCAATTGCGTTAAAGTCCAATCCAAACCTCTCCTTAGCTAAGACGGGGTCAGGGTACATTTCAACCGCAAACGTTCCTTTCGTGTGCGTTTTCGCTTCTTTCAAAAAAGCCGTAACGGTTTTTGCGCGCCACTCGGTCCAGTTCAAACCGCTTTTTTTGCGCTGCTCAATACATCGGGAGCAGGTGCAGTATTCTTGGTCAGCGAAATGGTAGAGGTTGAGTGTGACTCCTAGTATGTCTTCTTTGGATAGGCTGTCGAGGTACTGGTAGACTTTTGCTCGGTATTGTGGGTGGGTTGGACAGACAAAGTCGAAGACTAAGTTGGATTTTCTGTTCCGACGCAACGCTGGTCCACCGTTTGAGACGGAAACCATGCTTGGATCTTCACGAATAGATTTAGCGTCACAAAAAACTGTAACGTCGTTCTGCATGCCTTTTGCCGCTGGAAAAACTTGTCCGTCAGCCCATTTGCTATAGTAAACGTGTGGATCAAAGCCTTCGACATGTTCAGGTTTGTATGTTACTAAGCCTATCTGCATGGCTAACCCTCTGCTCGCAACAAATATATTCTTGGCGCTTAATTACTTGTTGATTCAAATGGACAAACATAAATCAGCCATAACTATCGACCCCGCTAAGTGTGCTCCTTGTACGGGGCAGATTTGTATCGGTGTTTGTCCGCAGGGCGCCCTGGAAGAGGGCAGGAACAGAAAACCCCAAGTCATCGACGTGGTACAATGTACCAAGTGTGGTGTCTGCGTAGACTTGTGTCCAACCAAAGCCATCAGTATAAACGATGGTAAACCCAAAAAATAGCAGTCACGGGGACTGGCGGCTTGGAACAGATTGCCCTTGCAGAAAACACTAAACTTATCGTAAAAGACAACGTACTAGCCGTAATTTGTGATAATGCTTTAAAGACAATAAGCTCAGCAATCTATAATGGCGGGAGCAAACAGGTTAAAGCTGTCCTCAATGTAGGCGTGCCGGAAGGCTATAATGACCATTCCCTGCACCTTGACCCGCTAGAACTAATCACTTCATCCGCGGCGAAGATTGGATTAACCAAGGACTATCTCGCAATGGTCACCGCCGCGAAAATAAAAAACTACAGTTTAGTCACAAAGAAAGCTACTGATTTTTCAGTAAGTGTAGCTGCGACCGCGGGGTGTTCCCACGGCGAATCTTCCGGGGAGGAGATGGATGTAGAGGAAATCGTGGGCACCATAAACATCATCGTCCTAGTCGATGGAAACCCGTCGGAGAGCTGCATGGTCGCCGCATTAATTACCGCAACCGAAGCCAAGTCGGCGGTGCTCAGGGATTTTGACATCAGAAGTCGCTACACGGGCGATTCAGCCACGGGCTCCATTACTGACAGCGTCACAGTTGCTTCACCTTGCCGCGGAAAAACGTTGAGTTTGGCTGGTCCAGCGTCGAAACTTGGCAAGCTGGTTGGGTACTGCGCGAGGCGGGCGGTTAGGGAAGCGCTGCTTAAGCAGGAGCCAGTTTGGGCCTACCGAAGTGTGTTGGATAGGCTCAGAGAGAGGCATTTGCCGCTTGAAAAGTTGGCCGCGGAAGTTTCCAAGGTCGAAGGCTTAAATATAACCACAGAGGGTTTAGCCGAAATCCTTAGGAATAACCCGTCTGCTGGGGTGTGGTTTTTGGCGGCTGCGAAGATGGATGATGATTACAAGAAGAACCTGCTTCCAACCGACTTTGCGGATTGGACGGAGATAAGCAAATGCTTCGGTGCCACATCCCAGTCCAAGCATAACTGCACAGAATTGCCAGGTTACGATGCAGTCGACCTGCCGCCCTTCATAAAACACGAACTAATCAAACTCGTCAAGAACGCGCAATCTAAGCGGTAACTGAAAAGACTTAAATAACTTGCACTTTTATTCCGTAAACAAAAACAACATAACAAATGGTGTATCAAACTTGAAATTCGGCGTATTTCTCTATCAACCCGAGCCTGTTGAAGGCGTCGACTATAATTTCTACCGTTTAAAATCAGAATCAGGAATCGTGGGAAAAGTAAATCCTGAAATGTACACTAACATCGCGTGCTTCGGCGACAATTATATGGCGGCTAAACGCCCCGACTGGGTCTCCGTAAGCTCATGGGGTCCAGCACTCCGCACTAACAAACGCTACAACCTCCGCTGGGACGTCGTCTGCATGACTAACCCAGAAGCCAGAGAATACAACCTTAAAATCATCGCTGACTGCGCCAAAGTATCGCCAGGCATAAGCATCAGCAGCCAACACTTCGCAGACCAGCATTTCTGCACATGCCCAAGATGTATCGAACAACAGCGTAAAAGCGGCTTAAAATGGCTTGATTGGCGAGCAAAAACTGTAACGGACTTCCTCGCAGAAGTCAAAGAAAAAGTTCCCGGCAAACCCCTCTTCGTAAACTGCCTACCTGACCCATTACTGGGAAGAGAACGATTCGGCTATGACTTTGAAGCCATGGCACAATACACTGATTACTTCGTCATACCAATGTTCAGCAAAGCCTACCCAACCCCATGGTACTGGGAAACCATCGCAAGAGGCTACAAGAGCTTCCTAAAAAAACCAGTATACGTAAACTTCTACGTCCGCGGTCCAAACGAAACATGGGACACCGTTGCACCAGCAAAACAAGTCATGACAGTTGCCACCCGTGTTGCAAGACAAGGCGTCGACGGCATAATCTTCCTAGCTGAAAAAGCTGACTACATCAGGGAATTCCAGAAGAACTGCGTTGCAGAGAAAGAAACCCGCGAATTCCTGAAGGGCCACAACGGCGACGAAGTCTTGGAACTCTTCAACAGATGGGAAAAGATGCTGAAATAAGCATCCTACATTTTCTTTTTTAAGATAGATCATTTTTTTAACTTTGTTTACTAATAACCGTTTTTAGCCAAATTTTAATTGTAGGTTCAACTTTGTGCTCTATGGTACCCCGCGGGTTGTACCAAAAAAACTCGAATGCATTCACGTTAGCGTAATAGTTGGCGCGTTGTTTCTTAGCTCGATACCTGTTAACATAGCTCAACCAGCAATGCCGTCAATGGAGTTATAAATTCAAATATCACGTTGACGAAGGCGAATGAACCGTACACTTTTCAGCAAGTCGTCGTGAAACAGGGCGCTACATTAACGATTGAACCAGGCGCATCGATAAGTATCGATGGTTACTTGCAGATAAGTGGCACACTTAACGCTAAAGGCACATTTAGTCAACAGATATTTTTTAATTTTGGTGGCTACTCCGGTGGCTCCATTAAAGTTGAGTCTACAAGCACAGTTCAATAATCGAAAATGAAATTGTTAACTATGTTCCAGTTAACATAAGTGGTTCAGTCACGATTAGAAACAGCTATCTTAGAGGCCCACAAGATCAGGCTTCAATCGCGATTGATTGCGGCTCACCAACAATAACTGACAACACAATCTTTGGAACCCTTGACGCTGATACGGTCATCTATGTGACGGGCGGTTCACCAATTATCACAAACAACAAAATTGATGCCTTCATCGATAATGGTTTGTATCCTAATCCACCTATCGGCATGAACAAGTTTGGAAGCGCCTATGGAGTTCATATGATGAATTCAAATGGAGGACAAGTAACCAACAACAAGTTCTTTGGTGCTTACCGCTCAAACAGTGTTCAAGTCGATGCAGGCACAAACCTCCACTCCCACAGCAAACTCAAAAATAAGCACTACACCAACTGGAGGATCCAACTTCTATGAATTGGCAGCCGCGGCAATCGTTGCATCCGTAATCATAAACATAGTTTTAGTTACGATCATCGTGGTGGTACTTAGAAGTAATAAAAAGACTCTTGCTAAAGACTAATGTTAGATGCGTTGTTATCGATGTTTTTACTTTATTTGCGAAGACGACGCTGAGAAACCGCGAATCTTTTTCTTGCGGCTTTTGGATTCTTTAAATAAGGGGGAATAGTTTTCTTTGAGCAATAGAGTGTTAGTCAGCGATTAACATTTACAAAACAGTTTTCCATCAAAAAATATCAGTATATGGATAAAATCGATTGAAGGAAAAGGAATGAAGATAATTAAAGGTTGGAAGATGCTTAGCCACAATTGCGGCTACCTTAACGATGTTTCAGGGCAAACTGTGGTTGTTTCAAAAAAAGAGTTCAGTTGCGACTACCATGTTCGGCTGTTTGAAAGCGGACAAAGCGGCAAAGATGAGGGCAAAAAAATCTCGCCTGATTACCCCACTAAATCCAAAGCTGACGCCTTCGCTGAGGGCTGGATGCTAAAGCACCCGAACGGCATTGTTTAATCATACGTTTGGGGTTAACCAAATGTTGAAGGGACATTGGTTCCAGCAGTAAGAGTTTGATTTGTACATGCATCCTTTGCATTCTTCTCACTCATAGCGTTTTTGTCTGAGTCTGTTGCTCAAGCGTTCCACCCGACCGAGAATTGCAGATATGTTTTCTTGTTTGCATAGTTTTGCCTTTTTTGTTTTTGAAAAGAACCAGTATCTAGTTGGTTTAGCCCAAATAACAGAGGAAACTCTTCTTTTAATAAAATGGTGCCTAACTAATAAAGGAAATAAAAAGAAAAGCTGTAATTGAGTCAGAATTGAGAGGGAAAAATTAGGCTTCTGCTACCGCCTTAATTTGAGCATCTATTTTTCTCTGGCGTTTCTGCAGAACCTTCCTTTTATTTGCTTTAGGGTTCGGTTTTACTCTGTAGACTTTGCCGTGAGTGTTCTGGTAGTACTTTGTTCCTTTACCCTTTAGTTTAGTCTTTTTCTTCAAGCGTTCGGTCCCTCCTTGGCTCTCCAACGGGGAATTGTGCTATACAATACACCGTAACTATTTGAGTGTGCCTATAAAAATAAAGCAGATTGAGCGTAAACGCTTGGTTTTAATCCTTGTTTTGCACGGAAAATCATCATGCGTTTATAAGCATGCATAAACCATTATTTAATGAGCTTGTAAAAGAACCTTTTTTGCAAGAAAACAGTTGAGAAGGCAAATACTATGTATACTTACGAAAAACTCATTCAAGAAAGATTTAAATGCAGAATTTGTTCATCCAGTTTTCAAACCCCCGAGGAACTGAGAAACCACCGAATGGTAACTCACAAAGCGCACATGCTCACATTCAGGCGTTAAGTCCACTCAAGCTTTTATGTGCCTTAGCCAAAACTAAGTCAGTTTCAACTGACCAAAAAAACCGCTGATGGCCACGTACAGAGTCTTTCTCCTTAAATTACGCTTTTCTGGTTTTAGGTTTTATTTAGAAAACTATATAATCCATCTCACCCTACAACCACTCACTAAAAAGGCGAACCATATTGAAGATTACTCTTGTCAATCCACCCTATCCGCCAAGCGTCCATTCGCACCCGCCCTTCATCCCGTTGGGCTTAGCATACTTGGGTGCAGTTGCGGAGAAAGCAGGCTACCAAGTCACAGTAATCGACTGCCAAGCCGAGAAACTTACTTACGAAACCTTCCGCAACCGCATCGCAAAAATGCCCTCAGACATAATCGGTGTAACTGCCACAACGCTCCTCTACAAGTCCGCCATGCAACTAATCACCATAGCTAAGCAGACGCAGCCGCAGGCGGTCACGGTTCTCGGCGGTTCACATGGAACTTTCTGGGATGAAAACGCCCTGCACGAATACCCAAGTTTAGATATTGTGGTGCGAAGGGAAGGCGAACAAACCTTCATCGAACTCGCCGATAAACTCCAGAGTCAATCCAGCCTTGGCAACGTACTGGGCATCACATATAGGAACGGGGACAAAATCGTACGCAACCAAGACAGACCATTCATCGAAGACTTAGACACCTTGCCTTTTCCTGCACATCACTTAATGCCGCTTGAAAACCTGAAGCACAACGGCAAAATACTCTTTCCCTTGATCAGCAGCCGAGGATGCGTCTTCTGGTGCGACTTCTGCAGCACCGTCCGCATGTTCGGCAGAGGATACCGCATGCGCAGCCCAAAAAACGTCGTTGACGAAATGCAACTGGTCCACGACAAATACGGCGTTGACCAAGTTACCTTCTACGATGACGCTTTCAGCGTTGACCGCAGCCGAGTTGTGAAAATCTGCGAAGAACTGCACGCTAGGAAACTGCACATGATGTGGGATTGCGGCACCCGAGTCGATATGGTTGACCGAGAACTCATGAAAACCATGCGTGACGCAGGCTGCTTCGCAGTTTGGATGGGTGTAGAGTCTGGTTCAGAAGCTATCCTTGGAGCCATGAACAAACGCATCAAACTGGACCAGACAAGACTTGCGTTTAAGACCGCACATCAGTTGGGCTTGATGCCGATTGCAAACGTCGTTTTAGGTTTTCCAGGCGAAACAGAACAGACCGCCCGCGAAACAATCCGCTTCGTTAAAGAGTTAAACCCAGATGACGTTGGCTTCTATATTGCTACGCCTTATCCGGGAACACCAATGTACGAACAGGTGAAGAAAAACGGCTGGTTGCGGATAACGGATTTTGACAAATACGACACCGCAGGCCCAACGTTTGAGACGCCAACGCTGAGCATGAAGAAACTAGCCGAGCTCCGCTACAAGGCATACCAAGATTTCTACCTGCGGCCAGGCTACGTGATAAAGATGATGCGTAAAGGCGGAGTCTACGGAATCGCCGCGGTAAAAACTTCAGGCGCTTATCTGCTCAGGTACCTGCACATTAAGCCCTGATACTTCCCTATTTTTCCTAATCAAGGCAACTAGAGCAAGAACCAGCACCAATGTACTAAGCGAAACAGTAATCGAGTTAAGACTAAACCCGATTGGCGACAAGCCCAAGAACAAACCTATCAACCCAGTTAAGCCAAAGCTCAATGCAACTGACAACAGCAGTTGCTCGACGATGTCGATTTTGTTTTTGCCCAAAAAGAGTATGTTTACTAAACAGTAGCCTGGCAAAAATGTTATGAAAATAAAGCTAAGAACGTACCGTGGAATTAAGGTTACAGAAAAGTCTGGACTGCTTGGAATGAGGTAAGTAGCCAGTAACGTTAAAACGGTGATTCCGACGATGATTTCAAACCATCTTAGCGGTTTCAGATTATAGCCTTCAAAAGTTTTAAAAAAATAAAGGAAGAAGAATTTTACATGAAAGCCTTGTAGATTGGATGTGTTTCTTCTAGCGGTCTTGTTCCGAGGTCGCCTGCGGCTGATGCGATGTATGTGTCTGTTACTGCAACGGCTGGGAATATCCATTCAGCTTGTTCTGCGGGTCCGATCATTAGCCAGTTAGCACCTACGGTCTGCATGATTGAGTTTGTTGCGGTTCTGCATCCAGGACGGAATTCTTTTGCGACGTTCGCTTTTACCCAACCCATGGTTGTGACAACGTTTCCGCTGCCTAAGCCTACAGGGTGACCATACTTCTCTTTCATTATGGGTATGGTTCTGACTGCAGTGCCCATGTCTGGGGCGAATGCTGGAATGGCTGTGTCGATCAGTGGTTTGGTGATTCCGCCTTTCTCTGCGAGTGCTAGAGCTTCTTCGATGACCTTCATTTTTCCTTCAAGTGTAGTATCTTTGGGGTCGTCAGCAAGGACTATGGACATTTTGACTCCGCTGTCTTTTAGGTTTGCAAGTTCGGCATCGGTGACGCCTTTGTAAACTGAGTTGTAGAGGCATCTGTCTGCTAGACCCATCTTTTTGGCTAAGGTTGCAGCTGTCATGCGTGTTTTTGGACTCATTGCATCGAGCATGAGTGGTGCGTCACAGTGTTTAGAGACGAAATCAATGTACTTCTCGAAAGCCATATCGGTTGTTCCGACTATGTCAAACGCGAATTGTACACCGGTAATGTCACTTTGTGTCTGCATCGTGTTGATGATTTGCTCTGCTACTTTTGCGTCAAAAATGCCTTTGTTTGCGTCTGTGACCATTTTTTGGCCTAGCCAAAAGATAGAGCCAATCAGGAAAGTTGGAAGTTCTCCGGGCTGACCGCCTACTTTTGCTCGTCCTACAGTGTATACGTTTTGCTTCGTGTTAAATTTAAATGACATTATTCCACATCGGACGGATTTATTTCTTCAGTGCTTTCTTTGCGAGCTCTGGAGCTTCTTCTTTGTTTTTGCCGAAGAGTGCACCCATTGCATCAGCATCTTCTTTTTTGACTGCTGCGCCGCCCATTATTATGCCGACTTTGTCTTTGAGGCCCGACGCCTTGAGGAGTTCGTCGAGTTTTGCAAGGTTGTTCTTTGCTGGAACTGTGTTGACTGAAATTGCAATTATGTTTGCATTGTATTCTTTCACTTTGTCGATGAAGACTTGTGGTGCAACGCTTTTTCCGACGTCAATGGTTTTGAAGCCTGCGCGTTTTAGGGATCGCCTAACTGCTTCTTTCGCTGTGTCATGCATATCTGGTTCGATGTTGCCAATAACAACTATACCTAGTGGATTCTCTGGTTCTGGAGGCTCTTTTTCCATCATTGATTTAAGCCAAGACATTTAAACACCTTTTTTGTCCTTTTTTATACTCTGGGCTTTTTATACTCGAAATCAATATTTAACCTTTTACCAACAATTTCAGGGGTAAGCTACCAAGCGGGAAAGTAAATGCTCAAAGCAAACAGAACATATGTTTTACTTTTGTTGATTTTTACTTTCTCTTTCCTCTACCGCCTGCTCTTGATGCTTTGGAGCAATTTTCCATCGGGCGCAGACATCGGCCTGCACAACAGCGTAATCCACTCCATCACTGGGTCAGGAAACACGAATTTCATGCATAACAACTACCAGATGGGCGGAGGCACATCGCTGACTTTTCCAGGATACCACATCTTCGCTTCAACCATAATGATTATGACAGGGTTTACTGAGTACATTGCGCAGGCAGTTATCGTGGCTTTGTTCTCGTCGCTTATCGTTCTGTGCGCGTATTTGATAACCAGAAGCATCTGGAGTGAATCAGCAGGCTTCATCGTTGCGTTCCTGGTGGCGATTTCACGTTTCGACGTAGAAATGACACTTTGGGGCGGCTACCCAAACGTCATAACCCTCATGCTCATACCCTTAACGTTCTACATGTTCCTGCAGAAAGACCGGTTCACCAAAGTGCCCTTTCTGGTTTCAACCTCCATCTTAGCGGGCTCAATATTTTTAACGCATTCCTTGAGCGCCGGCATATTCGTAGGCGTAACCGTCCTCACGGTTCTCCTCATTTTCATTTCACCCAAAACCTTCGGCACAACAAGAAAAACAGGATTCTACTGGCTGCTCCCCGTGGTATTGGGTGTCGTTTTGGTTGCGCCTTTTCTGATGCAGGCTGTGCCAACGTATTTGAGCGATAACTCTTCAGCTCCCAACGTTCCAGGCGTAAAAGACATCAATTTTGCTATACTTTCAACGAGGATTCTTCCGTTAGAGTTTGTTTTTCCCCTTTTCTTAATAATTGTTGCTTTCGTTTTATTCTCCAGAGCGTACAAGGGGCGATTCGTGAGTCTTCCAATACTACTTCTTTCAGCCTGGCTTTTTGTCCCGTTGTTTTTGACTCAGGGCTACCTGTGGGGGTTCATCATCGACTACAACCGATTCTTATACTTCATCATCCTGCCGGTTATGATTTTTATCGCGCTGCTGATAGATCACGGCTCGAGCTTCGTCACAAAAATAGTTGACTTCTACCGTTCCCTGCCGGCCGAGTTTAAAAGAGCAAAACAAACTCACAGCCAAAAAACTTTGGTTGATAGTGGATCAGGGGTCTTTGCAAAAATTAACCGCACATGGAAGATTAAAGCAGAGAAAAACGAGAAGACCTTAAGCAAAAAAATCGATTGGCTCTCCGCGCACTTAACCCACAGGACAGTTTACGCGGTATTTGCATTGTTTTTCCTCGTATTTTCCTTCGTTTTCATACCCATTTTCCTAACGCCCATGGAGGGTCATAACATTCAGAGTTTCTATCAAGTCATGAACAATCCAGGGTGGGAGGCAATACAGTGGGCTAAGCAGAATACGCCTGCGAACGCCACGTTTGTTTCTGATGCGCTCTACGGCTGGTGGTTTGGAGGTTTTGCGCAGCGGCCAACGTTAAGCGCCGTTGATCCCCAGTACCTGACAAGTGCAAGAGAAGTTGACCCAGCAATGAACGCAACTAACCTTTTGGATACAGACTACTTGATTGACAACGGTTTAGTGCAAGTTCGCGACGATGGCGGATACATCGCCAGGCACAACCCAGAAATCTTAGCGACACTAAACTGGACATACTTCCCCTACTCGTTCTTTACATTTGACAGCAACGACATTCAAATCGTCTATACCGTAAATGGAAACCTGACGTCTGTTATGTTGGACCAGCTTACAGTAAAGCAGATGCAAATGCAGAAAATCACCGATGAAAACAATTCTGTTCTTCAAGCCACCGTTTCCATCGTGAGGGGCAATGACTACTTCAATTATACCCAGTTAACCACAGTCCTCAAAGGGTTACCGTTCGTTAACACAACAACAACGATTGATGTCGCGGATTCAGGGGTTTCTTTAAACCTGCTCCTTATGACAGTTGAAGGTAAAGGATACCAAGTTTCCTACCCCGACATCCGCACGGTTTGCATGATGGATGAAGGCGTAAAAGCGTTCGGGCAACTTATCTTTAACCTCAATCAGCCTAAGGTGCATGTGCGGGAGGAGGTGTCCCCACCGCTGATTGAGTTGCAGTATGACCTGAAGGGCAAATCTCAGGCTAAACTGGAGATTTCAGCAAGCGCATACTCAGTCACCGATGACCTGCAATACTACACGAACCCAACAACTGTCGCCAACCACTTTGCCCCAATGATAACGGCTAACTTGAACGCAAATCAAACTCCAACCGACACGCCGTTCAAACAAACCTTCGATTACCAAGCCGAAATGCAAAATCACTCAGTATCCTACATCGCTTGCCGTGTTCTTGAAATGTACCCGAAATTTCTGCGGGACCCCTCGTTTAGCCTTGTATTTATTAACAGTGAAGTTGCAATCTTCAAGGCAAATGGGAACCTCAATCAAGACGGGTGAGCACCTTCGCGTCGATAAGCGCATTGACTAAAGAGAAAAAAATCGAAATTGCATTCACAACCATTTTCTCAGTGCTTATCTTTGCCATCTTCTATACGCTCATATCCATGAACGGCGTGGTCTTGGGAAATGACCCTGCCGTCCACCTGGAAAAAGCCCAAATCTTCCTGAACACAGGAAAAATATCTTTAGCCAACTTGGGTTGGATTCCGCCGCTCTACGAGATTGTGCTCGGAATGTTAGTGTCTCTCACTGGAGCAACCGACATTGGGCAAATGATTTTTTTGGTTAAAGCGTTAGCGGTAATAATCGATTGGCTCCTGTTCCTCTCGGTGTATTTGCTTGCCAGCAGGTTTTTCAGCAAAAAAGTCGGGGCTGTCGCTTCTGTTCTGCTGTTGATGTGTTATCCCATGTACGAGGTTAACCAGTTCGGCGGCTACACGACCGTTCTGGCGTTAGCGTTCATGATGTTAGTTTTTCTCTACACCCCCCTAGCGATTGAGCGTTTGGGTTATCTGGTGGTAACTTTCTTCGCGGCTTTCGGAGTTGTACTGTCCCATCAGCTCGGTGCGTTTCTGGCAATCTTCATAATGCCGCCTATCCTGATTTTTATGCTCAAAAAATCGAAAGGCGCCAACCTAAAAGTTGTTTTAGCGTTGATTTTAGGCGGAGGAATAGCGTTCTTCCTCTACTACTTCCAAGCCATGGCTGGCTACATAGGCTTGGTCATTGAATACGTGTTTTTCGCCGTCAAAACATACGCTTACCAGGAACCGTCGGTCAGTTTTAACATGTTCATGATTAATTTTGGCTTCATATTTTTCTTAGCTTTAAGCGGCATAATGGTTTCTTTCTACCTCCTGAGAAAACAGAAGAAACCGATTTTTTTTGTCACGTTACTGCTGAGCTTCTTTGTTCCGCTTTTCTTCGCTGAATCCTACCTTTTTGGCTTGTATATGCCGTTCAGCTGGTTTGTCTACTATTTGACGCCGATGTTGGCAGTTTTGGCGGCGGTTTCCGTGGTGTTCATATTCGATAAATCCTCGTCTTTCTACTTAAAAAACAAACAGATGTTCAAGAAAAACTGGTTAAAAGCAGCCACCGTGTTCATAATTATTCTTCTGTCTTTAATGATTGTTTACCGCTCCGACGTAGTGTATGGGAGAATCATGGAGGGCAGCGTTTTCTACGCGACCACAGACGCGAAAGCGTACGATGCCGGAGTCTGGCTTAAAGCAAACTACCCTGAAAACACCACGGTGGTAACAACTGAGATTCCTGGTTTTTGGTTCCAGGAGTTTTCAGGCAAGAACGTTACGGCGCAAACTGACCCGACAGTGCAGCGAAACGAAGTTGCCGAGTCAGTTTTGAGTTTATCCTACGAAATCGAGCATCCTCAGATGCTGATTAGAGCTTACGAAGCTAAAGGCGACATCACCGATGAAACCTATGTTTCCATCGACCAAGTTTGGAACCGGGTTTCTTACTCTTCAGCAACCGGCGATTTTATCTCGTACACCGTGAACGGCACCGACTATGAGCTCCGACTTGCAGACTTGAGCAAACAAATAGTTTTTGACGAGCAGAGTTCACCCAAGAAGCTATCGTTCGTCTACACCAACGACTACGTAACCTTAACGGAGACAGTGCTCGTTGAAAACACCAGTTACCCCCTCAACGTTTCCTGGAGCTTAACGCCCATCAAGACGGAAATCACCAACGCATCACTCTACTTGAGCACTTTCTTCGACCTAAAATATAAGTTTGACAAAGCCCAAATTCCCCAGCTAATGGATTGGGTTAACCCGTGGGATGCACCCGCAGCGATAAGGACCACTCAGGGAACGGATTGGGCAGTAGCCAGCTTTAACAATACAGACTTAAAGGATAATTACGTCGGCGTCTACGACGACACGAGCAACGTGGCTTTTGCCTTCAAGTTCAACGACACGCCCGATTGGGGAAACATCGGCGCCTTGGGAAACAGGCAGATTGACGCTGTAAGGTTCCAGTACCAATTCAACGACCTAACACTAAACCAAACCGCCCAACGTTCATACCAGGTTCTTAGCTTGTCACAGAGCAGTTTTCCATCGCTCCAGCCAGACGCGCTAGAAGGATTATTCAGTTATAAACCAGCTGAATTCACGGTTGCGGCAAGGGACTTTAGCGATTACATCAGGGAAAACGACATCGGCTTCATCGTCTACGACCGAAATCAATTGGACACGGCGATGATCCACAGCAAACTGCTCCAGTTAATCTACTCAAACAACAGATACGTAATCTTCAAAATCATAAAATAAACAAAGCACATTTTTTTAACCTGTTAATGGCGGCTGAAAACGTCAATACGACCTACTCCTCTATAGGTCCTGTGCAATGATTGGATATTAGGCTCTAAATATGCCCTAAAAAATTAGGGAGCACCAATGTCATTTGTGGCAAATTTTGGGGTATTAGGGATGTTTTAGAGGTTGTTTTTGGATTGCTGGAACAGTTCGTTTATGTATTCGCCGACGGTTTTCTCGTGGCTTTTCGCTATCCGCTTCACTGCATCGTTTATGCCCGTGGAGTACTGCACCGCTTTCTTGGGTTTATCCGCTATCGAAGCAGGTAATCCAGCGTCCAAAGCCATCTTTCTTAGCACAAGCTTTCGCAGAGTGTCTGCTTTGCACTCGATTTTTAACTCAACAGGCAAACCAAGCGCAAACTCCACTAAATCAAACGATGCAAAAGGCACACGCAACTCAACGTTGTGGAACCCCGTGATTTAGTG
>Ga0209777_10000726_pt1 | contig 51522 bp, 41 predicted proteins | sample FrelakmetHBP12HB_FD_187147 | JGI IMG/M metagenome (GOLD analysis project Ga0209777, IMG submission 187147) | Freshwater lake sediment microbial communities from the University of Notre Dame, USA, for methane emissions studies -HBP12 HB (SPAdes)... | ecosystem: Environmental > Aquatic >... | reverse complement strand
GTAGAAGAATGGAATACATATCCGGGGTTAAGGTACGAAGGCTCCGCCTCATACCAGATGACCGAGGCTGGCTCATGGAATTGCTCCGCACGGATTGGGAGGAGTTCGAGAAATTCGGACAGGCATATGTTACCACTTGCTACCCTGATGTGATCAAAGCCTGGCACTACCATAAGCTCCAGACTGACCACTTCACCTGCGTCAGTGGCTTAGCTAAACTCGCCCTCTACGACCCTAGAAAAGGCTCGCCGACAAAAGGCCTGGTAAACGAGTTTTACCTGGGCACCTTGAACCCTATTTTGGTAAAGATACCACACCACGTCTATCACGGCTTCACCGCGGCAGGAAACGAGATAGCTATGATCGCTAATTTCCCCACTCATCTTTACAACTACGAAAAGCCTGACGAGTATCGCCTACCCTACGATGATCCCTCTATCCCATATAAATGGGAGGTAAAGATGGGATGAAGACGCTTGTTACCGGCTCTGCTGGTATGCTGGCGAAGGACCTCATTCCTTGTCTCTCAAAAATGGGGCATGAAGTCATTGCCCCACCCGAGGACAAGCTCGATATCACCGACTTGCAGGTCGTTAGAAGCGCTGTAGACGGCTTCAAACCAGACATTATCATCAACTGTGCTGCCTACACCAACGTAGACGAGGCGGAAAAGCAGGAGCATCAGGCGCTTATGGTGAACGGGTTAGGGGTGCAGAACCTTTGTATTTTATGTCAAGAACATGACATCCCCCTAGTCCACTTCAGCACCGATTACGTCTTCGACGGCACCAAACCAAGCCCTTACACTATTTATGACGAAACTAATCCCATCAATGCCTACGGACGCTCCAAACTGCTGGGCGAGAAATACATACTGTGGCTTCTCAGCAAGTTCTATCTCCTTCGTACAAGTTGGCTCTTTGGGCTACACGGCAAGAACTTCATCGAGACCATGCTTGAAATTGGGCAAAAGCAGAAACAGGTATCCGTGGTAACCGACCAGAAAGGATGTCCTACCTGGACTCGCCATCTCGCTGAGGCGACAGTCGCTCTCATTGAGACAGGTCGTTACGGGATTTATCACGTAACCAACTCCGAGCCCACTACCTGGTTCGACTTCACGAAAGAGATATTCCGCCTCGCGAGCATGAGTACAGAAGTCCTGCCCATAATTTCAGAGCAGTTCCCCAGGCCAGCCAAGAGGCCCTCAAATAGCGTTCTCGACCCTTTCCCCCTGAAAGAGGTGCTGGGGAGGGGAATGCCTTCGTGGAAGGTAGCGCTTAAGGAATATTTGTCTCAGAGGAAAGAAAAGGCAAAACTATGAAATTGCTTGTAACTGGCGGCGCTGGCTTCATCGGCTCCAACTTCGTTCAGCATATCCTTGAGAAATATCCTACCTATGAAGTGATAAACCTCGATGCCCTCACCTACGCTGGCAGCCTGGATAATCTCAAAGAAGTAAAGAATAACCGCAGACATAAGTTCTTTCAAGGCAGGATCGAGGACGGGAAGCTGGTGGACAAAGTGATGGAAGGCATCGATGCGGTGATTAACTTCGCTGCCGAGTCCCACGTTGACAGGAGCATCCTTGAGCCCCAGGTATTCATCAGCACCAATGTCCTGGGGACTCAGGTACTGCTCGATTCAGCGCTACGCCACAAGATAAAGCTCTTCTACCAGATCTCCACAGACGAGGTATACGGAGCCCTCAAGCTTGGCACAAAGAAGAGGTTCACCGAAGGCTCCCCCCTCCGCCCCAACTCCCCCTACTCCGCCAGCAAGACCGCAGCCGACCTCCTGGTTCGAGCCTACCACCATACCTACATGCTGCCTGTGGTCATCTCCCGCTGCAGCAACAACTATGGGCCCAAGCAGCACCCTGAGAAGTTCATCCCCACAGTGATTCTGAACACTTTGCACGACAAGCCCGTCCCCATCTACGGCGATGGCCTCTATGTACGAGACTGGATTCATGTCCTCGACCACTGCCGCGCCATAGACCTCATCATGCACGAAGGCAAGATAGACGAGGTTTACAACATCGGCGCTGACAACGAATGGGCAAATATAGACCTGGCTAAGAAAATCCTGCGCATCATGGGCAAGGCTGAGTCTTTGCTCACATCTGTAAAGGACCGACCCGGGCACGATAGGCGCTACGCCATAGACAGCCACAAGCTGAGGCGCGAACTGGGCTGGGTACCCTCCATTACCTTCGACCAAGGCCTGGCTGAGACCGTTCGCCACTATTCCGAGGCTAGCAAGCGGCTCCTTTAGTGCCCCACAAGTAAGCACTCCAAACACCATTAACTGGCTGCTGAGGAAATCAATTCGGTTTCTAACAAAAAACAAACTCCACCAGTTTTGACAGAAGGTTGTTTTTAGACTAAAATAGCTTCAAATATGCGGGAGTAACTCAGGTGGTAGAGTTCCTGCCTTCCAAGCAGGTTGTCGCGGGTTCGAGTCCCGTCTCCCGCTCCAGCTTCGAATTGAGGGGATTCCGGAGCAGGATCACTGTGATTTTTGACGAGTTAAGTTGTTGTGGCTTCCCCAGCCCTTCCGCCAAGTTAGGTTGTCACCACTCAGGCCTTCGACCACCGGTATTATAACAAACAGGGGCTTTTTCTGCAATTTCTGTGATAGGCATGTGATGTGGATGTAACGTGGGTGTGATATTGGGATACGGAGGACAACAGTGCCGAGCATCCGGCTTTAATGATCAGGTATAGCAAACGGGCTTCGAAATTCAGTGCTAGGAAGTTATGCTTTAGATTCTCGCTGATTGTGAAATGCTGCTCGATACTCAGGCAGTGGCTTGATGTTGATGAGCTGGCTTCCTGTGATAAGCGCATCCACAGCTACTCGCGCAGTATCTATAGACGTGAAGCAGGGGATTCGGCGTTCGGTAGCGGCACGACGTATCTCGAAACCATCTCGCATTGGCACGCGACCCCCCGTGGGCGTGTTCAGGACGACGTTCACTGTCCCGTCTCGAATAACATCCAGTACATTGGGATGTCCCTCACTTATCTTCTTGCTTATTATGGTGACCTCAAGCCCCGCAGCTTTGAGCAGGGCGGAAGTACCTTCGGTAGCATAAAGCTTGTATCCTATCCGGACAAGCTTTTTTACCATGGGAAGAGCTGCTGATTTGTCTCTATCGGCGATGCTAAGCAGTATTGAGCCCCGGGGCGGAAGCGCCAGCCCCGCAGACAGAAGTGCCTTAACCAAAGCTGCACTAAAAGCATAGTCTATCCCCATCACCTCGCCAGTCGACTTCATCTCAGGACCTAGGTAGGTATCCACGCCGGGTAGCTTGGACATGGAGAACACTGGAGCTTTAACCGCTACCAGCTTCTGCCTCCGCCAGAGTCCTGTGGAATAGCCCTGCTTTTCTAGGCTTATCCCCAGCATCACCTTGGTAGCTACCCGGACCATGGGCACTCCGGTGACTTTGGAGATGAAGGGCACAGTGCGGCTGGAGCGGGGATTCACCTCTAGCACATATACAGAGGATCCTGAGCCATTAGTGCTGGGCATAATTACATACTGAACGTTCATCAGCCCTTTGACGCCCAATGCCAGGCCTATGCGGACAGCGTAGTCAACGATAGTATCTACCTCTTCCTCGCTTAGATTGATGCCCGGATAGACTGCCATGGAATCGCCGCTATGCACGCCGGCGCGCTCAATGTGTTCCATGATGCCAGGTATGAGCACCGTCTCGCCGTCGCAGATAGCGTCTACCTCCGCTTCTTTGCCTTCGAGATATTTATCAATGAGGACGGGCTTCTTGGGGTCAAGCTCCGCAGCACGCTCCATATAAAGCACAAGCTCGCTCGGTTTGTGGACAATCTCCATCGCCCTGCCCCCGAGTACATAGCTGGGGCGAACCAGCACGGGGTAGCCGATATGCTGGGCGGTGCTCAGCGCATCCTCCACCGTAAACACACCTGCCCCTGGGGGCTGCGGGATGCCCAGCAAGCTGAGGAAGTCCTCAAAGCGTTTACGGTTTTCAGCTAAATCGATAGTTTCGGCGCTCGAACCGATTATGGGCAGCCCAGCACGAGCGATGGGCTGCGCCAGGTTTATCGCAGTCTGGCCACCGAATTGCACAATCGAGGGTGGAGGGCCTTCGCCGTTTGCCTCGTTCTCCAGCATGTCCCTGATGCTTTCCTCATCGAGAGGCTCGAAGTAGAGACGGCTGCTGGTATCGAAATCTGTGGAGACCGTTTCCGGATTGGAGTTAATCATTATGCTTTTGACGCCAGCCTCTCGAAGCGCCCAGGCAGAATGCACGCTACAGTAGTCGAATTCGATGCCCTGACCGATACGTATAGGGCCTGAACCGATGACCACCGCCTTGCGACCCGGCAGAGGCTCAGCCTCGTTCTCAGTCTCGTAGGTGCTGTAGAAATAAGGCGTCTCGGCAGCGAACTCGGCGGCGCAAGTGTCCACCATCTTGTACACCGGGCGTATCTTCCAGTTTCGACGCAGTTCTCTCACCTGCTCCGGGAGCCTATCGGCCAGTGTGCCTATCTGTTCGTCGGAGAAACCCAGTCTCTTCGACTGGCTCAGCAACTCAGGCGTCAGCTTCTCGGAGAGGAGGAGCTTCTCCATATTGACGATGTTCTGGAACTTCTCCATAAACCAGGGGTCTATGCCGGTGCGGCGGCACAGGTCTACTACGCTCGCGCCACGCCGCAACGACGCCATTAGCGCCCAAAGCCTGAGGTCGTTTGGCTCCAAGGGATAGGAGTCTTTATCCTTCCAGCGTGGGTCTTCCCAAAGAAGAGACTTACCTCCTATCTCCAGCGACCTCACCGCCTTTTGCAGCGCTGCCTCGAAGCAGCGGTCTATGGCCATGGCTTCGCCTGTGGACTTCATCTGGGTGCCTATGATGCGGTCTCCTGAGGCGAATTTATCGAAGGGCCAGCGCGGCATCTTGACCACACAGTAGTCTATGGCAGGCTCGAAAGCGGCAGTGGTCTTGCCCGTGACCTTGTTTGCTATCTCGTCCAGCCGCCTGCCCACAGCTATCTTGGCTGAAACGCGCGCTATAGGATATCCGGTCGCCTTGCTCGCCAGCGCCGAGCTACGGCTCACGCGGGGGTTGACCTCGATTACATAATAGGGATTTTCCATACCCACTCTTGGCTCTATCAAGGGATGGGGCTTTAAGGCGAATTGGATATTACACCCGCCCTCGATGCCCAGGGCACGGATAATCTTGATGCTGGCGGAACGCAGCATCTGGTATTCCTTGTCGTTCAGTGTCTGGCTGGGAGCGACCACTATGCTCTCGCCGGTGTGTACGCCCATAGGGTCAATGTTCTCCATGCAGCAGATGGTGATGCAGTTATCGGCAGCGTCCCGCATCACCTCGAACTCGATTTCTTTCCACCCCGTGAGGCACTTCTCTACAAGCACCTGATGGATGCGGCTGGCCGCAAGCCCTGAGAAGGCAATCTGCTCAAGCTCAGGCCATGTCCTGGCGATGCCCCCACCCGTGCCGCCAAGGGTGTAGCCGGGCCGTATTACCAGTGGGAGGCCGATTTTCTTTGTTGCCTCGCGTGCCTCCTCGAGGGTGTTCACCGTGGCGCTATCAGGCACAGGCTCGCCGATATCGAGAAGCAACCGCTTGAATAGCTCGCGGTCCTCAGCCGTGCGGATAGTGTCGATGGAGGTGCCCAGGGAGCGCACGTTGTATTTGTCGAGTATACCCGCCTCGGCTATCTCCACAGCCAGGTTGAGCCCGGTCTGTCCGCCCAGGGTGGGCAATAGGCCGTCAGGTCGCTCTCGGGCAATTATACGCTCCACCACCTCCACCGTGAGTGGTTCGATATAGATTATGTCGGCAATGCCTTCATCGGTCATAATAGTGGCGGGATTGGAGTTCACAAGTACCGAGATGACGCCCTCCTCGCGCAGAGCGCGGCATGCCTGGGTGCCGGAGTAATCGAACTCCGCCGCCTGCCCGATGATGATGGGCCCCGAGCCTATGACAAGAACCTTAGATGGTTTGGACATGTTCAATATCTTTATCTTTTAAGGTTAAACTGTCCATCAAAACAGTCAGCTTCCCATAGACCAAACGCCCTGAAGATTTCGTCCCCTATTTGTTTCAGTATCATGTTAGGGTTTTCAAACAACTTGCTACTCGATTCTACAACTCTTACATCCAAGTTGGAGTCATGAGTCACAAGCCAGAGATCTTCACCCCTTAACTGCTTACCACGTGGGAGCCATAGAATCGATTTGGGTTGGTTCAGAATCCTTATTTGGAACTGTAGCGGGCCAAAGTACCTTATCAACTCATAAAAGCCACGTGTAAAGTTGAGAAATTTCTGGATTTCGCCAAATTCAGCTATATATGCAAGATAGTCTCTCTGCGACTCATTTCCACTACTTATTTCAGCCTCTCTCCAGCAACTTATCGCTCCATTGCGATAGATCTCTGAACAACGCCAGTCGAATTCCCTTGGTGAGAAGCCAGTCCTGACTCCTTGGGCAGAAGGAACCCAACCATGCCACCCGTATACATTATTTGCAAGCCATTTCCTCACATCAATAGTGCCAAAATCCACCCTGTCTGCGAAAAAAACATAGGGGCATACTAAATAATGACTTACAAATTTATTGCCTGGTAAGAATTGGGTAATATAATTGAGTTGAGGAGAATTCAAAAAATCCTCTGTAGCAGTTTTCAAAGAGCGGAGCCTTTCGTACCTTTGCCGTACTTCGTGTTCCTCCATTGGCACCGCACGTAATTGTCCACGACGATAATAACGCTTGTCCCCATAGGCATAGATCATATGGGGCCCAAGCCAGCTTTCGGGCGTCCAGACTATGTAAACTATCTTGTTTTCATACTCAGTCAATTTTACTTTCTTAATACGCCATTCAGGTAAACGAGGAGAAATGCTGTCAACATATATATTTTCTAGCTTGCCCTCTAAATCTAGCACAGGATCAATACCGTAAGGTTTGCGCGGTATTGCAACTTCGTCTGATTTTCTATCCTCCGGTATCCCGTAGATCAGGGTTCCCCCTATCTCATTAGCGAATGAGGAAATATCTTTAGCAGCTTCAATCCTTTGATTTTCACCACCCAGTGAAATAGTCTCCTTGTAGTCCAAGCGCGGGCCTTCAGGCACACGTTCATCTACTAGATGACGTATCCAGACCTCTAGTTCTTCATCACTATACTGATCAGGATGCTTGGGCAGCATTGTTTCACCCCTCCTTCACCATCTCCAGAAATTGCTGGAACAGGTACACGTTGTCCCGCGGGCCGGGGGAGGCTTCCGAGTGGTACTGGATGGAGAATATGGGCATCTCTCGGTGCCTCAAGCCCTCCACTGTCTGGTCGTTGAGATTTATCTGGCTCACCTCTAGGCCGTCCCTCAAGCCATCCGCATCCACAGCGTACCCGTGATTCTGCGCTGTGATATAAATTCGACCTGTCGCAAGGTCGCGCACGGGATGGTTCGCGCCACGGTGCCCGAATTTGAGCTTGAAGGTCTCCGCTCCGAAGGCGCGACCGATGAGCTGGTGTCCCAAACATATCCCCATCATGGGCTTGCGCCCCACCAGCTTTTTTACTGTCTTCACCATGTAGTCCAGCAGCGCCGGGTCGCCCGGCCCCGGCGAGAGCAGTATGCCGTCGGGCTTCAAAGCGAGTATATCCTCCGCTGAGGTAGTGCAGGGCACGGCTCTGACCTTACAGCCCATTCCCCGAAGTATACGAAGTATGTTGTATTTCAGACCGCAGTCAACGACAACTATATGATTCTTGCCTGACAAATTGGGAGATGACTCCCACTCGTATGGTGCCTCGGTGCTCACGCCTTTGACGAAGTCTACTTCGTCGTAGCGCTGCATGCTCTTCAACCGCTTCAGCGCCTCCTCAGCGGTCTCGTCGAAGGTTATGGTGCCCATCATCACGCCCACCGAGCGCAATCGCCTTGTGATGGCGCGGGTGTCCACTCCACCGATGCCCAAGATGCCGTAAGCCGCCAGATAATCTGACAGGGTTCTGGTGCTCTGCCAGTGACTGGGCTTATCGCAGTCCTCGCGCACTACGAATCCGCGCACCTGGATGCGCCTCGACTCGATATCGTCAGGATTTATGCCATAGTTGCCGATGAGAGGATAGGTGAGCACCACAATCTGCCCCGCGTAGGATGGGTCGGTCAATATCTCCTGATAGCCGGTCATGCTGGTGTTGAACACCACCTCCCCATAGCCCCGCACCTCAGCGCCGAAGGTATGTCCTTCGTAGACCGAGCCGTCCTCGAGCACCAGAATCGCTTTCTTAGCCAATCCCCGCTCCTTTTTCAGGCATAAAAAAACCTCTACCTTCAACGAGGCAGAGGGCCACATTCTTTTTAGATTCGCCTAGGTTGAGGCTTGACATCTTGCCTCCCTTTTCAGCCTCGCTGGACTGAATTAAAGGTTCAACCTGTTGCTACTATAATAACAACTTGTTACGTGCTTAACAAGAGCTTTTCTGAAAGATTTTCAAACTATAACTGCCAGAAGCTGCGCAGTTCTTGAAAGTCTATCATACCACTTTCTGATATGTTATCCACCTCGATTCCTGCTTCCACAGCTGCAGCAACAGGGTTTAGCCCACCGAGCAGCACTATGCCCACCCGGTTCGGGCCTACCGCTATCTGGCAAACAGGCTCGCTGATGTTGCCCAGGATATAAACGCCGCCGATGCCGGCATCTTTAAGGGCGGCGACGCATTTCTCCACGATTGACCTCGATTGTGCAGGGATTTCGCGGAAGTTGGCCAGTATCCTGCCGTTGCCGGTTTTTGAGGTCTCTCTTACGCTCGTCATCTTGGCACGTATGTATTGCTCCGAGGGGTCGAGCGATGTGCCCCCGTAGTTGATTATCGCCGTGAAACGCCTTGGTTTGCCATCCCTGACTTCGAGCACGCCGCCGAACCTGGACTCTATAGGGACGCCCGACTTGAGCGTGACCCCGTTTATAGTCACGCTGCACACAGTGGCGAAACCTATTCTCCCGTTTGGTATGACCACGTCACCCAGTTTCTCGCCCTCGGATGCCCTTGCCACAAGGGAACTGACGCACAGACCAGCTTCGAATGCCTCGCTCATAGGTGTCAGGGCTTTTTTGAACTGGTCTTTATCGAAGAGAGAGGTGTTTATCGCAACCAGACCGGTTCTTTTGATTGGGTCGAAGGTGGTGCGGAAGGCTAACAGCTCGAGCTTCTCCTGTACAAAGCCGATCTGGTCAGGAGCTAGCGCTGTTCGCAATTCGTCCAGCCCCTTTGGTGTAATCATTCGGCCATCCCGTCCCATAGGCTGGGTGAAGCCTCTCTCATCTGTTATCCGCAGGTGGTATCTAACCGCTCTCTCACTCAGGAAAATGCCGTAGCGCTCCAGTTCCCGGGCTATGGTGATGGAGCCGAGAGGCTCAGAAGACTCACTTAAAACCCTGAGAATAGCTATGACTTTCTTTTCTGCGTCGGAACTGGCGCTCTGAAGCATCCCTACCTCTTTTAGCGTCCCGTAATCAATGACTCTCATTATATCATCCCTCTACAAGGTGTTAAATAGAGATGCGCAGCTCGGCTCTCTAACATCCTTTGAACCTGTTCGTGATGGGCAGTCGTCTGTCTCTGCCGAACGCCCTGGGTGTTATCTTGACCCCTGGTGGCGCCTGACGGCGCTTGTACTCACTCGAGTCCACCAGCCGTGCGGCCTTCTTGACCACCTCCTCATCTATCCCCATGGCGATAATCTGCTCGACACTTTTATCTTCCTCCACATAGGCTGTGAGGACTGTGTCAAGCAGGTCGTACGAAGGTAGGGAGTCGGTATCCTTCTGGTCCGGCCTGAGTTCAGCGGAGGGTGGCTTCTCGAATACAGCGCGAGGGATGAGATCACGACCTGCCAGCGAATTGCGGTATTCGCTAAGCTGGTAGACCATCGTCTTGGGCACGTCCTTTATCACTGCGAAGCCACCTGCCATATCGCCATAGAGCGTGGTGTAACCAGTGGCCATCTCGCTCTTGTTGCCTGTGGTGAGCACAAGCCAGCCGAATTTGTTCGACAATGCCATAAGCAGATTGCCTCTGATGCGCGCCTGGATGTTCTCCTCGGTAGCATCAGGTTTAACTCCTTTGAATGACTCTGCCAGCACATCCAGGTAGGCTTGAAACACCCTCTCGATAGGAATGGTCAGTAGCCTTGTGCCCAGATTGCGTGACAGAAGCTCGGCGTCCGATATGCTGCCTGGGGAGGAGTACCTCGAAGGCATCGCTACCCCTATCACATTTGGAGAGCCCAGGGCGTCCACTGCTATGGTTGCCACCAAACTGGAGTCTATGCCGCCGGAAAGTCCTATGACCACTTTATTAATCCCGTTCTTGTGTATGTAGTCGCGTGTGCCCAGCACCAGCGCATCGTAAATCTCGCCGGGGAGGCCGCGCACCTCTACCTGTCGTTGTGGCAGCGGCGGTTTCGTAGTACTGATTGGCGCTTCCGACACCACAACCTTCGGTGCCTGCCAGCGTTGCTCTTCGAATAGCAGCGTCCTCTTCCTCCAGCGGGGGTCGTGCAAACGTGTCCTGAACACAGCCTCGACATCGAGGTCAGCCACTATAAGGTCTTCCTCGAACTGCTTGCCTCTGGTGATGAGTTCTCCCTTCTCGTCCAGTACTATGCTGTTGCCGTCGAAGACAAGTTCATCCTGTCCTCCCACCAGGTTGTTGTGGGCGACGATGGCCACGTTGTCCGAGGCGCGTGCCCCTAGCATTCTCTCCCTGAAGTTGCGCTTGCCGAAGTGGTAGGGCGAGGCGCTTATATTAACTATGACCTCGGCACCGGCGTAAGCCTGGACTGTAGCCGGCCCAGCTTCGTACCAGATGTCCTCGCAGATATTGATGCCCACATTGACACCGGCGATTACGTACACCGTACACTCCTTGCCAGCCTGGAAGTAGCGGTTCTCGTCGAAGACGCCGTAGTTGGGCAGGTATATCTTGTGGTAGACACCAACAAGCTTTCTATCATGGATCACTGCGGCGGCGTTGAAGATGTCGGCCTTGGCATCGACAAAGCCAACTACTACTGTAAGCCCGGAACAGCCATCAACTACCCTATCCAGAGAACGGATATTTTCTTCGATGAACTTCGGCTTGAGCAGGAGGTCTTCCGGCGGATAGCCGCAGATGGCAAGCTCAGGGAAGGTGATAAGGTCAACACCGAGAGCCCTGCTTTTTGTGATGGCCTCCAGAATCTTCTCGGTGTTGCCCTTGAAGTCACCTACTGTAGTGTTGATTTGAGCCATGCCGAGCCGCAGCCGGCGCATATTAACTCCTCCATATAATGTAAGCTGCAAGCAACTTACAAAATCGGCAGGTATTTCTTTAGCTCATAATCGGTTACCTGAGTCCTATACTGGTCCCACTCTATCGTCTTGTTCTTAATGAAAGCGTTGAAAACGTGGTCGCCGAGCGCTTTGCGCACCAACTCGCTTTTCTCGGTAAGTTGGATAGCGTCCCAGAGGCTGGCTGGTAAGGTGTCTATGCCTTTTTTCTTCCTCTCCTCACCAGTCATTTCATACACGTTTTCTTCCACAGGGGGCGGTGGCTCGTATCCTTTCTCAATCCCTTCTAGCCCTGCAGCCAGCATCACACTGAAGGTGAGGTAAGGGTTGCAGGCAGGGTCAGGCGACCTGTACTCTATCCTGGTAGCGTTTTCCTTGCCTGGCTTGTATTCCGGAACTCTGATCAGGTCCGAGCGGTTGCGCCGTGCCCAGGAAAGATATACCGGGGCCTCGTAGCCGGGGACTAGGCGCTTATAGGAGTTGACCCACTGGCTGGTAACGGCCGTGATCGCAGGAGCGTGTTTCAGCAGCCCGGCTACATAGCTTTTGGCTATCTTGGACAGATGATAGGGATCTTTAGCATCGAAGAAGGCGTTCCTACCGTCTTTGAACAGAGACTGGTGCACATGCATACCGCTCCCGTTGATACCGAACACGGGCTTGGGCATGAAGGTGGCGTAAACCCCATTCTTTATAGCTATCTGTTTGACCACCAGGCGGTAGGTCATCACGCTATCGGCCATGGTCAGGGCGTCTGTGTATCTCATGTCTATCTCGTGCTGGCTGGCAGCCACCTCGTGGTGCGAATATTCGACTCCGATTCCCATTTCCTCAAGGGTGAGTACTGTATCCCTCCTCAAATCGGTAGCTGCGTCCAGTGGGATCATATCGAAATAGCCCCCCTGATCCAAGGGTTCAGTGCCATTGGAGTCTTTGAAGTAGAAGTACTCCAACTCAGGCCCCACATAGTAAGTGTACCCCAGGTCTGCTGCCCGCTTTAGGTTCCTTTTCAAGACATACCTGGGATCTCCCTCAAATGGCTCGCCGCCTGGCATCTTTATGTCGCAGAACATCCTAGCTACTGCGTGGTGTTCCTTGGGTCGCCACGGTAGCAACTGGAAGGTGTCCGGGTCGGGTAGAGCCATCATATCGCTCTCATCTATGCGGGCAAACCCCTCGATGGAAGAGCCGTCAAAGCCCATCCCCTCCTCCAAACCACCCTCCAACTCCTCCACGGTTATGGCAAAGCTTTTGAGTACACCCAGGATGTCCGTGAACCACATCCTGATGAACTTTACATCATGCTCCTTTGCCATCTTGAGGACATATTCCTTGCTCTCTTTCCTATTCTTGGTCGCCATTTAAAACCTCCTTCCTGTCTCCTTTTATTTAGATGGCGTTTTCGCCCTCATCTCCGGTCCTGATGCGTATTGCGTTATCTACTGGCAAAACAAATATCTTGCCATCACCTCTTTCGCCTGTCTTGGCTTTTCTGACTATGGCGTTCAGCGTTTTCCCTACATCTTCGTCGAGTACCACGGCCTCGATTTTTACCTTGGGCAAGAGCTCTACCCTATACTCCCCTACTCTCCACTGCAATGCGATACCCTTTTGGCGTCCCCGGCCACACACATCTGACACTGTCATACCGAATACCCCGATCTCGGCCAGGGCGACTCTGACAGGTTCCAGCTTTTCGGGTCTGATGATTGCCTCTATCTTCTTCATAGGAGTGTGCCTCCATACGCTCTTTCCCCGTGCTGTGAAATATCTAGGCCTACTTCTTCCTCCTCTTCTTTGACCCGTAGGCCAATGGTAATGTCAACCAGCTTGCCTAAAATCCAGGTTGCGACGAAGGCGAAGGCTGCCACCGCTGCGACACCAGCAAGCTGCTTTGCCAGCAGCATTGCGTTGCCATGAATCAAGCCATTAGCACCTGCCGAGTTGACTGCAACGCTGGCGAAGATGCCAACTGCAAGAGTGCCCCAAATGCCGCCCATACCATGTACTGCCCATACATCCAGTGACTCGTCAATACCTCCCTTTGCCCTGAGAACCATGCAGTAGTAGCAAATTAGCGCGGCTACTATACCTATAGGTATGCCTGCAAGCGGTGGTATAAAGCCTGCGCCGGGAGTGACTGCAGCCAGTCCGGCTACAGCCCCTGTAGCTACACCGAGTACAGAGGGACGGCGATAAATCCATCCCAGAACCATCCAGGTCAAAGCTGCTGCGGCTGCGGAAGCATTGGTAGCTACAAAGGCGCTGGATGCCAACCCGCCGGAGGTGAGTGCGCTACCGGCGTTGAAGCCGAACCAGCCGAACCAGAGCAGGCCGGTACCCATTATTACCATGGGTATATTATGGGGCTCCATCGGTTCCTTTTCTTTAAATCCCTTTCGCGGTCGAAGTAATAATGCTAAAGCCAATGCCGACATGCCCGCACTTATATGGACAACTATGCCGCCAGCAAAGTCGAGACAGCCCAGCTTGGCTAGCCAGCCTCCACTGCCCCATACCCAGTGCGCCACAGGACAGTAGACCACGGTGAACCATAATATCGCTAAAACAAGGAAAGCGCTGAACTTAGTCCTCTCTACCACACCTCCCGTCCAGAGAGCTACAGTGATAACGGCGAACATAGCCTGGAATATCATGAAGGCGAGTTGGGGCACCGTTGTCGCATAGGTACTAGAGGGCTCCTGTCCTACGCCCCTTAGGCCTATCCAGTCCAGCTTGCCGATAATGCCACCCAGATTGGGCCCGAAGCCCAGGCTGTATCCATAAAGCAGCCAGAGTATACCGATCAACCCCAGGAGGACAAAGCTCATCATGATGGTGGAGAGGACATTCTTGCGTCTCACCATGCCGCCGTAGAACAGGGCTAAACCCGGTGTCATCAACATGACCAGGGCTGCAGAAATTAAAATCCAAGCAGTGTCGCCGGAGTTTACCATCTCCCAGAATCCCCTTTCCAGGGCTTAACGTTGCTTCTGGGAAATATATTAGCGGTACATTGTTTCCAACAGATTACATGAAGGTTAAATTTTTGTTACGAGGTGACAGGGGTTAAGCGCAGCTAGACGCTTTCCTTGAACTTGTAGCCTATGTTCCTCACGGTTTCGATGAATGTGTGGGTGGAGTCCTCAAGCTTGCTCCGCAGCCTCCTGATGTGGACGTCTACCGTCCGGTCGCCACCGTAGTAGTCGTAGCCCCAGACCTCGTTGAGCAGCGCCTCGCGGGTGAACACCCTTCCCTTGTTGCTTGCCAGGAATCTGAGCAGCTCGTACTCCTTGAAAGTTAACTCTATAGGCCTGTCACTCACATACACCTCGTACCTGGCGAGGTCTATGGTTAGTTCGCCGCACTCGATTACTTCCAGGGCTACTGCATCTTGCGTCTTGCCCAGCACTCGCTTCGTCCTCGCCAATATCTCGGCGGCATCCCAGGGCTCGACCACGAAATCATCCACAGCCAGATTGGAGTCAAGCCTGTGCAGAGCTTCTCTGGAAAGAAGGGCGATGACGGGCAGGTTAATCTCTTGCTTGACGCTGCGAGCCAAAGATATCAACTCCGCGCTATGAGGTGCACCGTCTATGGCAATAAGCACAAGGTCTAAAGCTTGCTGTGCAATCTTATCAGCCGCCTTATTCAAATCGGAATCAATCAAGCACACCAAGCCCTTGCTGGCAAGCTCTGGGACCAGCCTTTTTGCCTGTCCCTTTTCATCAGCTATTATGAATGCCTTGAACAAGTTCGCTCAGCCTCCGCCGTCACTATATATAAGTGTCGAAGCGCCTCAACTTCCTGTAATCTATTACGCCACTCATGGCACGGCTTACTACCTTGATGCCGGCTTCTGCGGCGGCCGCCACAGGATTCAGCCCGCTCTGTAGTATCATGCCAATCTTGTTGAATCCCACGGGTATCTCACATACCGTCTCGTTCGGCTTCCCCAGCGTAACGCTGCCGCCGATACCTGCCTCACTTAATTTTCCCATAATGGTCTCGACCACTGGCCTGCAGGGGGAGGGAAGCTCGCGGAAATGAGCCAGAATCTTGCCCTCGCCCATGCTCGCCACCTCGCTCACGCTGGTCATCTTGCTGGCAGCAAATATCTCGGTAGGTGATAACGAACAACCCGAACACTCTATCAATTCTATAAACCGTAGCGGGCTGTTGTTGCGAAACTGGAGCACACCTGCGAATTTGGAATCCAAAGGAATACCGGCCTTCAAGAGCACCCCGCTTATGGCTACGCTCGACACTGTGGCCAGACCTATATTGCCTGCTGGTACAGTTATCTCTCCCAGCTCCTCTCCCTCAAAAGACACAGCCGCCAGGTTGCTGACACAAAGACCGGCCCGGAATGCTTCTTTCATCGCTGCCAGTGCCTTGCTGTATTCATCCTTCGGGAACAGTGAGGTGTTGATGGGCACTTCGCCGGTGTGCTCATCCAAATCAAGGGTGGTTCGATAAGCCAGCAGTTCGATTTTAGCAGTTATGGCTTCTACCCTATCGCGTACCAGAGCTCCACTTAGCTCTTCAATCCCCTGCTTTGTGATATTTCTGCCGTCCCTCGCTCCCACAGGGCGGGTGAGCCCCCGTTCATCCATCAGCTTGAGGTGATACCTCACAGCCCTTTCGCCCAGTTCGATGCCGAAGTCGTTGAGACGGCGCGCAATAATCCTGCCACCCAGCGGCTCAGGGGAATCGCTGAGCACCTTCAGTATCGCTACTACCTTTCTTTCTATCTCTGGAGCCTCTTGGGCTATCATGTTTCACCCCCGCTTAATAGGCGTAGAGCCTTCCATACGGTCTCAACCACCGTGGATATAGCTTGCTGAAGTTATGCTTGAGTATCTCTCCAGCATCGCAGTCAAAGTGATGAGCAAACTCTCCGACATGCTGTTTAAGAATCTGAAGGTCTTTCTCGTCCAGCTCGGCAACTCCTATCTCTTTGCCCAGTTGATAGCTATCGACGCTACCTCTCATGTATATGACGCCGCCGTGCATTCCTGTGCCGATGAATCTAGCTTTGTGATGCTCACCTTCTTTCAGATTGAGGCCCAGGAGAATTACCACTCCGCCAGCCATATACTCCCCGAAAAAGTCCTGAGCAGTGCCCCCTATCACCAGCACCGGCTTTTTGTCCTGGAACTCCTTCATGTGTATGCCAGCCCTGTAGCCCACGTCATCGCGCACAAAAATCTTTCCACCTCTGGCTGAAAGCCCGATGATATCGCCGGCGTGACCATAGACAATTATCTCGCCGCTATTCATGGTATTCCCACATCCATCCTGAGCATTGCCACGGACGATAATCATTGGCCCATCCATGAATGCACCCAGGTCATTGCCCGGCACACCGAATATCTCAATCTCAATCTGCTTGTTTAAGTCAGTGCCTATGTACCTTTGGCCATAGACATTACGAAGCTCAATCTTGCAGGTTCCGTTAGAGACCGCTTCCCTCAGCCTGGAGTTGAGTTCCTTATGGCTAAGTCCATAAGCATCGATTTTGACTACAGCATTAGCTTTGTCGCTCATCTCAGCTACCTGCCATTCTTACTCCCAGTATTTCCAGCTCAGTATCGGTTAAGCCCACTCCTCTCAAATGCAAACGGTTGCCTCTCAGGCTCTCCAAGGCATTGACCCCCATACCACCCAATATATCCTTGAGCTCCAGACTCCAGCCGCGGAGCAGGTTTGCCAGCCTTCTGGCCCCGATGTCAGGGTTGATCCTCTTGGTCAGAGCAAGATCGGTCGTGCAGATACCCCAGGCGCATTTCCCTGTGTGGCACTGCTGGCAGACGGTGCAGCCCAGAGCAACCAGGGCTGCGGTTCCGATGTAGACAGCGTCCGCGCCCAGGGCGATAGCCTTGGCCACATCTCCGCTGTTCCTGATTCCGCCCGAGATAACAACGGAGGCACGGTTGCGGATTCCCTCCTGCCTTAGCCTGCTATCCACGGAGGCCAGAGCCATCTCGATGGGTATGCCGACATTGTCGCGGATAACCTTGGGCGCAGCGCCGGTGGAACCCCTCAATCCGTCTAGGACTATGATGTCAGCCCCGGCCCTCACCATCCCGCTGGCGATGGCTGCCGAGTTATGCACGGCGGCAATCTTTACTGATATAGGCTTGGTATAGTTTGTAGCCTCCTTCAGGGCGTAGACAAGCTGTGCCAGGTCCTCGATAGAATAGATGTCGTGCTGAGGCGCTGGCGACAGGGCATCGGTGCCTCTGGGAATCATTCTGGTCATAGATACCTCAGCGCTTACCTTCTCCCCGGGGAGATGTCCCCCTATACCAGGCTTGGCTCCCTGACCGATCTTTATCTCAACCACCGCGGCAGCATCTAGGTATTCTTGGTGGACGCCGAATCTCCCCGATGCCACCTGCACTATCGTGTTGGCACCGTACTTATACAGGCTTGGGTGAAGTCCACCTTCTCCGGTGTTCCATAAAGTGCCTGCCTCTGTAGCTGCTCGTGCCAGGGACTCGTGCACATTCAGGCTCACCGCCCCGTAGGACATGGCAGCGAACATTACAGGCACCTCAATCTTGACCTGGGGAGCAAGCTCGGTCTTCAGACTCAAGGTGTTCGGGTCTATCTCCACCTTATCGGGCTTTCTGCCCAGGTAGGTGGTAAGCTCCATCGGCTCACGCAGGGGGTCGATGGAGGGATTGGTCACCTGGCTGGCATTGAGCACCAGGTGGTCCCAGTAGACGCGGCAACTCTTATCGTTGCCCATCCCTGTAAGGAGCACTCCCCCAGTCTCAGCCTGCTTGATGATGTCCTCGATTACCTCGGGGCGCCAGTTATAGTTCTCCCTGTAGTCCAGAGGGTTACCTTTCACAGTCAATGCGTTAGTAGGGCAGAAAACGACGCAGCGGTGGCAGCCGACGCACGTTCCCGCGCGGCTACTCACCTTGTCCTCCGCGGCATCGTAGTAATGGGTGTCAAAAGAGCATTGATTTACACACACTTGGCACTGTATGCAGCGCTCAGCGTCTCTTTCGACTATGAACTTCGGTGGCAGATAAGTCTTCACCTTGTCCCCCTGCTATCTTCTGACCGGTATCCCCTTTTCAGCTAGATATTCCTTAGCCTGCCGAATCGAATAGTTCCGGTAGTGAAAAATGCTGGCGGCGAGAACAGCGTCAGCCTTGCCGAAAAGAAAAGCCTGATATAGATGCTCCAAACGTCCAGCCCCCCCGCTGGCTATTAACGGCACGCTCACCGCCTCGCTTATGGCTTTGGTTAACTCCAGGTCGTAGCCTGTGCGATGTCCATCGGCATCCCAACTGGTAAGCAGCACCTCCCCAGCGCCCAGCTCAATAGCCTTCTTAGCCCACTCAATAGCATCTATACCCGTCGGCTTGCGCCCTCCGTGGGTGCAGACCTCCCATTGGGGCGCACATGTACCGTTTGCCCGCTTGGCATCAATAGCGATGACTATGCACTGGGAGCCGAACCTCTTTGCCCCCTCACTGATGAGCTTGGGATTGAGCACTGCCGCTGTGTTGATAGCTATCTTGTCAGCTCCCGATTGCAGCATGAGCCTCATGTCGCGGGTGCTACGCAATCCTCCGCCTACGGTTAGCGGGATGAATACCTGTTCTGCCACTCGTTCAATTACATTCACCATGGTCTTGCGCCCCTCGGGCGTGGCACCGATATCCAGAAAAACCAGTTCATCAGCGCCTTCCCGATAATAAAATGCAGCCAGTTCCACAGGGTCACCGGCATCGCGAAGGTCGCTGAAGCTTGTGCCCTTGACCACACGACCTTCTGTCACATCGAGACAAGGGATAATCCTCTTGGTCAGCATTTATTATCTCGACCTTCCTGCGACAGCCACTTCTCTGGATGCAAGCGGTCTCTCCAGGCTCCCGATTACTGGCTCACCGCCTATGGGAATCCACGACCTGTCCAAATCTGGGCAGATGAGACGAATAGCAGATTCCTCAGAAGAGAGGTAAAGCACATCGTTTTTCACACCGACAGTGAGAGGTCGCAGCCTTATCCTGTCGGTAAGCCCTATCATCTCGCCGTGATGGGCTACGATTATGGTAAAAGGCCCGTTCAGCAGTAGGCTGCCATATACTTGCCGCAGTGTGCGGTACAACTTCTGTTGGCCCTCAGGAAGGCGCTCAATGTCGCTCCAGAATGGAGGCGCCAGCACCTTGGCCACTATCTCTATGGGAAGGCTGTGCCTTCTCACCAGCAGGTCTACAGCATAAGCTATCACCTCGGTGTCGGTCTGCAAGGTGCAATGGTAGCCGAACTCCTCAAGGTAGCGACGGTTGATTCCGTAGGATGATATCTCGCCGTTGTGCACCACCGTCCAGTCCAGGATGTTGAAGGGGTGTGCCCCACCCCACCACCCCGGCGTATTGGTGGGAAACCTGCCGTGAGCTGTCCAGATATAGCCCTTATACTGCTCCAGACAGAAGTATTCGGCTATCTCCTCTGGATACCCTACACCCTTGAACACCGCCATGTTCTTGCCACTGGAGAAGACAAAGGAATCCTTAATTCCGGCGTTGATCTTCATCACCATTTCCACGACATAGTCATCCTCTGACTGCCCACCCCCGTTCTGTGGTTCTACCTGGAGGAAGTAGCGCCATACGAGCGGCGGGTTCGCAATGGCAGGAGTCGGCTGCGTTGGTACTTCCTCGGCAGCTACGATATAGAATCCCTGCTTGAGAAAAGCCTCTACCTCTGATTTTGCTTCCGGGCACAGGTACATTATGTGAAAGGCGTAGTAATCTGCGTATTCCGGATATAACCCATAGATGGCGAACCCACCACCCAACCCATTGCCGCGGAAATGCATATTAGCGATAGCTTTGATCACACCTTTGCCGGAAACCGGCTTTCCTGTAGTATCCATCATCCCGAAGATGGAACAGGCGTCTATCACCTTATCGTCGGAGTAGAGATTATTTGTCTTGCTAAGGTCTATCATCTTCTTAGCCCTCCTACTAAAGCAGAGTCTTTGCCCAGGCGCTTTTGCCATATCTCCCGCGGCAGTGATACCAGACCGAAATTATCTGAGAGGAGCGCTTTTTTGAAGCTGCTCACTTTAACTCTATCCCTCATCAGACTGTAAACAATGCCTGCCTTCTCAATGTTGCCCACAAAGACCATCCCTGCGATAACGTCGTCTTTCAAAACGATCTTTTGGTAAACGCCATTGCTTTCTTTGCTCATAAGCTCATAGCCATTGCTGTCTGGCGGGATCGCTATACCCGCTGAAGCGATGTCCAGTCCAAAGTAGTTGAGCGAGTTCATGGCTGTGCTGCCTGGATATTCAGCGTTAGCTCCAGCCATGTTAAAGCCTGCGACCCTGCCCCCGATGTAGGCATTGGGCCAGATCGGGGTGAGCCGGTTTGTCCCGTAGACGAAATCGTAAGCCTCGGCGACATCGCCGCAGGCGTAAACATCGGGATAGCTTGTATCCATGTGGCGGTTCACCACTATGCCGCGGTTCACTTTTATCTCAGTGCCCAGGGCAAGCTCGGTGCGTGGAGATACCCCAATCGCTACTACCACAAGGCTGCAGGGGATCTCTTCACCGTTGTCCAGGATGACGCCCTTCACCAGTTCCTTGCCTGCAATCTCAGCTACCGTACGGCCGGTGATAATCTTCACGCCGGCCTGCTCCAGGGCTTTCTCTACCATCGTGGATGCCTGCTCATCGAGGATGGTGTTAAGGACTTTCCCCTTCATCTCCACAACTGTGACCTTCACTCCACGCTTTTTGAGGGCTTCGGTTAAGCTGATTCCGATGAGCCCACCACCGATAACCACCGCCCTGGGGGTGCTATCGATGAATTCATCTATGGCCCTGGCATCGTTCAGGGTGGTGAAAGTGAAGATCCCCCTCTTGCCGGCACCCTCCATTCTGGGGACAATGGGTATTCCCCCGCTGGCGATTAGCAGCTTCTCCCAGAGGATATGCTCGCTGTTTTCAAGCTCAGCGGTGCGTTCGCTTAGGCCCACGCTTTTGACTCTCTTCCCCAACACAGTGTCGATGTTATTCTTGGTGTAGAAATCGAGCGGGCGAAACAGCATGCCCTTAAAGGTGCGCTCCTTGGACAGATACTTTGAAATAAGGGGTCGGGAGTAGCTGAGATATGGTTCATCGGATACTATGATGATAACCCCATCCTTATCCACTTCGCGTATCGCCTCGGCAGCCCCTGTGCCACCAGCCGAGTTACCTACTATTAAGTATTTAGCCTTCAGCAATTTAGCTTTCGTCACAGTATCTACTCCTTGACTCCGGCCAAGTCGAGAAAGTTGGTATACATTCTCAAACCAAGCGCGCCGCTTTTCTCAGGGTGGAACTGAGTTGCTATCAGGTTATCCTTGATTAACACGCTGCATAGATTTACTCCGTATTCAGTTGTCCCAGTCACAACCGAGGCATCCTCAGGCTCAGCGTAATAGCTATGCACGAAGTAGAAATTAGACCCGTCCGGGATTCCCTTGAAAATCGGGTGTGCCGACACCTGCCTCACCTGGTTCCAGCCTATGTGCGGCACCTTGAGACCGGCTGGCAATCTTCTGACCGCTCCTGGGATAATATCGAGACATTCATTCCAGCCACCCTCTTCGGTTGTCGATAGCAGCACCTGCATGCCAACACATATAGCGAAAAATGGCTGGCCCTCGCTTATTGCCTCCTTGATAGCTTCGTCCATTCCAGCTTCCCGTAGGCTCTCCATAACATCGGCAGCGGCGCCAACGCCAGGAAAGATGACTGCAGTCGCTTTAACCACGTCTTCCGGCTCGTGGGTCACCTTCGGATGGCAGCCCAGTTTAATCAGAGCATTGGTGACGCTTCGCAGGTTACCGGCACCGTAGTCGATTACTGCAATCATCTGGCTTCACTCCCATCAACGCTCAGCACCAGTGCTTCATTAGGACAATTAGCAACGCATACCGGTATATCCTGTCCGGCGCAGAAATCACACTTGGCAACAATCTTTTTGTTCGTATCCTGCACCAGAGCGCCGTATGGGCAGGCCACAATGCAGGTCCAGCAGCCGACGCATTTCTCAATGTCAACGCTCACCACTCCATTCGCCGGGTTTTTTTGCATAGCTCCGGTCAAGCAGGAGTAGACACACCAAGGCTCGGCGCAGTGTCGGCATTGCACAGAAAAGCAAACCTCACCGTTCCTCTCCACGCGCACCCTGGGCAAGGGGCGCGGCGACTCTTTCTTAAATGCCTTGATAATGTCCTTAGATTTAGAGTGCTCTATCTGACAATAAATTCGGCAAAGGCCGCACCCCATGCAAGCCTCTTCTTTGATATAGATGCTCTTCATTTCCTTGCTCATTACAGTTGGATAACCTCATGATTTACCCCGAGGTTGCAGGACAATATCAGAATTTAGTTCTTAACATTTATTTCTACTACGCCTTGCCGAGCGATGCCGTGCTCCACATTGTCCTGTTTAACGAAGACGTGCATTAAGCCCAGCACCTCGTACTTCCCATTGTCCAAGCCGCTTGTGTTCCAGGTGACAGGGAAGTTCTCGCGCTTGTTAGCGGACTCGCCAATCTTTATCCATGTTTGCGCGCCCTTTCTGCGATAGTACCAGGGATTTGTGATTCTCGCGATGTTACCGGCGACGCCTAGTTCCGCCAACTCTTTATTCAGCAAGTCCTCATCGAGTTCCTCCCGCAACTTAACCACACCTGAATAGTCTTTCAAAGCCTCCGAAGGAACTATGAAATGTGGTCCCCAGTTGTACTCCATGACGCTCCTCCTTTCTAGTTTTCCCTTCAGCCAGACATGCCCTGCACCCCTCGCTTATTATACGGCTGGCGGCAACCGCTTGCCGTATGTCTGTAGAGTATCACGATATATACTGTTTGTCAATACCCATTATGACAGGCAATAGTTATTTGTATATTTGCCGCATAGATAAGGTTTGGGGTGTGGGCTTCAGACTCTGGTTGGGGTTAGATACCAGTGCCGCGACTCTTTAATTAAGAGGCAGGGAGTCGCCCTCGCGAATCTATAGCGACTCCTTAACTTGGATTTCGACACCTTAACTACGCCTAGACGTGCATATCAATGATTGTTGAGTGTTTGTCAAGTAAGACAAATGCACAAAAGGCTAACTATGCTTGTTTTTCGTCAGCTTAGGTGATGTTGCCATCCGCTGGTTTTGCTCGATCTCTTCGAATGTGCGGCCCATCCTCTGGAAATCTCTCCACAAATTCTCAGGAAACCAGCCCTATCTTGGCAGCCACTTTAAAAGGGCAGCAGAGCACCCGCTCCAAGCTACCCAGACGGCAAAAAGGTATAGCAAATAGAAGAGATGGGTCGGTGAATTCATCGGCACATCTCTTTTCTATTAGCGATGGTTTCCGCTATGCTGCACCCAACCTGCAGCTTACCATATCCACGATTGGAGCAAATGCTCCAATCCACTCTAATGGTCACCACTGATTAATATTTTGAAAGGTTTGTTCAGGATTATTTCTTGACCCCATCCGCAAATTCTCAGCCATTCCAACTGCTAATTCGTATTCATCATTTTCTAATGCCTTCAATGTTGCCCGGGCGACTTCGGAAGGAGGTATCCCTCTATCCTGCTGTCCCCTTTCCCCCCTGGCGCCCTTATCTAATTCCGTATCAACAATGGGCGGTATTATCTCAAATACTTTTATAGAGGTATCTCTTAATTGATGCCTAAGGGATAAACTGAACGAATGAATTGCAGCCTTAGTCGCACAATAAACCGGCATGGATGCGATAGGTACAAAACCTAAGCCGGAAGAGATATTAACAATAGCCGCCTCTTTCCGTTTCAACAACAATGGAATAAAATACGCAGACAAGTGAATTGGCGCTGTCAAATTGATTTCGATTTCATCCTCACCATCGAACAAATCACGGGTTCCTTTCCTGAGGTTGGCCATTCTCTGAATTCCGGCATTATTTACTAATATGTTAATGTCCTTAAAATTGGAACTGACCCAATCATAAAGCGATTTGCGCTCTTTCTCTTTCGACAGATCGCATACTCTAGTATGAATCTGTGGCAGTTTATCTTCTACTTCTTTCAATTTATTTTCCCGTCTTCCACAAATAATTACTCCGTTGCCAGCATTTACGAAGGCTTCGGCGAGTGAGAAGCCAATGCCTGTTGCCCCGCCTGTAATCAGAATTGTGTTACCTTTGATTTTCATCAAACACCTCCCATTATTTGAAAATGAACCATCTCAAATCCTTAACGTGTTACAGGTTATATTTGTTTCTCAGGATTTGAGATAACTCTCGAAGATAGGCATATGCTTGCTCAACCAGTCTTTCCTCTATGCTGGAAGAACGGCTCCCATCTGTAATGGGGCAAGCCATCTCATCTGCGGCACCGACCTGGCCGATATTTTTGAGACAGCATCTCGCTGGAGCCAACATTGATTGTCGGGCAATCTGCCTCGGAGTAAGCCGGGTGTGTCGTGAGACCACTTCCCAGTAACCTGTGAGCAGCTTGCTCAACGTTTGCGGGCTCTCCCTGCCGAGGTTTGTGGAGTCTGTAGGCACAATTCCCCAGCAGATGACTCCGCCATTGTTCAGGTACTTGGCTACTGCAACAGCATATTCTTTGGGCATAGTCTGAATTTGATAAGCGTCGAAAGACAGGATTTCCACACCCAGATCGAGAAGATACGGCAGATTCACGTTAGCACAGAGGTGCAATGCTTTGGGGCCCTTAAGCCCGTTCATGAAATCGAGATAGTCTCTCCTGGCCTGGACATCGTTGTAACCAGACATGCTGTTGAACACCCATCCTAACCCAGGCTCATCCAGCCAGACAAATGCGTTCCTGTTCTTCTGTTGTAACTCCTGGCACTGGGTGTTGACCTTTCTCTGAATGAAGTCAAATAGTATACTTCTTATCTCCTCGTTGTAGATAATGGGCCTAGCGTTTTCATCGACAATCTTAAAGCCGAAACTTATCGGGCCTGTCAGTTGTCCCCTTATGGCCTGATAGCCTGAGAGATCCCTTTCCAGAAATCTGTGATATACCGCCGAATATTCCCCGCTCAGTGAAAATGTCTCAGGGTCACCGATTCTCTCAGAGTAACTCTCAAGCTCTTCCCCAAATCTGGCATTATCGAAGACAACTCTCTGAGTTTCAGGTTCGACAACTATCCCAGGGAAATTCTGAGAGGACTGGACATACATATCCTCGTAAAAACTCACCTTGGGGAGCTGGGGCCAGAAAGGGATATCCAGGCTCAGGGCAAGCTCGATAGCTGTATCGACATCGGTATGAGGCATGATGCCCATAGCGGTGGTCCGGCAGTTGGATTCCCAATCTATCATCTTGTCCTCTCAGATACACAGACGGTTTATCTATGATAGCTGGTCGCTCCAGGCAGAGCAAATGCTTTAATCAAGAGCGCTTACAAACGCCTTTTCAGCCCCTTTAATCCCCAGTTTATAAACACCCCCTTAATCAACTATGCAGAGTAAGCGAAATAGACGAAACCCACCACCCCAAATAATGAGGATGTTGAGTTACTAACTCCAGGAGCGATTGGAGCAGGTGCTCCAATCTACCCAATAACAGCGCTAAAAAAAGAAAGGGGTGGGGCAGCTTCGCTGTCCCACCCCTCAAGATTTGACTTTCTAAACGCTCTCTATGAAACCAGGCCTATCTTCTTAGCCACTATCTCCCTGTTGAAGTCGGTGCCGCCGTAACGGATGTCAGCAGACTTAGCCCTTCTGAAGTAGAGCGGGATGTCGTGCTCCCTGCTGGTGCCGATGGCGCCATGAAGCAATACGCCCTTCTCGGTGACCCACTTGTACTTCTCATTGACATACGCCTTAGCCATAGCCACTTCTTTGGTGCAAGGCAGGCCTTCCGACTCCATCCAGGCTGCCTGATAGACAATGTAGCGGCTGGTCTGCATGGCGGTCCACATATCTGCCATAATGTGCTGAAGCGCCTGGAAGGCACCGATAGGCCTATCGTACTGAACTCTTTCTTTGGAATACGCCACGGTCATGTCCACCGCAGCCTGCATACCGCCAATGGACTCAGCGCACTTGGCGATGGAGCCTCTTCTCATCACATTCTCAACGATGTGCCAGCCCTTGTCCTGTTGCCCAAGGACGTTCTTTTGAGGAACAGTGACATTCTTGAATTGCACCTCGCAAAGCTTGTCCATGCCGATGGTGGGCATAACCTCGATGTGTACTCCCGGGCTCTTGGCATCAACTATGAAAACAGTGATGCCATCATCGGCTGAGGCGCCTTTGGCAGTCCTGGCGACACAGAGTATGTAGTTGGCTACATTCGCCATCTCCACGAAGACCTTTGTGCCATCAAGGACATAGTGGTCGCCCTTATGAGTCGCCTTGACCGTAATTCCGGAGGCATCGAACAGCCCATTAGGCTCAAGTTGAGCCATGGTGAATATAAGCTCCCCACTGGCTATCCCGGGCAGGAACTCCTTCTTCTGCTCCTCGGTGCCGGCATCCATAATGGGGTAGGCACCTTCGATTACGGTGCAGATAAAGGGGCCGGGCAGGATATTCCTCCCCATCTCCTCCAGAAGGACAGCGAAGTCCTGGAAGGTCATCCCCTGGCCTTTGTACTTCTCAGGGATTACCATCCCCTGCCATCCCAGGTCAGCCATCTTTTTCCAAACCTCCGGGGAGTACCCTTTCTTCTCGTCCTCCTCGAGTTCTTTTACCTTCTTCTTGGGACACTCTGCAGTGAGGAAATCCCTGGCTGCCTTTCGCAGCATTTCCTGTTCTTCGCTGAAAGCTATGTTCATGGTATTACTCCTTTTCCCTCGAAGTCCGTCTATTTCATCCTGGTCAAGTTCAGACCGTTCCAGGCAATGATGTTTCTCTGTATCTCGTTGGTGCCCATGGCGATGTTCAGTCTGAAGTGGTGCTGATACCAGGTCTCGAAGAAGCCGTTGAGCTTAGCCCATCTGGAAACCTCAACCTGGCCGTAGGGACCAAACAGGTCGGTTGCCATATGAGCCATACGCGCCTGCAGCTCTCCCGAGGTTATCTTCACCGCCGAGGCATCGAAGGGAGCCATCTCATTCTTGCTCTGGGCATCAGCTATGCGATAGGCAAGGCAACGGGCTGCTTCAAGCTCACAGGCTGCCTGTGCCAGCCTGTTTCGGACTAACGGGTCTTTCGCCAGCACCTCACCTTTCACTTTCGTCTCGTTGCAGTATTTAACCAGGTCTTCTAGCTGACGCTGCATGCACATTATGGCTCCCAGGTTAGACCTCTCGAAACCAGCCAGCATCTGGGTGACCTGCCATCCCTTGCCCTCTTCGCCTACAACGTTCTTCACAGGGACACGCACATCGTCTAAGAAGACCTCGTTATAATAATGACCCCCCTCCATATATAGAAGGGGTTTTACAGAAATGCCGGGGGTTTTCATGTCGAATAACAAGAAGGTGAGGCCCTGATGTTTCTTCTCGGCATTGGGGTTGGTTCTCACCACAGCGAAAGCCCAGTGGGCGCGATGAGCACCTGTGCTCCAGGTCTTCTGCCCATTCATGATGTACTCATCGCCTTTCCTTATCGCTGTTGTGGTCAATGAAGCCAGGTCTGAGCCCGCATTGGGCTCGCTCCACAGCTCGCACCACATAACTTCACCTGAGGCAATCCCAGGGAGGAATCTTCTCTTTATGTCCTCGTTCCCTGCTCCCAGAATTGTGGGGCCGAGCATTTCCACACCGAAGACATCCGCTCCAGCCACATCGTAATACCCTTTGGCCTCGGCGAAGAACACCCTGTCCATCATTGTGCCGCTGCCGCCATACTCAACAGGCCAGTCGAGCGCCAGCCACCCTCTCCTGGCAAACTCCTTGGCACAATGAAGATGATACTCCCAACCCTCATCGGTATCGTAATTGCTCTCCAGCCCTACATAGCCCCTGGGTTTAATCTTTTCCAAACCCCTGCAGACATTGAAAAACTCTTTTCGCAGCTTCAACTGCTCGTCTGAAAACTTGAAATCCATTATCTTATTCTCCTCAACCCCCTAAATCCCCCAGTCTTGGGGGACTTTTAAGATTGGGGGCTACCCCCAAACCCCCTAGCAAAGGGGCTTTCCCCCTCTGCACTCCCCAATTGTTATATGACTTTTCTATTTCATTCTAGGCAGACCGAGACCGTACCAGGAAATAATGTTTCTCTGTATCTCGTTGGTACCCATAGCGATAAACAGTATGAAGGACTGCTGATACCACTTCTCGTACCAGCCATCGATCGGCGACCACCTGGAACGCTTAACCTGGCCGTAGGGGCCCAGTATATCAGTCCCCAGCCAGGAAAGACGTTCTTGCAGCTCGCTGGCCAATATGTGAACGCCGGAAGCCTCAAACCCAGCCATCTCGTTTCTCTCCTGGGCATCGGCTATACGGTAGCCAAGACAACGAAGCGCCTCAACCTCACAGGCTGCCTGGGCAAGTCTATTGCGGATGAGCGGGTCTTTGGCCAGCAGTTGGCCACCTACCTTTGTCACATTACAATACTTCACCAAGTCCTCTAGCTGGCGCAGCATCATCATAATAGCGCCCAGGCTGGACCTCTCGAAGCCGGCTAGAAGCTGTGTGACCCGCCAGCCCTCGTTTTCCTGACCGACGACATTCTCTACAGGGACATGCACATCATCCAGGAAGACCTCGTTATACACATGTGCCCGGTCCATGTAGTAAAGGGGTTTCACAGTAACGCCGGGTGTCTTCATGTCAAAGAGGATAAAGGTGATACCCATTTGCTTCTTGGGCGCATGCGGGTCGGTTCTTACCAGTGCAAATGCCCAGTGGGCACGGTGGGCGCCCGTGCTCCAGATTTTCTGGCCATTTATGACGTACTCGTTGCCCTTTCGCACAGCCGATGCAGTCAGGGAAGCCAGGTCGGAGCCTGCGTTAGGCTCGCTCCATAACTCACACCATTGGACTTCACCAGAAGCGATTCCAGGGAGGAACCTCTTATTCAATTCCTCGTTGCCCACTCCCAAAAGTGTAGGAGCAAGCATCTCGGGGCCGAAGATGTCTATCCCGGGAAGGTCATAGTACCCCCTTGCTTCACCGAAGAACACCTTGTCTCCGATTGTGCCTTTGCCGCCATACTCGGCGGGCCAGCCAATGGAGATCCAGCCCCTTTTGGCATACTCTCTGGCACAATAGAGGTGGTACTGCCATCCCTCATCGGTATCGTAAACGCTCTCCAGGCCTGCGAATCCCTTGGGCTTCTTTTTCTCCATCTCCTTGCAAACGTCGTAAAACTCTTTACGCAGCTTGACTTGTTCGTCTGTAAGCTTGAAATCCATAATCGGTCCTCCTTGACCAGTCTCTAAACCTGCCGCCAGAGGGAACCTATTGCAGAGCCTGCCTTACCTGGGCAGACGCTTCACGATCAGCTCTCTCTGTATCTCAGAGGTGCCTTCCAGCAATTCGTACATCTTGGCATCCCTGAACAAGCGCTCGATCTTGTACTCCTTGCTAATGCCATAGGCACCATGCACCTGCATGCCCCATCGGCAGACATCCACTGCGGTTGAGGTAACGAACAGCTTCGTTATAGCCATGTCTTTAATAGTGTCCTGGCCCTGGTCTTTCAAGAAGGCGGCTCGATAGGTCAACCAGCGCGATGCCTCGAGCCTGGATGCCATCTCAGCCAGCAGCCAATGAATAGCCTGCAAATTGAATATCGGCTCATCGAAGTGCATTCTATGCACAGAGTATTTGATTGCCTCTTCCAGAGAAGCCTGCATGAGCCCCACGCACTGGGCGCTGAGGCACATCTTGCCTATGGTCATGGCATCTTTCAGGGCATCGAACTTTCCGCCTTTGCCTCCCATGAGGTGGTCCTTGGGCACATGGACATCCTCAAGGAACACATCTGAGAGGTCAGTGCCCCTCAGCCCCAGCTTATCCATCTTAGGGCCAGTGGAGAACCCTTTCCTGTTCGCCTCTATAAAGAACAAGCTGATATCACCCTCTAGTTTGGCAAATACGCACATCACATCAGCCCAAGGGGCATTGGTGATGAATCTTTTAACCCCATTAATGATATAGCCGTCTTTCACTTCCTTGGCCACGGTCTTTAGCATCTTGGGGTTCGAACCGGTATCGGGCTCAGTGAAGCCGAAGCAGCCGACCTTCTTGCCCTCGGCGATCGGGATCATCCACTGCTTTTTCTGAGCTTCGGTGGCGAGCTTACTGAACCTGTCGCCTACCACGTGCTGCAACTGTATGTGTATCGCCAGAGCAGCCAAGACCTTGGCGATCTCCTCAAGCGCCAGTGCCAGGCTCACATGGTCGGCTCCAGCCCCTCCATATTTCGGATCAAAGGGGACTCCGTAGAGGCCCATCTCAGCCAGCTTGGGCCGAACCTCATGGGGGAAGTTATTCTGCTTATCCATAATGTCTACCAGCGGGGTGAGCTCTGCCTCGGTGAACTTCTTCACCGAATTCTTGAACATCTGTTGCTGTTCAGTCAGGTTGAAATCCACGGTTGCTTTCCTCCCTTTTCGTTTGTCTCGACTTTACTTCTTGGGGTATTTTCGGGCCTCTAACATCTCGATGAAGGATTCGATCTTCGACTTAACTCCGGCATCATCGTACCCTCTGGGGTCTACCATATTGCCTTCAAACGACATGCTAGAGAGACCCAGTTCGTCTCTCAGAATAGCGCCGACGTCCGGTTGTTCAGCGGTGAAATTTCTACAGCACCGATTCGCATGGAAGACAATACCGTCCACATGATACTGCTTCGCCCGCTTCTTATAGAGCTCTGCCTTCCCCCACGAGGCAGCACGCATGAAGAAACTGAGATATCTATCAGCCAGACTGCCGAAGGGATCGGAAGGATCCACGCGGCCGCTGAACGCATTTCCATAGAGGTCAGTGACAAATGCCGCACCGAACTCTGCAAAATAGTTCAGCAGGCGCATGTTGTGGTAGATAGGGAAGAGGTCCCAAATAAGCCGGAACCTCTCGTTAGGGACGAAACCGACCTTGTTGTCTACTCTCGTCTTCACTTCATCTCGAAGCTGCTTGTAGAATTCCACAGCCTCTTTGGTGCCCTTAAGTGTGACCAGAGGGAACAGGCAAGTGAAAACGTCGATCTGGCTTATGGGAGTGGGTATCGCTGCCCGCATGGCATCGATCTCGTCCCAAAGCGCACTGGCCTGGTCCGAGAAAGACACTATCTCACGTAACTTATCCATGTCGAAATTCTTCCTGGTAGCCTGCTCCATCAACTTTACAGCTTCCTTCAGTTCCGCTGCATAGTATGCCTTGTGGCGCTGGGCCAGTGTCTCGCTATCTACCGTATAAGCTGCATCTATCATAATCATGGGGCATTTGTAATGCCTCTGCATAGCCTCCCACCATTTGGGATGGGTGGCACATGCACCCTCGGTCGCAATCATGACGTCTGGAGCCGGAGGCGGGTCACCGAATGCGCCTTTATTTTCGAACATGATACCAAAGGCGCATAAGGCATATGCGCACAGATCCTGTGAATAACCTCTAGCTTCGCCAGCCTTGCAGAGTTCCTCAGCTACTTTACGAGACGAGCAAAGCGCAGCGTAGTTTTCGGGGAAGAAGGGAATCCCGTCGAAGGCATATACCAGTTCGATGGGAGTCATTGAAGTTATCCAGACTACAGGCTTACCCTGCTGCTTAGCGTTAGCCAGCTCTTTGTAGTAAATATCGTTGAGGGTGCCCAAAGCTGCCGATACAGCCAATCTGGCTGCCTTAAAAGGTGTCGCTACTGGTTTATCTTGTTTAATTTCCATACTAAACTACCCCACCATTTCGATAAATGCCTGAACCATCGTCTTGAACTTACCACCCACCCAACCCGTGTCCGAATGGTCAACTACAAGTACGGGAACACCATTCGCTTTAAGGCTGCTCTCGAGCCACGGGCGGTCGTAGAGATGGGTGTCGCAATACTTCTGAGTCAGCAGGATGACCCCCTTCACGCGGTACTCCTTGGCCAACTTCAGCATGTGATACAACCTGGGCTCAGCGGGATGCTTACAGGGGCAAGGAACTTTCCGCAGATAACGTTCAGCCAGCGCTCTCAGGGGCTCGGCATTTTCATCAACCGCGGAGAAGTAGTAACGGCTGCCAATATCTATATCGTCAATTACCACATTCCCGCCACTCTCTTCCACAGCTTGCAGCAGCTCAATGGTCTCGAACGTATTGCCTGCTACCATAAGACGCACCTTGCCGTCCGGAGAGCCCTTGGCAGATGAAAGGCCGGGCAGCAATTTGCGGAGCATTGCGTTATGCTCTTCCTTAGGCATGACAAGCCCGGCACGCGACACCGCAAACATCTCGCTGCCAGTGAGGGGAGGATTATCGCGCAACCCGAGGTTATATAGCTCGTGTACCAAGGAGCGGTTTTCGTTGTATAGTTTGATTGCCTGCTTTAGCGATTGTTCGCTGATTTTTTTATTAGTGTATTTCTCCAGGGATTCCTTGAACAGGCGTAGCTCCTCTATGAAGAAATCTACCGCTGCGTCTGTGCTCTTGCCGGGGACGGGCAAGAAGTAATAGTAGGGGAGCTTGATATTCTTCTTCCAGATGCTGTAGAGGGCTCGGGTCATGTCGCAGGACTTCGGGAATACGACCCCGTCCAGGTAATTGTATTGCCCCTTCAGCGCCTGGTCGAGAGCACTTCTCATAAAGGAGCAGCAGATGCCGGGTAAGTGGGCATCAGCAAGCTCTATGTTCTCAGAGCTTCCTCTGATGCGCACGGGGATGAAGCCTGCTGCATAGATGAGCTCCTCTGGAGTATAGTTGCAGAAGTACCCGAATACCTTTTTACCTGCTTTCTTCCATCCCTCCGCCAGTTTGTGTCTGTTGCGATAAGCCTCTTGGAACTCAGAAATCATCATTGTTTATCTAGCCCCATTTCCTTTATGGCTGCGTCCTTCAGAACGAACTTTTGGACCTTGCCTGTTGGTGTCATGGGGAAGTCGGTTACAAACTTGACGTACTTGGGAGCCTTATAGTTCGCCATCTTATCCCTAGCGAAGGCGATGAACTCCTCTGTGGTAGCTGTTTGCCCTTCCTTCAGTTTTATGAAAGCCATTCCGACTTCACCCATTCTCCTATCGGGGACACCGACCACCGCGACCACGGCAACCTTGGGGTGAGTATACAGGAAGCTCTCTATCTCCGCTGGATAGGCATTCACGCCTCCAGTGATGAACATATCCTTGATGCGGCCAGTAATCTTTATATACCCCTTATCGTTCATGACGCCCAGGTCTCCGGTACGGAACCAGCCATTCTTGTCGAAGGCTTTTGCAGTTTCCTCGGGCATCTTGTAATACTCTTTCATAACGAACCAGCCCCTGGTGCCAATCTCGCCCTGGGTGCCGCGCGGAACCTCTTTGCCAGTCTCGGGGTCCAATATCTTGAGGTCGCAGTGTTTGAACATGAGCTTTCCGGCAGTATTGGCAACTACCTCGGGCGGGTCTCCACGGCGAGAACAGGTGCTGATGCCTGAGTTCTCCGTCATACCGTAGGCCGAGATAACGTCTTTGATGCCCATCTTATCCATAATGGCTCTCACCAGGTCTGGGGCGACATCAGCCCCTCCGATGATACAGCTCTTTATAGAACGGGTGTTGCGCTTGGGAAAATCAGCATGGTCCATCATCATAATGTACATCGTCGGCGAGCCAGTGAAATTAGTAGCCTTCTCCCCGTCTATCAATCTCAAAGCCTCTCCGGGGTCGAACTGCAGCATGGGCAGAATGCAGGCACCGTGGCATGCGCCCAGCGACATGCCTGTCATGTTGCCCATATTGTTGTTAAAGGGGGATACAACCAGGATGCGGTCTTTATCTGTCATCTGGAATCTCTCGCTAAAGCCCTCGATAACCTGAATGTACTGGTCGTGAGTTGTGACCACTCCCTTGGGGAAGCCCGTTGTCCCTGAGGTGAAGGGGATGATATAAACATCATCGCGCTTGACTGCCTGTTGAGCCTTCTTCAATTCAGCACTGCTCGCGTAATCCTTGCCCATTTCCAGCACTTTGTTGTAGTCAAGCATGCCATCGTAACTCTGGCTGCCAACTATAATCACCCTCTTGAGTAACGGCAGCTTCTCGCTCTTTAGCTCATTGGGCTTGCATTTCTTAAGCTCAGGCAGAAGTTCGTAAATCATGGGAATGTAATCCGATTTCAGAAAGCGGTCCTGCACAAAGAGGGTAGTAGAATCGGATTTCCTTAGGATGTATTCCAGCTCGTGAACCCTGAACCTCGTATTAAGCGGGATAACAGGTGCTCCCAGCTTCACGGCAGCGAAATGAGCATACACCCACTCAGGTACATTGCTCATCCAAATTGCTATCTTTTCATCCTTTTTGACACCTAGTTTCAGCAGGGCATTGGCCATGCAGTTGACTTTGTCCAGGTAAGTCTCATACGTTATCCTCTTGTCACCTTGGACTATAGCCTCGTTCTTAGGGAATTGCGTTGCCGCTCTATCGAGTAGCTTTCCTAGGGTATCATCCTTTTTGGACTTTAACATGTTTTTCCTCCTACGATAGATTGCCACTCAGCAGTTGATTGAAATTATTATCTACTTCCTTTTGAATTTCGACTGTCTGAGCTTTGGTGATCTTGGAAAATCTCCCCTGCTTCTTAAGGTATTCCTCCACCGGCTTCCTTTCCTTGGGCACCAAGTTAACGGTTGTCCTGCCGTTTTCGTACTCGTACAACACCACCATTCCAGTCTCAACACCGAGACGGGCGATCTCAATTCCCAAGGCAGGATCGTACTCCCATCCAGGAGGACACGGACAAATTATATGTATGAAAGATGGTTTATTCAGACTCTTCGCCTTCTTGACCTTTCTCAGCAAATCCTCAGGATAGGCTGAGGATGCAGTAGCAATATAAATATCGCCATGAGCGGCTACAATCTGTTCGATATTCTTCACCCTCCCAGGTCTCCCTCCCAGTGTTGTCTTAGTCTTAGCCATAAAAGGCGTGGAACCGCTCTTCTGGACACCGGTATTCATATATGCCTGGTTATCATAGCAAAGGTAAATTACCCGGTGCCCTCTTTCCAGAGCAGCGGAGAACGTTTGCAGCCCAATATCAAAGATTGCCCCATCACCAGCTACCAGGACTATATCAGCATCAATGCCTTTCCTCTTCAAAGCGACTTCTATACCACTGGATGCAGCCCCGGCGTGGCTATAGGTAAAGAAGAAGAAAGGAACTTTCCAGGCAGTTAGCGGATAGAAAGTGCCCACCGCCGAAAGACAGCCGGCATTATTGACGATCACAGCCTTCTTATCAAAGACACTTAGAACTTGCCTGATCGCATGAAGGCTTATGCAACCAGCGCAGGAAGCAGTGCCCTTGCTCAAGCAGCCATCGCCCTCTTTGATCACCTGCCTCTCGACCTTTTCACCTTTCAGCAGCTTTTCCCAGTTATCATAGCCGCTGATGGTCGCTGTACGGTCGTCGAAACCTATCTTGAACCACTCTACGAACTCATCATCTCTCTTCGACCAGCTTGCGACCATATCATCGACATCCTGGCCACTGAAATCCTTGCCACTGATAATGTAATTGGAAATGACCGCTGGTGATTTTCGAAGAGCTGATTTTATCTCAATGCAGGATATCCCCAAAGTGTTGCCCGGAGAACATGCCCGATCGATAACCAGTATCTTCTTAGCGTTCGATAAGTATTGCTTGATTTCCTCTTCAGGGAACGGTCTGAAAACCCTTAGCTTGAGCATGCCTACCTTTATGCCCTTATCGCGGTATTCATCCACCTTTTCCCTCAGGACGCTGACAACACTGCCCATCCCCACCATAATCAATTCTGCATCTTCGGTCTTATATGCCTCCACCAGGTCATAGCTTCGGCCAAACATCTGGGCATATTCCTTGCAGACATCTTTTATTACCTGCTTGGCATCCTGCATTGCCTGGTATTGCTGCAACTTGAAGCTGGGATACTGAGTCATAACGGCTGGGCCCTGGGTCATAGGATAATTCGGGTCAACGAACACATGCTTGGGTTGGTACCTGGGCAAAAATTTATCCACTTTGGCCTGCTCGGGTACGTCTACCCGCTCAAAGCTATGGCTTACCCTGTGCCCCTCGGTCACCACAAAGGAAGGCAGCAGCACCTTCTCGTTTTCGCTGACCTTGTAGGCCATTATCATGGAATCTATGATCTCTTGACCATTCTCGCAATAGAACTGGAGGAAGCTGGCATCTCTTTCCGACATTGAGTCGGAGTAGTCGCTCAGCAACCCTTGAGGTATCCCTATTTCACGGCTGTTTATGGCTAAGACTACAGGCAAGGCCATTCCGGAAGCTGCCCACAACAGCTCACGCATAAGCGCAAGCCCTTGGGAGCAGGTACAATTAAAAGTCCTGCATCCTGCTGCTGAGGCACCGACACAGATACCCATCGCACCCAGCTCGGACTCAGCGTTCACGATATCAGCATCCAGCTCCCCTCTCTCAACCATCTCATAGAGCTCCTCCGAAGCCGGCGTGGCGGGTGTAATAGGATAAGCGCTTATCACCTCCACCCTGGATAACTTGGCCCCATGGGCTATGCATTGATTACCTGAGAGAAACATCTCCATTTTACGCAGCCTCCTGCACCATTCTAATTACACCAGTGCAACATTCGTGGCTACAAATCCCACATCCCTTGCAATAATCATAGTCAAAATCATACTTGCCCTCTTTCACTGAAACACAAATGTCGGGGCAGAAATACAGACAGTTGTTACATTCACGACAAACGCCACAGGAAAAACACCTTTGGGATTCTTTTACTCCTTTTTCAGTTGGGATGCCACGGATGATTTCAGAGAAGTTCGCAATCCTTTTCTCAACCGACAATTCAGGCGCCTTCACCGGGGCCTCTCTGGGGAAATATGCGGTATTGACATCTTCAAAACGAGCCAGCTCTTTAACCGGCTTATCCTCGACCTTTCGTCCTCCTAGGAGACTCATAATAGAGTAAGCAGCCCGCCTCCCAGAGGCAATGGCATCTACCACCCTACCAGCGCCTGTAACGGCATCGCCACCTCCAAATACCTGCATTTCTTTAACCCTGGCACCTTTTTCAGAGAGTTTGACTTCTTTTGGCAATAAAGCGAGATCCGAGGACTCACCGATAGCGGTGATGACCGTGTCAGCCTTCATTTTGAACGTCGAACCCTCTATGGGGATTGGCTTCTTTCGACCGCTTGCATCCGGATCACCCAGTCTCATCCTGACAAACTCGACCTCTTTCATCCTGCCACCTTGAGCCACGATCTTGGTTGGTGCGGCCAAGTAAACGATCTCGATTCCCTCTTTACTGGCTGCCTCAACCTCATCTTCTACCGCGGGCATTTCCTCCCTGGTCCGACGATATACAATAGTAGCCTTTGATCCGAGCCTTATAGCTGACCTGGCAGCATCTATAGCAGTGTTACCACCGCCGATGACTAAGACATCCTTCCCGATTTGAGACTTGCCACTTAGATTCAATTGCCTCAGGAATTCAGTACCCGAAATCACTCCGGCTGCGTCCTCCCCGGTTACATCCAGTTTTCGACTGATGTGGGCTCCTGCGGCAATGAAGATAGCATCATAGTCCTTAAGTTCTTTTACGTCGTTAATCTTGGCATTGGTTTTAAATGTCACTCCCAGAGCCTTAATATCAGCTATCTCTTTATCCAAAACCTTTCTGGGAAGCCGATACTTGGGGATACCAACTCTCAGCATACCGCCGAGTGCTGGTAATGCTTCAAAGACTGCCACCTGGTAGCCTTCTTTAGCCAGAAAATAGGCACAGGAGAGTCCGGCCGGACCGGAGCCAATAATAGCTACCCGCTCCTTCTTCGGCGACACTTTCGCCTTATCACTAACTTTCTCACTCAAGGCATAATCTGCTACCAGTCTTTCCAGAGTGTGAATAGCCATGGACTCATCGTATTTTCCGCGGTTGCATTCCTTCTCGCAGGGGTGAGGGCAAACACGACCGCAGATACCAGGGAATGGGCTGGTCTCTTTGATTAATCGCCAGGCATCCAGTAACTTCTCCTCGCGGATTAAGCTGATGAAACCCTGAATATTGTTTCCGGCAGGGCAAGCGTTATTACATAGCGGCATCTTTTCCTCATGCACCGGCCGGGAATATCTCCAGCTTCCTGTCTTATTGACAAGGGCGATGGTGCCGGCAGCATGGATGCCCGCGCCTCTAATGTACACCTTTGCCACGTTTCACCTCTTCATATCCAGCTTTAATGGCCTTGATATTAAGGTCTAGCTTTTCTTTGGAGAACCTGGAAAGGATGAGCCGGGTCCCCTTTCCCAGAGAATCCAGAGAAATAAGACCTGCAACGGCAGCAAATGCCCCGAGCATTACTGTATTAGTAATCGGGGTCTTCAATATATCAACAGCGATAGCAGTAGCGTCAATGTAGGTCGTTTCATGCTTAAGCCCTAAATCCTTGGCTGAATTGACCACCAGCTTGCCGCTATCCTTCATGGCTGCCTCTACATTCACCGCTTTCACAAGCATGGGGTTCAATACAATGACGAAATCAGGGGCCAATACCACCCCGCGCTCTGCTATAGGCTTATCCCCTATCCTCCCATAGGCTTCTACCGGTGCCCCTCTTCTCTCTACAGTAGCTGCCATACAGGATTGCCCATACTTGCCCTCATAAGTAGAAGAGGCACATAGAATATGGGCAAAGGTTACCGCACCCTGTCCACCTCGCCCGTGCACCCGTATTTGTATCATACTTACGACCTCCGCTGAATATAACCTTACCTATCCAACTAGCTTACAACCCACTGAGGTTCTTCCCCCTTGACAACGCGGATTATATTCCCCAGCGAGTTTACGTAGAAATTACGGAAAATATCCTCGGCAGTTACCCCGCCGATATGAGGAGTAAGTACCACATTGTCCAGCTTTAGCAATCTGCTATTCTTGGGCGGCGGATCCCCATGTTCACCATAAACATCCAGCCCAGCCCCTCGAATCTTCTTCTGCTCTAGTATGTCAGCCAGTGCCTCCTCATCAACAATCGCGCCTCTGGAGGTATTTATCAGAAATGCCGTGGGTTTCATCATCTCCAGTTGCTTTCTCCCGATAAGGCCCCTGGTCTCCGGGGTGAGCAAGGCATTTATACTGATGTAGTCAGAGGTCTTAAGCAACTCCTCCAGAGTAACTCCCTTGGCTGGAAAGTCCAGGTCTTTGGTATCCTTGCGGTATGGGTCAAAGTACTGGATATTCATTCCGAATGCGTGAGCGAGCCTGGCAACCTGAGACCCTATCTTGCCCAGCCCGATGATACCCAGGGTCTTATCCCTTAGCTCATAGACCTTCTGCACACACTGGCCGAATATCCACTCACCCGCCTTCATGGTTTCATGAGCTCTTGCCAGGTTCTTGGATATGGCCAGCATCAGCATTAGAGTATGCTCGGCTACCGGTATGACCCCTGCTGTTCCAGCATTCGAGACCTTGACACCCTTCTCCCTGGCTGTCTTGAGGTCTACATTGTCGTACCCCGCGCTGCACTGCTGAATAAAGAGGAGTTTGTCAGCTTTATCAAACACATTCTTGGTTATTCGGTTTCTGGCCCCGACAAGTATATCAACGCCGGGAACCTTTGCTATCAGTTCCTGTTCATCGCCTTTCTCGGCCACTACCCACTCTATCTTAGAGGCATACTCGGGGAACTTTTTGCTCGCCTGGCTAACCATCTCTTTGACCAGAGGATCAGTGATAAGAATCTTGAAGTGCTCTCTTTTCTTCATTGAAGTACCCCCCTCCTTTTCCTTAAAAAATGCGGGTAAATGTCATGTCAAAACTATGACACTTACCCACAATCTCATGAATAGCTTCTTCCAGGAATTTCTCCATGGAACCGTTCGTAGATAGTATAGCTTACGCCCCTCCGAGATGTCAATATTTTACGGTTCAAGCATTATGGTCATTTGACTCTGCACATTAGGGTTTTCTGACCTTACCATCTCAAGATTAATTGACAGTTAGTTAGGAATATTCTACAATACCCAAGGTTTTTGTTTATCTCCGCAAGGTCTTTCTTTCGTGAAATCCTAGGGCAAAAAGGATAGTAAACACCTTCGGTAAACCAAAAAGGGAGAAGGGAAACACATGAGACTCCTCAGCAAAGTCGGTAAGCTAAGCGATATAGGCAAGTATGTCAAAAACGGAAGCTTTGTCGCCATTGGCGGTGGATGGAGCTGCAACAAGCCCATGGCCATCGTCAGGGAAATCATCCGGCAAAAAATAACCGGCTTGAAAGTGATGTCCATCGTGGGCGGCTGGGAGATGGAGTGGCTTTTGGCTGCAGGCGCAGTGGATCATCTGGTCTTCAGCTTCTTGAGCCTGGAGTCTTTCGGATTGCCCCCCAACTTCCGCAGGGTAGCGGAGAGAAAGCTGATCAAGCTAACCGAAATCGAGGGCTGCAGCATGATCAAGGGGCTGCAGGCTGCAGGCCGGGGACTTCCCTTTGCCGCATTCAACGGCCCCAAAGGCTCCGATATCATCAAAGAAGCCCCTGAGTTGTATAAGACTGTGACCTGCCCCTTCACCGGCAAAGAACTCACCGCTATCCAGGCCATTGTCCCGGATGTGGCTATCATCCACGCCCAGAGAGCCGACGAGCAGGGCAATGTGCAGATATTCGGCACCTCGGCATCTGACCTGGATATGGCAATGGCCGCCAGGTCAGTAATAGTGACTGTAGAAGAAATCGTATCCTCGGAACACATTCGCGCGGATAAAACCGCAACCGTGCTCTTCCGTACTGAAGTGGATATGGTGATTCACGCTCCCTTCGGAGCCACCCCCTGCAGTTCCGTTCCTTACTATACTGCCCATCTTATGCAGATGATGAAGGATTCCCAGGGGATCAGCGATCCCAAGACTGCGGGCGATTACATCCGAAACCTCATCGGCAAGAACGAAGATGAGTACCTGAACAGTGTCGGCGGGGACACGGCCAAGAAGAAACTTAAGAGCCTCGTCAAGAAGACCAAGAGCATAGAGTTCCCTAAGGCGTTGAGCCATGAGGCTGCAGCAGACTTCGACGCCTCGGCACAGATGGTGGCGAGCTTGGCCCGCACCATTGACGATGGGGACTCTATTATTCTGGGCTCGTTCACCCCGCTGGCGTACACTGCTTACATGCTGGCCAAGCTGACCCATGCGCCTAATGCTTTTATTGTGGGCTACAGCGGCGTTGACCCCCTGCCCTTCCAGTTGACCTTCCACTCTTCGGAAGCTGCCTGCACCCAATATGCAGCGGGGCTCTGGTCTATGACGGAATGCATCGAGGCGCTGCACCTGCGGGGAATGGGCGATGTGGAGGCAGTTTCCAGCGCGCAACTTGATGCCAACGGCGATATCAACATCTCCTGGCTGGCGATGCCGGTTAAGGATGCCGAGGGCAAGCCCACAGGCGAGATAAACCGCCGCGCAATACGACTGCCCGGAGGCGCTGGGGCACCAGTGGTTTACGGGCTGCACCGCAAGAGCGTAGCATATTTTGCAGGCCACTCGAAACAAGCCTTTGTCCCCAAAGTCAACTATATCACGGGCACAAGGCCCTACTTTACCGATGAGGAGCGTAAGGCCCAGGGGCTGCGCCCCGGCCCCATGATTGTAGTCACCAACCTCTGTGTGATGCAGATGGTCGAGCGCGGCAAGTGGAAGGTTTTGTCGCTACACAAAGGCGTCAAACCAGAGGATGTAATTAACAATACTGGCTTCAAAGTGGAAATATCACCTGATTGCCCGGTTACCAAAGCGCCTACTGTCCAGGAACTCGAGCTCATTAAGCAAATCGACCCTCAGGGCATCAGGTTCCTGGACTTCATGAGCGGCAAGGAACGAGCCACCAAGCTCCCATCCATTATTCAGGCCGAATGGGATAGCGCATAAAAAAACAAATTGATATAAGCTCATCCCCTAAGGAGGAAGCATGGCATACCAGGTGATAAAGGTGGAAAAGAAAGAGGGCGGCATCGCCATCCTTACTTTCAACCGCCCCGATAAATTCAATGCCGCCAACGCCCAGATTTTCCACGAACTCGCGGCCGCTGTCCAAGAGATGGACAAGGACAAGGAAGTCGGCTGTATGATTCTGACCGGACAGACCTTCATCCACCCCAAGAAAGGCACTCCGTTTCCAGTGTTTTCAGCAGGCGCGGATGTGGAACAGTTCGCCGCCCTGGGGAAGACGGAGCCCGGGTTCGACTTCATTAAGGTCTGTTTCGAGCCCTTCAAAGCTATCGAGCTCTCGGAGACGCCGATCATTGCTGCGGTGAACGGTGCGGCCTTCGGCTTCGGCTTCGAGATCGCGGGTGCTTGCGATGTGAGTTTCGCCTCCAAGAGCGCCAAGTTCGCCCTAAAGGAAATCAACCACGGCGCTGTGCCCGCCTGGACCATTACACGCGGCCTGGAGAAGTACGGCAAGGCAGTAGTGGCCTATCTCTGTATGTCCGCCGTCGAAATCGAACCGGAGGAAGCCAAGCGCCTGGGCATCGTGGTCGACGTTTTCGAGGACAATGAACTGCTGCCCAAATGCGAAGAGTTGGCAAAGCGCATCGCGGCCAACAGCTACATGGCCAAGACCTTTATCAAGACCACGCTCAACCGCCATGCCGTGGAGGAGTATCAGGAGGCCGAGCGCTTTATGCCTGCTATCTTCGCCACTGAGTTCATGCAAGGCGCTTTCGCCCGATTCCTGAAAGGCGATACCAAGGGCAAACACTAATAAAAGGCTTCTGGTAAACCTGTTTGTTCTATTGTGTCCAAGACCCGGGTTAATTAAGGAGGAGACTGAATGTTCGACGAAAAGACTCTGGAACAGTGCCGAAAGTTGATGGAGCAATACAAGAAGACTATTGATGAGCGGTATCAGGGCAAGGACTATGCCTCGACTACAGGGTCCTCCAAGATACCGATAAAGGCAGTGTATACTCCACTCGATGTGCAAGACCTGGAGTATGAAAAAGACATCGGTGTGCCGGGCTTCTATCCTTATATGAGAAGCAACTACCCCATTCACTACCAGTTCCAGCCCTGGATAAACCAGCCTGTTCATGGCTACGGATTGCCTGAACATACCCGAGAAAGGATGGATGCTCTAGCCAAAGCAGGGATGGAAGGGTACTTCGGCGGCAGGACCTACAACCTGGTATGGGATGTGCCTTCATACTTCGGAGTGGACCCAGACGAGCCGGATGCTCAAGGCTATCAGGGCAAGGATGGGGTCTGCTGCGTCACCGACGAGGACCTCGGCCGGATGCTCCACGGTATAGACCTGACCAAGACCAACATTGTGCTCATAAACGGCGACACGCTGCCGATACTGGCACACTATATTGCTTATGCCGAGAGCCAGGGTGTTAAACGTGACCAGCTTCGCGGCAACACCATGAACTGGGAATTCACAGCCTGGTATGCCCCGAACTTCCTCTGGGAAACCGAGGGGGCGCTGAAGCTCGCTACTGACCTTATATACTTCTGCTGCAAAGAGATGCCCAGATGGAACCACACTAATATACAGGGACACGGAATCTCGGAGACAGGCGCTGATGCTCTGCATCAGATGGCTTACTCTATAGCCTGCGCCCGCGCCGTATGCGATTCCTGCAAGGCCGCAGGGCTCGATCCAGATGAGTTTATACAAGGGATAGGATACCAAATAGCGCAGGGCAATGACTTCTTCGAGTACATCTGCATGTTCAGGGCATGGAGGAAGCTCTGGGCCAGGATAGCCCGGGAGCGATACAGCTGCAAGAAGCCATCGTCCATGCACCTGAGGACCCACACGCATACCTCATGCTTCGAATTAACCAAACAGCAGCCGCTGGTCAACCTGATTCGTAGCTCGTTCCATGCACTGGGGGCTGCACTATCAGGCACGACTGCTATGGAGATACCAGCATATGATGAGCCTATTGGCATCCCCACCGAGGAATCGGCAATTCTGGCGCTCAGGATTCAGCAGGTGATACGACATGAGACTGGCATAACCAAGGTGGGCGACCCGCTCGCAGGCTCATATTATGTCGAGTGGCTTACCAAGAGGATGGAGCAGGAAGGCGAGAAGATACTCAAGGAAATAGACGACGCCGGCGGCTTTGTCAAGGCGCATAAGAGCGGCATGTTAATTGCCAATATGCGCAAGAACGCCAATCAGTGGCGGAAAGAGGTGGACAGCGGCGAGAGAACCATCGTGGGCTGGAATAAATATATTGTGCCCGAGAAGGAGATTATCAAGGCCTTCCGACCCGACCCCAATGTAGCCAGGATCGCTGCGGAGCGAATTAAAGAGTACAGAGCCAAGCGAGACCAGGCGAAGACCGATGCAGCTCTCAATAAGCTGGTAGAGGCAGCAAAACGGTTGGACAAGGGTGAATATGGGCATGTGATGCCGGCATGTGTCGAAGCTGCCAAGGCCAAAGCTACCGCCGGCGAGATATCCAAGGCACTGCAGAAGGTCTTTAAGTGGGGGCCACAGTACAGCATATCGCTGCCCCATTAAAGGGGAAATATTTCTATCTGTATCTGAGTATAAGATAGGAGGTACTCCAAATTGAGTGGAAAAACAAAGGTTTTACTAGTTAAGCACTGGATGGAAATTCATGATCGCGGGGTAAAGAGCGTAGTGGCACGTCTGAGGGATGCTGGTTTTGAGGTTGTATATATGGTGTACCAACGACCTGAGGAGATAGTGGCCGCAGCCGTTCAGGAAGATGTAAATGTTATAGGTATGAGCTTCTCCACAGGGGCTTACGATGCCCATGTGCCAGCAGTGATGAAGGACCTGAAGAAAAAGGGCATGAAAGACGTGATGGTGCTCGTCGGGGGCTTGATACCGGATGAGGATATTCCCGGACTGAAAAAACAGGGCGTTGTAGAAGTCTTTGGCGCCGGATCAGATTTGAATAAATTAATCGAGCTTATAAATACTATTAGGCCTAAAGCAATTAAAGCGTAGACTTTTAGCTTGAATTAGCAGAAGGGGGGGTGTCATGAAGTCTTTGGCACCGGGTCAGTTTTGAATACATTAATCAAGTTGATAAATACTATTAGGCCTAGAGCGGCCAAAACATAGACTTTTAGCTTGAATTAGCATAAGGGAGAGTGTCATGAAGTTTGAGACTATTATTTTCGAGAAAAAGGACGGGGTAGCCAGGTTAACCTTCAATAGACCTCAGGTGCTAAACGCGTTTAATCCACAGATGTCTGACGAACTTAAAGAGGCAGTGAAGGACATAGCTGCTGACAAAGAAGTCAAAGTAGTGGTCATCAACGGCGCAGGCGACCGCGCGTTTATGGCCGGCGCGGATATTGATAAGACGATACTGCACTGGGTGGAAATGACGAAGAAGGGCGGCAGAGTCAGGGACGACCACGAACGTTACTTCTCACCCACCATGCTTGAGGAACTGCCTCAGCCCGTGATAGCTGCCATCAATGGTATCGCTTTCGGCATGGGCTGCGAGATTGCACTGGGCTGCGATATCAGGATAGCCACTGAAACCACTCAGTTCGGCCAGCCTGAGATAAAGCTGGGCATTATGTGCGGTGGCGGAGGCAGCGTCAGAATGACACGCCTGGTGGGCAAGGGCAAGGCTATGGAGATGTGTCTCACTGGAGATCCTATTAATGCACAAGAGGCCTACAGAATAGGCTTGGTGAACCAGGTTGTACCCCCAGATAAGCTTGAGGAAGCTGTCAATGCCATGGTGAAGAAGCTCCTCAACAAGGGCGCCGTAGCTCTGGACTACACCAAGAAGGCTGTCAACAAGACTATGAATGTCAGCGTGTATGAGGCTATCGATTACGAGAAGAAGCTGTTCTCAGATATCTTCAAGACCGAGGATGCTTACGAGGGAGCCAAGGCATTCCTCGAGAAAAGGAAACCCAACTTCAAAGGCAAGTAGCTAAGTTTAGAATCGATTGAATTAAGAGGGGCAGGTCAGCGTTCTGCTGACCTGCCCCTTTCCCATGTTTACCTCGCGCTCAGTCAATTCAGAGGAAGGGCGGGCATTAAGGATATAGCAAAATTATCTATTTCCTCTAATCCTTATCGGCACAAGAGATATCCTGGATGCAGTCTGCCGCATAGAAGTTGTTCTCACCTTTATCATGATTTGGATACCATACCTGAGCAAAAAACGGGTTTCTCCTTGCCTCCTCGTCATACTTCCAGGGGGGAGGCACACACTCAGGACACCATTGACCTGCTTTGAGGATGGTATAAGACTTACCTGTGAATACGTGTCCAAAAGCGCATCTCCATTTGAGAGCCTTATACATGTCGCCATTCCACCTCTTTGACAAGCACTCACCGCCTCTGAATTTTGCTGCGCCTTGCAGGTCCTTGAGAGCCAGCTTCTCTTTGGACTCATCATATCCGTGGTCAAGCCTGTGCCAGGCGGGCTCAGGATCCATCTTTGGCATGTCTATACCCCAATCGGGAATAGATTCATAGGTTTTATAGTTCTTAAAAAAGGCCGTGATCCGCATATCACATCTGTGTTTATACCAGTAAGCTGTTCCATTCCTGTGATTCTCAGCCATGTTTCTCAAGATTTCATACGTAGATTGCTCCATCTGTTTCCGCAACTCAGGGTTCTTTCTGCATTCAGAAACCATCTGTTTCATATCCGGTGGCATAGTCTTGGCTAAATTTTCCCAGTAGGCATCGAGTGAATCTCTCCAGTAATGTAAGTACTCATTGAGTAAATGGCTATCTTCATAGTATTGCATGTGAAAGTTTCTTAGGGCAAACCATTTTCGCTCCGCACAGGATTCAATTCCTGACAGTCCATTGAGCTGAAAGCTCTTGTTCATTAAATCATAACAAACACACCTCATTTTAGGACCGCCGCCCATGTTGTATGCCCTGCGCCAGAAATCGGAATCCTCAGGAATATCGAGACAACAAACAAGGCCGTATCCGGCATCTCGGCTGGTAATGTTCTCCATGAAAGAATCGATGGGCTGATGGAACATAATAGGGTCCATCAGACTAGTGAATTCTGCGTAGTCCATCGGCATGATATAGGTCATGCGCAGGGACGCCCAGTGCTTAATATTGGAATCCAAAACAGCCCTTTCCCCTGCAATCTTGGTTACGGCGTAAAAATCGAAAATGGAGGGCTTGAGAGGGTCTCCCACTCTTCCCCAGTGAATACTCTGCAGGCGGTCGCCAGTCTCTGCTACAGTACCGGTATAGACCAACCTGATGTGCTCCGCTCCGTCAGGCTGTGCCTCAATTGCTTTGACAATGTTCCTAATACCATCAGTGTTGCATGCCCTGGCCATATCAGGATAGTAATCGGCCTGAGGTGAAATGAAAGCCATGGCATCGAGCACCCAGTCAACTCCCCGAATCGCTTCCTCTACGTCTGCATAGTTTGCTGCGTCACCCCATACTATCTTGAACCCACCGCGTTCCGTCACTCCTTTTCCTGGAATCGGCTTAATTCCAGCTTCTTCCTCATACTTTCGGAAAAGATTTTTGTTCTTCTCCGAAGGGCGCAGCAGAACGACTATCTCGTACTTTCTTCTTTTCCCCCACAGCTCTTTAAAAGCCTCGTGTCCCATGGTGCCCGAAGCCCCGAATAAACAGACCTTTTCCTTTTTCATAGCTCACCCCACTTATAGGATACCTCAGTTTCCAAGAACGCTGTACTGTCTAAGATAATAACCAGCCTTGGGTTAAAAAGTCAAAGAATAAGGAGGGAGAGCGTTTAGCAACTCTTTTCGACCCCCTATATCCCCCAGTCTTGGGGGACTTTTAAGATTGGGGGACACCCCCAAACCCCCGGTCCTTCTTCAGTAAGGAGGGCTTTGCCCCTCTGTACTCCCCATTTTTTTAACGGCATCAAAGATGGGAAAGCAGAGAACGTCGTCAGGGTTCTGATGAGCTGATGGGAGCCGAAACCGAAAAGGGGTAGGTCAGCGCAACGATGTTTGCATAAGGCCTCTAAATTTTCACAGGCATATTGGCACACAACTTCTAATGTCGTCAAGGGGAAAGTGTCGCATAAACGGGGCACAATGCACTGTGCCCCTACGGCTTAGACATGGTTTGTTCAAAGAGAGAAAATAACGATAGTCTGGGGATATCTAACATGTATTGGGGCGCTCAGCGCCCTTTGGATGTGCCTGGAGCAGGTGTTCCAATCTACCCACAGAACAATGACGAAAAAGTAGGGGCTGAAAATTTTCAGCCCCTACAACTATCCGATTGTCTAACGGCTAACCTAGTCGCACTTGGGTTGCGATTCTCTGAGCTCTTTGAAGTACTGGGCCTCAGTCTTGCCCGTTATTTCCTTGAAGTACTTGTCCGGCTTGATGCTCACGATGGTCTCGGCAAGCTCCTTTTTCCCTTCGAAGTTGGCCCTCCTCTGTATCATCATCTTCTGCGCCTGCGGAGAGCCAGCTCCGTGGAGCGCCTCGGGGAGCCCCGCCCCTACCGCCATATTCTCGATAAGCCTGAGCATCTTCATCCTGTGCTCGGTGGGCGTGCCCGCCTTGCCTACCAGGTACTTGTCTATGTACTTGCCGATCTCGGGATTTCTAAAGTCCTTCTCCGAAGGTAGGGTTATGATCGAGCCACCGGCAATGTCCTGCGCCAGGCGCATCCACTCATAGGTGAACTTTGTTATGTTAAGTTTGACCACGTTCGCCAGAAGCGGATTGATGCTATAGGCCCCTGAGTTAGTCTTGTTGCCCTGATACGAGCAAGCCAGAGAGCACGACCAGCAGGTTTCCGCCATGCTAGTCATCTCGGCCAGCAGGTCCCTGATATAGGGGGACTTCTCTACTCCATTGTTCTCAGCCATCCAGTAAGCAGCGCCTGTTACCACATCGGCGAGCCCGACTTTGCAGCCACCGTAGTTGCTCCTGTGGAAACCTGCGAAGGTCTCCACAAGCTGTCCCGTGAAATCGTATTCGCCGCACATAAAGACCCTATCCCAGGGCACAAAAACGTTATCGAAGATTATCAGGGCCTCGCCGCCGACGATGCCATACTTGGCATTGCCGGGGTCGATCTCCCCATCAAGCCTCCGGGTGTCGTTGGTCTGACGGCCAAAAATCAGCGTGATGCCCTTGGCATCAACCGGCACCGCGAAGCAGACGGCGTAATCCTTATCCTCAACTCCCATAGCCCTGGTGGGCATGGCCAGTATCTCATGGGCATTAACCGTGCCCGTAATATGGGCCTTAGCACCTCGAACTACTATGCCGTCGTCCCTTTTCTCCACGACATGCATATACAAATCCGGATCTTGCTGCTGGTGCGGCCTCAAGCTCCTGTCCCCCTTAGGGTCGGACATAGCTCCGGCCAGCATCAGATCATTGTCCTGGACGTACTTAAGGTATTTCTTGAACCTTTCGTGGTACTTTGTTCCATATTTCTTATCTATATCATAGGTCGTTATGTAGGCAGCATTGAGGCCATCGAGTCCCACGCACCTCTGGAAGCAGGTGGCTGTCTTCTGACCCAAGAGCCGCATCATCTTCACCTTGTTAACCAGGTCATCTATGCTATGGTGGATATTGGTAAACCTGTTGATCTTCTCCCCCGTCAGATTGGAGGTGGCGGTCATCTCCTTCTCAAACTCGGGGTGTTTAGCCAGTTCGTAGGTCATGGCCGCTGCGATTATGTGAGGTTGGAACAGCGGGTAATCGACTACATTCTTCACCCTTTCCCCGAACACATAAACCTTAGGCTTTAGCTTTCTGAGACTCTCTATATACTCTTTCCCGGATTTGATAGCCATCTAGTTTCCTTCCTTTCTTCTCCCCCTAAATTATAGAATAGACCCTTCAGGTCCCAAATTCAAATTGAGGCTGCTAAGACTATTTCTTCTTCAGCCCCCTCTGCACTCCCCTTTACTAAGGCGACCTCAAACGCAAAGCCAGCCACCGTCCACGAATATGGTTTGCCCAGTTATGTAATTCGACTCATCAGAGGCCAGGAAAATAGCAACGCCCACAATCTCCTCCGGCTGGGCGAATCTCTTCAGAAGGTTTTTATTCTTTAGGTCATCATATATTGCTTGATTCCCTCTCAAACCGGCGGTGAACTCCGTCTCAACATAGGAAGGGCCAATGGCATTCACCAGTATGTTGTGCTGCGCCCATTCGGCAGCCAGCACCTGAGTCAACGATATGATGCCTGCTTTGCTGGCACAATAGGCGACCAGTCGAGGCAGGGCTACTTCCCCGCCGACCGAGGTCATATTGATTATCTTGCCACTCTTCTGCTTGATCATCACCTTGCCCACAGCTTGAGCACAGAGGAATGCTCCCGTAAGGTTCGTAGCGATAATCTGGTCCCATGCTTCCTTGCCTGTTTCCTCTGCCCGCTTCCATATCGGGCTGATGCCGGCATTGTTGACCAGTATGTCAATCCTGCTAAACTGCTTCATAACCTGGTTAACTACCTGGTTTATGCCATCGTGGCTGGTAACATCCAGCTTCATAGCAACTGCCTTTTTACCCTTTCGCGTCAACTCCTGAGCAAGATTCTTCGCCAAATCCTCGGAGCGACCGCATACTATAACCGTGGCTCCTTCCTCAGCGTAACCAATCGCGATAGCCCGGCCAATCCCCTTAGTAGAGCCAGTTACTATGGCGACCTTACCCTGTAGCCTCATCAGACTAAGCCCTCCCGTCACGCAAAATAGTCACTAATCATGAGCAGAAACGAATCTTGCAAGCGCGAAGTCGGAGAATGATTAATAACGTCCAGAGCCCTTCTCAGGTTATTTTGGTGGAGCTGGGGTACCAATAGGTAGGACTTTTGAGATGGTATTCGCTGTTTCTATTTAACTCCCCAATTCCTTCCAGTAATGATTTTACCAGCTTACCGCAGGGTGCACAAGCGGGTATATATGGTCGATACAATCATCTTGCACCCGTCTTGACCTCCTTTGCTTTGAGTTTTCACTACCCAAAGGCTACAGAGGTCAGCGGGTGCTTTCAATTACCCATTTTCACACAAAATAGTGTGGAGCCAAATTGTGGCCGCTATTGTAGGTAACC